>TBL_comb47_HYPODRAFT_10000636_pt1 | contig 46378 bp, 33 predicted proteins | sample TroBogypolimnion_40_FD_10682 | JGI IMG/M metagenome (IMG submission 10682)
GCGCTGCCGCCGCCGGGGCGGACCTCATTTATACGGACGTGTGGATTTCCATGGGCAAGGAAGCCGAGGCCAAAGACCGCCTCGATCAGATGCGCGGCTACCAGGTCAACGCCGAGGTTGTTCAGTTGGCGCGGCCCGACGCCCTTGTCATGCACTGCCTGCCCGCTTACCGCGGCAAGGAAATCGACGAAGCCACTTTCGAGGCGAACGCCGGGACTATCTTCGACCAAGCCGAAAACCGGCTGCACACCCAAAAGGCGATCCTCAAACTGCTGGTGGCCTAGGGGCTGCCGGCCGGCGGTGCAAGTGGGCCCAACTCCACGACCGCTCCGGTTAAAGGGACAATCTCGAACTGTTACGGGGGGATCTACCCACGCCAGGCGTGGGTTACCTTGCGGCTGTCGGCCGCTTTCCACGATGGTCATCGCCCAGAGATGAGGGGGGCCAGCACGGGGGGCAAGCCATCGGCAATCCGCACCGGACCGCGTCTTTTAGCCCCGGCGGCGCTGGGTCAGCACGGCCACGATAATGATAATGCCGGTAAGCACGAGCCGGCCGGCCTCGGGGACGGCGTTGATGCTGAGGATCTTGTCGAGGTAACCAATGGTCAGGACGCCGAGGAGGGTCAGGCCGAGGCCGCCGCGTCCCCCCATGAGACTGGTGCCGCCGATGACGACCATGGCGATCCCGATCAATTCGTAGCCGGCGCCGGCCTCGGGATCCCCTTGTTGCTCCTGCGCGGCCTGGCAGATGCCGGCCACCGCCGCAAAGAGGCCCGAGGCCGCATAAGCGCCGACCTTGGCGGCCACGACCGGGACGCCGGAAAGCCGCGCGGCCTCCTCGTTGCCGCCGATCGCATACAGGTATCGCCCCCACCGATGGCGGGCCAGGGCCACCCAGGCGACCGCGACGCACAGCCCAAAGACCACCGTCACCATCGAGAGATTGCCGCCCAGGATGCGGGTATCGATGCCCGTAAACAACGGCGGGAGACTGACGTTGTGGTAGAGGCCGTCGGGCCCCTTGACGGCGGTGGAGATCTTCATGCCGCCCGACGCATACTTGGCCAGGCCCCGTGCCAGCACCATCATCGAGAGGGTGGCGATAAACGGTTGGACCCGGAGGCGGGCGGTGACGAACCCGGCGAGGCCGCCGCAGCCCGCGCCGAGGGCCAGGCTGGCAGGCACCAACAGCCACCCGGGCCAGCCCCAGTGCATCGCCATCTGTGAACTGCACACCGCCACCAGCGCCAGCACACTGCCTACGGCCAGATCGATGCCCCCGGAGACGATCACGAGCGTCAACCCGCACGCCAGCATCCCATACACCGACGCCTGCCGCAGCGCATCCCGGTGCGTCCCTTTCTTGAAAAATGCCCCATCGGCGTTGAAGACCAGACCGAGGACGAACACCAGCACGAGCGCGATCAGCGCCCGCCCGGCCGGGCTGGAAAAGAAACGCCGCCCCCGCGCCAGCGGCGTCAGGGTCGGCTCAGGAGGATGAATTTCTTCGGTCATAAGTTTCTGCCCATGGCCGCCGCGAGGATCGCCTCCGGCGCCGCCGCCGCCCGGTCAAACTCCGCCGTGACGCGTCCCCGATGCAGCACGACGATGCGGTCGCTCAGAGTGATCAGTTCGGGCATCTCCGAGGTGATGAGGAGGATGGCGATCCCTTGCGCCGTCCAGAGGTCCATTAGCTGGTAGATCTCGCGTTTGGCGGCGACATCGATGCCGCGGGTTGGCTCGTCCAGCAGGAGCAGGCGCGGGCGGGTTTGCAGCCATTTGGCGAGCACGACCTTCTGTTGGTTGCCGCCCGAAAGCGCGCCCACTTCGAGCTCGAGTGAGGCGGCGCGCAGGTGCATGGGGGCGGTATTGTCGCGAGCCGCCTGGGCTTCAGCGCCCGGCCGCCGCCACCCCCCCGGCGAAAGGCCGCGGAGGCCCGCCAAGGTCGCGTTCGCCACAATCGACAACGGCAGCACCAGGCCGGTCGCCTTCCGGTCATTGGTCACCAGGGCGACCCCCGACTCGATGGCCTGGCGCGGCGTGGGAAACTGAACGGGTTGGCCGTCGATCCAAACCCCGCCTCGGGTGCGGGCGCCAAAAGCTCCGAAGAGGCCGAGCAAGAGTTCGCTGGCGCCGGAGCCTTGCAGGCCGCCCAGGCCGATGATCTCGCCGGCCCGAACCCGCAGGGCCGCCCCTTCGACGGCGGGCCGGGCCGAAAAGCCGGAAGGAAAGACGCCGAAGGCCTCGAGCCGGAGCCGCTCCGTGCCCGGATGTGGCGCGCGCCGCGGGAACTGTTCCCCCAGGTCGCGCCCCACCATCCATTGGATGAGCTTGGGCGCCGGGAGATCGCCCGCGGGGGCGGTGCCGATCCAACGCCCGTCGCGCAGCACCGTGATCCGATCCGCGATGCGCTCGATCTCCTCCATTTTGTGGGTGATGTACACGATGCCGGAGCCCCGCTGCTTGAGGGACTGGATGAGGCCGAAGAGCCGTTGGACCTCGGGAGCGCTCAGCGCGCTGGTCGGCTCGTCCATGACGAGCACCCGGGCCTTATGGCTGAGGGCTTTGGCGATCTCGATCAACTGCCGCACCGCGATGGGGAAGTCCTCGGTGGGCCGCCGCACGTCGAGGTCCAGGCCCAGTTGGGCCAGCCAACCCCGCGCCTCGCGGCGTTGGCGGGCGTCGCTCACCCATCCCCAGCGCGTGGGCGTGCGTCCTAGGAAGAGGTTGTCCGCGACGCTCAGGGAACCGATGAGCGAGAGTTCCTGGTGAATGACCGCGACGCCCAGGGCGTTGGCTTCAGTGGGGTTGCGCGGATGGACCTCGCGTCCAGCGATCTCGATGCGTCCCGAGAACTCGGTGTGGATGCCGCCCAGAATTTTGATCAGCGTGCTCTTGCCGGCCCCGTTTTCCCCGGCCAGTACATGCACTTCCCCGGGCAGCACCGAGAACCGGACGTCGCTCAGGACCGCCACGCGGCCGAATCGCTTGGTGATGCCCGACATCACCACCAAGGGCGCGTGGTCGACGTTCATCTACCGAAATATGGGCGGAATAAGCCACTTTAGACAGAAATATTATTCCTTTGATGGGATCCGTCCGCGCTCGTATCAAAACTCGACCTCGCCCACGGCCACCGTTTCTTTTTGGTCCACGAGCCGCAAGGTGAGGCTCTTTCGTTTTTCGTTGGGCCGGCCGAAGTGGGTGATGATTTCGGCTTGCACGGTGACGGGCCCCATGAGCCGGGCGGCCTGGGAGCCGAAATAGTTCGCCTCGATTTTGTAGGTGCCGTGCGTGGCCCGGCGCAGGCAGTATTCCTCGGGCCCGTACCCCTGGGTAAAGTCGCGGCTGACCAGGCCGCCGATGGTGGTGCGGTTGTGGCCGTAAAACGCGCGCTCGCCCGACGGTTCGACGACATGCAGGTCGATGTCGGTCATGTCGGCATCCCAGGTCAGGACGATGCGGAGATCCAGATCGAGCAACTTCTCGAGGCGCTCGTCCACGGGAAAGCGCACCTTTTCCGCCGGAAAGCGGCGGGTGAAGTCCGACCACTGCGCGTTAAGTTCCATCAGGGCGATGACCTCGATTTCATCGAATCGCTCCCACTGTTTATTGACCACCTGGGCCAGGAGCTCCAGCGCGCGCCGGCCATCGGGAGCCGAGTTGCGGACCTGGCCGCGGCGGGCCAGCGCCAGCGCCAGGTCGCGGAAGGACTGCGGCTCCTCCGGGCGCAGCCGCAGGACTTGCTCGAAGAGCCCGCATGCCAGGTCGAGACGCCCGATTTGCAGGAGGCGGTAGGCCAGCACCCGGATCAGCGGGGCGTTGTCCAGTTCCAGTTCCGCGATATTCGAGAGCACCTGGACCGCGAGGTCCTCCTGTTTGGCCCGTCGGAAGAACTCGGCGCAATCCAGGAAAAACGCCGGCGAGGTGCCATACTGTTGGCGTTGAACCAGGTAAACCGCGAAGGCGGCGTCCGGCGTGGCCCGTTTGAGGGCCTGGAGATAGGGCGTCTTGGGGTCCCACTCTTTGATGGCCACTCCCGGTTCAGCCTCGTGGGTGGATTCCGAGGTTGAATCGGCCTTGGCCACCACACGGGCTTCGGCGGGAGCCCGGAGCCGGCGCTCGGCCGCCAGGCCCGCCAGAGGAGTCGCCGGGGCCGGCGCGGAGACCGGCGCATCACTGGGTGCTGCCGCGGGCGGAGTCGAGGGGAGGGCCAGGCCCGGGCGTGGGGGAGCGGCCGCTGAGTTCATTACCGCGCCGCCAACTCCGCCCAAGCCGCTCCGGCCGATCACTGGCCCTTCCGCCTTGGGCTCATGGAACTTGAAGTTCTCAGGGTAGGTGTATTTCTGGTTCCACCAGTCCACCCGGGCCTTCCAGAGTGCCAGGAGGTGATCGAGTTTGCGCGGTTCCTCCCGCTTCGCCTCCGCGCCCCGTTCTTCCATGATCCGGGCATACTCCGTCCGCAGGGCCGGCAGGCTGGGGGGTGGGGTGATGTGGTGCTCGACGTATTGGTCGAGCCGTTCCAGCACGATGAGCGAGGTGAACGGAGTGACCAGGCCATATTGCTTGCCGAGTTCGGCAATCTCGGGTTCGTTCTGTTTCTCGAACACGAGCAACGCCTCCAGCTTTTTCTGCGCCCAGAACCGGCGCAGCAGGTCGCCCTCGGCCGCCCCGGCTTTCGCGACGGTGACGTTCGAGTGTGCCAGCGTTTTGCCCGCCGCGCCGTAGTTCAACACCAGCCGGGACTGGGCCCCGGTCAGCTTGCCAACCATGGTAAAGCGCCCGTGGATGGGATGGGCGGTTGGGGGACAAAGATCCGCGACCTCGGACGCCGCCGCCTCGCCGCGAAGGAAGGAAAACGGCCGTTCCAGCAGGCCCGCCAAGACTTGCGAATCGGTCATCTGTCTCAGGGGGAAGAACACCCCGTTCGATTGCTCGGCGAGGTGCCGAAGGAAGGGTTGGTCCAGGGTGGAATCATCGCTAAAGATGTAAAGCGGGGCGTCGAGCACAGGTGGTTCCGACTGGCCGAAATTGCCGAGGCCGTCGGTGAACAGGAGATAGCAGCCGCCGGGGGACGGGGCGGGGAAATTGGTCAGGCAACCCATTTGAGTGCCGCCGTCATAATGCAAGGCGCCGATGGCGGCAAGGAGCCGGCTCGCGTCACCGCCGCCGACCACGAACCGCTGGGCGGGAGCCAGCGCATTGCGGAAGGGGACCAGGTTCACGGTCAATGCCTGGCCGGCATAGCGGGCGAACCACGACTTGAGCAAGGCCAACTCCCGCTGGTGGTCACGGCCCCCGCGCGAGCCGGAGGCGTCCCAGAACAGGGTCACCTGGCTGTAGACGGGCACCCCGGCCTTGGCCTCTTTCCGGGGATCCACCGGGAACTCGTTCACGCAGAAATAGTATTGGCCGTCGCTCGCCCGCTCGACCAGGACCTGTTCCTGTTCGACCCGGGGCAGGTTTACCACCAGGTCACCCGTCAGTGCGGCATCCGGGTGGCGGCATTCCGCCACAAAACTGTCACGCCAGGGTGTGAACTCGAGCCCGGCGGGCGCTCCGGCTTGCACCACCGGTTTGGCGGACGCCTTAACCACTTCGAGGCGGAGATGAAATTCCTTGAGCTTTTCACGAAAGCGCAGCGGCAGGGCGTAGGAACTGCCCGTGGGCAAGGTGAGCACGTCGCTGACATAACTGACGCGCACGGTGCGGTTGCCGCGGGGAGGAATGGGAAAGACGTGGGTCTTGAACTGGTTGCCGCGATTCCATTCCATGAGGCCCGGGTCGACGCCCTTGCGCACCTCCTTTTCGAACACCTGGCGGCCTTTATCCTTGTCCACAATCACGCCATCCACCATGACCCCGTTGACATCCAACGCGTAGCCGCTCACGGTCGCCCCGGGCGGCAGCGGAAAATAAAGATCGCCCGCCAACGCCCGATTTTGGTCATTGTGGAAGACCAGGGTCATCCGGGTTTCGGCGACGAAACCGAGGATGCAGACCTCCACCTCGGCCTTGGAGATGGCCAGCGCGACGGGCCGATTGCTCTCGGTGACGACCAGGGCCGGCGGGCGCTCCTGCGCCGAGGCGAGGGACAGGCAGACCAGCAAGGCGGCGGCTGCCCAGGGTGAGCATCCCCGGGCGCGGGAGACGGTTGTCATATTCATAGCGGTTGATGCGAAAAAACGCGCGTTCACCAGGATTAGACGTCAGCCGCGTGAAAATGCTCCCAAGAAAGTGCCACCGGGCTTTCATCCCTCCAGCGCTGGGGATAACTCCTTGGGGACGCCGTTATATGGATCCCGAAAAGCTATAGGTAGTCACCAGGCCTCCGGGCGAGCAGGGGCTAGGGGCAAACTAACCGAAAGAACCTCGGGTGGCCGGAGATGAGCAGCGAGACCGGCGACGAGCCAGCGACGTTCTGCCAAAGGGTGGAGGGGCTTAATAGGTCCGTGGCTTGGAGATGATAGCACTCGCTGCTCCAGGAAAGCACCAAGAGGTTGCCACTCAGGTTGTAGTTCAGTGCAGGACGGGGTGGGCAGCAGCATTGCGTTAGGGAGACATTGTCAATATGGGCGCCTCCCTGGTAGGCCTGCGTGCCGTCGGTGAAATGCGGTTGGCCGTGAAAGGCGACGGTGATCGCAGGCGTGGTGGCGATGAAGTTGGTGCAGAAGCTTAGCCAGCCGCCGACGGCGTAGGCGGTGGGATCCAGGGGTACCGAGAAATAGGTGGTTACGCCGTCGCTGAGGGTCACCGTGAAGTCATTATTCGGGGTGTTGCTGACCACGCCAAAGCGCCCGGTATAGTTAAAACAAAAGGCAACGGAACAATTGGTGCTTAAGCCCGTCACCGTTTGCGATACCGTTTGATTGTCGCTTTGCGCGTTTATTTCCAACTGATTGGCGCCACCTGCCGCAGGTATGCCGCCGAAGGTGTTGCCCCAGACCTCCAGGAAACTCCCGTGGTCCACCAGCCAGGCACGCCGGTGTTCGGATCCAGACTATCGTTGGCAGCGTTGACACCTACTGCAGGGCTGGTGTCCTCAAAACTCCCGTTGACGATCAGATTTTGGCCGCTGCAGCAGGTGGTGTGGATTTCAAACACGTAGGCCGCTCCGGCGTCCTGGTCATTGTTGTCGCTGTCCAAGGCCGTTGGTTCTACGGGAACGATCCCGAACGGGTCGTTGATTACGGTTGGCAGGTCATTCGCCTCGCCAGTGGCCCCCACCACGACGGTGGTCCCATCAATTGCGACGAAGTACCCGAGCAAATCCTCTGTCCCCGTATTGGAGGCTTTGAGATAGGCCGTTTGGCTCCAAAGTTGGGTGCCGGTGTCGCGGCTAAAAACGTAAGCCGCGCCGGCTTCTGGGGCGCCGGTGTTGCCGCCCGGCAATGGTGCCGGGTCGGGTGGCGTGTTGATCACTCCTGTGGCGTCGCTGCCCTCCAAAATCGCCCCCACGACCACCGTGGCTCCGGAGACGGCGACGGAATAGCCGAAGCTGCTGCCCAGCCCGGGGCCAGTGTTGGAGGCTTTGAGATAGGCCTGCTGTGCCCAAGTCGTTCCGGTGCGCACGAAGACATAGGCGGCGCCGGAAGTGTCGGCGTCGTGGTTGCTGTTTGCCGTTGTGGGGTCCACGATGAGGCTTCCGACAGGGTCGTTGATCACGGTATTGACATTATTGTCCTCCTGCGGCGCACCCACCACCACGGTGTCCCCGGATACGGACACTGACGAGCCGAAGACATCCTCCTGGCCGGTATTCGACGCTTTGAGGTAGGCCTGCTGGCTCCATAGCTGGGTGCCTGTATCGCGCACGAAGACGTAGGCTGCGCCGGACGCATCGGCCCCCTGGTTGTTGGCTGGCATTGGGTTATTGGGGGAGTTAAGAACTCCGGTGGCGAGGCTGGACTCCTGCGAAGCTCCGACCACCACGGTGTTGCCGGACACGGATACAGAACCACCAAAGCCGTCATTGTCCCCGTTCCCCGAGACCGTCAGCCGGTTGTTGGAAGCCTTGAGATAGGCCTGTTGTTTCCAAGTCTGGCTGCTGGGATCGCGCACGAAGACATAGGCCGCTCCCGAGTTGTCGGCGTCGATATTGCAGTCCGCTGCCGTGGGGTGTATCCCGGATGGGTCGTTGATCACCCCCGTAAAATGGTTCGCCTCCTGATTCGCCCCCACCGCCACAGTGTCCCCACTGATGGCTACTGATTGACCAAACTGGGCCACGTCGTCACTGTTGGAGGCCTTGAGATAGGCTTGCTGGGTCCAAGTCGTGCCATCGCGCACAAACACGTAGGCCGAGCCCGACCCGGGAGCGACATACAGGTTGGCAAAGGGCATCGGTTGGGGTGCGGGAGCACTCACCGCCCCGACCGCGGCTTCGCTCTCCCAAGGTGAACCGACAACAATGGTATCGCCCGAGATCGCCACCGAATATCCAAAAATCACCGCGAGGGGGTCGGCGGCGGTCGGCGTGTTGGACGCTTTGAGGTAAGCCTGGAAACTCCAAAGGTGGCTGCTGGGATCGCGCACAAACACATACGCCGCACCGGCGCTCGGACAGTGGTTGTCAATCGGATCGGTCGCCACGGCGCTCGCCTCGAATGGCGCTCCCACCACTACCGTGTCGCCGGAGACCGCCACGGTGAGGCCAAATTCATCACTGGGATCGGGGTTGCTGGCTTTGAGGTAAGCCTGCTGGGCCAGGGGATCAATGGTGAGCGGGTAACGAGCGCCGTGTTCCTCGACTGCCAGGCACACGCCCTCGACCGCCGCCTCGAACCGTGCGGGCAGGATGCGCCCGTCCGCATCGCGCACGGCCAGGTCCGCATAAGTAAGCATGGTCGCGCCGTGCGCGTCCACAAAACGAAGGCCGCGTCCGTCCGCCTGCAATTCGGGGCTGAGATTGCCACGCACGGTGAGGTTCACGCGTAATTTATCACCTGCGCCCGCCGGTTGGGTGTGCAGGGTGAAACCGTGCTCAAGCCCGTGGGTGTCGTTGAGGAACCATTCTTGCAATGTGGCGTCCCAGTCGTAAGCCACGCGACCGCCCGTGGCGATCATCGGCGGTTGCCCGACGACGGCTTGTTCGTGGCCGGGAAAGCCATAGCTGCGGAGTTCCAACCCCCACTGCCAACTCCCCACCTCCGGTCGCGTGGTAAAGCCGCGGCCATCAAAACGGGTCTGCCATTGCTGCCCCGGATTGCGCGCCTGGTAACCACCGCGCATGGGGAGGGCGGCGTGGCGATGCCGCTCATAATGCTGGCGGATGCTGGACCAGTCCGAGGCGCTGAGGCCATTCGGGATGGCTTCAGCTTTCACGAACCGCTGAGTGCCGCCTGGTTGGGCGGGTGTGCCGGGGGCCACCGCCAGACTCAGGGCGAGGACCAGCGGTTTGAAGAACCGACGGATGTCGAGAAACGTGGTGGAACGATTCATAATTGTTAGGCGTGAGCCATGAAGTTTTAGGGGATTTCAGGGCGGCGCCGGTTTCACCCGCCTTGCGGCTTCGGCGGGTGACGACCCTTCTCGACCTGGCTGCACGGGTAGCTTTGCTTCCTGACCCGCCCGCTGGCCCTTGGCCTTGCGCGGCTGAGGAGGCGGCCGTCTTCCACCAAGATGGCCTGGCAACCAACGGGGCACACAAGCATGAGCGGGCTTCCATTGGTGCATTCTAATGCTGCATATAATGTGTGTCAATGTATGGTTGAAATACGTCCAACCCGACCGCATCCACCAGGGGGCAGCCTTGCTCGCCGGTTTGACCATGCGATCGGCCCCACCCGCAGGCTCCCGCCCGAATCAGATCCCCGCTGGCGGTAGCGGGGGATGCGTGAACCCACTTGCGGCATTTCTCACTTTCCATTTCTCGATTTGGGCGGTCGTTTTCGGCTTGCAATAACCGAACCAGCCGTCGTAGATCTACCAACAGGATGCTTGCGCACGAGCGACTTATGAAAATGAGAACCGGGGAGTCTCTGGCTTCGATAAACGAACCGGCCGTCGCTGAATAAAAGTTAGGCATTTTCAAGATTCCTGCCAAGACGTTCTTGAACAAGACACGAGCAACCGAGTCAAACTACCAGCGCGACATTATGTTTACCTACGACCACGATACACCCCGGCTTTTAGGCATTCCGGTCTTCACTCTCGTTGTTGGAATCATATTTCTCGCCGCGCTTGCAGGCCTGTCTTTCGGCGTTTTCCGATGGCGGCAGCGCGCTGGCAAGATTCTCGTCCTCGCATCGGCATTCATATTGTTGCTGTTCGCGCTGGCCATTATGCTTGTCCTCATCACGGTCGGAAGCGGCGCCATGGGATGATACGCCTACACGCTTTGCCCACTCCTACGCCGCTGCGCCCCATGCAACTCCTGGGAGAGCCTAATAAAATCACCGGACCGAACGCGGGCGGGCCGTGTCAGTTCCCAATTCGGACACCACTGTCCGCCCGCGGCGGTCAGTTCTGGCGTTGGGCTTGAGTCTGCGCACTTGCCAGGCAATTCACTTATCGGCTGGGTATCCGGCGGCCGATGGTTTCCCCTCCTCGCGTTCTGTAGTCACTTTATGCGACTAGACGACGGCGGTGAATTGGTTGAACATCGTAAAAAGTAGAACCATTATGCGCCGCATGACACACCGAACGGGACTGAAATTCCTGCAAATACCGATGGCCCTGGCCTGGCTGGGGATAGGATTAAGCGTCCGCGCGGACGTTCCCCGTCCCGAGCACCCGCGGCCGGACGCCTTCCGCGCCAACTGGACGACGCTCAACGGCGAGTGGCAGTTTGAAATTGACGAGAAGGGGGACGGCGAGGCGCGCGGCCTGGCCTCCGGGAAAGACTTTTCGTTGAAAATACAGGTGCCCTTCTGCCCCGAAAGCAAGCTCTCCGGCATCGGCCATTACGGCCTGATGAAGCACACCTGGTTCCGGCGTTCGTTCGAGGTGCCCCCCGCGATGAAGGGCCAGCGCGTCCGCCTCCATTTCGGGGCGATCGATTACCAGGCTTGGGTGTGGATCAACGGGCAACCCGTCGGATCGCATATCGGGGGCGACGTCTCGTTTGCCTTCGACATCACCCGGTTTCTCAAACCTGGGGCCAATGAACTCGTCGTTCATGCCTTCGATGACACTCCGGGCGGCAACCAACCGACGGGCAAACAGACCCATACCGTCAGCGAGGGCTGCGTCTATACCCGGACAACCGGCATCTGGCAGCCCGTTTGGCTCGAAGCCGTCGGTTCCTCGTTTGTCGAGAGCTTTTCCATCACCCCCGACCCGGACAACTCCTGCGTGCTGATCGATGCCGTCATTAACGGCGGCGACCCAAACCTGGCCCTGAGCGCGACCGCGCAGGCCGAGGGAAAAAGTGTCGGCGCCGCCTCCAGTCCCGTCACCGGCGGCAAGGCCCATCTGACTCTCAAACTGAGCCAGAAACACCTCTGGGAACCGGGATCGCCCTTCCTCTACGACCTGAAGTTCGCCCTGGCGGCGGGCCCTCAACCCGTGGACGAAGTGGCCTCCTATTTCGGCCTCCGGAACGTGACCGTTCAAGGCCGGGCCATTCTGATCAACGGCAAGCGGATCTTTCAACGGTTGATTCTGGACCAGGGATTCTACCCGGACGGCGTCTGGACCGCACCGTCGGACGCCGAACTCAAGGCGGACATCGAGCGATCCCTGGCGGCCGGTTACAACGGCGCCCGGCTGCATCAAAAGGTGTTTGAACCGCGCTTCCTCTACTGGGCGGACAAACTCGGGTACCTGGTCTGGGGCGAGTTTCCGAACTGGGGCTTCAATTTCCAGCCCGCCAATTACGCCAATTATACCAACGAGTGGAACGAGGTCGTGCAACGGGATCGCAATCATCCCGCCATTATCGGCTGGTGTCCCTTCAATGAAACCGGCGGCAACGCCGGCGAACTTCAGCAGATCGTCTTCCACCAGACCAAAGCCATCGATCCCACCCGGCCCGTTATTGAAAGCAGCGGTTGGGCGCATACCTTGGCCAAGCCCGAGGTCATGGACGACCACGATTACAACCAGGCGCCCCAACCCTTCAAGCAACGCTGGATGGATTTCTTCAGCGACACTGCAGGGCTGCAAATCCCCGCCCGTTACGGCGCGGCCTCGCATCGCCGGGACACCGGCCTTCCGTTTATGGTCAGCGAGTTTGGTGGCACCGGCTGGGGGGACAAACAAAGTGGCTGGGGCTATGGCGCCGGCCCCCAGAACCTCGAGGAGTTCTACCAGCGCTACGAAGGCCTGGTCAGCGCGCTGCTCGACAACCCCGACATGTTCGGCTTCTGCTACACCCAGTTAACCGACGTCGAACAGGAGCACAACGGCCTCTATTTCTACGATCGCCGGCCCAAGTTTGATGTCAAACGCCTCCACGCCATCACCTCCCGCGCGGCGGCCTACGAGAAGACCGGTCCGGCCGCCGCCGCCCCCGCTCGAAACCCCGATCGGCACTGGGAAGTCCTGGTCGGCGCCGCCGCCGATGGCGCCCTCTGCCTGCCCTACCACTACACCACCGCCGCCCCCGCGGCGGACTGGCTCGGCGAGACCTTCAACGACGGCGATTGGAAGACCGCCGCGGCTCCCTTCGGCAACGCCCTGCCGGGCGTCCGCACGCCCTGGACCACCAGCGACATCTGGCTGCGCCGCACCTTCGAGGTCAACGGTGCCGGCCTCGCTTCCGCCGCCCTGGTGATCTTCCATGACGAGGACACTGGAATCTACGTGAATGGCAAGCCGATCTGGTCTCGACCTGGATACATCTCCGCCTACGAGGCGTTCGCGATCACCGACGAGCTGAAAAAGGCGCTCAAGCCCGGGCGCAATACCCTGGCCGTGCACACCCACCAAACCACCGGCGGCCAATTCATTGACCTCGCCATCCTGCGGGAGCCCTAGCTCTCTGCGCTGGCTGCTGGCGGCCTGGTTTTGACCGCTTCAGAGTGTACCGACGGTGCGGGTGGGTTGGAGTCGACACGGCGCCGTTTTGGCGGTAGGTATGAAGCAGTTGAATTGACCCGTTAATCAATAAAACCTTAAGCACCGATGACCGCCCGCCAGCCGCATTCGCATCCCATCGTGTTCATGTTTCTCATCCTCCCTTTTGGGGTGTTGAGCGGCTACGTCTCCGTGTCCTTGGCCTACCTGCTGTCCAAGGCCGGCATTCCGGTGGCCCAGGTGGCGGCGCTGGTGGCCGCCTGCGTCATCCCGCACACCTGGAAGTTCGCCTGGGCGCCGCTGATTGACTCCGTGTGGACGCGCAAATCCTGGTACGTGCTCGCGAGCGTGGTAAGCGCGGCCGGTATCTGGGCGACCGGGGCCGTGCCGCTGACGGCCGCCAGCCTGTCCACGCTCACGATCGTGTCATTCCTGGCCAACGTCGCCGTGACGTTTCTCGGCATGGCCACCGACAGCCTGATGGCTTACGGCACGCCGCCGGATTTGAAGGGCCGGGCGGGAGGCTGGTTCCAGGCGGGGAACCTGGGTGGCAACGGATTGGGCGGTGGCGCGGGTTTATGGTTGGCCCAACGCGTTCCCAACTCGACGGCATCGGCCATCCTGGCGGCGGCCTGCCTGGCTTGTTGCCTGGCGCTGTTCTTTGTGCCGGAACCGGCCTCCACCATTCGCGGTGAGCGGGTCTTCAAAACGCTCGGCAACGTGCTGAAAGATGTTTGGGGCGTCGCCCGGGCGCGCCTCGGGTTCCTCGCGCTGGTCCTCTGCCTGCTCCCGATCGGCTCCGGCGCGGCCTCGAACTTGTGGTCCGCGGTGGCCGGAGATTGGCACGCTACGGCCGAGACGGTGGCGCTGGTGACCGGCGTCCTCGGTGGCATCCTCTCCGCCGTCGGGTGTTTGGCCGGAGGCTGGATCTGTGACCGGATGGACCGCAAGAATGCCTATATCATCTATGGCGGTTTGCAGGCCCTCTGCGCGATCGGCATGGCGTTGACCCCGCGCACACCCGGGGCTTATATCGTCTTCACCTCCCTCTACGCTTTGATCACGGGGCTCACTTACGCCGGTTTCACTGCCTTCGTACTGGAAGCCATGGGCACCGGGGCCGCCGCCACTAAATACAACGTCTTCGCCTCCCTTTCCAACACGCCGATCTACTTCATGACCTTGATCGATGGTTGGGCTCACACCCGCTGGGGTCCGGCGGGGATGCTCCACACCGAGGCGGTGGTGTGCCTCCTGGGTATGGTGCTGTTCCTGGCCTTCACCGCAATGGCCAACAAGGTAAGACCACCCGCCGCGGCCGCAGAAGCCGCCGCGTAGTCGGGAGATCTCCGGGCGTATCGCAGACTTTCCAATCGGCAGGGCGCAGCTACGGGTGGGGGACAAAGGAGTATGGACGGCCGGCGGGCAGGAATGCCCGCGAAACGGCCGACAAGAATGTCGGCGCTACGGGCGGCGTGCCGCCCGGGGGCAAGGCCGACTTTCCAGTCGCGGTTGGAAAGGCTGGTTCGGCCTCCTAGGTCGGTCCAATGGACGCGAGGAAGCGTGGCGGGCGGCGGGCGGCGGCGGCCCGCTCGAAGGCGTAGGCCAGGGCGATCAGGCGCGGCTCACTCCAGGCCCGGCCGAAGAAGGAGATGCCGACCGGCAGACCGAGGACCTGCCCCATGGGCACGGTGATACTGGGATAGCCCGCCACGGCCGCGGGGGAAGTGCTGCCACCCAGATCGTGGTCGCCAATGGCCAGGTCGGTCAGGTGCGCCGGGCCGGTCGTAGGGGCGATGATGGCGTCGAGCTTGTGCCGGTCCATGGTGGCATCGATGCCCTCGACGCGGGCGAGTTGGCGGCAGGTGGCGACGGCCTCGAGGTAGGCGCTGTCGGTGAGCGGCCCTTTGGCCTCGGCTTTGAGGAATTCCTCCTGCCCGAACCAATGGAGTTCCTGGTCCGCGTTCCGGTGGTTGAAGGAGATGAGATCGGCTAAATGTCGCATCGGCGCACCCGGCCCCAGCGAGGCCAGGTAGGTATTGATGCCGGCCTTGAATTCGTAGTGCAGCACTTCGCCCTCGGCGGCATCGAGTTTCGGGCTTCGGGGAACTTCGACCGGATCAACGAGTTCTGCGCCCATCTTCGCCAACCCGGCCAAGGCGGCCTCCATGAGGGAATCAACCTGGCGATGGAATCCGAAGAAGGCGCGGGCCACACCGAGGCGCGCGCCGGCGAGGGCATAGGGGTCGAGAAACGGCGTGTAATCCGCGTGCGACCTGCCTGTGGAGGCCGCAGTGGCGGGGTCACGAGGATCGGCGCCGCTGAGCACGCCCAGCAGGATTGCCGCGTCCGCCACACTCCTGGCCATGGGACCGGCGGTGTCCTGGCTCTGGGCGATGGGGATGATGCCGGACCGGCTCACCAGCCCCACGGTCGGCTTGAGGCCGACGATCCCGTTAAAGGAGGAGGGCGAGAGGATCGAACCATCGGTTTCGGTGCCGACCGCGACCGCGCAGAGATTGGCGGCGACCGCGACCCCTGAGCCCGAGCTCGACCCGGAAGGGTTGCGGTCGAGTGCGTACGGATTTCGCGTCAAACCGCCGCGTCCACTCCAGCCGCTGGTCGAGAGCGCGCCGCGGAAGTTGGCCCACTCGCTCAGGTTCGTCTTGCCGAGGATGACGGCGCCCGCCGCGCGCAACCGCTCCACGATAAAGGCGTCCCGCAAGGGCATCGAGTCGGCCAGTGCCAACGAACCGGCGGTGGTCCTCAGGCGATCATGGGTATCGATGTTGTCCTTGAGCAGGATGGGAATGCCATGCATGGGGCCACGCGGTCCGGCAGCCCGGCGCTCCCGATCCAGCGTGGCGGCGATGGCCTCCGCCTCGGGATTCAACTCGATGACCGCGTTCAGGGACGGTCCGCGGCGGTCGATCTCCGCGATGCGCCCGAGATATTTCCTGGTCAGGGAGAGCGCCGAGGCCTTGCCGGACGACATCCGATCCTGAAGATCGGGGATGGAAAGCTCATCAAGGTCGAAGGGTTTCACGCGGCGCGCGGGCGACGCTGGAGCGGCGAGTTCCGAAGGCACGGCAGCGCGGACGGGGTTGGTGGCGGCCGCAGCGCCGCCCCAAGCGGCGAGGCGTAAAAAGAAGCGTCGGTTCATATCGTCTCTGCTTTTCCAATGAACGCATTCTACTTTTGATCCGATCGGGTAGCAAGGGCATGCCCGAGGGCTAGCGGAGGATTCACAGAGTTGGTCACGGCTTCATCGGCACCGCCGCGCGCGGGCTCAGGAAATACAGCCAGGCGGCGGACACAGGCCGGTCATAGATTCGGGCCAGCGCCCGGGCGTAAAGTTCCAGTTGCGGCGCGTAGAGTTGTGCTTTGGCCGCCAGCGCCTCCGGGCCGGGAGCGACTCGGTCCGTCTTGAAATCGACGATCCAGATCTCCTCGGGCAAGAGCACGGCCAGGTCCACCGCGCCCTGCACCACCACGAACTCGCCGTCAAGTTCCGGCGCCGGGGTCTCGTTCGCCAGCGCGGCCAGCTCCGTGGCGGAGAAGCGGGCGGTGAAGGCTAACTCGCGTCGGACGGCGCGCGCGTGGGTCCTGATCCGGGCCCCGAGGTCGGACTGCCAAAAGGCCGCCAGCGCCGGGAAATCCAGCAACGCCACCTCCGCGGCCGGCAGACATCCCACCTCGGCCATCCGCCGGGCCTCTGTCTTGAGGTCCTCGAGGCTCGCGGTTCGTTCCAGGGAGACCAGCTCCAGAAACGCGTGGTGGGCGTTGCCGACCCCGGTGGCTGACGTTCCAGAGAGCCGCGCCGACGGCTGGCCGGACGGAGCCGATGGATCGAGGAAGCCACGCTCGTCACCCGTACTCTCGGGTTCAGGCCAGGGCAGGGAAACCGGGTTGGCGCTATCGTCGTCCGCCTGCCGGGCAGCGTGGCGCAGGACGGTGACGGAGGTTTTGGCCGGTTTCTGAGTGGCGGCCCTGAAGGGGTAAAACCAGGCCAAGCGCTGTTCCAATTCCCGCCAAACCTCCGGGGTCCCCGCAAGCGAATCCCCTACCGGCGCTAACGCTTGCGCCTCCCGCTCCAGGAGACTGGCGTCATCGAGTATCCACCAGCGTACGAGTTCGTTTTCACCGGCGACGGCGGGCGGGCCAGCCGCGCCGAAGGTGCGGGCCAGCCAGAGACAGAGCCAATCCAGGCTGCCTCGCGCGTCCAGGATCTCGGACGGGCCGACGTTGGCCATCGGCTGCCCAAGGCTTTCATATTGCGTCTTCGAGAGGGTGGCGGCCAGGATCAGCGTGTCGCGGGCGCGAGTCATGGCCACGTAGAGCAAGCGCAACTCCTCACCCAGTGTCTCGCGGCGCTGCCGCTGGCGTGCCAGCCAGTAGGGGAGGCTCGGATAGCGGCGGCCGGTCTCCGGCGGCTTGATCTGCGGGCACAGGCCGTAGCACTCATCCAGGATCACGTCGGCCCGCAGGTCGGAGAGATTGAACGCCTTGCCAAGGTCGGCCACCACCACCAGCGGAAACTCCAAGCCCTTGCTCTGATGGATGCTCATCAAGCGAACCGCGTTCTCCTCGGCGACGGCGGCGACCTCCGGCTCCGTCTCGGCGGATTGCTGGGTCTCGACAAAGCCGAGAAAGCGGAACAGGCTCTGCCGCTGGAACTGGTCGAATTGCTGCGCGAGCGTCAGGAGCCGGCGGACGTTGGCGTGGCGCTGTTCCCCCCGCGGCTGGGTCAGCAACCATTCAGCATAATGCGTTTCGGTCAACACCGCCTCCAGGCACCGGGACAGCGAGACCTGTCGGGCCAGCCGCCGCCAATGGGCGTAACGCTCGAGAAAGCGGCTGACTTTGCGGAAAGCCGCGTGACCCAACGGCAAATCGAGCTGGGCTGCACGCGAGTCCTCCGCCCGGAGCTTCACGGTTTCCGTCTCGTGCCATAGGACCACGGCGGACCAAAACGGCCCGCGCGCCGCCAGGCGCAGGCGGGCCAACTCATCGAGCGTCAACCCCACCAGCGGCGAGTGCAACACCGCGATCGCCGGCACGTCCTGCAACGGGTTGTCCAGCAGGCGCAAGAGGCTCAGCAAATCGAGGATCTCGGCGCTCTCATAGAACCCGCGCCGGTGAACCTGCAAGGGGATGCCCAGCTTCGAGAACTCCTTGGCGTAGCTCTCGGCCTTGCCCGACGGGGAACGCAGGAGCACAGCCATGTCGCGCCAATCCACCGGCCGAAACGCGCCGGCCGGCTCGTCCCAAATCGCATGCTGCGCCAGGCGCAGGTCGCGCAAGCGGAGCGCAACCAGGCGGGCCTCCTTTTCGGCCTCGAGCAACTCGCCGACTTCCGGTGGCAGTTCGGCGTCATCCCCGGCTCCCTCGAGGCCGCCCTTGACGCGGAGCTGGATCTCGACCCGCGGCGAGGGGCTGGCGGCGGCGCTCAACGGTTGGCGATCTTGCGGGGCGCCGAACCGCAGCCGCGCCTGCTCGTCGTAAGCCACGCCGCCCACTTCCCGGCGCAGGATCAGTTCAAACAGCGAGTTGATGAACTCCAGCACCCCTTCCCGGCTGCGGAAGTTGTCCAACAGCGGGATGGTGGTGCCCTGCTCGCCGTGCCACGACTCCCCATAGCCCTGGAAGATGTAGGGATTGGCCAGGCGAAAACGGTAGATGCTCTGTTTGACGTCGCCCACCAGGCACCGATTGGCCTCGGCGCCCTCGCGGCTCAGGGCCTGGATGATCTGGTCTTGGGCGGCGTTGATGTCCTGGTACTCGTCCACGAAGACAAACCGGAGTTGTTGGCGCCAGGCGGAGGCGATAGCCGTGGGACGCGCCGCCGCCGCGTCCCAGAGCAACCGCAGGGCGTGTTGTTCGAGGTCGTGAAAATCCACCATGCCGAGTTCGCGTTTGGCGTCACTGAAAGCGGCCGTGAACTCGCCAGCCAGTTCGAGCAGCGTCCGCATCTGGCCCCGCACCCATTCCCAATCCTGGGCCAGCGGGTCAGGGTCCCCCGCCCGGTCCGGCGCCGCCAGCGAAGCCAGAAACTCCGCCTCTTCGAAGAAATCCTCGAACGGATTGACCCAGCGGGTCTTTTTGCGGGGCGGGCACAACTCCGGCGCGGCGCACATCTCCTCGAGCGCCCGCGCGGTCTCAGCCGCCGGCAACCCAGTTCCGATCCGTCTCAGGGCGCTACGGCCGGCGGCGGCCACGGTGTTCTCCGCCGACGCGCGCTCCAGGCGGGGCAGCCAGAGGCCTGCCCATTGGGCAAGACCCTCGACGAACCACCGGCGCCAGGCAGCAGGCTCGGGCGAGGCGAAGATGGCGAGCTGGCCGCGGTACCATTCGGCCGGGTCGGGCAGCGTCTGCGTGTAATGGTGCAAACGCATCACCAGGGCGCGGATGGTCTGGTCCCGGCCGCCACCCTGAACGTGGATGAGTTCCTGGACCGCCAGCGCAGCCGCCGTCTGGCCGGCATAATGGGCTTGCAGCAGCTTATCCAGCATTTCACCGGCCAGGATGCGGCCTTCCTCCTCGGTCAGGACCCCCAACTGCGGGTCCAGTTCCAGTTCGTAGAAATGTTGACGAACCAGTTTGAGGCAAAAACTATGGAGCGTCCCCAGGTGGGCGGTTTCAAACAGGGCCAATTGCTCCTGCCAATGCCCGTTCCCCGGATCGCGCTGGGATTCCTCCTCGAGCCGCGCGCGAATGCGCTGGCGCATCTCCGCCGCCGCCGCCTCGGTGAATGTGACCATCAGGATCTCGTCGAGCGACGCGGGCGGTTGGCCGGCCACCAGGCACTGGATACAGCGCTCGACCAGCGTGCGGGTCTTGCCGGTGCCCGCGCCGGCGACCACCAACACGTTCCCTCGCACCCGGATGGCAGCCTGTTGGGCGTCGGTAAGACTCATGACCCTCTCAAAGTGGGCCAAGCCGCCGCCCGATGCAACGAGTTACTGACCATGAGGGGGGCTGACATTTGTTGGATGCCGCCCCAGCGTAGCGGCATCTTGTAAGAGTGCCGCCGTTATCCAAAACGAAGATCAGCAACGCTTCCGAGTCTCCGCTACGCCGTACCACGCCTGGGCGAGCAACAGTTCGGCAACCAAGAGGGATAAGCAGGCCGGGAATGCACCTGCTGCAAGGAACTTGCCGTGTGCGGTGACCAACCCGAGCGCGAGACCGCCGATCACGAGTGCGTCAGCGACCCCGATCCTGGCCGGTGATTCTGACAACGAGCTCATGGATAGCGAATACGGTAAAAGCCCAACGGGAGGGTGTTGGACGAGAAATCGGTGAACCAAAACTGGCCTGGGCTGACCTGGCTGGCCGTTCCCAGAAGGGACCAGGAATTCAAGTCCGGCGAATAAAGCACTGAATAGGTGCAGTTGCTCAGGCCGGTGAAACTGAGCAGGAACCCACTGGCGGCATCGCCGGATACCGCCGGGGGCTGCAGCACCGGTCTTGGTGGTGGCTGGATCGCGACGCTACATGCAGCCAAGCCACTCGAGAACTCTCCGTCGCTCACACTGAAATCGAAGCTGGCGTACGCCGACCCAAACGTGCCCGGATGCGGCGCGAAGATCACGCGCAACGGGTCCGTCAAGACGGCGGGGGCGTTGGTGACGAGAGCCCCTCGGCCGCCCGGGGCGTATTGATACAGGCGCCCCTGGGTGGGTAAAGACTCCACCTGCGCGGACAGAGAATCGCCGTTGGGATCGAAACCAGTGAGCGTAATGACCAGGTCCTGGTCGGCGGTACCTGTCGCCGGGACCGGATATGCGGTAGGGGCGAGGTTCATAGGCGCCAAGCCTACACAGTGGTAGTCGCCTCCGCCGACAAAGGTGACCACATTACTCAAGCCCGGTGGGATAGCCGCGACGGCCGCGGCGTCCCCCCAGCCGGCTAACGTGCCGTCTTCGCGGAGGACCTCGCCATAATTATAGCCCCCCGTCCCCATGGCGACGACATTGGTCAGGTTGGTCGGCATCGGCACGGAGGTGGACATCCGGCCAGACGCCCGCACCAGTCCATTGGAGCAGCGGGCGAGGTTGTACCAACCGCCGCTCGCAATCGCGACAAACGGCGAATAAGGAAAAGGAGCACTGGGAGGCGAGCCCCCAGGATCGTTCCCGCCCCCCCAAGCCGTGATTTGCCCGCTGGCGGAGAGCGCCAGGGTGTGGGAACTGCCGCAGGCAATGGCGACCACATTGCTCAAGCCATAGGGCATGTTCGTTTCGCCGTACGGAGCGAAGCCCCAAGCTGCCACCGTGCCGTCGGCTTTCAAAGCGACGCTGTGGAAGTCGCCGCCGGCGAGGGCGACCACGTTGGAAAGACCGTTCGGAACGTACGCCGGGGCGTAGCTTGCGTAGGTTCCCCAGGCCACTACGGTGCCATCCTCTTTCAAGGCGAGGCAGTGCGAGTAACCCCCGGCCACGGCTACCACGTTGCTTAGCCCGGGCGGCACGTTGCCCTGACCGTACTGGTCCCAAGGCCTGGTGCCGACCACCCAGGCAGCGACGGTGCCGTCGTTGCGGATGGCGAGCGCATGGGTGTGACCGCAGCCGAGGGCCGCGATATTCGTCATACCCGCCGGCGTGGCGGGCAGGCCGTCCACAAAGCAGCCCCAAATCTGGAGCCTCATCCCGGTGGTAAAACGCTGCTCCTGGCCCCGCGCTATCCCTACCGCATTGCTCCCGACCAGCCGGAAGAAATAGACGCCGCCCGTCATCAGATTCGTTAGTGGCGCGGTAACCCGGACGACCTGTTTTCCCTGCCCCACGCTCACGGGGTCTGTGGTCTGGCCGTAAGTCGCGTCAGTGCCCCATTCGAACCAGGCGGTGGTGGGGGAGCCTTGTGCCACGGCCATCCCGGCCAGAGTAGCTGTGGTGGCGCGGATCGGCCCAGCGGGCTGTGTGAAAGCGACTGGAGCCAGTGCGCTGGCGTGGCAGGTAGCGGCCGCCGTCGTCCCCGCCGCGATCAATAACGCTCGCCATCCGCCGCAGAGACGCCGCGCGAAACGAGCCCAAGGTGTTACAGAGCGTACGATGGTCCACCAAACGACAATATACGAGTGCTCCGCGCCCATGGCCCCATTCTAGGCGGGCCAGACCCCGCGTCAACCCGGTTTCCTAATTCCTAACTCGCGGACTGTTTAGTGGTTTTTGTGAACTGACTGGGACCACTGGAACTGGTTTTTGCATCGGGCGATAAACCGCTTGGCGGCGATCCCGGCGTCCTGGTCGGTTGTCTCCCCTGACTTGCATGAAGACCCTCGCGCTCGAAATCTCCCACCCCCATCAGGACGGCCGCCCACCCGATACGGACTGGATTCCCGACTACGCCCTCACCGAGACCCTCGCGGAGATCAAAGCCGCCGGGTTGGTGGGCAAGGCAGTCCGCGAAGTTCCCTGGCAGGAACAGCTTGTCTGCATGGCGTCGCCCCTGGTCATTCGTTTCGAAGCGGCCACGGTTCTTCCCGAAAGACAAAGGCGGGATAAGGACGGGGTGAGGCGATTTTCTTTCGAATCGGGAGGTGGTTGACGAGTTTTGCTCCCAAGGCCAGCGCGCGGTCATGGAAGCTCGGCGGCTTGCCCCGCGGGGAATCACTGAGCCGGCTCGTGTTCAAACCCGCCAGGCCGATGGGGCGGCGCGCATTTCACTTTTCTTTCGTGGCGGTTTTCTGGTTCTCTTTCTAAGCTGACACCTGATGAAGAACATCGTCTATTTTGACCTGGAAACGCAGAAATCGGCCGATGAGGTCGGCGGTTGGGGGAACATCAACCGCATGGGGTTGAGCATCGGCGTGACCTATAGCACCACGCGGGGTGAGTATCGCATCTTTGGCGAAGGCCAGGTCAACGACTTAGTGAAGGAATTGCAGCGGGCGGACCTGGTGATCGGATTCAACAACCTGCGTTTTGATTACGAGGTGCTGCACGGTTACACGACGATGGACATGCGGCAGTTACCGACGCTGGATCTGATGGTGGACCTGCAGAACCAACTCCAGCACCGGCTGTCCTTGGATTCGATTGCCACCGCGACGTTCGGGGTGGAAAAGACCGCCGAGGGCCTGCAGGCTATCGAGTGGTTTAAGCAGGGCAGATTCCTCGAAATCGCCGAATACTGCTGTTACGACGTGAAGATTACCCGGATGGTCCACGAATATGGCGTGCAACACCACCAGGTCTTCTACCACAACCGGTTCGGGAAGAAACTCTCCGTCCCGGTCAAGTGGTGAAGCCGCGCACGAGGGCGCCCCTTCCGGTCTCCCGGTGAATTATTTCGCCGCCGGCTGGCTGGGAACGATCCTCAGCGTGTATTCGGGGGAGAGGGCGCTGTCCTGTTTACCTTTGCCGAAGGAGTTGTAATTGAACTCGATCTTGTATTGGTAACTGACGGCGTCGGCGCCCGGCGGCAGCTCGATCTCGGCCTCCCAACGGTTGGTCATCAGGGCCGTGGGGTGCATCGGAAAGGTCTCCTTGCCGATGATAATCTGCGGCCGGATGCTGTCCCACCGCAGGGTCTGGCGGCGGCTGTCCAGGGCGACTTCAACCGTGTATTTGTTATTGGCGGAGCGTTCCTGCTGCCGGGGAGTCAGGTTCGTGAAATGGGTCGTGCAACTCGCCAGCAACAGCGGCAAAAACAAAACTGGCAGAAATTTCTTCAACATACTGTGCCATCGTCGCAAATTGGCCCGGACTTGTAAAGGTTTTTGGGGCCAATTATTCAGGGCGGTGGCAGCCCCTGGCCCTCCCCGGTCGGGCCGATGGCCGGTCGGGACGGCCCCGGTTTGGCAAAATCCCCGAATTTTACGTTTGACCCACCTTAGGCAACGCGGTTAGGTTGCACGCTCTTACAGTGAATTGACGTTATGTTTGGGACTATTCGAAAGCATCAGACCTGGCTCTGGGCGGTGATCATCACGCTCACGGTCATAAGTTTTGTCATCTACTTCTCGCCGTACTCGAAGATGAACAACACGCGGCGCATGAAGCAGGACCTGGGATCCATCTATGGACACAAGGTCAGCGAGGAGGCTTTCGGCAATGCCTATCGCGAGGTCTATCTCCGCTACCTGATCACCAGCGGGCATTGGCCCGACGAACAGGCGCGTCAGAACATTGACCGCGAGACCTATGAATGGTTGTTCCTGTCGAGCAAGCAGGAGATGATGGGCATCCACATCAGCACCGACCGGACGGCGGACTTCGGGCGCGAGATGGTTCGCTCACTCCAACGGGCTGGCATCAACTCGCCCGCTGACCTGGCCAAGGTGCTCGAGGCTCAGGGGTTCTCGATGGCCGATTTCGAACGCTTTGTCACCCACTACCTCGGGCTCCAGCAAATGCTGGCTACCCTCGGCGCCAGCGGCAAATTGTCCACCCCGGAGGAAATCAAGGGCCTCTATGTGCGCGAGCACCAGGACCTGGCCACGGAAGCCGTATTCTTCAACGGCTCCAACTTTATGGCGTCGGTCACCGTCACCCCGGACGCCGTCCAGCAGTTTTACACCAACGAACTGGCCAACTATCGCATCCCCGAACGTCTCCAGGTCAACTATGTGGCGTTCCCCGTCTCCAACTACCTCGCCCAGGCCGAGCAACTCATGGCCAAGACCAACCTGAACGAGATCGTCGAGGCCAATTACCAACGGTTCGGCACCAACCTCTTCAAGGACGCCAAGTCACCCGAAGAGGCCAAAAAGAAGATCCGCGAGGAGATCATCCGCGAGCAAGCCATGCTCGAGGCCCGCCGCAAGGCCAACGAGTTCGCCCGGCCGTTGCTCGACGTGGCCCGGCCCAGCGTTGAGGCCCTGGTGACCGCCGCCAAGGCGGCGGGGATTTCCCTCCAGAGCATGGAACCCTTCTCCCGCGAAACGCCGCCCAAAGACCTCGAAGCCAACGAAGAATTTGCCAAAGCCGCCTTCTCGTTAACCCCCGACTTCCCGCTGGCCGGGACCTTCAAAGGCCACGATGCCGTCTATCTGATCGCTTTGGACAAACGGATTCCCAGTGAAATTCCGCCGCTCGACAAGATTCGCGAAAAGGTGGTGGCCGATTACCGCTACGATCAGGCCAAGAACATGGCTCGGCAAACCGGCTTGGGTTTCTATACCACCTTGACCAACAGCCTGGCCCAGGGGAAGGCGTTTGACGACGTTTGCGCCAGCGCCAAGATCAGCCCGCTGACCCTGCCGCCGTTTTCCATCAGCACCCGCGCCCTGCCGGGCGTCGAAGAGCAGATCAGTTTGAACCTGCTCAAACAGCTCGCTTTCACCACCTCCCCGGGCAAGGCTAGCGGATTCCAGTGGACTGCCGAGGGCGGGGTAGTGCTGTTCGTCAAAGCCAAGCTTCCGGTGGACGAAGCCAAGTTGAAGATTGAGTTGCCCAACTACATCGCCGCCGTGCGCCAGCAGCGCCAGCAAGAGGCCTTCCAACTCTGGTTCCAACAGGAATTCAGCCGCAACGTGCGCGCCTTGCTCGCCCAGCCGCAGCAACAACCGCCGCCGAATCTCTCCACCCGCGGAGCCAAAAAGTCCTGAGCGCCACCATCAAGCTCTCCTCGGCGACTACCCAGAAGTTCTGGGAGATCCCGGTTCTGTTCGAGGACGAGCACCTGCTGGCGCTCGACAAACCCGGCGACTTATTCCTCCTGTCGGACCCGACCGATGGCACACGTCCTTGCCTGATGGACCTCATGCACGCGGCGATCGCCGCGGGCAAACCGTGGGCCAAGGCGCCCGGGCGGTCGTGGCTCAAGAACGCCACCCGCCCCGACGATGAAGCCAGCGGGGTCTTGATCCTGGCCAAAACCAAGGCCGTCCTCGCCACCCTCCAGGATTGGTTTGGGGCCGAACGACCCGGCCGCAACTACCTCGTCCTGGTCAAGGGTTGCCCCATCGAGGACCAATTCGAGATCGACGCCGCTATCGGCCCGCATCCCGAGCGGCCTCGATTCATGCGTCTGGACTCGCGCCAGGGCAAGCGCTCAAAAACCTTGGTCTCCATGGTCGAGCGTTTCTCCAGTTGGAGCCTGCTTCGGTGTGAAGCCCTCACAGACCGGCCACACCAAATCCGGCTCCACCTCCGCCATGCCGCGCTTCCGGTGGTGGGCGATAACCTCTATGGCGGCCGTCCGCTCCTGCTCTCGCGCCTGAAGTCCGACTACCGGCTCCGGCCCGAGCGCGAAGAACGCCCGTTAATCGCCCTGCCGGCGCTCCATAGCGAAAGCGTCACTTTCCCGCACCCGGTGACCGGTCAATCCCTCACCATCACCGCTCCCTGGCCCAAGGACCTGACGGTCGGCGTCAAGTATCTCCGCCGCTATGCGGCCGGGACGCCGCTCCCTTAGCCGCCCACGGCGGGAACCATTGAGGCCGGTGGCGGCGTTTCGCGTTTTGACGTTACCCAATTCAGTCCAACGGCGCCCCGACGCGAACACGCAATCGAGGGAGCAGCCGCCCAACGGGTTCATGCCTGGCTGCCCTGGCGTCTTGCCAGCGATGCGCTAATCCGCCATCATGCCCTCATGATGAACTACTATGGCGGGTCCCCATACCTCAACGAAGCTTGACCGTGCCCTGGCCCGGCTCTGCGTGAATTGCCCCGTCTGCCAGCAGGCGCGCCGGCGGCAGAAGGGCGCTGCTTTCTGGATCACCAGCAAGGTCGAGCGCCGGGTTTGTCCCTGCTGCCGCGCCTATGCGCGTGTCTATGGGCGTCCATCGCATGCGCCGCTGGCGCCACCCACCGGGACCTAAGCCGGCAAGCCGATGACCGCTGAACCTCTCGAGACTGAGCTGGTCGCGCGCGCCAAAGGGGGCGATTTGGCCGCGTTCGAGGAATTGGCCAACCGCCACGAGCAGTCGGTTTATTCTCTGGCCCTGAGGATGTTGCGCCAGGAACAGGACGCGGAGGATGTCACGCAGCAGACCTTTCTCAGTGCCGTGGAGAACCTGGCCGGATTTCGCGGCGACGCCTCTTTCTCGACCTGGCTCCGGCGCATTGCCACTCACGCGGCCCTCAAGATCCTCCGCAAACGCAAGGGCTTGGACACCGTTTCCCTCGAGGAAGCGACGGAACCCGGTGGCGACTCGGAGGCCATTCCCCATCCGGAGTACATCGCCGACTGGCGGCAGTCTCCCGAGAAACTTGTCCCCCGAAACGAAATCCGTCGCCTGCTGGACGAAGCGCTGGCCCAACTGGACGAGAAACATCGGTTGGTTTTCCTCCTGCGCGACGTGGAGGGGCTATCGGTGAGGGAGACCGCTGAGGCCCTGGGCTTGAGCGAGGCCAACACCAAGGTCCGCTTGCTCCGCGCCCGCTTGCAGTTGCGCGAGCGATTAACCCGCACCTTGGGGGATCCGGCCCGCCAAGTCACCCGCACGCCTCACCATGACCATTGAGCCGCGCCCATTCTGCCGGGCCGTCGACGCGAGCCGGCGCCGAGGTGATGCCTTGGCCGGCGATCCATCGACGGCTCCCCTCGGGTCTGGCGATCGCACGCTCGGGCGAGGCCGCGAAGATGGGGTTGTAACTTTTGTGGCGCTGGCGGCTCAGTCTCAGAGGATCGAAATGCGATGAAGTGCGAAGAACTGTTAGCGATGTTGAACGAGTACGTGGACGGCACGGTGGATCCGGCGGTCTGCGAGGAGTTCGAGAAACACATGGCCGGGTGCAACCCGTGCCAGGTGGTGGTGGACAACATCCGCCGGACGATCACCCTGTACAAGGAAGGGACGCCCTACGAACTGCCCATCGAATTCCGCGATCGGCTTCACTGCGCCCTGCGCCAACGCTGGAAAGAAACGCATCCCATCGCCGGAAACGAAGCTACAAGATGAAACCGGCATCGCACTTTGATCAAGCCCAATGCCGACGGTCACGAGCGTGCCTACGGCGTGTTTCTGGCCAGCGGCCAAAAGCGCTGCGAGTGAGTTCACAGCGGCTTATGGCTGTCGGGCAAGAGTCGGCTCACAAAGTATAAGACGACCAGCAGCGTGAGCCCGATGCCCAGGCTCCAGGCAATCAGTTTCTTTTCGATCGGCAGCAGAGGCTCATACTCCTCCCTCATCTTCCGCAGTTCCTCGGCGATTTTCGGTTCTTCAGGCATAAATCGGATGTCTAAGGGTGGACGATCGGCGGGTGCACGCCGCCGAAGAAGATCCAGGATACGATCAGCCCGAACCAAATGATGAAGCCGAACAGGCCCACCACATAAACCGCGGCCAGCTTGCCGATCCCTTCCTCCCAGAGTTTGCGAAAATTCGAGACCACGCCGATGGTGAAGAAAGTCAGGCAGAAAAAAAGCACGCGGAAAACATTCGCCTGCTCTGTCGAATTCTTGGCTGGTCCCGGTTTGGTCTCTTTCCTCGTCTCCGGCACCAGCGCGACCCCCGGCTTGCCGGTGGCGGGGTCCACCTGTGACACCTCGCGCAGGACCGGCACGTTTTGCGTTCGTTCCTTTCCGGACACCGGGTCGGTGGTCTTCACTTCCTTGGTCACGGGAACCACCGTTTCGCGTTTGATGGATCCGGGAGCGGCCAGGCCGATCCCGAGGAAGAGCACAAACGTCAGGGCGTAGCCGAGGATGAACTTGGGAAAACGCTGCCAGATCTCGACCGCGCGAACTTGGTCGCCCTCGCGTTTTTCGATATGGTGGGCCCAGATGTACGCCAGGATGAACGCCCAGATGCCGATGAAGATATCGATGAACACCTTGATGCTCGTCGCGGTGTTGAGAATCCAGTCTTTCTCGTAAATGACGCCATGGCTCGCCGCTTTCGCCAGGATCAGCGCGTCCGTCACCGCGCCCGCGGCCGTGGCCGCCCCGTCAGTCTTGACCGCCAAACCCATCCAGGCGCCCGCCACCAGCGGCTCTTTCCACAAGAAGGTCTGGGCCAGAAACGGCAGCAACAGCAATTCCACCACCGCGAACACCACCACGAGTGAGGAGACCATGATCGGCACGGTCGGCCGGGCGCGGATGGCGCCGCCGGTGGCGATCGCCGCCGAGACACCGCAGATGCTGATGCCCGAGGCCAGCGGCGCCGCCCATTCCCGGTTGAACTTGAAATATTTTCGGGCGATGTAATAGATCACGGCCCAATAGATGAGATAGGCCTCGACGATGGCGCAGAACCCCCGGAACATGATCCCCCACGCCAGGCTGGAATTCTCCAGGGCCTTGATCCCGACCCCTGCGCCCATGAGGACGATCGCCGCCTTCACGAACAATTCCGGCTTCAGGGCCTCCTTGAGCCGTGCCGCCAGGCGGGGCAGGAAATTGCCGATCATCAAACCGGCCAGCAGCGCCAGCACGAAGCCGGCCTCACCCGTCAACTTCAGGGACCAACCGATGCCGAACTTCTTGAACTCCGCCGGCGTCGTCGCCGCAATGTGGGCGTGATTGCCCAAGACCCAGCAGGCGAAACTAATCCCAAACACCAACGTGAAGGCGACGGCGAATTTCTTGAGGTTCCCCCCCAGCAACCAATTCCCCACCCCCACCACTAACCCCATGAAGAGATAAGTGGAGAGCACGCTGAGCCAGGCGGGCATCCACTTGAAGGAACCCGCCACCGGCACAATGGCCTTGGACAGGTCCGTCCAGGTCCCCACCTTCGCGGCGAAGCCCAGCAAGTCCGTGCCCAGGAAGACCCCCAGGGACAGCAAGAAGACGGCCAAGCCGATCCAAAAGGAAAGCCAGTCTTCGTTGATTTTAGGTCGGCGTTCGATCATCGGCCTCTTACTGCCAGTCAACCTGGCTTTCGCCAAGTCCTTTTTCGTTTTTTCTGCAGCCGCCGACATGAGTCACCGAGCTCGAAAACGGCTCCGTGCCCGGGGTCGGCCTCGGAAATCGCCGGTTGATCCTCGGCTCCGAGTAGGGTAGGCATAGACGAGACAAGACGACAACATGCGTGATTCTAACCTGCGAATGATAATGAACCTGATCCCCATGGCGGCGGCGATCGGTGCCCTGCTGTCCGCCGGATCCCTGGCGGCCCAGGAGGCGCCGCAACCGGCCCCGGTGGCTCCCGCGGAGGCGGTTCCTGCCGCGGCTCAACCGCCAGCCCCGCCACTGAGAGTCCCCAACGCCAGGGGGTTTAGGAACCTGTCCGTCGAAGAGTTCGCTCAAATGTCCACCAACCAGGCCAACATCATCTTGGATGTCCGGACGCCCAAGGAGTTCGAGGCTGGCCATCTTCCCAGGGCGGTCAACGTGGATGTCCTGGCCGCGGACTTTGACCAGAAGATCGCGTCGCTCGACAAAGCCCGGACCTACCTGGTGCATTGCGCCTCGGGAGGCCGGAGTGTCACCGCTTGCAAGCAGCTTGGCGAACTGGGCTTCCCTAAGCTCTATAATTTATCGGGTGGGTTCAAGGCTTGGACCAGGGCGGGCAAACCGGTGGAAAAATAGCGGCGAGCGGGTGGTTGCGCCGGTCCGAGCGCTGCCCGTACGGATATGAGCGGCAGTTTTATTCAACGCGGCGGCCTCTGGGTGCTGGCACAGGTGGTGCTCATCCTGGTGGTGATCGTCAGCGGCGTGGCCTGGCGTCATCAATGGCAGAGCGCGTGGTCGGTTTTCGTCGGCGCTTGCTTGCTGCTCGCGGGTGGCGTTTGCGGCTTGGCCGGGGTCGCCGCCCTGGGTCGAAATCTGACTGCCTATCCCCAGCCCTCGCTCCGGGCCCGGTTGGTGCAAACCGGCATCTATCGTTGGATCCGTCATCCCATCTATACCGCTGGTCTCTGTGTTCTGCCCGGGTGGTCATTGGTGTGGCAAAGCTGGCCGGCGTTGCTGGCGGCCTTGGCCATGGGGCCGCTCCTCGATGCCAAAGCCCGTCGGGAAGAGCGCTGGCTGCGGCAGCGGTTTCCCGAGTACGCCCGATACCAGGCTGAGGTGAAGCGCTTTCTGCCGTGGGTTTATTGATGGGACCGGCAGGGGCCAATAAACGGTGGGCGCGGGTGGGCGATCCTTCCAATCGCCGCCCCTATTTGTAATCCCGGCGGTCTTCCCTCGGGCGTCCAATTTCAGAACGATTGCCTGCCGGGCGGCCGTGTGGTACGGTTTTACCCGCGCGGTCAATCCGCTAAGTCATATGAACAGAACCGCAAGCAAATGGATGGCGATCGCCGCCTGTGCCCTGGCGCTCTCGGGGTGTATTACCCGCAACACGACCGTGGTTCGCGACGTTGCTCGCATCCGGGTGGAATTCGAAAACGAAGCCGCCGGTCGCATCTTCTACGAGGCCCTGAGCAAAATGAAGGACAGCGGCTCGCGCAGCGAAAGCACCACCAAGCTGGAAATTCCCATCATCTTCGAGCACGAGCGACGTGTGGTGAGGGGTAGTAACGAGAAATTCAACGAAGCCGTTACGCGCTGCGACACCAACCAAGACGGTAAGATCACCGAGGTCGAGGCCAAGATCTTCGCCGAGCAGGTGGAAAAGTAATGGGCGGGCAGCGCGGGTGTGATGCGAGTTCATGAAGGCCTGGTTATTGGATGATTTCACGGGCCTGGCGGGCTTGCGCCTGGCAGAAACCCCGGACCCGACACCTGGCGACGGGGAGGTGGTCCTCGAGGTCGAGTATGCGGCGCTCAACCCGGCCGACCGCTATCTGGCTGAACGACTGTACCCCGCCAAACCCCCGTTGCCCCATATTCTCGGTCGTGACGCCCTCGGCACGGTCGTGCGGCAGGGTGCCGGCGTGACCGGCCCCCGCCTGGGAGAACGCCGGATCATCCTGCGCGGCGAAACCGGGGTGAATCGAGCCGGCACCTTCGCCCGGTATGTTGCCGTGGCGGCCGAGAGCCTGGTCGAGGTTCCCGCCGGCTGGAGCGATACCGAGGCGGCGGGGGCGCCGCTGGTGTTCCTGACCGCCTACCAGGCGTTGACCATGTGGGGACCGCTGACGCCCGCGGCGGTGGTCCTGGTCACGGGGGCTTCCGGCGGGGTCGGGGTGGCCTCGGTCCAGTTGGCGGTGGCGCTGGGCCACACGGTGGTGGCGCTTTCTCGCCATGCGGAAAAGGCCCAGCGGCTTTGCCAACTCGGCGCCACGCTCGCCCTGAATCCCACCGATCCCCGCTGGCGTCAGGCCCTCAAAGCGGCGCTGGGACCCCGGCGCGTCGCGCTGGCGGTTGACAATGTGGGCGGCCGACTCCTGCCCCAGGTCATCGATACCCTGGACGACCAGGGCCGAGTGAGCCTGGTGGGGCGGTTGGCGGGTCCGGTGCCCGATTTCAACACCGCCACCCTGTTCTTCCGCCGCCTTCGCCTCGGCGGGGTCGCCGTGGGGGCGGCCTCTCCAGCCGAAAGCCGGTCCGCGTGGGCCGAGATTGTGCGCCTCCTGGCAATCGCGGGGGCGCGTCCACAGGTGGACGTGGTTTTCCCTTTCGCGGAACTGCCTCAAGCCTTCGATCGCCTGGCACAAGGCCCCATGGGAAAGGTACTCCTCCGCGGCGACGCATCAGGCTCCACGCTCCCCTCGCAGTGAAACTCGCCGCCAGGACATCGGTTCCGATCGCGATGGGCGCCAAAAACGCATTGCTATCAGGCGGTGGCGCGTTCTACGATGAAAGGCGAATTTAATGCGCTCGAGCCCATCAAAGTACATCGAGAACAAGGCCGACGCCGCACGATATGCGAGCAAGCAGGCGCTCGCTTTGCGCGAGGCGCAGGAGCGGCGCGCCAATGAGTTCGTCGACGAGGCGGAATGGTTTCGGTGCGTGAAGGACGAGTTTCCGAAGTATCTGCCGTTTCTGCGCGAGCATTGCGGAGTGGAGTTGTTTGGACGCGTGCTCGAGATTGGCGCCGGGGGCGCCTGGCTTACGGCTGAACTCTCGAAGTTACCCCGCGTTATGGAGGTCATCGCCACCGATGTCTCCACCAAGCTTCTGAAGGAGCGCGCGCCTAAGGTCTTTGAACTGCTCAACGCCAACACGGATAAGATCACCCGAATGCCCGGCGACTTCCATCAACTGGGTTTTCGCAGCGACCAATTCGATTTTGTGGTCAGCTCGGCGGTGTTGCACCATGCGTCCAATATCGTTCAGGTCTTGCGCGAAACCAAACGCGTGCTCAAGCCCGGCGGCCACTTTGTCGCCCTCCGCGAACCCGTTTGGCCGCTGGTGAAGATCAAATCCCGCGCCAAGATGCTCCGGAAACTGCTGGCCACGGGGGTGGATGAACGGTTTTACACCCTCGCCGACTACCGCGAGTTCTTTCGTCAGGCCGCTATGCCGATGGAGGTGAAGAAGATCAACCTCTCGCGCGGGTTCAAGTACTACGTGAACGAATTGGTGAACGGCCTCACCCATGCCCGCTACGCCTTTATCGCGGTTAAACGGAGTCCCACGGCCGTGGTGCGGCCGCCAACACCCCCGCCACCCCCAGGCAAGCGGGTTCGGTAATCGGGGCCTCACCTCACTGCCGCGAGCCACGCCCGCCCCCGCTCGCCCTCAATCGAGTCCTCAATCGAGTCCTCAATCGAGTTGACTTGTGGGCGCGTGATTTGCATGATTTTTCGTGCTTATGAAATCGAGAGCNAACGTTTCGCGTCTTGCGGCTGTCCCCTTTGCTGCCGGGGACGGCTTTCGGATCCGTTGAGCTGCCGCTTCACCGCCCANAACCCATTTGCCATGCATCCCATTCTCTCCAAAACCCGCCTGAGCCCGAACGTNACCCGGTTGGACGTGATGGCANCGCGTATCGCCGAGATCCGCCAACCCGGCCAGTTCGTGATTGTCCGCCGTGGCGAGGGGGCCGAGCGCATCCCGCTGACCATTGCCGACGCGGACCCGGTGGCGGGCTCGATAGCCCTGGTGATCCAGGCGGTGGGCAAGACCACGCGCGAGTTGGTCGCGCTCGAACCGGGCGAGGCGATCACCGATATAGTCGGGCCTTTGGGCCATCCGACCGAACTCGTGGCCTCGGGGAAGGCCCTCTGCATCGGGGGCGGGGTGGGCACTGCCGTGGTCCATCCCATTGCCCAGGGCCTCCATCGCCGGGGCGTCTCGGTGTTGAGCATCATCGGCGGCCGCTCGCGCGAGTGGGTGATTTTCGAGTCCGAATTGCGCCGCCTCGGCGAGGTGCAGGTCTGCACCGACGACGGGAGCCACGGCCGGCACGGGTTCGTTACCGACGCCGCGCGCGATGCCTTGGCCGGTGGCGGCATTGACGTGGTGTACGCGGTCGGCCCGGTCCCCATGATGCGCGCCGTGGTCAACCTCACGCGGCCGCTGGGGGTCCACACCATCGTCTCGCTTAACCCGGTGATGGTGGATGGCACGGGCATGTGTGGCGGCTGCCGCGTCGCCGTCGGCAACGAAACCCTCTTCGCCTGCGTGGACGGCCCGGAGTTTGACGGGCACAAGGTCGATTTTGAGTTGCTCATGGACCGGCTCGGCACCTACCGCCAATTCGAGCAGGAATCCACCGCCGCCTGCGAAGCCCACACCTGTCGCATCGGCATCGGCTCCTGAACCACCCTTTTCCGCCCCTTCCCACCGACTATGTCCACCACCGCCAAGCCAACTACCCGGCAGCGCCTCCAGATTGACCGGCAAAAAATGACCGAGCAGGAGCCGCTCATCCGCAACGCCAACTTCGACGAGGTGAACCTCGGGTTGGCCGAGAAGATCGCCCTGCTCGAGGCCGAACGCTGTCTCCAGTGCCGCGACCCCAAATGCGTCTCGGGCTGCCCGGTGATGGTGAATATCCCACGGTTCGTGGACCTGCTGTCCACCGGCGACCTGGCAGGCGCGGCGCAGAGCCTGCTCGGTGATAACGCGTTGCCGTCGGTGACCGGACGGGTTTGCCCGCAGGAGACCCAGTGCGAAGTCGAGTGCATCCGCGGCAACAAGGGGCTGCCTGTGGCCATTGGCTATCTCGAACGGTTCGTGGGGGATTGGGCGCGTGAGCATGGCGGCAAGCAGACGCTCACACTCGCCGCTCCCACCGGCAAGAAAGTGGCCGTCGTCGGCTCCGGTCCGGGCGGACTGACCGCCGCCGGCGAGCTCGCCCGGCGGGGCCACGATGTCACCGTGTACGAGGCGCTCCACAAACCGGGTGGCGTGCTGGTCTATGGCATCCCCGAATTCCGGCTGCCCAAGAAGATCGTCGAGGCCGAAGTGGGGCGGCTCCAACAGGCGGGGGTGAAAATCGTCTGCAACACGGTCATCGGCCGCACCTACACTTTGCAGGAGCTGCGCGCGAGCTTTGACGCCGTCTTCATCGCTAATGGCGCCGGCCTCCCGGTGTTCATGAACGTCCCCGGCGAGAATCTCAAAGGGGTCTATTCCGCCAACGAATACCTCACCCGCGTCAACTTGATGGCCGCCTACGATTTTCCGCGCGCGGACACCCCGGTGCTCAAAGGCAAGCGCATCGCAACCGTCGGCGCCGGCAACGTCGCCATGGACTCCGCCCGCACCGCCAAACGGATGGGCGCCGAGTCCTCCATGATTGTCTATCGCCGCACGCGCAAGGAGATGCCAGCCCGCGCCGAGGAAATCCACCACGCCGAAGAAGAAGGCATCCAGTTCGAGTTTCTGGTTGCCCCCATCGAGGTCGTCGGCAATGCCCAAAAATGGGTCACCGGTCTTAAGTGCGTTCGGATGCAATTGGGCGAGCCGGACGCCTCCGGCCGCGCCCGTCCGGTGGTCATCCCGGGATCCGAATTCGTCATCCCGTGCGACGTGGTGGTGGTGGCGATCGGCACCCGCGCCAACCCGCTGCTCACCGCCACCTGCCCCGAACTCAAGCTCAACAAATACGGCAACATCATCGTCGACGACACCGGGATGACAAGCCTGCCCGGGGTCTTTGCCGGCGGCGACATCGTCCGCGGCGCCGCCACCGTCATTCTCGCCATGGGTGATGGCAAGCGCGCCGGCAAGGCGATGCACGAGTGGCTGGTGGGAGGCCCGGCCCGAACGGAAGCGGGCCACTAGCTGAAATTTGCTTGGTCGGCGCTGGGCGGTGAAACTCTGTCGTTAGTGCTGCAGACGGTAAAACCGGTTGCTGGCGAGAGTCGCCGGCTGGCTCAGCGACCACAGAGTGTTGGAGAAGCCGGGGGTGCTGGTTTCCAGCGTCCAGGGGATAGGCGGCGTGAGGTTCGGGGCGGAATACAGGAGGAACGCGCCGTTGGTGCCAGGCCACGCCAGGGTGGCGTTGGTGGCGCCGGGCTGAAGGCGGATGGAGATCGGAGGCACGGTGACGGACAGATTGGCGGCGGCGGACAGGGGGGTGGCCAGATTGTAATTGGCCCACGCCAGCACCGGGTTGCCGGGGTTGGCGTTGGCATTGCTGCAGCCGTTGAGGGCGTAAGCCGCGACCAACTCGCAGACTTTTCCGGTCAACCCGGCGCCGGCGCCAAAGGCCACGTTATAGATCGGGAACACATCGGAACTGGGGCCGTTATAGGAGATGTAGGCGTTGAGGTTCACCAGTTGCATCACACCACTATCCACCCGGCTTCCGCGGTAGCTATGGTCCAGCATATGGATCTGTGCGAAATCCACCTCACCGCCCCCGATGACGAGATCCCAATAAGGGCCGCCGAAGAGCGCGGTGTTGAAGAAGCGCGCGGTCCCCTGGAAGTTGCTGCTGAGGACGCCGACCGTGGTGTTGGTCAAGTCGGGATAATCGGTAAACACGGCCAGGGTCGAGTTCACGGTGCTGAGGTTGGCGGTGGCGGCATCGAGGCGAAACGCTTCCCCCGTCGCATCGCACATGGTGCCGATCCCGGTCAGGGTGGGTCCCCGGCCGTTTTCCGATCCGCAGTGCAGGAAGATGCGGCTGGGAATGACGAAGTCTTTTACCATGAGCTCGGTGCAATCGCCAAGAAAGTACATCTCGAGCTGGTGCTCGGCGAAGTTCTGCACCGCGGCTCGCGCCCCGCCGCTCGTACTGAGCACACTCTGGGAATCGTAATTATCCCACCAGTAAGTGAAGTTCCCGTGGCAGTCGACGATCGAGCCCGAAGAGCCGTTGCCGACGCGGTAGCCTTTGCTCAAAGCCCAGCCGTCCACCATGTAGAGGAGGTGGTTGGTACACGTCCAGGTGTCGAGGTCCACGTAGTAATAAGGATTGGGGCAGACGACGCCGATGGCATAGACATTGGCGCCGCGACCCTGGATGGTGGCCGGGAAGACGATGCAATTGCTGTTCTGGGTTTCGTAGCTGATGGTGAGGCCCACCAGGCCGCCGCCAGCTTCGAGCGCGATGGCGGGCGGGCCATTGCTCGTCCCCTGGCCTCCGTAGGGTTGGAGCACCGCCCCTTTGGCAACGCCGTCGGCGCCGGGCCAGGTGCGATGCCGCAGTTCGTAGGGGCCGCGCAACTCCACGCCGCCGGGCACATCCAGTGTGTTGGTCAGGTGGTACTTTCCCGGGGGCAGGTACACCACGCCGCCGCCGTGGTTGCCCGCCGTCGTCAGGGCGCTTTGGATCGCCAGGGTATCATCGGCCGCGCCGGTCCCAGCGGCGCTCCATGGGGCTTGCGTCACCACGTACAGGTTCGTGCGGGCCGGCCGGCGCGCGAGATAGTCATTGACGACATTGGTCCAGCGGAGATCCGGCAACGGATAGGCGAGCGGTCGGCGGCCGTCGACCAACAGGCGGCTCGCGCTGCCGAGATTGGCGATGGCTTTGGCAGGGAAGAAGTCGCAGCCGGTGAAGGCGGCGCGGTTGGCGTTGACGCCCAGGACGCAGTGATTGCTCCCGGCGGCCACGTTCAGGGTGGAGTTGACCACGTTGAAGACGCCGCTGTTGAGTTGGAGCGTGCCCGTGACCGTGCAGTCCTGGAACTGGGCCCAGGACACCCAGTTGTTGGCCGGGCCTTGGAAAACGACGGCGACCCCGCTGTGGCCGGTGAGCTGGCAATCGTAAAACTGGAGGGTCGCCACTTCGTTGGAGGTGTGGGAGACGGCGACGTCGCCATCCAGGTTGCAGCGGGCGAACTGGAGTCCGGATTGGAAGGGCATTTCCTGGGCCAGGAGGGCGATGCCGCAGTTGGTGATGGAGCTGGAGTAAAAGGTGGCGCCCGGCGAACCATTGGTGCTGCTGTTGGCTTCGATGCCGACCCGGTAGCCACTGAGGTTCACTTCGACACACACCTCACCGTCCACGCGCCGCAGGCGGAGGCCCTCGCCGTTGGCGCGCATCCACGGGGCATGCGGCCCGCCCGCCGTGGGCGCGTTGGTCAGCCGGGAAGCGGGCCAGACCTCGGGCGAGAAGCGGATATCCTCCAGGTGGCTGATATCGGCGATCATGTCCAAATCGATGCCGAGATAAAGGGGCGTGCCGATGACCGTGGAGAGAATGTGCTTCGCGCCCGAGGTCGGCGGAGCCACCTGGATGCCCTGGTAAGCATTGACCAACACCACGTTTTCCACGACGCAATCGCCGGACAGACCGATGGCGAAGGGGTAGCCGACGATGCCGGCCGGGTCTTGGTCGGGGTACCAGAGGTTCAAGCCTTTGAGCGCTGTCGAGCCGTTCAGGAAAATGAAAGGCGCGGCGTTGGTCTGCCCGGCCCCGTAGCAGACTTTGAAGGTGGTGCCCGCCAGCCCGTTGGTTCCCTTGGTCCAGTCCTGCCAATCCCCATGCAGCGTGACGCCATCCGGGATCGTAAGGTTGGTGTAGAAGGCGTACGTGGCCGCGGGGACAAAGAGGACGCCGCCGCCCGCCCCGCCCGTGTTGACGATGGTGTCGATGGCGCTCTGAAAGGCGGCGCTGTCGTCCGTAGCGCCGTCACCCTTGGCGCCGAACAGTTGCGGCGTGGCGGCTGCGATCACCACTTCGTTGGTATTGAGCGTCGGGATGAAGACCCGCGGCCAGGAGCTGAGGCTCGCATTGAGCGCGTAAACCGTCGTTTTGCCCGGGTTCAGGTTGTTGTAGTCTACGATGACCGTGCCGCTGCCGCCGTAGGCGGTGATCTTCCCCGCGGCGATGTAGCCGCGCACGGCGGCGGTGCTGTTTCCGGAAATAATGACCTTGCCCTGGGAGATGTCCAAAACCGAGCCGGGGCCGAGGGACTGGCTGGGATGAAGCTGGCTGAGGTAGAGGGTGCCGCCGTTGATCCGCGCCGTGCCGACGCCTCCCGACCAGCCCTCGCCGAACATGCCCAGCACCGTGACCGTGCCGCCGTTCATGATCAACGAGCCGGTCGAGCCCGTCTGCAAAGCGATCCAGAGGTGGCTGGGAAAGGTGGTCGTGCTGTTGCTGGCCGTGACAAAAGTGCCATGGCCCGAGTAGCCAACCGCACACCAGTCCGTGCAGGGCGCAAAGACGCCGCCATTGGTTACGATCACCGTGCCCGAGCTGCCGGCGCCGTCCGCGACGCTGAGATGGGAGCAGGTGGCGACGCCGGCCGTGGCGTCAATCACGCAGGGAATGGACGACATCACCCAGGCAGTCGTGTTGGTGTCGGGCACCGCGCCGGTGGACCAGCTAGCGCCCAGGCTCCAGAGGTTTTTCGCGGAACTCGGCGGACTCCACTGCGCCGTCTGTGCCGGCACTGCGAAGGCGAGACACCAAACCAGCAGGCCTGCCGCCCGGGCCTCCCGGCTCGAAAACGAACCTCGCCTCGCGCGGTTCATAGTGACCAGGCGCTCCGGCCCCGACGGCAGCTCAATCATAATGAACCCATGATACCGACCCAGCCGGGGGGTGTCGAGTTTCAGAGGCCTCGCGCCGGCCCGTGGCTTCGCCTGCCGAGAGCTGTGCCGGTTGCGGTTGGCCCCTGTGGAAGTGCCCCGGATCACGGCCCCACAATATGCGCTTTCATTCGCCGGCTGCGTGGTTTAGAGTCTTGTCAGACAATCTATGATGACACGGCGTTCTTTTTTCAGCAGCACGGCCTGCCTGGGCGCGACGACGCTCGTCTCGTCCGCCACGGCGCAGGAAAACCGACCCCAACCGGCCGCGCGCCAGCGCAAACTCGAGGTGGGCCTCGGCGTTTGCACTTACTCGTATTGGCATTTCCGTGACCCCAAGGTCTCGATCGAAACGGTGATCGAGAAGGCGGGGGAGATGGGCCTGGCGGGGGTGGACATCCTTCACCGGCAGATGGACCTGCCGGAGAAGGAGCCGCTGACCGCGGCGCACCGCGCCTACCTGCGCAAACTCCGCCGTCATGCCTTCCGTCATGGGGTTACCCCCATCTGCCTCTCCATCCATCAGAATTTCGTGCAGGAAGATGCCCAGGAACGCCAGCGCCAGGTGGAGCACACGCACAAGTGCCTGGAGATCGCCCGTGAACTGGGCGCCCCCGCCATCCGCCTGAACTCCGGCCGCTGGAACACCATTAAGGACTTCGACGATCTGATGAAGGCCCGCGGTCTCGAGCCCATCCTGCCCGGTCATACCGAGGACGATGGTTTCAAGTGGTGCATCGAGTGCATCGAGAAATGCATTCCCAAGGCCGAGGAATGCGGCGTGGTCATGGCCCTGGAAAACCACTGGGGGCTGAGCCGCACCCCCGAGGGTCAGTTGCGACTCATCAATGCCGTCCCTTCTCCCTGGCTCGGCGCCCTCATGGACACCGGCAACTTCATGGAGGACCCCTACGATAAGCTCCAGATGATTGCCCCCAAAACCGTCTATGTCCAAGCCAAGGCCTACTACGGCGGCGGCGAATGGTACACGTTGGACCTGGATTATGACCGGATCGCGGGGATCCTCGCCAAAGCCGGCTACCGCGGCTACGTCTGCCTCGAATACGAAGGCAAGGAGCCGGCCGACACCGCCGTGCCCAAGGGGATCAGTGTGCTGCGCAAGGCCTTCGCCTAAGGGCGGGTCCGATGGCACCCGCCGTCTGGCGGGCGAAGCCACGGACGTCACGCCGGCCGGCAGCCCTCAGGCCAGTCCCAGGTTCCGCACGATCCGGGTGGTGGTCAGGGCTTTGTTGAGCGTATAGAAATGGATGCCCGGCGCGCCGCCGCGCAGGAGCTCCGCGCACTGCCGGGTGGCGTAATCGATGCCGAACTCGGATACCGCCGCATCGTCCTCGCCCAATTCATCGAGCCGCGCCGCCAACGGTGCGGGGATGCGCGCCCCGCACATGGCCGTGAACTTCTTGATCTGGTGGCCGCTCAGCACCGAGACGATGCCGGGCACAATCGGCACCTTCACCCCCAGCTTCTCGACCAGGTGGTCCCGGAACTCGAAATAGTCGGCGTTGTCGAAAAACAACTGGGTCAGGACAAAGTCGGCGCCCGCCTCGATCTTCTCCTTCAAGTGACCCCAATCGGCCTGTTTGCCGGCCCGGCAGGCGACATGGCCTTCGGGAAAACCGGCCACGCCGACGCTGAGAGCATGCCGGTCGCGGATGAAGCGGACGAGTTCGGCGGAGTATTCAAAACCGCCAGGCGTGGGGGCGAACTCGCCGCCTCCGGGCGGGTCGCCGCGCAGGGCCAGGACATTTCTCACCCCGAGGGCCCAAATCCGCTCGAGCAAGTCTCCAATCTGCTCCCGCGTCGAGTTCACGCAGGTCAGGTGCGCGACCGTCGGCAGCGCGTGCTCGCGTTGGATGCGGTCGACGATCATCAAGGTCTTGTCCCGGGTGCTGCCCCCGGCGCCGTAGGTCACCGAGCAATAATCGGGACGGGTCTGCAGCAGGGCAGGGATGGTCTTTTCCAACAGGTTCCGGTCGCCGTCCTCAGTCTTAGGCGGAAACAATTCGAAGGAAATGACCGGCCGCCCCGTGGGGCGCTTCGCGGCGTATAGGTCTCGAACCAGTTGCATAAGTGTTAAAGGTGCGTCATCTCGCTCCAAAATCCAAGCGGCTTTCGCGATTTTGAAACTCGTTGCCCCGTCCGAGCCCTGCGCTGAGCGCCCCGTTGACTGAAAGTTATTTCCCTGGGGCGGGCGAGCCGGTATGGTAAGGCGGCTTTTTTGATGACATGAACGAGTTGAACCGGTTGTTATTGAGCGGGGACGAGGCGATTGCGCTGGCGGCGCGCCACGCGGGCGTGGCGTTGGGTGTGGGTTACCCGGGCACGCCCTCCACGGAAATTCTCGAGGTGTTCTCCGAGCAGGGTGGACACGCCCAATGGTCGCCCAACGAAAAGGTGGCGCTCGAGGTCGCCATCGGGGCCGCTTTTGGCGGCGCGCGCGCCTTGGCCACGATGAAGCATGTGGGACTGAACGTTGCCTCGGACCCGCTGTTTACGGCGGCGTACACCGGGGTCAGCGGGGCGCTGGTGATCGTGTCCGCGGACGACCCCGGGATGGCCTCGAGCCAAAACGAGCAGGATAATCGCCGTTACGCCGTGGCGGCCGGCATCCCTATGCTGGAGCCTTCCGATTCGCAGGAGGCCTATGATTTCACCCTCGCCGCCATCGAGATCTCAGAGCGCTGGCGCATCCCGGTGCTCCTGCGGGCGACGACCCGGGTTTGCCATAGCTACACCGTCGTGCATCCGGCCCCCGCCATCGTCGCCCCGAAACCCGCCAATTTTGAGCGCGACATCAAATCCCGCGTCATGATCCCGGCTTACGCCCGGGTGGCGCATCGGAAGCTGCGGCAGAAGCTGGCGGAAATGCAGGAATGGAACGAATCCTGCTCGCTGAACCAGGTGGTGCGGGGCAGCCCCGTCCTGGGCATTATTGCCTCGGGCATCTCCTTCATGCACGCCCGCGAGGTGGCGCCGGATGCCAGCTTCTTGAAGCTGGGGTTTACCCACCCGCTGCCGATGAAGAAGATCCAGGAGTTTTTCAACAGCGTCCAGCGGTGTCTCGTCCTCGAGGAAGGGGATCCGTACCTGGTCGAGGCCATCCGGGCCGCCGGCTTCCGAGTCGAAGGGAAGGCGGACATGTACCGGTTCGGCGAGTTGGACGTGCCGCGCGTGCGGCGCATTCTGGACTACGACCTGACGCCGGAGCCGGCCAAACCCCCGGGCCGTCCGCCCCAACTCTGCGACGCCTGCCAATACCGGGTGGTCTTCGAGGCGCTGCGCAAGAAGGACTGCATCGTGGCCGGGGATATCGGGTGTTACACCCTGGGGGTGCTGCAACCGTTCGAGGCGATCGACTCCTGTGTTTGCATGGGGGCGAGCCTGGGTGTGGGGTTGGGCCTGCGGCACGTCCTGCCCGCCGAACAAGCTCGCCGGGTCGTCAGCGTGATTGGGGACAGCACGTTTGTGCATAGCGGCATCAGCGGGTTGGTGGAGATGGTCTATAACCCGCCGCCGAACGGCCATGTGCTGATTATTCTGGATAACGCGACGACGGCGATGACCGGCCACCAGGAGCATCCCGGCACCGGGCGCAAACTCAACCATGAACCCGCCAACCGCCTGGTGCTCGAAGACCTGGCGCGCGCCGTTGGCGTACGCCGCGTTCACGTCATCGAACCCCGGGCGGGCTCGGGCGAATTCGATCGACTGCTGACGGAATGCCTGGCGAGCAACGAACTCGCGGTGATCATCGCGCGCCGCCCGTGCATCCTCATCGCCAAGCAACTCAAACAATACGAGCAGCAGCGTTGCGAATGTGACGCTCCGCAGGCGGTCGCGGCCGTCGCTGCCGCCGTGGCCGGCTGACTCCGGCGACGAGGTCTCGGCCCTTTACCCACCCCATTTCTAAACTCTCCATGTCCCACCAAGTCACCAATGTTGTGGTCGCCGGCCTGGGCGGCCAGGGCGTCCTTAAAGGCACCGATATCCTCGCCGACGCCGCCCTCCGGGCCGGGTTCGACGTCAAGAAGAGCGAGATCAAAGGCATGAGCCAGCGTGGCGGGTCCGTCACCGGCGACGTGCGTTTTGGCGCCCGCGTGTTCAGCCCGATGGTGCCCCAGGCAGAAGCGGACTTCCTGCTGGTCCTGGAGCCGACCCAGATTGATCCCAACCGGTACCTGCTGCGCCCCGGTGGAGTGCTCATCACTCCCGATGCGGTCAACGCCGATCTCCTGCCGCACAAGCGCACGCTCAACGTGGCCTTGCTCGGCGCCCTGAGCGCGCGGCTCCCGATGTCCGAGGAGTTGTGGCTCACCGCCCTGCGGGCCGGCTTCGACGAGAGCTTTTTTGAAGGCAATCGGAAGGCGTTCTTGATCGGTCGGAGCAGCCTCTCGGGCGCTTAGGCCGGCGTGGGCCAGCCTTCCCAGGGTGGGGCCCAGCGGAGCGAGAAGCTCAGCCCTCCAGCCGTTTGAACAGCTCGACGCTCTGAACCGGTTGGAGCCCCTTTTTCTGCAAGGCCTCGATCGCGCGGTCCGGGTCGTCAAAGCGGAAGGCCAAGAGGCCTTTGCCTTCCTCCTTGAGCGTGAAGCCGTACATGTATTCGAGGTTCACGCGGGCCTTCTCGAGCGTGGTGAGTATCCGGGCCAGGCCGCCGGGTTCATCGGCGACCTCGATCGCCACCAGATCGCTCACCTTCACGACGAAGCCTCCCTTTTCGAGCATGGCCTTGGCTCGTTCCCAGTCGCGCACGATAAAGCGGAGGATGCCAAACTGCTGCGTGTCGGCTATCGAGAGGGTGAGAATGTTCACCTTGGCCTTGGCGAGTAGGGTCACGGGCCGGCTCAGGGAGCCGGGTTTGTTTTCGAGGAACAAGGACAGTTGCTTTACCTTCATAGGGCAGGGGTTTCCGTGGTGGCGGGGTTCAACGGTTACATCTTGCGCTGATCCAGGACGCGCTTGGCCTTACCTTCGCTGCGCTGGAGGGTGCGCGGCTGGACGAGGCGCACCTGGGCGCGCAAACCGATCGTGGTTTCGATGGACTGGCTGATCCGGGCCTGCAATTGTTCCAGCGCCCCCACCATGTCGGTAAACACCTCGGGCGTCACCTCGACCTGCACTTCCATCTCGTCCAGCCCCTTGTCGCGGGTCAGGATGATCTGATAATGCGGCAGCGCGCCCTCGACCTTGAGCAGGGCGGTTTCGATTTGCGAAGGATACACGTTGACCCCGCGGATGATAAACATGTCGTCAGCCCGGCGGCTGATGCGCCGGATGCGTCGCAGCGTGCGGCCACAGTCGCAGGTGTCCGTCGCCAGCGTCGTGATGTCGCGGGTGCGATAGCGGATCATCGGCATGGCCTGCTTGGCCAGCGTGGTGAGCACCAATTCTCCCTCCTCGCCCTCGGCGCACGGCTTGCCGGTCCGGGCATTGATGATCTCGGGATAGAAATAGTCCTCGAAAATGTGCGGACCCGCCTGGCACTGGCATTCCATCGCCACCCCCGGTCCCACGATCTCGGAAAGGCCATAGATGTCATAGGCTTTGATGCCGCTATCGGCCTCGATGCGCCGGCGCATGGATTCGGTCCAGGGCTCGGCGCCGAAGACGCCGGTGCGCAGCGGTAGATCCTTAATATTAACCCCCAATTCCGCACCCTGGTCGATCAAGTGCAGGAAGTAGCTGGGGGTGCAACAAATGGCCGTGACCCCGAAGTCTTTCATCACCATGAGCTGGCGCTGGGTATTGCCACCCGAGATGGGGATTACCGTGGCGCCCAGGGCCTCGGCGCCGTAATGCGCGCCCAAACCGCCCGTGAACAGGCCGTAGCCGTAGGCGTTCTGGATAATATCGCCCTCATGCAGACCGCAGGCGGCCAGGCTCCGCACCATGACGTTGGTCCAGACGGCCAGATCCGCCTGGGTGTAGGCGACCACAATGGGCTTGCCCGTCGTCCCGCTCGAGGCATGCAGTCGCACGATTTCCTTCATCGGGCTGGCGAACAGTCCGAACGGGTAGGTGTCCCGCAGGTCGGTCTTTTCCGTGAACGGGAGCTGGGCGATATCATCGAGGGTCTCCAACGCCGCCGGCTTCAGTCCCCGCTCGTCCATGCGCTGGCGGAACAGCGCCACCTGGTCGTAGGCACGGCTGACAATGGCCTGCAAGCGCTGCAACTGCAGGTCTCGTAACTGCGCGAGCGGAAGAAAGTCCGGCGCGCTGACGGGATGAAACTTCCGGCGCGGGTGTGGCGCGTGTTTGCTCATAGGCTCGAGATTCCGACGGCCTCTTTGTACCCGATCGAGCCTGGGTCACGCAACAGGGAATCAGCCGACTGTGCATCATTCCATTTGTTGGACTTCGTTAGGTGTGCTAACCTGAAAATCGTGGGATGATCCACGAGAGAGTGTTTATGGCGGTTACCCCTGCAAATCAGAAGCGGACCCGGTTTTGCGCGAGGCCGGCCGGCGGAATCACAGCCCTGGTTCTGCTCCTGGTCGGTGCTCTCCAGCCAGCCTTCGGCCAGCGCGTGGACCTCAATGGCAATGGGATGAGCGACATCTGGGAATGGAGGTACAATGCCTACGGGCTGGATCCCCAGGCGGATCCGGATGGGGACGGGTTTGCGAATTGGCAGGAAGCCACCGCCGGTACCAATCCCTTCGATGCGACCTCCTATCCGCGCATTCCGACTGTGGCGTATTGGGCGAACAATGTGTCGGTGACGGTGCCGTGCG
>TBL_comb47_HYPODRAFT_10000638_pt1 | contig 46365 bp, 36 predicted proteins | sample TroBogypolimnion_40_FD_10682 | JGI IMG/M metagenome (IMG submission 10682)
GGTCCTCCAGGGTGTCCACCGTATAGCTGGCGCCGCCCCGTTCGACCTCGACGGTCTCCACACGGCACCGGCTGTCGAATGCTACGAGGGCCTCGTTCAGGAGGCGGAGGCGGGAATCGACATCCGGGCCGCCAGGATCGGGCTTGTGGGGGCTGAGGGCGGTGGGCACGAAGCGGAGTTCGTCCAGGTCCAGGTGATCCAGGGCCAGGCGCGCCAGCCTGAGGTGGCCTTCGTGTGGCGGGTTGAAGGCCCCACCCAGCAATCCGATGCGCACTACCAGGCCTCTCCATCCGTCCCGCTGTGGGCGATCACGGAGGCGGAGGCGCTCTTCAGGGCCGCATCCACGTCAAAGGCCAGCTCGCGCAGCCCCTCGCCGGTGACGCCCGAAATGAAAATGGGCTTCTGGCCGCGCTCGGCGCAGAGGGCCAGAAAGGCCTCCCGCCGGGCCTCGTCCTGGAGGGCGTCGAGCTTGGTGCCCACCAGCCAGCGGGGCTTGGCGGCCAGGATGGGGCTGAAGGCCTGCACCTCGCCCTCGATGATCCGGATGGCATCGGCGGGCTCTTCGATGGGGTCCGAGAGGTCCACCAGCTGAAGCAGCATGCGGGTTCGCTCCACATGGCGCAGGAACTGGATGCCGAGGCCCGCCCCCGCGGCGGCGCCCTCGATGAGGCCGGGGATGTCCGCGATGACCCAGGAGTCCATGCTGTCGCCGCCGAAGCGGTCCAGGCTCACCACGCCGAGCTGGGGCTCCAGGGTGGTGAAGGGGTAGTCGGCGATCTTGGGCCGTGCCGCGCTGAGGCGACTCACCAGGGTGCTCTTGCCGGCGTTGGGGAAGCCCACGAGGCCCACATCGGCGATGAGTTTCAGCTCCAGGTCGAGGCTGCGCTCCTCGCCATCCTCGCCGGGCTGGTGGTGCCGGGGTGTGCGGTTGGTGGAGCTCTTGAAATTCGTGTTGCCCAGCCCCCCCCGGCCACCCCGGGCCACACAGACCTCCTCGCCGGGGGAGAGCAGTTCGGCCAGCACCTCGCCGGTGTCGCTGTCCTTCACCACGGTGCCCAGGGGCACCTCCAGCCAGATGTCCAGCCCGTCCTTGCCATGGCGCATGCAGCCCTCGCCCTGGCGGCCGCGCTCGGCGGTGAAGTCCCGCTTGCTGCGGTAGGGATTGAGGGTGTTCAGGGCCCGGTTGGCGCGCAGGAAGATCGAACCGCCCCGGCCCCCGTCACCGCCGTCGGGCCCGCCCTCAGGGGCGAACTTCTCGCGGCGGAAGCTCATGGCGCCGGAACCGCCGTGGCCGGCCGCGAGGCGGAGCTGGACTTGGTCGAGGAACATGCTTGGGCCTTAGGGGAAGAATGAGCACAGGCCGGGCTCCGCCCGGCCTGTGCGAGGGGGTTCCGGGGGTGTGCGCGCAGCGCGGAACCCCCGGAGAAAAGTCATCCTTCGATGGGATCGATGTGGATGAAGCGGCCGCTCTGGCCCTTGTCCTGGAAGCGGACCTTGCCCTCGATCTTGGCGAAGAGGGTGTGGTCCTTGCCCATGCCGACGTTGATGCCGGCCTTGAACTTGGTGCCGCGCTGGCGGACGAGGATGGAGCCGCCGGGGACGAGTTCGCCCCCGAACTCCTTCACGCCAAGGCGCTGGGAATGAGAATCGCGACCGTTGCGGCTGGAACCGACGCCTTTTTTGTGAGCCATGGAAGTACCTCTTCAGCTGGGGAATCGAATGATCAGTGAGTCGTATTCATCACTAGCTATGTCGCGCAGCGAAATGGCTAGGCTTTGATGGCCTTGATGCGGACCTCGGTGTAACCCTGGCGGTGGCCCTGGGTGCGCTGGTAGGTGGTGGTCTTCTTCTTCTTGAAGATGATGACCTTCTTGGCGCGGTCATGGGTGATGACCTCGGCCTCGACGGTGGCACCGCTCAGTGTGGGCTGGCCCACCTTGAGGTCGCCGTCCTTGTCGATGAGGAGCACCTGGTCGAACGTGAAGGCCTGCTTGGGATCCTTCTCCAGGGTTTCGACCCGGAGGATGTCGCCCTCGGCGACGCGGTACTGCTTCCCGCCGGTCTTGATGATTGCGAACATGGAAACCTCTTTGGTTGGGGCACATGGGCGGCAGTCCATCGGACGCGCTTGGGAGCCCATGGCCAGGGCAAGGCCCATCAGTATGAGGGGGAAAGCCTGTCGGCTCAAGGGAAATTCACCTGCCCCAGGGCCGGTGGCTCTCCGGAACGCCAAGTGATGGGATGATCGAGGTCCGGAGATACCCATGGGCCGTGACTTCCAGACCTTCCTGAACCAGCTCGAGGCGGCGGGCGAGCTGAGCCGGGTGCGGCCAGAGGTGGACCCCTACCTGGAAATGGGGGCCATCGCCGACCAGGTGTCCAAGCAGCCCGGGGGAGGGAAGGCCCTGCTCTTCGAGAGACCCGTCGGCAAGGCCATGCCTGTGGCCATGAACACCTTCGGCAGCTTGAAGCGCATGGAGATGGCCCTGGGCGTGGACCAGGAGCCCCGGGGCCTTGATGCCATCGCCGACCGCATCGAGAAGCTGGTCCAGGAGGCCATGCCCAGGCCAGGGACCGGCTTTTTTGAAAAACTGGCCAAGCTGCCCATGCTGGCGGAGGTCGGGAACTGGATGCCGAGGACGGTCCGGAAGGGCATCTGCCAGGAGATCGTCCTGAAGGGCGACCAGGTGAAGTTGACGGACCTGCCCGTGCTCACCACCTGGCCAGAGGATGGCGGTCCCTTCATCACCCTGGGCCTGAGCCACACGCGAAACAAGCAGTCCGGCCACCGCAACATGGGGCTCTACCGGCTCCAGGTCTTCGATGACCGCACCCTGGGCTTCCATACCCAGCTGCACCACGACGGGGCGCGGAACCGCCACGGCTACGCCCGGAACGAGCGCATGCCCGTGGCCGTGAGCTTCGGTGGGGATCCGGCCCTTACCTATGCCGCCACCGCGCCCCTTCCCCCCTTCATCAGCGAGGTGATGTTCACGGGCTTCCTGCGGGGGGCGGGCATCGACATGGTGCCCTGCGTGACGAGCGACCTGGAAGTGCCCGCCGACAGCGAGATCGTCATCGAGGGATACGTGAATCCCGGAGAGCTGCGCCGGGAGGGCCCCTTCGGCGACCACACGGGCTACTACTCCCTGGCCGATGACTACCCTGTGCTGCACGTGGAAGCCATCACCATGCGGAAGAGCCCGGTGTTCCCGGCCACCATCGTGGGCCGTCCGCCCCAGGAGGACGCCTACCTGGGCCTGGCGACCGAGCGCATCTTCCTGCCCCTCCTGCGCATGGTCCTGCCCGAGATCCGCGACATGCACCTGCCCGCCGCCGGGGCCTTCCACAACCTGGTGATCCTCTCCATGCGGAAGGAGTATCCCGGCCATGCCCAGAAGGTGATGAACGCCATCTGGGGCACGGGCCAGATCATGTTCACCAAGGGCATCGTGGTGGTGGACGAGGACATTGACCCCCACGACCTGAACGAGGTGCTCTTCCGGCTCACCAGCAACGTCGATCCCAAGCGCGACATGCTGTTCACCGAGGGGCCGCTGGATGTGCTGGATCATGCCGCGGACCGCTTCGCCTTTGGCAGCAAGGTGGGCATCGATGCCACCCGCAAGAACCGGCCCTGGGATGGCTATAGCCCGGGAGTGGCCCCGGGACCTGACTCTGCCCGACGAGATCCTGGACCGGGTCCACCGGCGCTGGAAGGAATACGGCCTTTGATGGGAGGCGTGGACCGGGGTGGCGAGGCCTGGGAGGCGGATCAGAAGCGGAAGGTGACGGCCCCCTGGAGGCAGTCTGCCCTGAACCGGCTGGACACGGTGGAATGCAGCCACCGGACCTCGGTTCCGAGGTTGTTGTCCCACTGGTAGCCGAGGCCGGCGGCCGCGCCAAGCTTGGTGGTGGCATTGGTCAGGTCGGTGCCGGGATCCTGGTGCTGAAAGGACCAGCGCATGGCCGACAAGCCGGCCGTGAGGTAGTAGCCCTCGGGCTGGCCGGAGAGGAAGTAGAGGTAGTCCCCGCCGAGGCCCAGGCAGGAGGCGCTCTGCTTGTTGGTGTTGACGGAAGCCTGCTGGTAGAGACTGTAGTCCAGGCGGGGGCGGAACATGCGGCCGTCGCCAAGGTCGAAGGTGCCGTGGACGCCGATCCCGATCCCAAGGTTGTTGTCCACATAGGGTTTGAGATCGCCCATGGGGAGGTTCACCAGACCCTGCACGCCATATCGGGTGGGCTCCGCCCGGGCGGACAGGGCCGCGGCGGTCAGGAGGACGAGGGTGGAAAGGGATGAGATCTTCATAAATCCTCCCAGGCTGGCGGCCCTGGCTGGACCCACCGAAGCACCCGGGTCCATCTTTCCACAGATGGGTAGGGCAAGCGCAGGTTCGTAGGCGGAAAACTCAGTTTGGAAACAAAGGTTCCAAACTGAGTTAGACCTAAGGGACTGCTTGTTTAAATAAACAAAATAGCGCCCGGCAGGGCGCTATTTTGAAGGAGCGGATGAACCCTACTCGGCGTTCTCGGTCCGGCGCTCCTTGAGGCGGCCGGCCTTGCCGAGCTTCTCCCGGAGGAAGTAGAGCTTGGCGCGGCGGACCTTGCCATGCCGGAGGACTTCCAGCTTGTCGATGGTGGGGCTGTTGAGGGGGAAGATGCGCTCCACGCCCACGCCGCTCGCGACCTTGCGGACGGTGAAGGAGGTGCGCATGCCGCCGCCCTTGATGCCGATGACGATGCCCTGGAAGAGCTGGATGCGCTCCTTCTCGCCTTCCTTCACCTTGACGTGCACCTTGACGGTGTCGCCGGGCTGGATGCGGGGGAGGTCCGAGCGAAGCAGGCTGGCTTCAAGCTGGTCGATGATGTGGCTCATGTGGGCTCCTGGGCCAGCGGTCCCCAAACCTGAACACAGGTGGACATGGCTCGAAAGTCCCCGGACGGGGAGTCCACCAGTCTACCGGAACGGGGGGAAAAGGGAAGCGGTCATTCGGGCCGCCAGCCCTTCCATCCCTTCGGCTTGGGGCGCTCCCAGTCCTCCGGATGCTCCACCTGCCAGGCGCACCACTGGGCGGGGCGCTCCAGGGCGGCCAGCCGTTCCCGCAGGAAGACTGCCCAGAGGTCCGGTCGGAGGCGCCGGGTCCTGGCCATGGCTTCCCGCAGGCGCCAGAGGCGGATGGCCCCATGATCCCCCCCCTGCAGGACGGCCGGGACCTCCAGCCCTTCGAAGCGGGTCGGTCGCGTGAAATGGGGATGATCCAGCAGCCCCGTGGCGAAGCTGTCCTCCTGGGCGGAGGCCCCATTCCCCAGCACGCCCGGCAGCCAGCGGCAGACGGCATCGATGAGGACGAGGGCGGGCAGCTCCCCCCCGCTGAGCACCACTTCCCCGACGCTCAGTTCCTCGTCGACGCAGCGCTCCACGGCCCGCTGATCCAGGCCTTCGTAGCGGGTGCAGACCAGGATCACCTGATCAAGCCCGGCGAGTTCCAGCACCTTGGCATGGGTGAGGGGCGGGGCGACCGGACTGAAGTGGATGATGCGGCCCTGGCCGGTCCTGGGCACGGAGGCCAGGGTGTCCCGCAGCACTTCCGGCCTCAGGATCATGCCCGGCCCTCCGCCGAAGGGCGAATCGTCCACGTGGCCGAAGGCGTTTCCGGAGAAGGGACGGTAGCTGTGGGTGTGCACCTCGTGGCCCAGGTCGCGGAAGCTGCGGCCGGTGACGCCGAGGCGGGCGGCCTCGAAGAATTCCGGGAAGAGCGTGAGGGCGTCGAATCTCATCACTTCCCCAGGAAATGGAAGGCCCCCATGGAGGCGCGGAGGATGAGATCGAAGCTGAAGGCGAAGTAGAGGGTATTGCCAAGACAGGCCACCGCCCCGATCCAAGCCCAGGCCAGTTGTTCTTCCAAAAGGGCAGCACCCAGCAGGCAAAGGATGGCCGCGGGCAGCTGATTGCCAAAGGGCAGGGGCACGGGAAGGGCCAGCAGGAAGCCCGTCCAGGCAATGAGGGCCCCCATCCAGCGGCGATTGGGGGGCTGCTGCCTGGTTCCCTTCCATCGGAATCGGCTGAGCTGGGTCTCGAACTTGGCGAGGGCCTCCTTGACCCGCCCCTTGTGGAGGGACTGGGCCTTGATGCGCCGGGGAACCCAGGGCTGGGCTCTGCCCCAGGTCAGCTGGGCGCCCAGGGCCATGAGCCCGATGCCTCCCACCGGGGCCAGTCCGACGTTCAGTCCGGGGACGAGGTTCGGCAGCGAGAGCAGCAGCACCAGCAGGCCATAGGTCTGCTCCCCGGCCGCGTCCAGCAGCTCGCCGAGGGTGGTCTCGCCCTCGGCGTCGAGCAGGGCGTGGAGGGTGGCGAAGAAGGGCTTGGGGCTGGGCTGCACCCGTCCAGCATGACCGAAATCAGCGAGGTTTCGGATGCCGCGGCTGGCCTTCCCGAACCAGTTGGCCGCAGGCGCCTGCCACGTCCTGGCCCCGGCTGCGTCGGACACTGACCGGAACGGCCGAATCGGACAGCAGGCGGCAGAGGGCCCCGATGCGGGATTCTTCGGGAGCTTCGAAACCGGAACCCTCATGGGGATTGAAGGGAATCAGGTTCACTTTGGCGGGGAAGCGGCCCGCGAAGGCGGCGAGGCGGCGGCCATCCTCCTGGCTATCCGAGACTCCCTTCAATAGCACGTACTCGATCGTGATCCGTTCGCCGGACTGGAGCGGGAAGCGCCCCAGCGCCTGGGCCAGGGCTTCCAGGTTCCAGACACGGTTCACGGGCATGATGCGCGAGCGGGCCGCGTCCGTGGTGGCGTTCAGGCTGAGGGCCAACCTGGGGCGGCGGGCGAAGGTGCCCAGCCGGTCGATGCCGCTCACCAGGCCCGAGGTGGACACGGTGATGCGCCGGGGCGGGATGGCGAGGCCCTCCTCATCCGTCAGGGTCCCGAAGGCCGCCATGAGGTGGTCGAAGTTGTGCAGGGGCTCGCCCATGCCCATGAAGACCAGGTTCACGGGGCCCGTCCTGGGCCCCGCCCCTCCGGGGCCGTGCGGCGCACGGTGGCCCTCCGCCTCCTGCTCCGGCCTCACGGGGCCNGTCCTGGGCCCCGCCCCTCCGGGGCCGNGCGGCGCACGGTGGCCCTCCGNCTCCTGCTCCGGCCTCACGGGGCCCGTCCTGGGCCCCGCCCCTCCGGGGCCGTGCGGCGCAGGGTGGCCCTCCGCCTCCTGCTCCGGCCTCACGGGCCTGTCCTGGGGATGGGCGTGATGGTTCAGCATGGCCACCACCTGTCCCACGATTTCCGCCGCGCTGAGGTTGCGGATGATGCCCATCTGCCCGGTGGCGCAGAAGGTGCAGCCCAGGGCGCAGCCCACCTGGCTGGAGAGGCAGAGGGTGACGCGATCCTCGTAGGGCATGTGCACGCCCTCGATTTGACGTCCGTCTCTCAAGGCGAAGACGTGCTTGGTGGAGCCGTCCAGGGACGGTTGACTCTGGACGATGGTCGGCCAGGCCAGGTCCACCTCAGTTTCCAGCCTGGCGCGGAGGGACCTGGAGAGGTTCGAGAACTGGTCCCACCGGGTCCAGCGCTGCCTGAGCAGGCCCGAGAGGAGCTGGCCGCCGCGCCATCGGGGTTCGCCAAGGCTCGTCATGAGCCCTCCCAGCTCCGAACGGCCCAGGCCCGCGGCGTTGGGGCGCGCCGGCGGACCGGCTTCGGGGGCCGGGAGATCCCAGGGTGAGGACACGGCTCAGTCCACTCGGATCTTGAAGGACTTCATCAGGCGCAGATCGTCCTCGGAGAAGGGGGTGGACACCTCGGCCTCCTCCGGGCCGGAAAGGGCCCTCTGGCCCGCGCTCACGGGGGAGGCCTCCAGGATCAGCATCAGACCGTAACCCTTGGCCTGGATCTGGAAGGCCAGGTCCCGGCAGTGGTCGTCTTCAGACAGGGCCTTCACCAGGGAATCACCCAGTTCGCTCACCAGGTGGTGCAGATGCTCTGGCAAGTCCATGGATCCTCCCCTCCCAGGATACCCTGGGCGCCAATCACCAAGGTAAGCCGCAACCCGTCAGGCCCAAAGGGCCTTGGGCCCTGGGAAGGGCTCAGAGTGCCCTGAAGTCCGCCACGACACGAGCCGGGTCTCCGCTCCAGAAGGGCCGGATGGCGGCGATCCCGCCCAGTCTCGGATGCCTGATCAGGGGGGCGTTGCGGGGATCGAGGCCCCCCAGGGCGAGGAGCCTGGGCCCGGCCTCCGGCAGTCCGTCGAGGAAGGTGCGGCATCGCTCCCACCCCCAGGGTGCGCCCTTCCCCGGGGTGGGGAAGATCGGGGAGATCAGCAGCTGCTCCGCGCCGCTCCTGGCCGGCCACTGGTCCTCCTGGTGAAGGGGGCGCGACAGCGGCACCAGCCCGGCTTCGATGGCGGGATAGGCCTCGGGGGCATGGAGGCCGCATCCCGCCGCAAGCGCCACGTCCAGACGGCCCGCCACCCAGAGCCGTACCCCGGGTGCCGTGTCCTGGCTCCAGCGGACGGCGTCCAGGAGGGCCCGTGCGGACAGTTCCTTCTCGCGGAGCAGGAAGCCATCGACGCCGGAACGGAGGACGGCCCGCCAGCTTTCGCGATCGAAACCGAGTCCGGGCGTGATCGCCAGGAGGATCATCCGAACAGGCTTCCCAGGGCCTCCGGGGCGAGTGTTTTGGGAGGGCCATCACCTCGATGTTCTCAGCCACATGGGCAGCCTGCCCCATGCCGCACAGGGCGGTGCTGACACCCGGGCAGGAGCGGGTGAACTGGAGGGCCGCCTGGGCGGGTGTGCGCAGGCCGAAGGCCGCCGCGAAGCCGTCGGGCAGCTGGTTCAAGATGCGGGCCTGCATGATGGAGGCCGAGGTCTGGACCTGAAGACCGAGGGCCTGGGCGGCGGCCAGGGGGGTCAAGACCGTGCCGTCGACCTCCTGGGTCGGGATCAGGAAGGCTTCGGGCATGGCCAGGTTGAGGGGCAGCTGGATCCAACGAAAGTGGTGGTCCCGGCCCCCGGCGCCCCCGGCGGCGTTCAGCAGGCGGGCGAGGCTCAGATGCCCCGCCTGGCCGGGCGGCACCCGGAAGCCGTTCCAGGTGGCGACCCCGTAGGCGCGGATTTTCCCTGCGGCCACGAAGCCTTCGCAGGCTTCGAAGGCACGTTCGATGGCCGCATAGAAGGCCTCGGGCCCCAGGTGGGCCAGCTGCTGCTCGGGGTTGTGCAGGTGGAACAGATCGAGGGTGCCAAGACCCAGGGCACCCAGGCTGAGGTCCAGCTGATGGGCCAGGTACTTCGGCGTCATGGCGTGGCACCCATCCACGAGTTCGTCCACGGACAGGATCCCGGGCTGCTCCAGCACTCGGTGGAACCAAGCCCGGGGGCCCTCGTCGGGATCGCCCTCGGGCATGGGGATGTAGCCGGCCTTGGTGGAGACGAAAAACGCCTCGCGGGGGAGGCCCTTGAAGGCCGTTCCCAGGGCCTTTTCCGAGCGGCCATTGCGGTAGTTGGCGGCGGTATCGAAGACGGTCCCACCCGCGGCGAAGAAGGCCCGTGCGGCCTCCACATAGGCCGTATCGGCGGTGTCCGAGGGCTGGCCCAGATAGGTGCCAAGACCGAGGCTACTGAGCTCCATGGCGCCTCCAGGATGTGAACTGCTGGCCTTTAAGGTGGCGGTCCCTCCGGACAGTATTAACTGTCCAGTTCCTCCTTGGCGCCTTCCAGGCCCATGGTGACGAGGCGATCTGAAGCCCGGCGGGACCACTCCGAATCAGGGTAGCTCTCCACCAGCTTGCGGTAGTAGCTCTTGGCTTCGGCGTGGAAGACCTTGGCCCGCTCGGCGCCGTAGGCCTGGAGGTCCTTGCCGTACTGCGCGACCTGTTCCTTGCTGAGGTCCTTCAGGGTCTCTTTCTGCAGCTTGACGGCATAGTCCTTGTTGAACTGGTTGAGTTCCTCGCCCGAGAGGAGCCGCTGGCGCATGGCCTCCCCCAGGTAGAAATAGGCCCGCTCCCGGTCCACGAAGTCGGGATAGGTCTCCAGGAGGGTCTTGAGCCGCCGCTCGGCGGCGGGATAGTCGTAGGTGTTCACGTAGAACACGCCCACCAGGAGTTCATGCTCGGCAATGCGCCGCCAGCACTGGAGGATCTTGGCGCGGGTCTCCCCCGCGTAGGGACTGCCAGGAGACTCCCTGAGCAGCTGCTGGAAGCCATCCAGGGCCTTCCGGGTCTCGGCCTGGTCGCGTTCGGCGCTCTCGATGGACGAGAAGTGGCAGAGGGCGCGGTGGTAGAGGGCGTAGTCCCGCGATTCGTGGCGCGGGAAGTAGTTCAGGAAACTCGTGTACTCGACTTCCGCTTCCGGGAAGCTGGGGCTGCTCTGGAAGAAGAAGCTGTCGCCCAGCATGAGCTTGGCCTTGGGGAATTCCGGGGAGCCGGGGAGGTACTGCTCCAGGTGCCGCAGGGTCGCGCGGGCCTCGGTGAACTTCCCCTGCTTCATCTGCTTGTCTGCAGTCGCCATCAATTCCGAGGCGGAGAGGCCGCTGTCGATGGCCTTCGGTTTGTGGCAGCCCAGGCCCAGGCCCACCATGGACGCGGTGAGTGTGAGAATGGCGAGGATGCGCTTCATTTGGACTCCGGGGACGGCACTTCAGGCATGGCGGAACCATGCAAAGAGTTCCTGGGCGAGGGCTCCCAGGATCGGTACAGCTTCTCGAGCCAGGGTTCCACCAGGGCCTGGGCCTCGGCCCGGTGGCGGTCGTGGAAGAGCTCATGGAACAGCCCGGGCAGGCGATGGCGCTCGAGGAGTCCGGGGCTCACGGCGGACCACAGGGCCTCGGAGGCGTCCGGGTCCACCACGGTGTCGCTTCCGGATTCCAGGAGGAGCATGGGGCGGTCCAGCTCATGGCCCAGGGGCAGCACTTCGGCCCGGCCTTCCTCCAGGGCGGCCCCGAAGGCCGCGGTGGCCCACCGGTGGCAGAGTCTGTCGGTCTCGTAGCGCTGGACGAGGACGGGATCGGAACAGACCCGGCTCTTGTCTCCATGGAGCTGGACAGGCCGGTGGGGCATGAACAGGCGGAGCAGACGCGCCAGCCAGACGAGGAGCCTCGAATCCGACCGCAGGGCCAGCGCGGGACTCGAGAGGATGAGGCCGTCCAGGGTATCCGCGTGCCAGAGCAGGGCAAGGAGGGCGACCAGGCCCCCGAAGCTGTGACCCAGCACCACCTGGGGGCAGACGGGCAGGGGAGGCATGGGGACGCCGTCCACCATCCGGGCCGTGGCGCCGGTGCGCTCGGCATCGTGGCGCCGTTCCTGTCTCAGGAAGAGGGCCAGGTCATCCACGAAGGCGCGGATGCCCAAGGCGTCCCCCCGGGGCCCGCCGGAGCGGCCGAAGCCATGGTGGTCCAGGCTGGAGACCGACCAGCCCTGGCCGTGCAGCCAGTGGGCCGTGTGGCGGTAGCGCTCGCCATGCTCGCCGTAGCCGTGTGAAATCACCACCCGGCCCTTGGGCGTGGGGTGCTCCCACCGCGCCCAGGCCAGGGGGATTCCCCCATGGCCGGTCAGGACCCCACGGGTGGTGGGCTCCAGATCGGCGGGGATCACGGGGATGAAACCAGGCATCCACCCAGAATAGCGTGGCGCCCGGGAATCCCTTATTGCCTTAAACTCAAAGGTTCCCCGGCGGACGGGGCCGGAGATGCCAACGATGGATTTCGAGACCCTGGTGCGGGCCAAGAACGAGCTGGAGCCCCGCGTCCAGCAGTTGGTCGCGCACCTGGATCCCGAGCGCAAGGCCCTTGAGCTGGAGCAGATCGAGGAGCGGACCACGGCCCCGGGCTTCTGGGACGATCCGGAGGCCGCCAAGCCCCTCCTCCAGAAGCGGGGGACCATCACCAGCGACATCGCCCTGGCCAAGCGCCTCAAGGGCGGATTGGAGGACCTTGAAACCGGCCTCGAGCTGGCCAAGGATGACGGCGACATGCTTCTGGAGGCCGGGTCCGTCGAAACCGAGCTCCGGAAGGTCATCGAGGATGCCGAGCTGCGCATGATGCTCAGCGGGGACCTGGACCACAACCACGCCATCGTGGCCATCGCCCCGGGGGCCGGCGGCACCGAAAGCCAGGACTGGGCGGCCATGCTGCTCCGCATGTACCTGCGCTTCTGCGAATCGAAGGGCTGGCCCACGGAGATGATCGACTACCAGGACGGGGAGGAGGCCGGCATCAAGGGGGCCACCTTCATCGTGGACGCCCCCTTCTCCTACGGCTACCTGCGGGCCGAGGCCGGGGTCCACCGCCTCGTGCGCATCAGCCCCTTCGATTCGGCCAAGCGGCGCCATACCAGTTTCGCGGCCGTCTACGTGAGCCCCGAGCTGGACGACACCATCAATGTGGACATTCCCGAGAAGGACCTCAAGATCGATGTCTTCCGGGCCAGCGGCGCCGGCGGTCAGCACGTGAACCGTACCGAATCCGCCGTGCGCTTCACCCACCTGCCCACGGGCATCGTGGTCAGCTGCCAGAACGAGCGCAGCCAGATCAAGAACCGGGCGACCGCCCTGAAGGTCCTGCAGGGCCGACTCTACGAGCTGGAGCAGCGGAAGTTCCTGGACAAGGTGGCCGCGGCCAGCGGGGACAAGGCCGATGTGGCCTGGGGCAGCCAGATCCGCAGCTACGTCCTCCAGCCCTACCAGATGGTGAAGGACCACCGGACCGGTGAGGAGACCAGCCAGACCCAGAAGGTGCTGGATGGCGACATCGATGCCTTCATCCGGACCCAGCTTCTGGCGAAGAGCCTCAAGACTGAAGGGTAGTCACTTCAGGACCCGGAACAGGTTGCTGAAGTCATCCCGCCAGGACAGGGCCTTGGTCGGCAGGGGCTTCACGTCCTCGTTGTCCCGAAAAGCCGGGCGGTCGAAAAAGGCCTCGTCCCGGGCAACCAGGACCCAGGTGGACCCGTAGGAGCCCTCATCCACGTCCGTCTCGGTGTCCACGACCCGGGCCCTCCTGCCGAAGTCGTCCACGGCGGCTCTCACGACGGGCTGGAGGTCCAGGTAGCGGTTCGAGACGTGGACCGCCAGGACTCCCCCCGGGGCCAGGTGCCGGAAGTAGAGGGCAAAGGCTTCGCGGGTGAGCAGGTGCACGGGGATGGCGTCGCTGGAGAAGGCGTCGATGGCCAGCAGGTCGTAGCCCTGGGGGGACTCGGCCTCCAGGCTGAGCCGGGCGTCGCCCAGCACCACCTCGGTGGCGGCCCGGCCCCGGTCCAGGTAGGTGAAGTAGCGCCGGGCAAACGGCTCCACCAGGGGGTTGATCTCATAGAAGCGGAGCCGGTCCCCCGGTCGCCCGTAGGCCGCCAGGCTGCCCGTCCCCAGGCCCACCAGGCCCATCTTCCGGGGCCCTTCCTGCAGGCTGGCGATGGCCAGGCCCACCCCGGAATCCAGGCTGTAGTAGGTCGCCGGGCGGCCGGCCTTGGCCGGATCGAGAAACTGGCCGCCGTGGGTGATGGTGCCGTGGGCCAGGGTGCGCCAGGTGTGTTCCAGGTCGTCGAAGACGGCGAGGGTCCCGTAGAAGTTCCTTCCCCGGGCGAGGGTGACCTGGTCGCTGGGCTTGTCCAGATGGAAGGCGTGCAGGCCGAGCCCCAGGGCCAGCAGGCCCATGACCCCTGCGGTCGGGCGCCGCCAGCGGTGCCCCGGACCCAGGTCCCAGGCCAGGGACAGCCCCGCCACCGCGGCGGCGGCGGCCAGGCCCAGGGGAAGCTCCAGGTAGGTGGTGAAGAGCCGCGGTGCCGCCAGGGCCACGAAGATGCCGCCCAGGGCTCCGCCCAGGCTGACGCAGAGGTAGAACCCGGTCAGGAACTCGGGGTGGGGCCGGCGCCGGGCCAGCTCCCCGTGGGCCACCATGCAGGCCACGAAGAGTCCGGAGCTGAAAAGCAGCACCTGCCCCCGCACGGAACCCAGCCAGGAGGCCGCTGTGCTCAACAGGTCCACCCGGTAGTCCATCCAGCGGAAGTCCGGGCGCAGGGAGAGGGACATGACCAGCAGGAGCGCGGGCAGCAGCCCCAGGAAGAGGGCCCGCTGGTACCAGAGGCCGCCCTCGAAACAGAGGATGAAGCTGAGCAGGTACAGGCCCAGGGGCAGGACCCAGAGGAAGGGGATGGGTGCGACGTTGGTGCTGAGGTGGGTGGTCACGGCCATCAGCAGCATCGAGGGTACGGCCGCAAAAGTGATCCACAGCAGTTTCTGGCCGGCGGCCGGCCGCTCCGCGGGTTCCTCGGGGACCTGGACCCCCGGGATCGCAGGGGCATTCCGTCGAGCCAGGACGAAGGTCATGCCGGCGAAGGTGAGGAAGCCCGCGGACCAGAGCCAGGACTGGGTCTTCAGGCGCAGGAAGGGCTCCACCAGCAGGGGGTAGGACACCAGGGCCAGCATCGAGGCCAGGTTCGAGAGGGCGAAGAGGCGGTAGGGGATCCGCCCGCGCCGGGCCACCCAGGCCTGCACCAGGGGCCCGGTGGTCGAGAGCAGCAGGTAGGGGAGGCCCACCGTCAGGGTGAGCAGGCCCAGAAGGTGGCCCAGGGGCTGGTTGCCGCTGGCGGGCCGGAAGAAGGGGTGCAACCGGAGGGGGAGGGTGAACAGGGCCGCCAGCAGCAGCCCCCCGTGCAGGCGGATTTGGGCCCGGTGGGACAGGTGCCGCACCACCAGGTGCGAATAGAGATAGCCCAGGAGGAGCAGGATCTGGAAGAAGAGCAGGCAGGTGGTCCACACCCCTGCGCTGCCTCCGAACCAGGGCAGGACCAGCTTGCCGACCATGGGCTCCAGCTGGAACAGGAGAAAGGCGCTCAGAAAGATGGTGGCCGCGGCCAGCAGAAGGGAACCCTCCGAGCCTCCAGCGCTGGTGCCAACCGGTGGTTCCACGGGCGCCCTCCAGCGGCCTGAAGGCTACTCGCCCTTGGCGATGCGGATCTGTTCATCCTTGGGCAGGCGGAAGACCCAGCGGCCGGTGATGCGGTCCCAGAGATCGAAGCAGCAGAGCCAGTTCAGGAGGCCGGCCACCATCACGTAGGTGGAGCCGTACTCCTGGGTGAGGGTGCGCACGGGTTCGGTGCCCACCCCTCCGAAGGCCCAGGCGAAGGCGCCGTAGAGGGGGCCGATTCCCAGGGTGCCCAGGGCGCCGAGGGTGGACAGCCAGGAGCCCTGCACGGGCACGAAGACGCCGCCCTTCACCCCCGCCACCGCGCCGAACTGCATCTGCAGGGCTCCGAGGAAGCAGAACAGCACCCACACGCCAAAGAAGGCCAGGGCTCTTCCTTTCTGGCCGATGGCCCAGTACCCGGCCCCGGGGACCAGCCACTGGAGCAGCAGGGGCTTCCAGGCGGCCTTCACCGCCTTCTGCCTTCGCAGGGGCATGGGAAGTCTCAGGGCAGGGGTGGGATCGGTCATGGGTCCAGATTACCTCAGTCCCGGTGCCGGGGCGGGTCCCGGTGCCCCTCCGGCAGCCCTTGGCCGACCCGGGGCCATCCGCGTTGTGATCAGCGACCCGTGGGGACTCCCCGGGGCTGGGCTATCATTCATGCATGATGGGACCCTTCGGCATGAGTTTGACCGCCCTTGGCCTCTACGGGGCGGCGGAGGCCTTCTCCATTGGCCATCTCCGGACGGACCGCGATGGCTACGGATGGACCGCCACCCTCCTCCTGCTGCTGGGCTTTCTGGTGCACTTCCTGGCCCTGGAGGTGGGCGGACGCGCCGAAGGCACCGTGCCCTACCAGAACCTGCCCGGCTCCCTGTCGCTCTTCGCATGGATGCTGGCCGCGGCCTACGGGATCCTCTTCCTCCGCCACCGGGAGGGCTCCACCGGGCCCTTCCTGATCCCCCTGGTGATTCTCTTCATGGCGGCCTCCCTGCTCGTCCACTCGAGCCGGGGCCCCCATGCGCCGCATGATCCCATGCGATCGGGCTCCCTCTTCGCCCTGCACGTCACCCTGGCCATCCTGGGCTATGCGGGCCTCACCCTGTCCTTCGTCCTGGCCCAGATGTACCTGCTCCAGACCCGGCAGTTGCACAGACACAAGCTGGGCCTGCTCTTCTCGAGGCTCCCGGCCCTGGACGTGCTCACCCGCATGCACCGCACCTCGGTGGCCATGGGTGCCCTGGCGCTGGCGGTGGCCGCCTGCCTGGGCATGTTCTGGGCCAAGCAGAACTGGGGCACCTACTGGGATCCCAAGGTCGCGTTCACCCTGCTCCTGATCCTGGTCTATGTCTTCATCCTGATCGCCCCCCGCCTGGGCTGGGGCGGCAAGAAGATCGCCTGGACCTCCATCGCCGGCTTCGTCCTGCTGATGTTCTCCTACTCGGTCGTGAACCTCTTCATCACCGCGGAGCACGTGTTCCGGTGAGTGGTTCCTCCGGATCGCCACTGCTTCTGGTCGGCTGGGATTTCCGGCAGACCCCCGTGGAACTGCGCGAACGCCTGGCCTTCTCGCCCGAAAAGGTGCGGGAGGCCCTGGCCGCCCTGCGCCAGGAGGGCCTGCTGGCGGAGGGAGTCATCATCTCCACCTGCAACCGCAGCGAGGTCTACGGGCTCAGCGGGCCCGGCCTCGAGGGGAGGGATCCCCTGGAGGCCGTCACGGAATTCATCGCCCGCTTCCACGGCATTCCGCAGCCTGAAGTGGAGACCTCAGGCTACAAGCACACCGGGGCCGATGCGGTGCGGCACCTGCTGCGGGTATCCGCAGGCCTCGAGTCCCTCGCCCTGGGCGAGGACCAGATCCTGGGCCAGGTGCGGGAGGCCTTCCGCATCGCCTCCAGCGCCGGGGGCACCAAGTCGGTCCTGCACCGGCTGTTCCAGAAGGCCGTGGAGACCGGCAAGCGGGTGCGGTCCGAGACCGGCCTCAGCTCGCGGCCCATCTCCATCCCCGGCGTGGCCATCGAACTGGCCCAGAAGATCTACGAGGACCTCAGCCCCCGGCACTTCCTGATCCTGGGCGCGGGCGAAACCTCGGGGATTTTCTACGACCTGCTGGTGGCCCGGGGCGCGAAGAACATCGAGGTGGTGAACCGCACCCTGGAAAAGGCCGAGGCGCTCTGCAGGCGGGGCGGCCGGGCGGTGCCCTGGGACCAGCTCGAGTCCAGGCTGGCCCAGGCCGACATTGTGGTGAGCGCCACCTCTTCCGCCACCCCCGTCATCACCCGGGAGGCGGCCAAGGCCGCCCTTCACCAGCGCCGCGGGCAGCCCCTGTTCTTCCTGGACCTTGGCATCCCGCGCAACGTGGACCCCAAGGTGAGCGACCTGGACGACGCCTTCCTGTACGCGGTGGACGACCTGCAGGAGATCGCGGAGCGGAACCGTCAGGAGCGGCAGAAGGAGGTGGGTCCAGCGCTGGCGATCCTCGAGGAGGAACTGGAGGAGTTCCAGGCCTGGTTCGGCTCCCTGGCCGTGATCCCCACCCTCACCCTGCTGAGACAGCACTTCGAGTCCGTACGAGAGGCGGAGTTCGACCGGGAGATCGAGAAGATGGGGCACCTCTCCGAGCGGGACCAGGAGAAACTCCGGCGCATCGCCTCGTCCATGGTGCGCTCGCTCCTGCGGAACCCCACCGATGCCCTCAAGGATGAACCGGACGCCGCGCGCCGCATGGACCGCGCCGAGGCCGCCCGCCACCTCTTCGGCCTGGACCGGCTACCCAAGGACTGATCCTCGCGGGAAGGTCATTGCCCGGGGGTGACGGGGTGGATCTTCTGCGGGCGCGGAGTCAGCGGTCGATCCTTTTCGCTGGCCCTCGGCCTTCGGCCGTGCTCAAAATGGGGCCATCGAATCCCCCATCCACGAACCCATGGCGCCGGCTCCTCCGACTCGCCCTGGATGCATTGTCAGCTTCAATCTGTGCCGCCTAGGGAGGGATCAGTGGGTTTGGCAGATCTTCTCGTGCACCTCGACCACTTCGCCCATTCCGCTGCCAGGCTGGAGGTGGCCGTCGGCTTGGCGAAGCGGCACCAGGCGCGGCTGACGGGTCTGCTGGTGAGGCGGCACCACTACCCGGATGAGGCGACGGTCAGCGCCACCCGGGCGATGTTCGAGCAAAAAGCGGCCGAGGCGGGGATCGAAGGCCTCTGGCAATGTGTGGAGGCCCCCGGGGCCGTGGTCGACATGACTGCGATCATCAACGCCCATGCACATTCCTGCGACCTCTTGGTCGTCGGCCAGGGAACCAGCGAGTCCGCGGGTGCCGGCGTGCCAGGCGACCTGGCGGAAAGCCTCGTGCTGGTATCCGGTCTTCCGGTCCTGGTCGTGCCCTATGCGGGTTCCTTTGCCTCGGTGGGTGAGCGCGTGCTGGTGGCCTGGAAGGCCGGGCGCGAGTCGACGCGGGCCCTGAACGACGCCCTCCCCATCCTGCAACGCGCCCGGCGGGTTGAAATTATGACGGTCTACGGCCCGGAATCCGGAGTCGGAGTCATCGAGCGCCTCAGCGCCGATCTTTGCAACCACCTGGCTCGGCATGGGGTGAAAGCAGCAGCCAGCAGCCTGCCGGCCGGAGAGGCCGCCTTGGGGGATGTGTTCTTGAACCGGGTCTCCGACGAGGGCTGCGACCTCCTGGTGATGGGCGTCTATGCCCACGGGAAGGGCGGCAGCCTGGAAGTGGGCCCGGTGGCCCGTCAACTGCTCCGGGAAATGACGGTTCCGGTCCTGATGTCGCACTAGCCCATGGCTGAATCCCAGACCCGCACCATGAATGCCAGGAGCAGATGCCTCAGCAGGCCAGGGAGATTCACCTGATGGCGGAATACATTCTTGAAACAAGGAATCTATCCAAGGAGTTCAAGGGCTTCTCGGCCGTGAGTGGCCTGAACCTGCGCGTCGAGCGCGGACACATCCACGCCCTGATCGGACCCAATGGGGCCGGCAAGACGACGGTCTTCAACCTCCTGACCAAGTTCCTGAGCCCCACCACCGGGACCATCCTGTTCAAAGACATCGATGTCACCCATGAGAAGCCCTCGGAAATCGCCCTGCGCGGCGTGGCCCGCTCCTTCCAGATCTCGGCGGTCTTTCCCAACATGACGCCGCTGGAGAATGTTCGGCTGGCGCTGCAACGGGCCACGGGTGATTCCTTCCGTTTTTGGAAGAGCGACCGCTGCCTAGGCAGGCTGGATGGTCGGGCCATGGACCTGCTGGAGTCGGTCGGTCTGGCGGATTATAGCGGCGAGATCACGGGTGAACTGGCCTATGGCCGCAAGCGGGCCCTGGAGATTGCGACCACCCTGGCCCTTGAGCCGGAACTGATGCTCCTGGACGAACCGACCCAGGGGATGGGCGCCGAAGACGTGGAGAAGATCACGGCCCTGGTCAGGCAGGCATCCGCCAATCGCACGATTCTCATGATTGAGCACAACCTCAAGGTCGTCGCCAGCCTGGCAGACCGCATCACGGTCCTCCAGCGCGGGGCGATCCTCGCGGAAGGGCCCTATGCCACGGTGTCCCAGGACCCACGGGTGCTGGAAGCCTACCTGGGGAGCAGCCATGCTTGAACCCCGGCCTGAGGAGATGCTGAAGATCACGGGTCTCCACGCCTTCTACGAGGAATCCCACATCCTGCACGGCATTGACCTCACGGTGGGTGCGGGAGAGCTCGTCACGCTCCTCGGGAGGAATGGCGCCGGGAGGACCACCACCCTCAAATCGATCATGGGGCTGGTCGGGAGGCGGAGCGGCTCCATCACCATCAACGGGATCGAGACCATCGCCATGCCGACCCACCGGATCGCCCGCCTGGGCATCGGGTACTGCCCCGAGGAACGCGGCATCTTCTCCAACCTCACCGTGGAGGAGAACCTGCTTCTGCCACTGGTGGTCCGGGAGGGTGGCATGTCTCTGGCTGAACTCTATGAGATGTTCCCCAACCTGCAGGAAAGGCGGAAAAGCATGGGAACAAGGCTCTCCGGAGGGGAGCAGCAGATGCTCGCCATGGCGAGGATCCTGCGCACCGGAGGGAAGCTCCTCCTCCTGGATGAGATCACCGAAGGCCTGGCCCCGGTCATCGTCCAGGCCATGGGGCGGCTCATCGGACAGTTGAAGGAAAGGGGGTTCACCATCGTCCTGGTCGAGCAGAATTTCCACTTTGCCGCGGACCTGGCCGACCGCCACTACGTGATCGAAAGCGGTGTCATCGCAGACATGATCCCGAGAGACGAGCTCGCGTCCAGCACGGACAAACTCAACCAATACCTGGGCGTGTGACCAGGCATTCAGAAGGAAAGGAACGACTCCATGAAAAANCTCATTTCAAAGNCGGCGNTGCTCGTTGTGGCNCTGGCGACCTCGGGCGGGATGGCTGGCCCAGCCAAGGAGAAGATCTCCGATGGTGTNGTGAANATCGGGGTCCTCACCGACATGTCGGGGGTCTACTCCACGCTCGGAGGGAAGGGCACCCAGGTGGCGGTGGAGATGGCCGTCCATGATTTCGGCGGCACGGTGCTGGGCAAGCCCATCCAGGTCATCGGCGCCGATCACCAGAACAAGGCCGACATCGCCTCCGCCAAGGCCCGCGAATGGTTCGACAATGAGAAGGTGGACATGATCACCGGGCTGCTGAACTCAGGTTGCGCCCTGGCGGTACAGAAAGTCGCGGGTGACAAGAAGCGGATCACCATGAACACGGGTGCGGGAAGCACGGATCTGACCAACAAGGCCTGGACCCCCTACAGCATCCACTACGTTTACGACACCTACGCCCTGGGCAAAGGGACCGGGCAGGCCGTCGTCCAGCATGGTGGCAAGACCTGGTTCTTCATCACGGCCGACTACGCCTTCGGCCAGTCCCTGGAGCAGAACACCACCAAATTCGTGACCGCCCTGGGCGGGAAGGTCCTCGGCTCCGTGCGCCACCCGCTGTCCACGGCGGACTTCTCCTCCTACCTGCTCCAGGCCCAGTCCTCCGGGGCCCAGATCATCGGCCTGGCCAACGCCGGGGGAGACACCATCACCTGCATCAAGCAGGCACGGGAATTCGGCATCGGGCAGAAGGGACAGCGGCTGGTCGGGCTGTTGATCTTCGACACCGACATCAAGAGCCTCGGCCTCAACGTGGCCCAGGGGATGCAGTTCACCTCCGGCTTCTACTGGGACCGGGACGACGCCACCCGTGCCTTCGCCAAGCGCTTCTTCGCGATTCACAAGGCCATGCCGACCATGGATCAGGCCGGGGCCTATTCCGCCACCATGAACTACCTCAAGGCCATCAAGGCCGCGGGCACGGACGACCCGGACGCGGTCATGGCCAAGCTGAAATCCATGGACATCAGCGACTTCTTCGCCGTCCACGGGAAGATCAGGGTCGACGGCCGGATGGTGCATGACATGTACCTCATGGAAGTGAAGAAACCCTCCGAGTCGAAGGGCGAATGGGATCTCCTGAAGATCGTCAAGACCATTCCCGGCGATGACGCGTTCATGCCGCTTTCCGAAAGCACCTGCCCCGCCGTGAAGAAATAACGCCCTTCTTCGTCATCAGGTACCAGCCAGAGGGATGGGGCCATGGAGCTGTCTTTCCACACCGTCATGTCGCAGGTCATGCTGGGGCTCAACAATGGCGTCTTCTACGCCATTTTGAGCCTCGGCCTGGCGGTGATCTTCGGCCTTCTGAACATCGTCAACTTCGTCCACGGCGCGCTCTACATGCTGGGCGCCTACGTCGCGCTCCTGGGCTACACCATGCTGGGGCCGCTCCTCGGGAAGCCCGACTTCCACCTCAACTACTGGGCGGCCCTGGTCGTGGCGCCACTGGTGGTGGGCCTCCTGGGGATCGGCATCGAGCGCACCATGCTGCGCAGGCTGCGCAAGTTCGACCATCTCTATGGCCTGCTGCTGACCTTCGGGCTGGCGCTCATCATCCAGGGCGTCTTCACCAACTACTTCAATGTTTCCGGCGATGCGTACGATGCCAAGCCGGAGGTGCTGGAGGGGGCGGTGAACCTCGGGTTCATGCTCTTCCCGAAGTACCGGCTATGGGTGATCGTGATCTCCCTGGTGGTCTGTTTCAGCACCTGGTTCGTCATCGAGCGGACCAAGCTGGGCTCCTACCTCCGGGCCGGCACGGAAAACCCCGAACTGGTGAAGGCCTTCGGCATCAACGTGCCGCTCATGATCACCCTGACCTATGGCTATGGCGCAGCCCTGGCCGCCTTCGCCGGGGTGCTGGCCGCGCCGATCTATTCAGTCAGCCCGGTCATGGGATCGGAAATGATCATCACGGTGTTCGCCGTTGTGGTCATCGGCGGCATGGGATCCATCATGGGCGCCATCATCACCGGGCTGCTGCTGGGCATGGTTGAGGGCTTCACCAAGGTCGTCTACGCTCCGGCCTCCAGCACGGTGATCTTCCTGATCATGGTGCTGGTCCTGCTGATCAAGCCGACCGGCCTCTTCGGGAAGGAGTCCTAGATGAACCGGTACGCCTGGATCGGTCTCATAACCCTGGGACTGCTTGCCCCGTACGTCGTTTACCCGGTGTTCATGATGAAGCTGCTCTGCTTCGCCCTGTTCGCCCTGGCCTTCAACCTGCTGCTCGGCTACACCGGGCTGCTGTCCTTCGGCCACGCGGCCTTCTTCGGGGGGGCCTCCTACATCACGGGTCAGCTGGTCAAGAACAGCGGCCTGACGCCGGAGCTTGGGCATCCTCGGAGGCACCCTTTTTGCCGCCTTGCTGGGTTATGTGGTCGGCAGCCTGGCCATCCGGCGGCAGGGGATCTACTTCGCCATGGTCACCCTGGCCCTGGCGCAGATCGTCTATTTCATCGCCTTGAAGACCCCCTTCACCGGCGGCGAGGACGGACTGCAGGGCATTCCCCGGGGCCTTCTCTTCGGTCTGGTCGACCTGAATCGCGTCTACACCGTGCATGGCCGGCCGCTCGGCCTCAACCTCTACTACTTCGTGTTCGCCGTCTTCTGCCTGGGATTCTGGATCCTCCACCGGACCATCCACTCGCCCTTTGGGCAGGTGCTGAAGGGCATCCGAGAGAACGAACCCAGGGCCGTCTCCCTGGGCTACAAGGTGGACCGGTTCAAGCTGATGGCCTTTGTCATCTCGGCGGCCATGGCCGGAATGGCCGGGGCGACGAAGTCCCTGGTCTTCCAGCTCGCCTCCCTCACGGACGTGAGCTGGCATACCTCCGGAGAAGTGGTCCTGATGACCCTCCTGGGCGGGGTCGGCACGGTGCTTGGCCCGCTGGCGGGCGCCTTCACGGTGGTGAGCCTGGAGTCTGAGCTGAGTTCGGTCGGCTCCTGGATCACCGTGATCATCGGGGGAACCTTCGTGGTTTGCGTGCTGCTCTTCCGGCGAGGGTTCATGGGCGAACTGGCCCGGCTGCTGAAGCGCACGCTCTAGGAGTCCCCGCGCACCACGCCGGGGTCTCGCGGTCGGAATTGCAAAAGGAGAATGCCGTGCTGAAGGGGAAAAACGCGCTGATCACGGGCTCCACCAGCGGGATCGGACTGGGCATCGCCAGGGCCCTGGCCGCCGAGGGCTGCGGCCTCATGCTGAACGGTTTCGGCCAGGCCGACACCCTGGAGCGCCTGCCCCGGGACTTGGCGGCGCAGTATGGCGTCCGGGTGGCCTACCACGGGGCGGACATGACCCGTCCTGCCGAGATCGCGGCCCTGGTCGATCACACCGTGGCCCAGCTGGGCAGCCTCGACATCCTGGTCAACTGCGCCGGCATCCAGCACACGGCTCCGGTGGAAGCCTTCCCCATCGAGAAGTGGGATGCCATCCTCGCGGTCAACCTTTCCTCGTCCTTCCATACCATTCACCACTCCCTTCCACACATGAAGGGAAGGGGCTGGGGCCGGATCATCAACATCGCCTCGGTCCACGGGCTGGTCGCCTCCGTCAACAAGGCGGCCTATGTGACCGCCAAGCACGGGCTGGTGGGACTCACCAAGGTGGTGGCCCTGGAAACCGCAGGCCAGGGGATCACCTGCAACGCGATCTGCCCCGGCTGGACCCGGACGGAGCTCATCGAGCCGCAGATTGCCGCTCGCGCCAAGGCGCTCGGTGTGGATATCGAGGAGGGGGGGCGGGCCCTGCTGGCCGAGAAGCAGCCCTCGCGCCAGTTCGTCAGCACCGAGCAGCTGGGGCAGCTGGCGGTGTTCCTGTGCTCCGCCGCCGCCGAGCAGATCACCGGAACGCCGATCCCCATCGACGGGGGCTGGACCGCGCAGTGAAGCGTGGCCCCGGACCCGGATCCCCGTCTGCCACTGGGCTCATCCCCTACCCGGACGGTGCACCTGGACCCTTCGCACCTAAGAGCCAGCTCCTAGGACTTGAACAGCCAGCCCGGAAGCTTGACCTCGGCGAAGCCCTCCAGGACCACCTCGCCCGTCTGCTTGGTGATGACGGTCGAGATCCTGGCGCGGCTCTTCGGCAGAAGCTCGACGATGGTGGCTTCGAGCCTCACCGTGTCGCCCAGGAATACCGGGTGCCTGAAGGTACAGGTCTGACTCAGGTAGACCGTGCCCATGCCCGGCATGTCCATGCCGAGCGTTCTGGAGATCAGGCCGAACAGGATTCCACCGTGCGCAATGCGCTGGCCGAACCGGCTTGCCCTGGCCACCTCGGCATCCAGGTGGATGGGGTTGCGGTCCCCGGTCACTTCGGCGAAGGCATCGACCAGGCCCTCGTCGACGAGTTGCTCGCAGACGCAGGTCTGTCCAATGCGATAGCCACTGCCTGCTCCCGCTGAAGGCATGTCGAGGCTCCTTGGCAACCGGTCCGGTCAGATTGTTCCAAAGTACAGAAAAAGGGGGGCCATGCGGCCCCCCTTTTCTGGACTTTGCAGGTTTTCAAAATAATCGAGGTCACAGGATGTGACCTCAAACCTGGTTATAATCAAATTTGTTTCTAAATTTTATAATAATTAAACCTGAAGCATAGACTGTCCGATCCAGCCATCATTGTCCGTTCAATCACAATTCGAGACGGTGACGGGCCAAGCCCCCCCAGAGGGCCGCCTCGAAAAGGGCTAGTGGGCTGCAAGGCTCGCGCCCGCCATCGGCAGGGAGGATCCTGCCGTTCGGCCATGTAAAACCGCTATTCCCGGACGAGCCGTGACACCAGGCCAGCCGGGCTCCACCCTTGGGCTGGGCCATTCCCAAACCCGCAAGCGAGCCCCAAAGGTGCCCAATGAGATCTACGATCCTGATTTCCAGCCTCATCTTCGCCCTTCTGAGCCAATCTGGCTCAGCTCAGGAGGAACGGCAGCTGCGCCCCCCCCGCCCTGACGACAGGAATGACCGCCCGCCCGGACCCGGTCGCCAGGGCGGAGGCTACAACCTGGAACAGGCCACTTCCGACCGGGCCCAACTCAATACCATCGCCTTCAATGGCTTGGCCTTCCTCACTGGGGACCGGGGCGCAGCCAGTTTCATCCCGCCCGGCAAGGTGGCCGACTTCTTCGGCTTCCAATACATGCGGGATGTCGACGCCGCGGGCAAGGGACACAACCCCATGTTCCTGGACCGCATCGCCGGCAACGTCATGCGCCTCCTCACCGATGCCCAACGGGCCACCTTCATGGCCGAGGCCCGCAATGAGGCAGTCAAACTGGAGTCCCTTGCCCGCATGCGACTGCCCCTGGTGGCAGCCTTCTACCAGGAATGCTCCGGGGACCTCCCCATGGGCTGCAAAGGCCTCAATCTTGCCGCGGTGCAGGCCTATGGCGCGGACCTTTTCGAGGCGGATGCCGCCCTGGCCTGGCACCGGGCCAGGATCTTCGCATCTGTCGCCAAGTCCCTTTCCCAGGACCAGCGGCGGACACTGGGACGGTGGCGCTTCGGGGACTTCCGCAGCTGGCCTGAGGTGGACCGCGACACGTTCCGGGAGTTCAATCCGCAGGCCCACTCCAAGCTGGAGAGCGTGGCCTTCATGACCCTGGCTTCGGAGTTCTTCAGTTGGGTGGCGGGCTCAGTGGAAGCTGACACCTACTTCTGCCCGGAACGCCACGGCACCTACTTCGGCGGTTTCTATCTCAAGGACATGCCTGCCATGGGCCAGAAGAACTTCGACATTTCCACCGCCCTCACCGGGGATTCCGGGGCCGCCTTCCTGGATGCGCTGAAGCCGGCCCAGCGGGCACGTCTCACCAGGGTCATCGAGGAGCAGCGCAATGCCCTGCAGGGCATCGTGGCCGTGCGTCGGGCCATGGCCCTGCGGCTAAGGTCCTTCCTGACCGGCACGGGCCCGACCGAGGCGGAATTGCGCACGCTGGGGCGTGAATACGGGAGGCTGGATGGTGAGTTGGCCTTTCTGTATGCCACTGCCTTCCGTGACATCGCCCGCACCATGGATGGGCCCCAGAAGGCTCGCCTGCAGGCCCTGCGTGGCCAGCCCTGCCAGGAGCAGGGGAGCGGATTCCTCTACTCCGACCGGATCCCCATGCCCAGGTGGCCGGACACGTCCTTCCTCCTGGGTGATGCCCGTCAGCCCACCGCCAGGCCCTGAGATCCCATGGTTGTATGCTGGAACGACCTGCCATGAACATCCAAGCCATCGTCCGTGCAGCCATCGCACGCCTCCGCGCTCCGGCTCCCTGGGCGGCCGTTGTCACGTTTGAAATCGTCTGGATCGTCATCCGCCGGATAACCGGTGTGCCCATGGGAAAGATTGGCGGCTGGGAGTTCTACGTGCCGGCGCTGTTCCTTTTAGGACACGTCGCCCTGGCGCCGGCCCCTTGGCAGTGGTCCGGCCGGCAGCGGAATGGACCTGGCCCATGGCGTGGCGGCCTCCAGGCCCTGATCTGGAACTCCGCCTGGGTGGCCTTGCTGCTCTGGGGCGTGAAGGACGTGGTCAGGCCGAAGGCTTCACCTCCAGTTGGCATGGAACGCCCGGAACACCGCGAGGGTCCGCCGTCCCGCGCCGCGGAGCCGCCGCCACGCCCTGAGGATCAGCCGCCTGGCCGCGAGGAACCGCCGCCACGTCCTGAGGGTGCGACGACTCCAAAGGATGCGCCACCACCCCCGGCCCGCCGACAGGCTGAACCAAACCGTCAGCCCCCGCCCGGCCTCCCCCAGGAACTGAACCTTTTGCTGCTGAACCTACCCTTCGCGCTGGTGGTGGGTTGGTTCATGGCGGGCAAGGAAAGAGCAGAAGCCAGGGAAGAAGAACTCATGGAGAAGGAACAGCAAGCCAGGGCCCTGGCGCTGCAGGCCCAACTGCATCCCCATGCCCTCTACAATGTGCTCGGAGGGCTTGCGGAATTGGTCCATGAGGATCCGGATGCCACCGAGGCGGCCATCGTCGGCCTCGTGGAACTCCTACGTATGCTCACCCGCAATGGCAGTGTCGCCAGCTTGCCGTTGGGGCAGGAGCGGGCGCTGCTGAAGCGCTATCTCTCCATCGAGTCCATCCGCTTGGGTGACCGCCTGCGGGTCAAGTGGGATTGGCCGGAATGGGCCGACGCCCTGGATCTGCCGCCGCTCCTGCTTCAGCCCCTGGTGGAGAATGCGGTCAAGCACGGGATCTCGGTTTCTCCCGCAGGCGGCGAACTGACCATCGCCGTTCGTCGGCAGCAGGACCAGGTTGCCCTGGTGGTGAGCAACACCGGCGGCCGGCTGGATGCGCAGGCCGTGGAAGGCACGGGACTTTCCAACTTGAGGGAGCGGTTGGCCCTGCGGCCCAGCCTCGCCGGAACCCTGGAAATCGGCACGGCGGAGGGCCGGACCGTGGCGACGGTCCGCCTGAGCCTGCCTGGGAGGCCATGATGTCCCTGAAGGTCGCCATCGCCGAAGATGAGTCTCTGAACCTCAAGCGACTGGTGCGCCTGCTGGAGGACTGCGGGTGCACCGTCGTGGCCACATTCCCGAACGGGCTGGAAATGGAGGAATGGATGCTCACCGGGCCTAGCGTCGATGCCCTGTTCATGGACATCCAGATGCCGGGACTTGACGGCCTGAGCCTGCGGGCGTCCCTGCCCAGGGAACTGCCCGTAGTCTTTGTCAGCGCTTTCGCGGAACTGGCGGTGGGCGCCTTCGAAGTGGAAGCGGTGGACTTCCTGCTCAAGCCGGTGACCACTGAACGGCTGGTGAAGGCCCTGGACCGGATCCAAGGAAAGCTGGCCGGAGGCCCTTCCCGTCCTCAATCGTCATCTCCCACCCGCTTCCCGGTCACCGCCGGATCGGGTGTGCTGTTCCTGGACCTTGCAAAAACCATCTATTTTGAGGTCGAGGAGCAGGTGGTCTGGGCCTTCACAGGAGAGCGGTTCCGCACCAAGTGGAAGAGCCTTGGGGAGGTGGAGGCCTTCTTCCCGGAGGCCGGCCTGCTGCGCATCCACCGCCATCTCCTGATCCGGCCCGAGGCCGTGCTGGGCATCCGCTCCACGGGTGGGGGGTCGCGGGTCATCGTCCGGATGACCGGTGGCGTGGAGTTGGAGGCCAGCCGCGGAGGAACGCCGGAGCTGAAGGAAAGATTGGGATTGAACTAGGTCGCACACGGTTGGCGCGCCCGTGCCGACCGCAGAAGGGAGTCCAGGATGCTCCGCATGTTCGGCAAGTTCGAATTGATCCGACCGCTCGGGCGGGGTGCTATGGGTGAAGTCTACCTCGCCAAGGATCCGGCCCTCGGTAGGGAACTCGCCATCAAGACGATCCGCAAGGAAGTGGTTCTGACCCCCAGCGCCCGGGAACGCTTCGCCAGGGAGGCACGGGCCGCGGGCACTTTGAACCATCCCAATGTCGTGACGGTCTATGAGTTTGGTGAGGTTGACGAGACCTCGTTCATCGCCATGGAATACATCCAAGGAGATGACCTGAATGCGCTCTTGCACAGCAAGGCATTGACTCCGGCGGAAATCCTGGTGGTGTTGGCACAAGTCTGCGATGGGCTCGGCCACGCCCATGAGCAGGGAATCCTTCACCGGGACATCAAACCCTCAAACATCCGGGTCAGCCGGATGCAGGGGCGGTTGCTCGCCAAGATCCTGGATTTCGGCATCGCCCGGCTCAACGGATCCGATATGACCAATCCCGATGGGCTGATCGGCACCTGCAGCTACATGGCTCCGGAATACGTCATGTACGGCGAACTTACGCCGCGCACCGACCTCTTCGCTGTGGGCGTCATCCTCTACGAGGCCCTTTCCGGCGCCCGGCTGTTTCACGCCAAGGCCAAGGAATCCGTCCTGTTCAAGATCGTCCACGAGGACCCCGGGGTCCTGGATCCGGGCTGTTTCAAGGGGGTCAGCCCGCACCTGCAACGAATTGTCCAGAAGGCCCTGGCCAAGGAGCCGGATGGACGCTTCCAGAGCGGCGCTGAACTTGCCTCCGCCCTGCGCAGCGCCCTGGATCCGAGGTGGGAAGCAGGTTTCCAGGATTGCACCACGCATACCGCCCGCCATGTCGACCAGCCCATGACCCAGGATCCGCAATGGGCCCAAACGGTTGTCGGAAAGGGCCCTGTGACTCTGCGGGCGACGGCGGCGGAACCCCGGCGCCTGCCCTTGGGCTGGCTGACGACGGTCGCCCTGGCGGGGCTGGTCATCGGCATCTGGGCCACACGATCGTGGTGGCGGCCCACTTCCAAGGCCCCACCCTCGCTGGAGGGGTCTGCCGGGATCGCCCAGCCTCCTGCCGGGGATCTTTCGATTGGAAGGCCACCTGCACCGCCGCCAGGTCCCCTGGAGGAAGGCCCGGATCCTGGCCGGCCCCAACCGCCCCCGGAACAGGGCGCGCGCAATGCAGGTCCTGGGCAGCCTGAGCCTGGCCCAGGTTCCAGGCCCATGGCTGGCAAGGGCGAAGCGGCGGACCTCGACGGTTGTGCCGACCTGGCGCCCTTCCAGATCCTCGAATCGGCAGGCCGAGTCCTGGCACTTCGGCCTGGGGAACCGCGCGCCCATGCGCTCAAGTTGGTGGCGCTCTACCGACTGGGTCGCTACCAGGACATGGCAGCGGTCTTCGCCGGCGCCGCGCAATTCGGCATCGAGGGGTCGAAACTTCGGCCGGAACCGGCCTACGCCGCCATGGAGACCGAGGAACTCAAGGCCAGGCGCATCCATGAAACCACGCGGGCGGCGTTGCCGGCCCCATTGGGAACGGCAGCGATGGCGCCTGAGGTGCCTAGCGGCGCTCGAAAGTAGGCGACAACCGTTCCGACGGATTGGGTGGAGAGACCGGGATGGGTGCAGTCCGAAGGACCGGCCGCCGTTCGTCCAGGGATCTCTGCCGTTCAGACAGGAGATGCGGTCATCCGGAACGGATGCTGGAATCCTGCCAGGCACTCTTCATATTTGGTCTTGCTGGGGCCCATCGTTCTGTCCTGCCACCCAAACCCGCAAGTCAATCAAGAGGAGCAGCCATGCGTTCGATCCGTTTGGTCCTGGCCGTTGGCGCCACCTTGACCATCCTCGCCGCCCTTGCCTGCGGCGGGGCCTCCACCTCCGGCACGGCGCCCACCGCCGCCTATACCTATGCGTCCGCCGCCGCCGGAACCTATGCCGACCTCTATAGCGGCCACGCGATCACTTTCACCGACCGTTCCAGCGGCAAGCCCACGTCGTGGGCCTGGACGTTCGGGGACGGCAGCACCAGCACCGAACAGAACCCCGTCCATATCTTCACGGTGGCCGCCGTTGATGCGCCCGACAGCACCCAGACCTTCACCGTCAAGCTCACGGCCAGCAACTCCGCGGGCTCGACCATCAGCAGCAAGGATCTGGTGGTCCACCAGCCCCAGTACAACATCTACCAGGACCTCTCCACCCAGGCCCAGTCCACCACGGCCTCCTTCTCCGGATTCGCCATGATGACCGGGAACCTCAACGCCCAGACCTTCTTCCCGCCCGGGAAGGTGGCCGACTACACCGGCTTCCAGTACCTGCGCGACAACGATCCCAGCAACATGGGTCACAACACCGATTTCGTGACAAAGGCGGCCTGCAACGTCATCAGCATCCTGACCGACGCCCAACTGGCCCAGCTGGTCAGCCTCGCCACCGCCCAGCAGGCCAGCTTCGATCAATATGGTTACAAACGCTACACCCTGATGAAGGCCTTCCGCCGACTCATGGACCAGGACCTGCCGGCCGGCACCACCGGCCTGAGCCTCGACGCGGTCAAGGCCTGCTCCAGGGCCCTCTACCTCATCGACGGCCAGATCAGCTACGACCGGGCGGTACTCTACGCCGACCTCCTCAATCAGATGGCCACCACGGCCAACCCCAACAAGCCCTCCCAGACCCAGCAGGCCTACCTGGACGCCATGAAGGGATTCGGCTGCGCATCCTGGCCCGACGTAACCATGGACACGGCCTCGGTCCAGGCCAGGATGAAGAGCCTGTCCCAGGACCAGGCCGTCCTGGTGATGACCTACGCGGGCGATATCTTCAGCTGGTATGCCGGTTCGGTGGACGCGGACGTCTACTTCTGTCCGGAGCGCCATGGCACCTACTACGGCGGCTTCTTCATGAAGGATGCCCCGGCCATCGGCCACGACGGCTACGCCATCAGCGAGACGCTCACAGCCGAAGCCGGAAGCGTTCTGCTCGGCCTCTCTGGCACCGGCGGCAGCGCCGTGGGCCAGGCGCCCTACTACATCACCCAGCCCCAGGCCGACGCCATGACGGCGCTGTGGGGCGCCACCGAACAGGCCAACCTCGCCAGCATCGTCGCGACCCGGACCCAGATCGCCACCCTGCTGCGCGGCCTCAGGAGCAAACCCGACACTGACGGTTCCGTGCTGGCACAGGTGCTGGCCTACTCCGGCGACTACGGCGAATGCGACGGCGCCAACAACTATTACCTCGCCACCGGCTTCGCCGACATCTATAACAACATGCTTGACAGCGCGCAGAAGACCGCGCTCCTGGGCCTGCGGTCCTCCATCCTCACCGGCACCTACGCCGGCGGGACGCCCTTCGATTTCACCAGCTGCACGAAATGGTACCTCTACTCGGCCGAACTCGCCGAAAGCGTGGTCGACAGCTACATGAACGATACCGCCACCGACCCCTTGTTCCAGTAGGCCAACCCCACGTGCGCCCTCTCTGGAGTCGCCATGCTTCGCTCGCGTCCACTGCTCGCCTCTGGACTCCTCCTCGCTGGCCTCGCCGTGCCTGGATGCGGGGGAAGCGGCCAGACCACGGCGGCAGCCGCAGGAGTCTTTACCCTCACCAGCGACATTGGCGTCGAGGGCGGCACGATCCCCATCGACTACACCATCGACGGCAGCGGGGCCTCGCCGGCTCTGTCCTGGACCCACCCGCCCGTGGGCACCCAGGGCTACGTGCTCCTTATGACCACCCTGCCTGGCGACGGGACCACCCTCTACAACTGGGTGCTCTATGATCTGCCCGCCAGCACCACCGCCCTGGCGAAGAACACTACGGGCCTCGGCCAGTGCGGCATGGCCTCCCAGCCCCACGCAGTGACGGCCTACGCGCCGCCCCAGTCCACCGGACCCGGCAGCAAGACCTACACCTTCACCCTCCACGCCCTGTCCGGAACCCCCAGCCTGCCCAGTGATCCCGCCTCGGTCACGGGCGAGATCCTCGCCAGCGCGATCGCCCCCCTCTCCCTGGTTTCGGCCTCCCTGGACCTCGTCTACGCCAGGAGCGCCCCCACCGCCGGTTTCACCTATGCGGCCCAGGGACTCGCGGTGGCCTTCAAGAGCAGTTCCGCCTCCGGGCTCAGCGCCAGTTCCTGGGCCTGGGACTTCGGGGACGGCTTCACCAGCACTGCCCAGGATCCCGGCCATACCTATGCCGTGGCCGGGAACTACACCGTCAACCTGGTGGTTGGAAACGCTTTCGGAACCCGTGCCGCAGCGTCCCAGACTGTGACGGCGAGCGCCTTCACCCTCACCAGCGAAGCCGGCGCTGACGGCGCCACCCTGCCCACGGAGTACACGTGCGACGGTCCCGGGGATTCTCCCGCACTGGCCTGGTCCAACGCCCCCCAGGGGACCCAGGCGTTCGCGCTCCTGATGACCACGCCCGCGGGACCCGGCGACGTGGGCACCACCAAGTGGAACTGGGTGCTCTACAACCTCCCGGCGACCACCACCAGCCTCGCCAGGAATGCCACCGGGATCGGCACGCCGGGCGCCGGCAGCGAGGGCGGCACCCTGGCCTATGAGCCGCCCTGCTCCCAGGGGCCTGATGCCAAATATTACACATTCACCATTTATGCGCTTTCCCAGGCCCCCGTCCTGCCCGTCGCGGCCGATCAGGTGACCGGCGCCGTGCTCACCCAGGCCATCTCGACCATCACTTTGGGTTCCGCCTCGATCACGTTCAGCTACACCCGGCCGTGAGGCCTGCCGGGGCGCCCGCCGGCCGCGCCAAAGGCCGGGCAATTCCAATGACATCAGGAGTTCACCGTGCTATCACCCGCAACCCTCCTCCCGTTCATGCTGTTCCTCGTCCAGGCACCAAATCGGCCGACCGGGGAAACTGCTCCTTCACGTCCCCTGTCCCCCATTCTTGAGGTCCTGGATGCGAACCATGACGGCGTGATCGATGCCGATGAAATCGCAAATGCGTCCAATGCCCTCCTGAAACTGGACAAGAACGGGGATGGCCGCCTGACACCCGACGAGTACCGGCCGCCACGGCCTGATGGCCAGCCCCACCCGATCCCTCCGCAAGGGCGGGCGCGGCCGAAATCCGCCGTGCTCGAGCGGCCTCGGCCGCCCCTGGATGCAGCGCTGGACGAGAACGGCGACGAGGTGATCGATGCCCAGGAGATCGCCAAGGCGCCTGCCCTGCTCAGGAAACTGGACCGCAATGGGGACGGCAGGCTGACCGCCGACGAGTACATGCCGAAACCTCCCGGTAGGGAAAACCCGGAGTAGCCCGCTCGCGGCGGCAGTTGAGTCAGGTTCCCCACGGTCCTGGGTCGAGTTCCTCACCCGAAACCGTGGGGAGCCCTGTTCGCATCCAGGAACGTGCTCATGACGGCTCGGGAGGAAGCCTGAATCGATGCCCATTCGCCATGGCCGCCAACTGTGCCAGGCGAATTCAGCAGTTCTGTACCTTCTTTGGATCGTTGCCGCACCTTATAACAAGGAGATGGTATTGCCACCAAACAAACCGGAGAGGTGAGGCCCGTGAGACCCCGCTACAAGCCCTTTCGGGCGCTGCTCATCATCGTGATTCTTCTGATTCTTCGGTGTGGGGGCGGCTCCTCCTCTTCATCAGGTGTTCCGACACCCTCCGCTGTGGTTCCAGCGGCATCATTCACATTCTCACCGGCTGCGCCGGTGACCGGCCAAAGTGTGACCTTCACGGACACTTCCACCAACACCCCCACCTCCTGGGCCTGGAACTTCGGGGACGGCGGGACCAGCAGCAGCCAGAACCCGACCCACGCCTTCACTTCCTCGGGCACCTATGCGGTGACCCTGGACGCTACCAATGCCGGTGGATCCAACTCCGCCAGCCACACCATCACCGTGAGCCAGGCCGCCAGCGCGCCGGTGGCGGCCTTCACCTTCTCGCCATCCGCCCCGATGGCGGGTTCAACCGTGACCTTCACGGACGCCTCCACAAACACGCCTACCTCCTGGGCCTGGGATTTCGGCGACGGCGGGACCAGCTCCGCCCAGAACCCGACCCACACTTTCAGTACGGCCGGTACCTATACCGTCACCCTGATCCCCGCCAATGCCGCGGGGACCGGGTCGCCGGTCTCCCGGACGGTCCAGATCGCCGCAGCCTCGGCCCCGCCCGTCCCCGGAACGGCCTTCACCTATGCCACGTCCGGCACCACCGTGCTCTTCAAGGATCTCTCCAGCGGCGCTCCCAGCAGCTGGTCCTGGTCCTTCGGCGACAATGCCTCCAGCACGGCGCAGAATCCGACCCACGCGTATGCAGCCGCCGGATCCTACACGGTGACCTTGATTGCGGCCGGCGCGGCAGGTTCCGGTTCCCCGGTCAGCCAAACTTTGACCGTGGCTACGGTCGCAGCGGGAGCGCCGATCCCAGGGTTCCAGGCCAGTCCCAGCGCCCCCCTAAGCGGCCAGACGGTCCAGTTCACCGACACCTCCGGCAACGCCCCCACTGCCTGGCTCTGGCAGTTCGGCGATGGCTCCACCAGCACGGCGCAGAACCCCACCCACGTCTACACTGGGGCGGGCGCCCACACCTACACCGCCAGCCTGACCGCCAGCAACGCCTCCGGCTCCAATGTGGCCACCCAACTGATGGTCGTCGCCCCGGCCCCTGTGGCCGGGTTCGACGGCACCGTCCTGCTAGGGTCTCCAGAAGCCACTAGCATCAAGGCCAACCTGTTCTCGCCGGACCAGAGTGGTACCGTCTACCTGTCCTACGGCACCGCTCCGGGCAACTACGGTGCCGGCACCACCCCCACCGCCCTCCAGGCGGGAACGCCGTTGGTGCTCGTGTTGTCCGGGCTGAGCGCCAACACCCAGTACTACTACACCTTGAATTTCCAGAGCAACGCGGGGGGCGCCTTCACGGCCGGGTCCGAACGCACGTTCCACACGGCACGGCCTGCCGGCAGCACCTTTAGCTTCACCATCCAGGCGGATTCCCATCTGGACAACAACTCCAGCATGGCCATCTACAACCAGACTCTGGCCAACATCCTCGCCGAAGCCCCTGACTTCCACATCGACCTGGGCGACACCTTCATGTGCGAGAAGTTCTCCACGCCGTTCACCGGAACCGTCCAGACGGCGCCCGACCAGGCTACGGTGGAGGCACGCTACCAGTTCGAGCGTGCCAACTTCGGAAAGATCTCCGGGTCCGTGCCACTGTTCCTGGCCAATGGCAACCACGAGGGTGAAGCCGGCTGGCTGGATACTGGCAATGGAAGCAATGTGGCGGTCTGGACCACCTTGGCGCGCCAAAAATATTTCCTTAACCCCGCTCCGGACGGGTTCTTCAAGGGCGATTCCGTTACCTACCCGGAGGTCGGCCAGCGCACTGCCTGGTATGCCTGGCAATGGGGGGACGCTTTGTTCGTGGTGCTGGACCCGTTCTGGAACAGCCGGAACCAGGCCGGCAGCAGCGGTTGGAACATCACTCTCGGGCAGACCCAGTACGATTGGCTGGAAGCGACCCTTGCCGCCTCCACCGCCAAGTTCAAGTTCGTCTTCCTGCACAACCTGATCGGCGGCCTGGACGGGCAGATGCGGGGCGGGATCGAGGCCGCGCCTTATTTCGAATCGGGTGGCGAGGAACTGGACGGGACCGACGACTTCGCCACCAAGCGGCCGGGCTGGGCCATGCCGATCCACAACCTGCTGGTGAAATACGGCGTCACCGCACTGTTCCACGGCCATGACCACCTGTACGACCACCAGATGCTTGACGGCGTCCATTATCAGGAGGTCCCCCAGCCCAGCGCCCTCAATTCCCAGAGCGGGGCCAGCCTGGCGTCCACATACGGCTACGTGGCGGGGACCATTCTCAGCAGTTCGGGCCATCTCCGGGTCACGGTCGGACCCGAGCAGGTCAAGGTCGACTATGTGCGGACCTGGATCGCCGGCGGTACCAACGGCTCCATCGACGACTCCTGGACAGTGGCTGCGCCGGCCTCGGCCCCTTCGGCCGCGTTCATCTTCGCTCCACCTACCCCGGTGGCAGGCCAGGCCGTGACGTTCACGGACGTTTCCACAGGGGCGCCGACCACATGGTCCTGGAGCTTCGGCGACGGCACCGCCAGCACTGCCCAGAATCCCGCCCACGCCTATGCCGCGGCCGGCACCTACACGGTCACCTTGACCGCCGGAAACGGGTTCGGCTCGACCTCCCGCTCCCTGCCGGTGACCGTCACCGCCAGCGCGCCCGCTGGGCAGTCCGCTGGCTTCAGCTTCGCGCCAGTACCCCCCTTGAGCGGGTCCCCGGTCACTTTCACCGATCTTTCCACCGGCAGCCCCCTGGCCTGGTCGTGGGCCTTCGGGGACGGCGGAACCAGCACCGCCCAGAATCCGGTGCACACCTATTCGCCGAGCACGACCCTGACCTACCCAGTGACCCTCACCACCACTTACGCCGGAGGCGTTCTGAGTGCCAGCCAGGCGGTGACCGTCGCCGCCGCGGCCCCATCGGGGGCGGCCCTTGTGTTCGCCCCCCTTGCGCCCATGGCCGGGCAGGTCGTGGCCTTTACGGACACCTCCAGCGGCGGCCCCACTGCGTGGGCCTGGAACTTTGGCGACGGCGGGACCAGCACCAGCCAGAACCCAGTCCACGCCTATGCGGCAGCCGGCACCTATACGCTGACCCTGGCCGCCACGCTGCCCTCCGGGGTTAGCACTACGACTCGGACCCTCTCCGTGGTCCCGGTCGCAAGCGGGACCGGCTTCGACGGCAATGTCGTATTGGGCTGCCCGACCGGGACTTCCGTCCTGGCCAACCTCTTCTCGCCCGACCAGCAGGGGCTGGTCTACCTCGCCTATGGCACCGCCCCGGGCGCCTACACCGCCCAGACCCAGCCGGCGCCGCTCCAGGCCGCCACGCCGCTGGTGGTGCCCCTGACCGGCCTGATCCCGGCTACGGCCTATTACTACACGCTCTATTTCCAGGCGGCCGGACAACCTGCCTATTCGGCGGGCTCCGAGGCCGGCTTCCACACAGCCCGCGCCGCAGGGGAGCCTTTCGTCTTCTGCATCCAGGGGGACTCCCACCCGGAACGGGTCAATACCATGTTCAACGCCCAGTTCTACCAGACCACCTTGCAGACCGCCGCTGCCGACCATCCAGATTTCTATATGACCATCGGCGACGACTTCAGCATCGACGACATCAACCAGGCCGATCCGGCCGCCGTCACGGCGGACCAGGTCACCGAGCGCTATGTCATTCAGCGCCCCTACCTGGGCATCGTCGGCCGATCCGCGCCGGTGTTCCTGGTGAACGGCAACCACGAACAGGCGGCCCGCTATCTGCTGGACGGCACGCCCAACAACCCGGCGGTCTGGGCCCAGAATGCACGTAACAGCTACTATTCTGAACCCGGGCCGGACAGTTTCTATTCGGGCAACCAGGAGGTGGTGCCCTTCATCGGAGTGCTCCGCAACTACTACGCCTGGACCTGGGGTGATGCCCTGTTCGTCACCCTGGACCCCTATTGGGGTTCGCCCACCTGTGTCGACAACCCTTTCTATGGCGGCAGCAAGCGCAGCAGCCTGTGGGATGTCACCCACGGGGACGAACAGTTCGCCTGGCTCAAAGCGACCCTCCAGCAGAGCAAGGCTAAATACAAGTTCGTGTTCGCCCATCACGTCCTGGGTACCGGCCGGGGCGGGATCGAGGAAGCCCCGCTGGACGAATGGGGTGGCTACAGCAGTTTCAATGCGACCACGGGGGTCCTGGGCGCCTACGCGTTCCCCACGTATCGTCCGGACTGGTCCGAACCCATCCACAAGTTGTTCGCGGACACAGGCGTGAACATCTTCTTCCAGGGGCACGACCATATCTGGGTCCATCAGGTGCTGGACGGCGTCACCTACCAGACCTTGCCCAACCCGGCGGATCCTAACTACTCCCTGTTCAACGCCGACGCCTACCTTAGCGGAGACAAGTTCGGCAATAGCGGCTACACCCGGGTCACCGTCGGCCCCACGGGGGTCAAGGTCGAGTATGTGCTGACCTACCTGCCTGCCGATCAGTCAGCAACCAAGGTCAACGGCACCGTGGCGTTCAGTTATTCCCTCCCCTGAGTCAGTGCCCGCTGAAGGCACCATCGCTGTAGGCATAGCGACGGGCCCGACCAACGGCGTTGGTCATCGGCAACCGGTCTCCAAGCGCCGGCTTCGGACCAGCGGCGGTTACCGGATTGAGGTATTCCCAGACCACCGCGCCGCTGGCCGTGACCTCCATGAGGTAGCCAGTGGCCGTCGCGCAGATCAAGGTGTTGCCGTTGGGCAGGCGCTGGGCGCTGGAACCGAACTGGCTGAAAAGTGTCAGGTTGCTGATTGACCCGTATTTCCACGCCACCTGGTTGGACAGGAGCTGGTTGGCCTTCATGGTGTCCTTGGAGAAGGTCCAAGTGGAATAACCAGCGGCGGGCGGATTGACGTAGCTGGCGTTCGTGGTGCCACCGGAGGTCAGGAACGGGTTGATCTCGAACACGTAGGATTGCGGCGTGCGCTGATAGAGATACTGGTTGTTGTTGAACACCAGCAGGTCTCCGGCCCCGGGGAGGCCGCTTCCTATCCAGGTCACGTCGGCGCTGCCGCCGATCTGCTTGTTGCCCGAGCTGGCGTTCTCCCAGTTGGCAGAAACGGAGGGGGGATTGCCCTGGCTGTAGCGGGCCGGGTCGCCGAACCGGTAGAGGAAGTCGCCCGCGCTGGTGGCGGCCAGGGCGATGCTGCCGACGGGATTGCCGGCCAGGAACGTGTTGCCGTGGTCGATGAGGTAGAACTCACCCTGCCTGGAGTTCACCACGATCTGGTCCAGAGAGGCGTTGTAGTCAATGGAGTTGCAGTCCAGCCAGTTGCTGCACAGGGGGCGCCCGGGCAGGTTGAGGTTAATCTTCCCGGGATAGTCGGCGATGGTTTTGCCGCTGCCTGCATAGTTGGCCTTGGTGGCGTCCACCGTCTGCACGGCGTGGTCCCAGAAGCACCATTCCCATACGATGTTGCCGCTGAGGTCCACTTCCACAATGGTATCGACCTGGGCCCCGGCGAAGGGTGCGCTGGCCGGATCGCAGCCCGCAGCCAGGCACTGGGCGGCTGTCAGGTCCTTGTTGGCGAGGTAGAGCGTCGCATAGGCGTTCAGCTTGGGGTCGAAGATCCGGCAGAAGGAGCCGTGAGGGTGGTATGCCGAGCGGCTCTCGGCATACTGCCAGCCCGTGCTCCCGTCCCAGCCGACCTCCTTGAGGCCGGTCGGTTCGCCGCTGGGGCCGGTGGTCCAGTCCAGCACGCTGCCGCTGGGCAGGAGTCGGGGATCGGCGCCGGTGGGCCAGGTGTGGATCACGGTGCCGTCCATGTCGATCAGGTAGGAGGTCCCAGCCGCGTCCAGGAAGGTGTAGCCGGCGTAGGCGCTGGTCGCATCCCAGTACTGGGTCCCGGTGGTGCGCTGGAAGGCCTGGTAGCTGGACGTTCCGGCGAAAGGGTTCTCGACGCTGGTCCGGCCGGCGATGGTGGCCCCGGGGGTGAGGGTCCGGCCCGCCAGGGCCGGGTGGGTCGCCTCGTAGCGGTAAGCCCGGAAGATGGAGTTGATCATGGGCAGGCGATCGCCCAGATCCTGATAGATCACCGGTCCCGCCACGGGCACGAGATACTCCCATACGGTATCGCCCGCGGGCGTGATCTCCATGAGGTGGCCTTCCGTGTCCGCGCAGAGCAGCGTGTTGCCGTTGGGCAGGCGCTGGGCGCTGCAGCCGATGGTGCTGAACAGGGTCTGGGAGCTGAGCGAGTGGAAGTTCCAGACGACCTGGGCGGACAGCTGCCGGGTGGTGTTGTCGCTGAAGACCGGTGGCACGTAGGTGGCGTAGCCCGCGTCGGGCGGGTTGACGTAGTGGCCGGTGTCGGTGCCGCTGGCGTCCAGATAAGGGTTGATCTCGATCGCGTAGGACTGGGCGGTGTGTTCGGAGAGGTACTGGCCGTTGCTGAAGAGCATGAAGTGGCCCGCTCCGGCCAGGCCGTCGGCGATCCACTGGATGTCGTGGTCGCCGCCCATCTGCTTGGTGCCGCTGGTGGACAGGGTCCAGTCCGCCAGGACCGCAGGCGGGGTCCCCTGGCCATAGCGGGCCGGGTCGCCGAACCGGTAAAGGAAGTCGCCGGCGCTGGTGGCCGCCAGGGCGATGCTGCCGGCAGGGCTGCCGGCGGTGAAGGTGTTGCCGTGATCGATCACATAGAATTCGCCCTGGACCGAGTTCACCACGATCTGGTCCAGCGCCTGGTTGTAGTCGAGGGAATTGCAGTGCAGCCAGTCGGCCTTGAGCGGATGGCCGGTGAGGTTGATGTTCAGCTTGCCTGGATAGTCGGCGACGGTCTTGCCGCTGCCCACGTAGTTCGGCAGGGCCGAGGCATAGTCCTGCACGACGTGGTCGAAGAAGCACCATTCCCAGACGATCGTACCGCTGGCGTCCACCTCGACGATGGCGTCCATCTGGGCCCCGGTGGAGGGTGTCGTTGCCGGGTTGGCGCCGGCGGCTACCAGCTGGGCATAGGTCAGGTCCTTGTTGGCGATGTAGAGGGTGGTGTAGGCCTTGAGCTTGGGATTGTAGATCCGGGTGAAATCATGGTGCGGGTGGTAGGTGCTGCGGGTTTCCAGATAGGACCAGATCGTCGACCCGCCCCAGTCCACAAGCTTGAACCCGCTGAAGCCGCTGGGGTCGTTGGTGGCGGAATCCAGGACGCTGCCGTCGGCCTGGAGGTGCGGGTTGGTGCCTACCGGCCAGGTGTGGACGACCCTGCCTTCCATGTCGAGCAGGTAGGTCGTCCCGGCGGCCCCGAAGAAGGTGTAGCCGTTGTCGGCCCGGGCGGCGTCCCAGTACTGCAGTTCCGTGACCCGGTCCAGGGCGGGATGGGTGCTCGTGGACGGCGCCGCCACCACCACGTCCGTCGTGGTCGTGCTGGTGCCGGCTCCATTTGAGGCGGTCAGGCCGACACTGTAGGTGCCTGAGGCCGCAAAGATGTGGCTGGGGTTCCGCACCGCGCTGGTGCCCCCATCGCCGAAGGTCCACGCCCAGGCGGTGGGCGAGTTGCTGGATGTGTCCGTGAAAGCGACCGCCTCGCCCGTGATCGGGGCGCTGGGGAAGGAACTGAAGGCCGCTACCGGCGCGAGCGGGGCCTGGATCACCACCACGTCGAGGCTCGCCGAATTCGAACCGGCCGCGTTGGCGGCGGTGAGCGTGACCGTGTACCTGCCCATGCTGGCATAGATGTGGCTGGGGTTCTGGAGCGCGCTGGTGGTCCCGTCCCCGAAGGTCCAGGCCCAGGAGGAGGGCGTGTTGGTGCTGGCGTCGGTGAAGACCAAGGTGTCGGCGGTGGTGGGAGCCTCCGGGTAGAAAGAAAATGCCGCCACCGGCGCGCTGGCGGCCTGGGTCACGGTGACGGTGTGGCTGGCGGAGGTGGATCCACCCGCATTGGTGGCCGTGAGGCCGACCGTGTAAGTGCCTGCGTTGGCATAGGCATGGGAGGGGTTCTGGGCGGTGCTGGCGGTGCCGTCCCCGAAGGTCCAGGACCAGGCTGTGGGCGTGTTGGTTGAGGCATCCGTGAAGGCCACGGTTGAACCCGCCACCGGGGCGGACGGCGAGAAGGTGAATGCCGCCACCGGCGCGCTGGCGGCCTGGGTCACGGTGACGGTGTGGCTGGCGGAGGTCGATCCACCCGCATTGGTGGCCGTGAGGCCGACCGTGTAAGTGCCTGCGTTGGCATAGGAATGGGAGGGGTTCTGGGCGGTGCTGGCGGCGCCGTCACCGAAGGTCCAGGACCAGGCCGTGGGCGTATTGGTCGAGGCGTCCGTGAAGGCCACGGCCGAGCCCGCGACAGGGCTGCCAGGGGAGAAACTGAAGCCGGCGACGGGGGCGGACACCACGGCCGGGGCGGTGGAGGACCCGCCCCCGCCGCACCCCTGGAACGCCAGGGTCCCGACCAGGATTCCCACATGGAACAGGGTTGTTCTCGGACGCATGGCCTCTCCCGATGCAAAGGGCGCAGGTTCGCCCCTTCTATTTGACGATGTAGTCCCCGATGGTCAGGGTCCGGCCCGTGAAGGCCGCATAGGTGGGCGCGTACTTGTAGATCCGGAACACCGAATTCAGCGTTTCGTAGGCATGGGTCGGATCGGGGGTGGGGGCGGTGCCCTGGACGACAGGGCCCTTGGCCTGGATGGGACAGATGTATTTCCAGACCACCTCGCCGAGATAGGTGACTTCGCGGAATTCCCCCACGCTGCCGGAACAGATGATGGTGTTGCCGTTGGGCAGGCGCTCTGCGCCGGAGATGTCAGGGGAGTACATGGGGTTGGCCGTGTCCCCGTAATAGGTCCAGGTGTAGTCCGAGGGCCCGAAGGCCGCGCCGGCGGCGCAGGCCGTGTAGTCCCCGCCCGCACTCACCGCGGGGGTGAACTCCTCAATGGAGGAGGCATTGGTGGTGCCCCGTCCCAGTCCGTTGTCGAAGCAGGTGATGTTCCCAGCACCGGGGCAGTCGGCGTGCACCCACTCTGCATCGTGCTGCTGGAAATACTTCTCGGGGCCGTTGGCGCTGGACACCCCGTAGCAGACCGGGTTGCCCCAGCGGTAGAGCAGGTCTCCGCCCTTGCCTCGGGCGCCGCCTGCATGGCTCGCGGCCTCCGCGGTAGTGGTGCTGTGGTCGATGATCCAGACTTCGCTGTTGCCCCGCACGCTCAGGGCGATCTGGTCGAAGGCCGGGTTGTAGTCAATCGCGTTCATGTGGTTCCAGAAGGACGGGAGGGCCCGGTGGTCGCCGGCGGCGTCGACCAGTTCCGGGTGGGCGGACGGCACCCCGTAGTTGGACTTGGTTGCATCGAAGCTCTGGATCAGGTGGTCCCACACGTGCCATTCCCATACCTTCGTGTAGGAGCCGGTGACGTAGTCCGGCTTGACCTCCACCACGGAATCCGGGAGGAACATCCAGGAGCTGTTGCTGGCGTAGGTCTGGTCCTGGAACATCGCCGGGTTGAAGCCCGCGGCGATGCAGTCGCTGTAGGTCTTCTTCTCCATCACCAGCATGATGATGTTGCCGTTGGGCAGGCGCTTGATGTCATGGTGCTGCATGTACGTGTCGGTGCACCAGTTCAATGACCAGACGAGGGTGTCGTCCCAGTCATACTCTTCCAGCCTGCCGCCCTCCCCGCCGCCGGCGCTGAGCGTGGCAGTGGTGACGTAGCAGGGCCGCAGCAGGTGCCCGTTCTCGAGCAGGTATACGGCCTGTCCGGGCGAGTAGGTGCTCTTGGTCCATTCATGGACGACCCTCCCGTCGTTGTTGATGAGGTAGGTCATCGTGTTCTGCTTGGGCGCGAACATGGTGTAGCCGGTCCAGGCCCTGCTCGTGTTCACCATCAGGCCCACCGTGCGTTGGGCCACGGCGGTGTTCACGATCACGCTCTGGCTGAAGTTACTGGTTCCCGCGGCCCCCGTGATGGTCAGGGTGACGGTGTAGATGTCGTCCGCCGCGTAGGTGTGGGACGGCGTGGCCCCGGTTCCGGTGGTGCCGTCGCCGAAAGTCCAGGCATAGGCGGTCGGACTCCCGGTCGAGGTGCTGGTGAAGTTAGCCGCCTGGCCGCTCAGTATGTAAGTGAAGGCGGCGGTCAGCACCGCGGAGGGACTGGCCACGGTAACCGTGTGGCTGACCGTGGCCATGGTGCCCCCGGCGTCGGTGGCCTGCAGGGTGACGGTGTAGGTCCCGGCGGCGCCATAGACGTATTTGGGATTCTGCAGCCAGCTACTGCCCTTCCCATCTCCGAAGTCCCAGGCCCAGGAAGTCGGCTGGTTGCTGGAGGCATCGGTGAAGGTCACGGCCTCGCCGACCACCGGCGTGCCGGGAGCGGCGCTGAAGGCCGCCGCGCCCGTGGTTGTATTGCTGCCCTTATTGGCCCTCATGGTGCGGAAACCCACATTGCTGGCATAGGCCTGTGCCGGCACGGCGAAGTAGGTGTCGGCGGCGGGGCAGCGGTTGGACACCCGGCCGTGCCCAGTCAACACGCCGGTGGTGGTGGTGAGGCCGTTGTACCAGTTGCCGCCGCGCATACCGCGATAGGCCTTGCCGTCGGTCATGGTCTGGCCCACGGCGGGTCCCGTGGGATCCTGAGTCGGGTCGGAGGCCAGGGGGTGGGCACTGAAGTCGGTCTGGTAAGTGCTTGCGGCATACCAGTCGTAATGAAGTTGCCAGACATTCCCAGAGGCGTCGAAGATCCCGAAGTCGTTGGCTCCGTTGTGGGTCTGGTAGGAGGTGGCGGCTCCGGGCCAGCCGAAGTCGGACTTCAGCCGAAGCGTGCCATTGTAAAAGCCCACGGGGCTTGTCCAGGGCCAGGTGCTGGTATCGGTGCCCTGGTAGGGATTCCCGGAACCCGGCCAGTTGGCCCGGCGGGTGTCCTCGTCATCCCCCCAGGGATAGTTGGCGTAGGGCGACCTGCCGCCGCGGGCCGCAAACTCCCATTCGGCCTCGGTGGGCAGGCGGTAGCCGGCCTGGGTGAAGTCGCAGGCCAGGGTGGAAAGGTTGTAGCAGGCCGCTAGGCCCGCCTGGGCGCTCAGCCAGTTGCAGTAGGCCTCGGCTCCCAGCAGGGTGACGCCGACCATGGGGTGCTGGGCCCGGGCGTCCTTGATGGCGAAGGTGCTGGTGCCGTCGAAGCCGATGCTGTAGGCGACCGAGGTCTGGCCCGTGGCGTAGGGATAGCTGTAGAGATAGTTGTAGACCGCGGTCCCGCCCTTGGCATAGACGGCGCCGCTGCGCACCTCGATGAGGCCCTGGGCCAGGGCGCTGTTCAGGTAGTCGCAGAACTGCTGGCTGGTTGTGGGGGTGGTCGCCGCGTACAGGGCGCTGATGCCCACGGGGTGCAGTGGCAGTTCATCGGTCGGGTGGGCCGGGTCGTTGCCGCCCTCGCCGCCGTGGTCCCCCATCCAGTAGACGCTGGCGGGCAGGCTCACTTCCAGGAGGTTGGAGACCGGGCTGAGCACGTAGGTGCGGCTGGCCTGGGTGGAACCGTAGGCGTTGGCGGCCGTGAACGTCACCGTGTAGGTCCCGGCGGCGGCATAGGTGTGGGCCGGGTTCTGGGTGGTGGCGGTGGTGCCGTCGCCGAACGTCCAGGACCAGGAGGTGGGCGTGCCCGGCGATGCGTCGGTGAAGACCAGGGTGTTGGCGGTCGTGGGCCGCAGGGCGTTGAACCCGGCGGTGGGGGCAGCCGGGGCCACGGTCACCGGCCCGCTGATCGTGCTGGATCCGGCATTGCTGCTGGCGGTGAGCGTGACGGTATAGGTGCCGGCGGCGGAATATACGTGGGTTGGGGTTTGGACGGAGCTGGTCTGGCCGTCGCCGAAATTCCAGGCCCAGAACGTGGGGCCCCCGGTCGACGTGTCCGTGAATGTGACGGATTGGCCGAGCACCAGGGTGGAGAAATGGGCGGCGAGGGATGTGCCTGAGGCGCTGACCGTGATGCTGCGGCTGGCGGAGGTGGAGCCGACGCCATTGCCGGCGATCAGGGTGACTGTGTAGGTGCCGGCCGTGCCGAATGCATGGGTGGGATTCTGCTGGGTGCTGGTCCCGCCGTCCCCGAAGGTCCAGGACCAGGAGGTGGGCGTGTTGGTGGAGGCATCGGTGAAGGTCACCGTCTGGCTGGGCATGGGAGCGCCGGGCGAGAACGAGAAGGCGGCCACGGGCGCGCTGGCGGACTGGCTCACGGTGACGGTGTGGCTGGCGGAGGTGGAGCCGGCGGCATTGCTAACATTCAGCGTGACCGTGAAAGTCCCCGCTGTCGCG
>TBL_comb47_HYPODRAFT_10000640_pt1 | contig 46305 bp, 35 predicted proteins | sample TroBogypolimnion_40_FD_10682 | JGI IMG/M metagenome (IMG submission 10682)
ATAATTCATAATAAAATGCACTGGTATTAATATCTCCGCGAACGCCAATTTCACCGCCTAAGGAAGTAGCATACGTAAGATTTTTATTGAAACCGCCGTAAACTGTTGATGATGGATTATTTGCAAGTTCTTCAACAGCAGGAGCAATAAATCCCTGACCAATATTAGCAAAGAAGTTAATATTATCAGTAGGAGTATAAGTCAAACCTAAGCGGAATGTTGCTTTGTTATAATCGCGTGTATCAGATAGATCGGTTGGCTGTTTGTAGTTATCTGTCAGTTTGTAATAAATGTCATCATACCTTCCGCTTAAAGTAGCGCTCCAGTATTTCAGGAAATCGAGGTGATAAGTAACGAACATACCCGTGCCGCTCTGCCAAATATCCTGATTGGAAAGAAGGCCGGAATAATCTTCAACACCGCCGCCTAAATTTCCGCGTTTAGTTTCATTGATTGATTGAAATTGTAAATCAGCTCCTGCGCTTAATGTATGTTTAAAATCCCCTTTACCAAAAGTATATACATACTGCCCGCTAAGTCCGGGAGTATCATAAGTTCTGCTAATAACATTACTCGGTACCGATTCTTTATACGCGGTTCTTCTAACAAACCCGTTAAAAAGAATGGTATTGTTTTCGTTTAATCCAATACTTGCAGATGTTCCAATTGAAAATCTTTTAGTATAGATATATTCATTTTTAGGAACTGCATCGGAGTTAGGCTGTGAAGGGTCCTGGCCTAATTGATCCAGATTTAATCCTTCGGCATTTTCACTGTAGGACTCGGTATAATACATAACCGGAGTAATTTTAATTAAGTCCGATGGAGTATAATTGAATTTACCGTAGAAATTATTAGTCCAATATTTTGTATGAACACGGTAGCCATCCCCCATGGTACGTGATAAAGATACGCGGTAATCAATATCTTTAGCAGTACCGCCGAATTCCCCCAATGATTTCCAGAAGTTATTGTTCCCTAATACAGTAGATAATCTTGCGCCTAATTCAGTTTGAGGCCCGTCATAAGTTGATATGTTTACAATGCCCCCTGAAGCACTACCACCGAATACTGATGCAGAAGGCCCGCGGAGGACTTCAATTTTCTTTACGGTTGCCCAATCAACATCATATAAATCGGGCGTAAAGCCGGCAGGATCATTTAACGGTATTCCGTCCAAAAGGAATTTAATACCTCTAATTCCTCTTTCGGAAAGAATTCCCTGTCCTCTGATAGAAAGATGTACCCTGTTTCCATCTGCCTGATTATCAACTTTTACACCGGGTGTTAATTTAAATGCTTCGTCCGGCCCGATAGTTTTGTTTAAAGAAACATTCAGGATATCCTGTGTAAGGATTGAAGCCGTAAATGAAAGGTTCTTTAAAGGAAGTGTAATTTTAGTTGCAGAAACAAGAATTTCAAAGGGCAGTTTGTATGTTGTTGTATCTGTTTTAGTTTGTGCATAGCCGATATTTGCAGCCATTAATAATGCAATAAAAAATAGCAAAAATTTTTTCATTTCTTTCTCCTTGTATTTCAATAATATTAGTATTTACAGATTGATTACGGAATGTAAAATTTAAATAACTCTGCAAAGCAGTGTGCAGGCAGAATTATCAAATACAAGTAATCGTTATAAAATTGAACACTAAGAAAGATTTTCAGGCGGGGGAGTTAATACATCGCTGATGAAATTACTTATTTTATTCAAAACAGGTATAGGATATATTCCTAAATTCATTTCGCTGCGGGTAATGGACTGATTTTCGGCAACTACATAGATAGTAAGGGGAATAATATTTGTTACATGCTTAATCTCGGGTATTCCGATGGAAGAAGGTTCTTGCCAGAAATCTTTTTGGAGCCCTTCTTCTTCTTTATCATGATAACAATAATACTTAGTAGCTCCTGGTAATTTTTCAATTTTTATTATATCATATAATTCCACGCCGCATTTTAATTCCTTTTCGTTTATAAAAGTATATTCACATGGCTTACCGTCTGTAATAGTAATAACGGTATTTATTTGGCAGTCATTCTCTTCGTTTTCTTCACTGAACCTGTCTTTTAAAAAGTCTATTACAAAAGGAAATACAATAAAATAAATTATACTGTTGGCGGCGAAAGCGGTAATAAGTAATATTGAAGTAATTTTTTTCATCAGGTACGTTTAATTCATACCGAAAAAATATAGAATGTATTTCTTTAATCAAAAAGGAAAGATGTTTAAGTTTAAAAAATAAGGCGCTGAAGCGCCTTATTAAAATTCATAATGTAAGTACTGTTTATTCAAGTTCAATTAATAACTGTCCCTTATAAACCATATCGCCGGCAGTTATATGTATTTCTTTAATAATTCCGCTTCTTAATACAGTAAGTATGTTTTTCATTTTCATAGCTTCAAGTAAAAGAAGTTTATCACCTTCCTTTACGCTTTGGCCGCGTTTAACATAAATTTCCCTTACAATACCGGGAATAAAAGCATTAATCATTTTAGGGTCCGGTTTAGTATAATGCTTACGCTGCCTGAACTTTCTTGTTAGTTGAGTCTCATAAACAGTATCATCAATTACTAAGCTATTTGATTTATTTTCTGTTTCCATATTAAAATGGTGGTACTCCATGTTTTTTATAAGGCCTTGTTTCTTTTTTATTTGTAGAAAGTTTTAATGTCTGCATAACAGTATTACGAGTATCAGCAGGATTTATAACAGCATCAATATAACCGTTAGCAGCTGCAACGTAAGGATTGGCAAATTTTTCGGTGTATTCCTGAACTTTTTGCTTGCGCATTGCATCAGGGTCAGCAGCAGAAGTAATTTCACTTTTGAAAATAATATTAGCAGCTCCTTCAGGGCCCATAACAGCAATCTCGGCTGTAGGCCATGCAAATACGAAATCTGCACCTAAGTGGCGTGAACACATAGCAATGTATCCGCCTCCGTAAGCTTTGCGCAGGATAACAGTAATTTTAGGAACGCTTGCTTCTGAATAAGCATAGAGGACTTTTGCACCATGGCGTATAACACCTGCGTGTTCCTGGTCAACACCCGGAAGATAACCGGGAAGATCGACAAGGGTCAATAATGGAATTTCGAAAGCATCGCAGTATCTTATAAAACGTGCAGCTTTATCGGATGAATCAACATCAAGAACACCTGCTAATACCATCGGCTGATTGCCGACAATACCAACTGTTTCACCATTTATTCTGCCGAAGCCTACTACAATATTTGCAGCCCAATTTTCCTGAACTTCAAGGAAATCGGAATCATCTACTAACGACCTTATTACGTCGCAAATATTATATGGTTTTGAAGGATCGGAAGGAATAATTTTTTCAATTTCAAATCTTGATTTAGGCTTTCTAACAGAAACGGAATCAGATTTTGACTGATTATTTTTAGGTATAAATGCCAGAAGGCGTTTAATTTGTTCAAAGCATTCAATTTCGGATCTTGAGAAGAAATGAGCATTGCCTGTAATTTCGCTTTGTATTCTTGCACCGCCTAAATCTTCCATCGAAATTTCTTCACCAAGCACAGTTTTAATAACTTCAGGCCCGGTAATAAACATCTTGGAAATTTTATCAACTACAAAAACAAAGTCGGTAAGGGCAGGGGAATAAACAGCGCCGCCGGCACATGGCCCAAGTATAACCGATATTTGAGGAATAATTCCCGATGCTAATGTATTTCTATAAAAGATTTCACCATAACCGGCAAGTGAATTAACACCTTCCTGAATGCGGGCTCCGCCGGAATCGTTTATACCAATTAAAGGTATTCCCATTTTAATAGCGTGGTCCATTACTTTAGTTATTTTGCGGGCGTGCATTAAACCAAGCGAGCCTCCGGCAACTGTAAAATCCTGTGCAAAGATGCAAACAGGGCTTCCTGCTATAAGGCCTGTACCTGTAATAACACCGTCTGCGGGGAGTTCTTTTTTATCCATTCCAAAATCACGGCAAGCATGCTCAACAAAAAGATCAAATTCAAGAAATGAATTCGGGTCTAACAATGCATTTATTCTTTCCCGTGCAGTCATTTTACCCATCGCAGCCTGTTTTTGGATTGCTTTTTCTCCGCCTCCAATACTTGCTTTGTCTTTGCGGAAAAAGAAGTCTTTAATTTTGCTAAGGAACGACAATTTATCCTCACTTTTTGTTTGGAAATAATCAACCAAAACTAAAACTTGGCTGATTTCAAAATAATTAGATTTAAAAGATAATATAAAAAATGGAATAATAATAGCTATATAAAGATGGTGTGTCTTATATAAAGAATATTTTATATACTAAAAATGCCACTGTTTAATTGAAGAATAATAAGACGATATTCAAATTAAATTTATAAAACAAATTCAGAATAAATTTATTTACTTGTTATCAGTGATCTTTTCAGTCCGTAGAAAAGACAATTTACGCTTACATAGGCAGTATACGCAATATTGATGATAGCAGCTATTTATTTATAACCGTTGAGACACTGGCCGGGTTCACAGTCATTGTAACCTGTACAGTATCTGTACCTCCGGATGTAACTGTATATTTCCCTTTACCTACAAGCGTTACAGCCTGGGCCGCAACTGTGGCAGTGAAAGTACCATTAGCATTGCTTGCCATGCTTGTCGGAATTGTAAAACCGGTGAAAGTGCTTCCGCCGCCGCCCAAAGCAGATGGCCTTCTATAATATACCTGAGCAAGGTTGGCAATTGTTGTAAGATTTGAAGATACTGCATCTCTATTTGAGTTCACGTTTTGTGCGGAAAATACACCAATTCCTACGACTACAGCTATAGCTACGATTATAACACCGAGAACGATAAGCAATAATTGTTGTTGTCCCATTTTATTTCATTTCCTATAATGTATATTATAAATTAATAGTAGTTCCCTAAGAAAGAATTTTACAATCTTATAAAAATAAAATCAGAATTCTGCATACCAAAATAATAATAAAATTCCTGAACCAGGAATAATTATGTCCATGCCATATTTCTCAAAAAAAAGAGTCTGTCATCTCATTTAATATACGGCATAAAGTACTTTTTGTCAAATAAATAGAGTAATTTAAATTTAATCTTTATTCATGTAATAAACAAAGCGGGAAATAATTTATTTAATCTTATTAACTGTAATTCGTATGAAAAAATTAGATTTGCTCAAAATATGAAAGAAGTTAATTTGAGATCAAATCATTTTCATATCATTAAGAAAAGGCAGTTTGTTTCTTACCTCGTTCGTTTCCTCAGAATTTATCTCAGCAGTAAATAATCCTTCGTTGTTTTCAATTGATAAAATTTCATTTCCCATTGGGCCGTAGATTCCGCTGCAGCCGTTATAAGTGCTAAAAGGATCAGTGCCGGTTCTGTTTACACCAATCATAAAGCATTGGTTTTCAATAGCTCTCGCTTTCAGCAAAGTTTTCCAATGATCAATTCTTGGAACAGGCCAATTGGCAATATCTATCATTATTTCAACTCTTTCTTTTCCATAATGACGGTATAATTCAGGGAAGCGCAGATCATAACATATTGAAAGGCCTATTTTAATGTTTTCAATTTTTGTTGTTACTACACTGCTGCCGGCTGAATAATTTTTATCTTCCTTCGCATAAGAAAATGGATGAATCTTCCTGTAGCGGGCAGTAATTATTCCGCTATTATCAAAGTGAACAAGGGAGTTGTATATTTTTTCTTCATCTTTTTCTATTATTCCTGCAAAGACATGTACCTTATATTTTTTTGCAAGTTCAATAAAATAGGTTGTTGAAATACCGTCAATCTCCTCGGCAAAATTTTCGGAGTGCATTGTAAATCCGGTTAGGGACATTTCAGGGAAGATGAGAACTTTGCAGCTTTCTATTCCGCTGCTTAAAAGAAAATCAGTCTTCTTAATACTTTCAATCGGATTTTCCCAGACGGGGTTTATTTGAACTAAACCTATTTTCATAAAACCATTCCTTTTTACAATGCAAATTTAAAAATGAATTCAATTAAAAAAAGAATAAAGTTTTAAGTAAAAATATTTATTTTGGTAATGATAATTAAGGTTTATTCATGCTAAATAAGATATGGTTCGGTTTGCTGGTAATTGGAATTACCGCAGCTTTTATTAGTGACATACTCGATTCGGCAAGCGGTAAATACAATAACGGAAAAATTATTCCTGCCAAAGTAGTATTTGACAAGCCTTTAACCGGTTCTAAAATGGTACCCGCGCATATTGAATTTACCAGAGAGGCTTTCGAATCATTTTATAAAACAAAAATTGCAGGCAGCTTTAAGCAGGATGCAAAAATTAATTATGATTCTGCGTCAAAGAAGGGTTCAATAATCCTTGAGGCCGATGATAATACCCCTGTTATCTGGAAAACAATAGCAAAACAGGAAGGAAAAGAAAGCAGCCTCTCAGGCGAAATATATCTCAATGGGAAAACTGACTCTCTAAATTATGATGCAGGTGTAAAACTTGAGAATGTATCATTCGTAAAAATGCAGAATGTAACTTCTTCGTCGCTTGAGGCAGCAAAGACTGCTGTAACTATTGCACTTGGTCTTATTGGCATAATGGCACTTTGGCTTGGGATAATGAAAGTAGCAGAACAGGCCGGCTTGATGAAAATTATTTCGAAGTCTCTAAAACCGTTAACACATTTTCTATTTCCTGAAATACCAAGCGATCATCCTGCAATTGGTGCTATGGTAATGAATATATCGGCAAATATGCTCGGCCTTGGAAATGCAGCAACCCCATTTGGCTTAAAGGCAATGGAAGAGCTTGATAAATTAAATCCTGAAAAAGATACAGCTACAAATTCAATGTGTACCTTTCTTGCAATAAATACAGCAGGACTTACACTTATTCCGGCCACTGCAATTGCAGTCAGAGCCGCCTCCGGAAGTTCCAATCCCGGAATTATTATAGGTACATCAATTTTCGGCGCCGGATGTGCCACAATTGCGGGAGTAACTGCTGCAAAAATATTTGAAAAAATTTCCGGTAAAGGAACGGATATAAAACAATTGGTTAGATTTTTGTTAAAAGCTATTTCTATTATTGCTTTAATTGTTTTAGCTGTTTTTATGATTCAGAAAACCGGCATTTTTTCTTCCGCTTCGGGAGGAGTATCGGAAATATTTAAAACAATAATTCAGATAATCTCTGTTATAGCCATCCCTTTTGTGATTTTAACTTTCTTAGGATATGCCGTAATCAAAAAAATAAAAGTTTACGAAATTTTTATTGAAGGAGCCAAAGAAGGTTTTAATATTGCTCTTAAAATTATTCCCTACCTTGTTGCAATGCTATGTGCAATAGCAATTTTCAGGGCAGGCGGGGGAATGGATTTCCTCGTTTCACTTCTTTCACCTGTTACAAACTTAATTGGTATGCCTGCCGAATCGATGCCTATGGTTTTCCTGCGCCCGTTATCAGGGAGCGGAGCACTGGGGTATATGTCCGAAATAATGTCTGCTCACGGACCCGATTCATTTATAGGGGTACTGACATCAACCATGTTCGGAAGCACGGAAACAACATTTTATGTTATTGCCCTCTACTTCGGTTCTATTAATATAAGAAAAACACGCCATGCAATTGCAGCAGGGTTAATTGCCGATGTTGCAGGTATGCTTGGAGCTTTATTCATTGTACGATTATTATTTGGAATGTTATGAAAATATTTATCACAAACAAATTACCCGGAAATATTGAAGGGATATTAAAAAAGGAAGGGTTTAAAGTATTTACCCGCAAATCCGATTTGCCTGTTACAAAAGAAGAAATAATAAAAAATGCTAAAGATGCAGATGCTCTTATTAGTTTACTTACCGATACAATAGACAGGGAAGTTATTGAAAAGTTAAAGAAATGTAAGATCATTGCAAACGCTGCAGCAGGTTATAACAATATAGATGTAAAATGCGCCGCAGAACGCAATATAATAGTAACTAATACGCCCGGAATCTTAACGGATGCTACTGCCGATCTTTCAATGGCTTTACTGCTTGCAGTAGCAAGGCGCATTCCGGAAGGGGAAAGCATTATGCGGAATGATGCATTTAAAGGTTGGAATGCTAACCTGCTTCTTGGTATAGAATTAAGAAATAAAGTATTGGGTATTATTGGACCCGGCAGAATAGGAAGAGGTGTTGCAATAAGGGCCCGTGCATTCGGAATGAAAATTATCTATTACGGCAGGAATAAAAATTCACTAATTGAAAAGGAAACCGGAGCTAAAAAAGTAGCACTGGACAAATTGCTTAGTGTTTCCGATTTTGTTTCTCTTCATGCACCTCTCAATAAGGAAACGTTCCATTTGCTGAATAGTGAAAATATGAGGCTGATGAAAAAAAGTGCAGTATTGATTAATACTTCCCGCGGTGAATTAATAGACGAAAAAATCCTGATAAAAATGTTAAAAGGGCATAAAATCTATGCTGCCGGGCTTGATGTTTTTGAAAATGAGCCTAAAATAAATCCTGAGCTTAGAAAATTAAGCAATGTGGTTCTATTGCCTCATATCGGGAGTGCTACTTTGGAGACTCGTTCCGGTATGGCAGAGCTTGCCGCGCTTAATGTTATCAATGTATTAAAGGGAAAAGGGGCAAAAACTCCTATTATTCCTTAAAATTGATTGAATTTGAAAGGCTTAAAAATTATCTTAGTATAACAAATAAAGAAAAATGAATATGAGAATAGGAATTCCAACAGAAACCCTGGCAGATGAAAAACGTATTGCTCTTGCTCCTGCGGGCGTTGATTCATTAGTCCGTGCAGGGCACAATGTTTTTATTCAAAGCGGCGCCGGTTTAGGCAGCCATTTCACCGACGATGATTACAGAAACGTTGGTGCTAATATTGTATACAGTGTTGAGGAAGTTTTTCAGCGTTCTGAATTAATTGCTAAAGTTGCACCTATTTCTGAACTGGAAGCCGAATTGCTTCAGGATGAACAGATTTTATTTTCATTTCTTCATCTTGCTGTAAGAAGGAAAAATATAATTGAAACATTAGTAAAGAAAAAAGTTGTTGCCATTGCCTATGAATTAATTACTAAGGAAGGGCAGTATCCTATTCAGCAGTCTATGAGTGAAATTGCAGGACAGCTTTCAATAGTTGCCGGTGAAAGGTACTTCAGAAGCGATGTCCCGAACAGCCGCGGAATTCTGATAGGAGGTATTACAGGTGTTGCGCCTGCTGCAGTTGTTATTTTAGGTGCAGGCACAGTCGGGTTTACAGCTGCACGCACAGCTTTTGCAAGAGGAGCCCAGGTTATTGTACTGGATAAAGATTTGAACAGGTTAAGAAGAATAGAAACCGAAATTTCCAATAATATTACTACAGTTGCCGCTAACCAATATACAGTGGCAAGAGGAGTAAAATTTGCGGATCTTTTTATTACAGCCGTTCAGGTTAGTGCAGAGAAGGTGCCTAACTTAATAACCGAAGCAATGGTTAAAACAATGAAGAAGGGGGCCGTTATTGTTGATGTATCAATAGATCAGGGGGGATGCGTTGAAACAAGCAGGCCTACTACAATTTCGGAACCTGTATTTCAAATGCATAATGTAATCCATTATTGTGTACCCAATATGCCCGCCTTAGTTCCAAGAACTGCAACTTACGGATTAACTAATGCATCAATAGAATATATAATGGAAATTGCAGATCACGGACTAAATAACGCATTGCTGGGAGATCCCGGTTTAGCAAAGGGTGTTTGTACGTATAACGGATTTGTTTCTAACGAATCAATTGCCGATATATTTAATTTAGAATACAGGCGCCTTCATTTATTTTCAAAGAATTAGGAATTATTAATATGATGATTGAAGAAATTCAAGATAAAAAATCTGCCCCTCAATGGCTTAAGAATTACAAAGCCAAGCTAGTTTCATCTGATGAGGCAGTAAAAGCCATTAAACCGTATGACAAGATTGCAGTGCAGCCTGGCTGCGCCTGCCCCCTTGAATTGATTAATGCCATGGTAAGAAGGAAAGATGAACTTCATGATGTAGAGTTGTATCATATACTTGTTGTTGGCGATATTCCTTACGTAAAACCGGGAATGGAAAAGCACTTTAAACATAAGGCGTTTTTCATTGGAGGCAATGCCCGCAATGCTGTTAATGAAGGAAGGGCAGAATTTCTGCCAATTTTCCTTTCCGAAGTAACATCATTATTCAAAAAGGGAATTATTAAGTGCGATGTAGCTCTTATTCATGTTTCTCCACCCGATGAACATGGATTTTGCAGTTACGGCATTGATGTAGGTAACATTAAAACTCCCGCGGAAATGGCTAAGATTGTAATTGCGCAAGTTAATAAAAATATGCCCAGGGCACTTGGAAACAGCTTTATTCATGTGAATAAAATTCATTATCTGGTTGAACATGATGTAGAACTTGCCGAACTTCCTCAAGTAGACCCTAATGCAACGGAAGAAGAATTAAAAATCTTTGACCTTATTGGTGAACATGTTGCCGATCTTATTGAAGATGAATCTACTTTGCAGATGGGCATCGGTGCAATTCCCGATGCAGTTTTAAAATATTTAACACATAAGAAAGACCTTGGCATTCATACTGAAATGTTTGCTGACGGGCTGATTGATTTAATTGACAGCGGAGTTATTACCGGCGACAAGAAAACTTTGCATCCGGGTAAAATTGTAGCAGGATTTGTTCTGGGAACTAAAAGAGCATTTAATTATATAAACAATAACCCGATATTTGAATTTCATCCGCAGGAATATATTAATGATCCTTTTGTTGTTGCTCAAAACAATAAAATGATTGCAATTAATTCCTGTATAGAAATAGACCTTACAGGGCAGGTCTGTGCAGATTCTATTGGAACCAAGATGTACAGCGGCATTGGAGGCCAGGTAGATTTTATAAGAGGTTCTGCACGTTCTGAAGGAGGCAAGCCTATTATTGCCGTCCCTTCATACGTACCGGGAAAGAAAATATCAAGAATTGTTTCGCAGTTAAAACCGGGTGCAGGTGTAGTAACTTCAAGAGGCGATGTTCATTATGTTGTTACCGATTTTGGAGTTGCAAATTTATATGGTAAAACCGTACCGGAGAGAGCAAGGGCTTTAATTGAAATTGCTCACCCCGATTTTAAAGAAGAACTTTCTAAATATGCAAAGGAAGTATTACACGCGTAGGAATTTATGGTAGCAGTTATTGGAGATATTCATGGTTGTTATAATACTCTTGTAGAGTTATATAACAAAATAAAGGAAAAGTATCCTAAGATACCTATCTACTCTGTTGGAGATTTAATTGACAGAGGCCGGTTTAGTTATGAAGTGGTAGATTTTGTAATTGCAAATAAAATTTATTTCACTCCCGGAAATCATGATTATATGATGTTTCATTTTTTCAAAGACAGCCAGAGTGTTTTTGCACATTCATGGATTTTTAATGGAAGCGAATCTACACTGCAATCTTATGAAAAAGTTGAAACTGCAATTTTTAATCATATTGAGGTAATAAGGAAAGCACCTTTATTTTTTAATTTTAAAGATTGCTTTATATGCCATGCAGGTATATCAAGTTATTTTAAAAAGCTTTTACCACCGGATTTTGTAAAAGATCTGAATTCATTATATCCTTTAATTTATGAAGAATACAGCAGCGAACATGGGGTTCTTTGGAACCGCGATTCACTTCTTAATCTCGGAAAACTACAGATAATAGGGCATACTAAACAGCAGGAAATTACTTATATAGAAGAAGCTAATGCTATATATATAGATACCGGCGCCTGTTTAGGAAACAAATTAAGTGCCGTTATTGTACACGAGAACAAGATAGTGGAAACTATGGAACAAAAGACTAATATTAATGATATTATTTAGTTTTAGTGCAAAAACCGTTCTCTTTAAAAAAATGTTTGAAAAATAGATTAAAAAGTTATAATTTACACACAGGCAATTTATATCGGAGGATTATAGTAGTTTTTTACCTTAGATAATTTGTTCAATTGAAAGTGAGTTTACTCATTCATCCTCAAAAAAAATATTCATTTAGAACGGGTATTAAATTATTAGTTATACTGGTTTTAATTGCCTTTAGTATGGCGTTTTTCGGTTTTATTGCCGTTAATTCCATTCCTGATAAAGAAAATTCTTTAACTTTATTGCCTGCCGACTTTAATATATTCACACAAAGAAAAAAATCCGATACAGATAAAAATGAAAAGATCAAGAAGAATGAGGCTTATGATTTAGCTCCTTTTTTCTCTGTACAGCAGGATACTACCAAGAAGAAAACTCAGGTTAGCCAGCAGGATACCACTAAAAAGAAAACTCAGGTTAATCAACAGCCAGCAAAAAATAGTGTTACCCCCGATACATCAAAAAAAGTTGTCTGGTCGCCGGGGCTTCAATACCTGCTCCATTCACAAAGGTCTATTCCTTATGTTCAATTATATCCAAAATTCCGTTCCGGCTTATATGACCCTTTTCAGAACAGGACACAACGATTAATTAAAATTGATTCAACAAGAAAAAACATATCCATTTCGGAAACTGTTGCCGGTAAAAGAATTAAACCGGTTATTATCCTATCCCTTGAAGATTTTCTTGCAATGCAGAGTGATAATACTGAAAGAACTCTCTGGGAGGCACCATCAAGGGCATATGTTAAAAAAGAAGATAAAAAAGATTTAAATAAATTTATGACCGATTTAACAACGGTTGATATTCCTCTTAAATCACTTTCGTTTCTAAGTATTTTCGGTCCCCCTATGATTCATCTTGATGTAAATGGATCTGTTAAAGTGCATGCCGGGTGGCGCAATGAAACTTCGGAAGGTTCTACTCTCTCTATTGGAGGTAATACACACAATGAACCCGATTTCAGTCAGGAAATTCAGATTGGCTTGAATGGTAAGATTGGCGATAAATTAACAATCGGCGCCGACTGGGGTACGAAACGTGATTTTTCATATCAGAATATTTTGAAAATCAAGTACACCGGCTATGATGATGAAATAATTCAAAGTATTGAAGCAGGTAATGTTTCAATGCAGACTTCTCAACTAATAGGCGGAAGTGAGGCTTTGTTCGGCCTTAAAGCAAATTTGCAGATAGGCCCTCTTAAACTTCAGGCCTTAGCTTCACAGAAAAGAAGCCAGTCCCAGGAAAAATCAATAACCAACGGTTCTTCTGTTACAACGTTTACAAAATATGCATGGGATTATTCTACTAATCATTATTTTATAGATTCAACCTTTGCAGACAGTGCAAAATTTTATAATTATTACGCCAAGCAGCAAGTAGATCTCAGCAACTTTGTTTCAGAAATTGAAGTTTGGAAAACTACTACGGGTATTATCAATCTCGCGAAAGAAAAAAGAGGAAATGCGTTCCTCAATTTACCTGCTCTCGGCTTCGGCAGTACCAGGTATGACGATGCCATTTATAGAAATACATCTCAACAAAGTGATGCCGGAAAAATAATCGGAAATCAGCGGTTCATTAAATTGGATAACGGTACTGATTATGAATTTAATGCCAACACCGGTGTTCTTACCTTAAAGACTCTTGTTAATGAGTCTGAAGGTATTGCAGTTGCATATAAGAAAAAGAATGGGGATCATTTTGGCGAAATGGCAACTGATGCGCTGCAGGATACAATTATTGTACTTAAACTTGTAAAGCCGCCAAACCTTCAACCGGCCTTTAAAACTGCATGGAAACTGCTTTTAAAAAATATTTATTCGCTTGGCGGAAAGAAGATTAATAAAGAAGGTTTCAAGTTCTATATTAAATATTCCGTTGAAGGCGCAGAATTGCAGGATAATATTAATGGCCAAAAATTATTAAATTTATTTGGACTTGATGTTAAAGATGCCAGCGGCGCTTCCAAACCGGAAGGCGACGGCGAATTTGATTGGTGGCCCGGTTATAATATTCTTACTGAAACTGGTGAAGTTATATTTCCTAATTTACGCCCTTTTGAGCATGATTTACCTAAGATACTTAATAATGATACTTACAAATATGACAGTTTATATGTTGCCACACAGACAATGGCACGGCTTGAAACTTCTAAAAATAAATTTGTCTTAACCGGTGAATTTTCTGCATCATCTACTTCATCTGTTCAGATCCCTTATGCTGTTGAAAATTCTGTTAAATTATATCTTGATGGTATTCAGCTGCAAGCCGGAATTGATTACACTGTAGATTATGAAAGTGCGTTTGCTCTTGTTACAATATTAAATTCCAAAGCACTTTTGCCGGGTGCAAACCTGGTTTATAAATATGAGCAGAATGATATGGTTAATCTTGCTTCGAAAACTCTTTTGGGTTTAAGAGGGCAGATTGATCTTAATAAAGAAACAAGGCTTGGTTTTACTGCGATGAACCTTACTGAAGAAACTCTGAATGATAAGGTTATTATTGGTGAAGAACCGATGAGCAACACTATGTATGGAGTTGATTTCTCAGGAGGGTATAATTTGCCCTTCCTAACTAAAGCTATTAACAAAATATTCCCGACTAATGAAGCATCCAAATTGCAGATTTTAGGGGAATATGCATATATAAATCCCGACCCAAATACAAAGAAAAGCGCTATAACCGGTGATGAATCAAAAAGTATAGCTTACATAGATGATTTTGAAGGTTCGCGTAAAACAATTCCCCTTGGTTCAAACTATGGCAGTTGGCACGATGCAAGTTTTCCGCTGCTGACAAATATAGGTGATGGTAAGAGCACCATGGATAAAATGCATTACAAAGCCAAGGTAAATTGGTTTAATGATTTAAGATACCCTGTTTCCATTGGAGATTTATATGGCTCACAAAGATTGCAAACCACAGCTCCTGAAGATCAGCGTGTAACTGCATTGGATTTCAGATATACACCTTCAGAAAGGGGATATTACAACAGATGGCCCCAGCTTACTCATTCAATGAATTGGGGAGGCATGATGTGCCTGCTTAGCACTTCTGCCAATAATCTTGTTGATGAAAATATTCAATACATTGAATTCTGGATGCATATTAAACAAGCACCTAAGGGAGCCAAATTATATATTGATCTTGGGCAGATAAGCGAGGATGTTATACCTAATGGAGAATTAGATACAGAAGATAAAAATAGTAATGATGCTTATGATGCCGGAGAAGATGTTGGCCTTGATGGTTTAACTGATGCACAGGAACAACTGGATACATCTTTACCCAATGATCCTGATCCAAGTAATGATGATTATGACCCTTCGGCTATTAATTATTCTAAAATTAATGGCACTGAAGGCAATCAAAATAATATTGACTTAGGCAGGCTGCCCGATACTGAAGATTTAAATAGAAACTGGACTCTGGATAGAAATGATAATTTTTTCCGCTTCGAAATGCCTATTGATACCTCTGACGCAGTTAATCCTTTTATTCAGAAAACTAAAAGCACTTCCGGTTGGTACTTAGTTCGGATACCTCTTAACAAGTATAGTGAAACAAGAGGATCACCAAGCCTGCAGGTAGTAGAAATGATCCGTTTCTTCTGTACAGGATTAGACACAACAGTACAGCTCAGATTTGCTGATATGAATCTTGTGGGTAACCAATGGAGGAAATTAGCACCAAGTACTAAAATAACAGCAGATGAAGATGAAGTATTGCTGCTTCAAACAATAAGCCTTGACGAAAATGCCGAATATTCATCTCCTAAAGGATTGGCACAGGAAGTTGATAGAACAAAAAGCCAGTCTAATGTACTAAAAAATGAACAATCTATAAATTTAGTTATTAATAATCTTCCTGCAGGTTCAAAAAGAGAAATCATTAAAGATTATTCAGTACCTCTGGATGTTTTCAATTATAAACAAATGAAAATGTTTGTTCATGGCGATGGGACTCCTTCAGCCAACGGCCTTTCCTACAGTAAAATTAAGAGTGCTTCTTCATCTAAGGATGTCTCCAATAATGCAGAGATTTATTTAAGGTTCGGTGCCGATACTAATAATTTCTATGAATACAGAATGCCGGTAAGGCCCGGATGGAGCGACATGAAAATAGATTTTGAAACGCTTACTTCTATTAAGCAAGCGCGTACAAGAACTGATACTCTGTTTCATGTTTCTGCTAATGATTCTTTGGACGGTTATTATGGAATTAAAGGCAACCCTTCACTAACAAGAATTGTTTTTCTTATAGTAGGAGTTGAGAATACAAAGAGTGCTCAAATTCTGAATAATACTATTAGCGGTTCAGTCTGGATAGATGAATTAAGGGTGCTTGATGCAGATAATTCCACAGGCTGGTCCTACATGGCTTCAGGTTCATTAAAATTAGCCGATTTAATAACTACAAGTTTTAGTATTTCAAAGAAGAGTCCATTCTTCCATAGATTATCTGACCGGTTTGGTGATAGAAATGATACACAGAACTGGTCTTTTACAACCGATATTGATATTATTAAACTGCTTCCTTTTAATTTATCTGGGAGTAGTTTAAAGTTTTCTTATTCAAAAACGGAATCCTATTCCAAGCCATTGTACTTAATGGGAACTGATATTAAAGTTTCCGATGCAGTAACACAGTATGAGAAAAAATTAAGAAGTAATCCCCAAAATACAGAAGATCAAATTGCAAATAAAATAGACAGTTTAACTAATGTTTCCAATACTCTCAGCACTACTGAAACCTATTCTTTGCCGAATATAGCTATTAGGCTTCCGGCAACTAATTGGTTTAACAGAGATGTTATTAATGGTCTTACATTAAGTTTTAATTATACAAAAACTTATGGTAAATCACCCAGCCAGACCTCGTTCAAGTCATGGGAATGGGATGCTTCTGCTAAATATCAGTTGGATTTATCGCGCAAGGGTTTGTGGTTCAATTTCGGTGATATCCCATATATTGGAGATGCATTGAAATGGAATTCAGACTATAATAAACTTAAAATTTACTTTTTCCCGCAGACTTTTGAATTTGGTTTCGATGCAAGAAGAAATTACAGCTATTCTATGTCGCGCAGCCTTTATTCAACAGCATCATCCATTGTACCGAATATTTCAAGGGATTTTACTACTACCAGATATATGCAATTCTTCTGGGTTATAACGGAGAATGCTCTCCTTAATATCAATGCAAAATACATTGTAAATATCTATGGTTCCAATGCATATTTACTTGCCGATACTACTAACGGAGACCGTGCAGAAAGAGATATTTGGCGCGATATGTTTTCAAACGGTGTCTTTGGACGAGATTATGAAGCAATTCAGACAATAGATTTTAAAGCTGTGCCAAGACTGCCGTCATTATGGAATATTAATAGATTAATACAAACGAGTCTTTCCTATTCAGTTCGGTATGACTGGAGAAATGATTTTAATTTGGGTGAAATAGGCAGAAGTGCTGTATATGAATCATTATTAAAATTTACTACTTCAGTTAAATGGAAACTTTTATTCTCTTCCATTTTTGAGTCTCAGGAGAAACAAGATCAGAATATTCAGGAACCTGCAATTAACAATGATGGAAGAAGAGGACGCGGCAGAGACGAAAGAGAAGGCGCTAATAATAACCAGCAGTTAAAAGATGATGCCGATTTACCTCTCCAGGCTAGAAATAATCAGCAGGATGTAAATAAAGATGTTAAACCTCCTGTGGATAATAAAGAAGCAAAACCTCCGGTTGATAATAAAGACCCGAAAAAGAATGAGGCTGCTGCGCAGGATAATGCTAAAAATAATCCTGTTCAGCCTGATGATAAAAAACCTGATACTGTTAAACCTGATGCCGGTAAACAGGATAGCGGCGTGCCCGCTGCTAAGAGCAAAATTTCTCTATCTGCTTTATGGACAGAGTTTAAAGATATTATGAGGATGATTTTTGTTGAATACGATAAAATTGATTTCTCATGGGAACTTAAAAATTCCTACGGCGGCAGCGGATTACAGGGAGGATTAAACGGCTTGAATAATTTCTGGGGCTTGAGCCAGGATTATAGTAAAGGCCCCTCGAGGTTATTTATGTTAGGCCTTAGCAACGATTTAGGCCCGCGTGCATATGTGCCGTCAACTATTGTTTCTGATAATATTTCCCAATCGAATAAAATTGATTTTTCTACTACACGGCCTTTATGGAGCGATGCCGAAATTACTTTAAACTGGACACTTTTAGTTTCATATAATAAATCTATTCAGATGAAAGTACAGGATGACGGTACCTTATTAGTTACCAATATTAATGCTACCGGTACTTTACAAAGGAGTTTCCTTAGCATACCTCCTGTATTAATGTTCTCTTCACTTTTTAACAACGGCATTAAGAAAGTTCATGATCTTTATGTAAATGACCCGAATCAGGATTTATCAAGTGCTTTTATGAAAGGTTTTGAAACTTTCCCATGGCTTTCTAAACTGCCCATTCTTAGCAACCTTTTAAAATATATTCCAAGGCCTAACTGGACTTTTACATGGAACGGCCTTGAGAAATTTGCACTGTTTAGTTTTGCCAAACGAGCATCAATTACAAATTCGTATGTATCAAATTATTCCGAGGGATGGAAAATTTCATCTGACGGTACTTTACTTACTCAGCAGCAAAGTATTGAAATTGGTTTTTCCCCTTTAATTGGATTAAACCTCAGTTTTGATAATTTCTTAGGGGGTACATTTAACACGAGTTTTAAATTCAATACTAATTCTATGTATGTATTTGAAGCGGGCTCTGCTACAAAAAATATTTCTCAGGCTCTTACAAATGATTTTAGTATATCTGCAAGCTATACAAAATCGGGATTTGAAATTCCGCTCTTCGGTCTGGCACTTAAAAATGATATTGAATTTTCGGTTTCATATACAATGCAGCAAAGTTCAAACATACTTTATATGATGGATAAATTTAATGATACAGGCACTCCTGTCGATGGTACTGTACACACCATTCTTAATCCCAAGATAAAATATAACATGTCCTCCAAAGTTAATATCTCTATTTATTACAAAAGATCGGTTACCAAACCTGATGGTTCGTCCAGAACTATACCTATAACAACTAATGAAGCGGGTATAGATCTGGAAATAAGAATTGGAACGTAAAAAGGATATTATGCAATTTAAAATATTATGGATAGACGATGAGATCGAGCTGTTCCGTTCTCACGTTATTTTTTTAATAGAAAAAGGTTATCAAGTTGACACTGTCACCAATGGTGAGGATGCAGTTAATGAAGTAAAAGTAAAAAATTACGATTTGATTTTCCTTGATGAAATGATGGCCGGACTTGGAGGGCTTGCTACTTTAGCTCTAATTAAAGATATTAAGCCGGAAATACCTGTGGTAATGGTTACCAAAAGTGAAGAAGAATCTTTGATGAATGAAGCTATTGGAAGCAAAATTGATGATTATCTTATTAAGCCTGTCTTACCTTCACAGATATTGCTGACATGTAAAAAATTTCTTGAAAAGAAAAAAATATCGGGTGAATATGTTGCCAAAGATTATCTTACAGATTTTAACCAGATTTCGGGGTTGCTCCGCAACAGTCTTAATTTTAAGGAATGGATTGAACTGTATATAAAACTTGTTAATTGGGAACTTGAATTAAATGATCATCCCGAACTTGGATTAAGCCAGACTTTAATTGAACAAAAAAAAGAGTGTAATCAGGAATTTTCAAAATTTGTAGAAAAAAATTATAAATCATGGATAAACAGTACAACAGGTGAAGGCGCTCCTGTATTGACTCCGGAAATTCCTGAAAAATATTTACTGCCGCATGTGCTGGATTCGGAAGAACCTGTTTTTTATATTGTTATTGACTGCTTAAGGCTTGATCAGTGGCTCATAATGGAAAAACATCTGCGCGAATATTTTACTATTGAGAAAGATTATTACTGCGCTATACTTCCAACTGCTACAGCTTACGCAAGGAATGCTTTGTTTGCAGGATTGTATCCTGCTGAAATTCAAAAGCATTTTCCTGATCTTTGGATGACCGGAGAGGATGATGAAATAAGCCAGAATAAATATGAAAAGGAATTACTCCAGTTCTTTCTTGACAGAAAAAAGATCAAGCTCCGTAATGAACTTAAATACATGAAGATAATAGATCCTGAAGTCGGGAGGGCATTTGAACAGAATGTAGCTTCCCATAAAAAAACACATCTTATGGCAATAGTTGTTAATTTCCTGGATATGATTGCTCACGGACGTTCCGATTCTCAGATACTAAAGGAAATTGCCCCGAATGAATCGGCTTACCGTGCGCTTACAGAAGGATGGTTCCAGCATTCATCATTGCTTGGCACATTTAAAACCATTGCCAAAATGAAAGGCGCTAAAGTAATTGTTACTACCGACCACGGCAGCATCAGAACACTGCGCGGTGCTAAAGTTTTAGGAGACAAAGAAGCATCTACTAATTTGCGATTTAAATACGGTAAAAACCTGAAAGTTGACGATAAGCATGCTTTATTTATCAGAAACCCTGCAGATTATAAACTTCCTAAACGCGGTATAATGATTGATTACATTATTGCAAAGGAAGATTATTATTTTGTATATCCTACTGAATATCATAAATATTTAAGCTATTACAAGGATTGTTTCCAGCATGGAGGCATTTCAATGGAAGAAATGATTTTGCCGGTTGTTACAATGGAGGCTAAAGGGTAATGGAACCTTTCCTCGAAATTCTTTCAGGTTGTGAAGACGATACTATCCGGTTTGCAAAGCAATTTTCGGAAATGTTACGGCCGGGTGACCTTGTTGCTCTTAACGGCGATCTTGGAAGCGGTAAAACTTTTTTCGTGAAAAGTGCCTGTAAAAATTTTAATATAGATATAGTATCGAGCCCTACTTTTGCCCTTGTTAATGAATATCCCGGAACCAAAAAAGTATTTCATTTCGATTTTTACCGTGTTAACAAAATAAATGAACTTTTCGATATTGGCTTTTACGACTATTTAAATGACGAAACCGCGGTTATTTTTATTGAATGGGCGGATTTATTTAAAGAACTTTTGCCAAAAAGGTTTTATGAAGTTAAATTTGCAATAGTAGATGATAATTTGCGTAGGATTTCTATATTTAAATATGAATGATTTTAAACCTATCTTATCAATTGAGACTTCTTCCGATCTATGCGGTGCTGCTTTGTTAGTAAGCCCGGAAAATTATTTTTCATACGAAATAAAAAAGAAAAATATCCATTCGGAAAAACTCATCCCAATGATTCAGTCCTTACTCGAGTCAGCCGGTATTAAAATTAATGATCTTTCACATATTGCCGTATCAATAGGGCCCGGTTCATTTACGGGGCTTCGTATCGGCCTTTCTGCAGCGAAAGGGCTTGCTTTCGGTGCGGGTATCGGCATTTGTCCGGTTCCCACTTTCGAAGCATTTGCATTGATGATTTGCCGTTTTGTACCTGAAAATACTAATTTTGTCATAGCACGCAAGGTGAATATAGACGAATTGTATTGTGCCCGTTTTGTTAAACATAGGGATATTTATAAAATTGTTAATTCCCTTGAAATAATTAAAAAAGATAATTTTAATAATTATATTACTCCGGATGATTTAATCTTCGGTAATTATAATGACCGGGAAAAAGATGTTCCGGCAGATACGGATGCAATTTCAGTTGCCAAATGGTCTTATCTTTATGGATTAAATTTAATAACTTTGGACTATGATTTTTTAGAGCCAAACTATATTAAAAAGTTTGAAGGGAGAAAATGATGAATAAATTTTTTGTACTGTTCTTATTTCTTATTAGCTGCACCTATGCACAGAATAAAGCCCCGAAACTTGTTGCCGACCGTATTTCGCATGACTTCGGCAAGGTTGTTGAAGGGGAAAAATTAATGTATGACTTCGAAATTAAAAATTCGGGCGATGCCGATCTTATTATTAAAACTGTAAGATCTTCATGCGGATGTACAGTTGCACAACCCGAAAAAATGAGCCTGAGTCCGGGTGAATCTACTATAATCCATGTAGAATTTGATACCAATGATCATGAAGGAGAACAGCAGAAAATAGTTTATGTCTATACTAATGATCCCAATAACAGTGAATTCAGGTTTACTATAAATGCTTCCGTACTAACACCGGATTCAAAAGATGCGGTTAGTATGAAATTCGGCACAATGAAATTAAGCAAAACAAAGCACGATTTTGGTTCTGTACAGGAAGGTAAAGTTTATATTATGGACGTTACCATTTCTAACATTGGGGACGGTAATCTTGAAATAAAAAATATTACTACAACCTGCGGGTGTACTGTTGCATTAGTAACTGACAAAATTATTAAGCCGGGGGACAAAACTACTTTAAAAATAGAACTTGATACAACCGGCAGGGAAGGGAAATTTGTAAGAGCTGTTAATATTAATACTAATGACAGAGTTCAGCCGCTTCAAACAGTAACATTATTCGCAAACATTAAAGTAAAGAATTAATTATGAGTTGGTTTAAAAGATCGAAAAGAAATATATCTGAAGAAAGCAGAAAAAGGGAAATTCCGGACGGCCAATGGGTGAAATGCTCCGATTGCGGAGAGATAATACACATTAAACAATTAGAATTGAATTATTGGACATGTCTTAAATGTGATTTTCATTTCAGGATTGGAAGCAGGGAGTATATCTCATTCCTGTTTGATCCCGATACATTTAAGGAAACAGATGCCGGAATTAAATCCGCCGATCCTTTGGAGTTTACAGACACTAAAAAATACAAACAGAGAATAACTTCAACAATAAGAGATACAGGCCTAAATGATGCCGTAGCAACCGGAATTGGAAAGATTGAAGGCAGGGATGTTTCTTTTGCCTGTATGGATTTTAAATTTATCGGCGGCAGCATGGGGTCGGTTGTAGGCGAGAAAATTTCCCGCGCAATTGATAAAGCAGTGGAGAATAAAATTCCTCTTATCATTATCAGCCAGAGCGGCGGGGCACGTATGATGGAAGGTGCATTTTCTTTAATGCAAATGGCTAAAACAAGTGCTAGGCTTGCCAGGTTAAATGAAGAGAAAATTCCATATATATCTATACTTACGGATCCTACAACAGGCGGTACAACAGCCAGTTATGCAATGCTTGGCGATGTAATTATTGCCGAACCAAAAGCATTAATCGGCTTTGCAGGTCCGCGCGTTATTAAGCAGACAATTGGAAGGGATTTACCTGAAGGTTTCCAGCGTTCTGAATTTTTACAGGAAAACGGGTTTGTAGATTTTATTACTCACAGGAAAAATCTTAAAAGCCAATTATCTAAGATTCTTGATTTTGCTAATTAGTTAAGGAAGTTCATGTCTATTAAAGTTATTAAATCAATAAATGAAATGCATTCTTTTTCTTCTAACGCTCACAAGGAGGGGAAAAAAATTGGTTTTGTGCCTACCATGGGGTATTTGCACAATGGCCACATTTCCTTAATTAATAAATCGAATGAAATTTGTGATGTTACCGTAGCATCCATATTTGTAAACCCTATGCAGTTTGGCCCGTTTGAGGATCTTTCAAAATATCCGAGGGATTTTGACCGCGATTTAAAACTTCTTGACGATAACGGATGCAATGTTTTATTCTATCCTTCCGTAGAGGAAATATATCCTAAAGATTATCAAACTTATGTTGAAGTAAGTAAAATAACTAAAATTTTGGAAGGCGCTTTCAGGCCTACTCATTTTAAAGGTGTTACATCAATAGTTTCAATTTTATTTAATTGTGTAAAACCGGATTTTGCTTTTTTCGGACAGAAAGATGCTCAGCAGGCTGCAATAATAAAACAGATGGTTCGCGACCTGAAAATGGATATTACTGTTCAGGTGGAACCTATTATCCGCGAAGCAGACGGTTTAGCTCTTAGTTCAAGAAATATTTTTTTATCGAAAGAAGACAGGGAAACTGCACTAGCTTTATATAAATCGTTAGCCGCAGGTAAAGATGCTATTGAAGCAGGTGAAAGAAACAGTGAAAAAATAATTGACAAAGTAACTGCAAATATTGCGCTTTATCCTACTGTGAAACTGGACTATTTTGCTATTGCGAATGAAAAAACTTTTGATTTAGCTGCAAGATTGGAAAAGGGAAATAGTTATTATCTTTTAATTGCTGCCAGAGTCGGTGCAACAAGGCTAATTGATAATTTGTTAATTACTTTATAGGTCACTTTCTGAATTTTGCAGACATTTTCTGTAAAACTTCCAGCGTATAATTAATTTCATCCCGATTGTTTTCAGGCCCGAATGAAAACCTAATTGTCCCATTCGCGTCGCTGACTTTTTTATTCATAGACAATATTACGTGTGAAGGTTTTAATGTACCTGATGAACATGCCGCACCATTGGAAGCTGAAACTCCATTGATATCAAGATATATTAACATAGATTCCGCATCATTTTTATAGTATGAACTGTCAAATGTAATGCTTAAAATATATGGGGATGAATTAGCCTCTGAATTAATTATTATTCCTTTGCTGTCAATATTAGAAATGCCTGCAGTCATTATTTTTTTTAAGGCACTTACATGTTCATATCTATCATTGATTGAACTCTTTGCTAGTCTCACTGCTTCGGCAAAACCGGCTATAGCAGCTGTGTTTTCCGTACCGCCGCGCCTGTTTCTTTCCTGCGATCCGCCGAAAATTAAGGGAGACATCGGCACACCCGACTTTACATAAGCAAAACCGGCACCTTTAGGGCCGTTAATTTTATGAGCCGAAGCAGATAAAGCACTTATTCCGCACTGCTTTACATCTATTAATGTTTTTCCGAAAGCCTGTACTGCATCAGTATGAAAAAACATATTTTGTTTTGCCAATTCTGCCGGAATAGTCCCAAAATTATTTATTGCCCCCGTTTCATTATTTGTATGTATTAGGGAAACTAGCGAAAGTGAAGGCTCTATTTCCGATTCTAATTCTTTAAGATCAATTCTGCCGTCATTCTGAGTACTTAACAAGGAAGCAATAAAATTTTTTATGTTCAATGCTCTAATCTGGTCAAGGACTGAAAGATGTTCGGACTTACTTGAAATTATTTTATTTCTCCCGGTCTCAATAAAATCAGTTTCCGTAATGCCTCTAATAATAAAATTATTAGCTTCAGTTCCGCTGCTTGTAAAATAGATCTCGCTTGCATCGGCATTAATAAATTCCGCAACCGTTTCCCTTGCTTCTTCAATTACAACCCGCGTTTTTCTGCCGTATGAATGTATTGAAGAAGGATTCCCGAATTCTTCCTTAAGATAGGGGAGCATCTTTTCAAGCACTTTTGGGTGCAGCGGTGTTGTTGCGGCGTGATCCAGATAAACTTTCATTTGTCTGCTTTAGGAAAGTTGTTTAACAGATATATGGAATTAATACCATGCAAAATTAAGTCGGGTTCGTAGAAATAATTAAAGTTAAAAAAAGGTTTAATAGATTGAGCATTTCCGCCGGTAATAAAAATATAGATATTATTAGCGCTTTTAACATCCTGCAAATAATCTATTAATTGCTCTACCATACCACGGACTGAATTTACAACACCTGAGGCAATTGAAGTGTTCGTGGAAGTTCCTATTACATCTTCATAATCTTTTATATCTATCCTGGGCAGCTGGGCTGTATCCCTGTTTAGCGCATCAATCATTAGTTTTATTCCGGGGGCAATTGCTCCCCCAAGAAAAACCGAGGGATATTCAACTATATTTATTGTAGTAGCAGTACCAAAATCAACTGTCATTATAAAATCGTTTTCCGAAAAATTATTTGATTTAGAAAGGAATTTAATAGCTCCTTCTGCACAGCAAATACGGTCTATACCAAGAGTTTCCGGAGTTTTATATTTGTTGGAGATTGAAAAGACCGATTTATTGGTGATTATGAAAGGGTTAATTCCAAAATCTTTTTCCAGAATACTTTTTATTTGCAGGGTTACAGAAGGGACTACCGAAGATATTGCACAAGAATCAAACTTAAAACTGCTTAAATTGTTTTGCAAAGAATCATCGGCAGCAAATTTGCCGGTTTGTGAAATTATGTTGTCTTCAAACAGGCCCGCTTTAACATTTGTATTACCGATGTCAAGTGTTAAGAGTTTCACCGCAGGCTTACATCTCCGAAGTGAATACGTTCAATCTTTTTATCAGTTTTCAGCAAAAGGAATCCGGAATCATCTACGTTTTCAAAAATGCCATGTGTGATTTTTGTACCTTCTTCAATTTTAATTTTTTCGCCAATCATTATACAGCGCGATTTCCAGTCATTCATAATCTTTGCAGGTTCACTTATGCTTATCTTTAAATTCTCTTCGAATATATTCAGGAACTCGCTTAACAATTTTTCTCTGGATACATTTTCCTTTGTTTCTTTCTTTATAGAAGTCGGTGCAATCATATACTTGCCGGGGAATGTTGGCTGATTAACATTGATTCCAATACCAATTACAATTTTTGAAATTTCATTTCCTTTAGAAACTGATTCAAGAAGGATACCGGCACATTTGCATTTATGAATTAGAATATCATTGGGCCATTTCAATTCAACTTTAAGCTGATACAGATTTTCAATTGCCTGCGCTAAGGATAATGCAGCGGTAAAACTAACAATGTTAATATTTTTAGTTGAGAAATCTTCCGTAAGCAGAATGGAGAAGGTAAGATTTTGTTCTTTGTTGCTTAGCCATTGCCTGTCATCTTTTCTGCCTCTCCCTGCAGTCTGGTATTCAGCAAGCAGGACGGTACCGTGGGCGGAAAAATCTTTACTTTCAAGCAGCGCACTATTGGTGGAATCTATTTCAGAACAATAAACAAAATTTCTTCCAATTACATCTGTATCTAATTTTATATCAAATTCTTCTAGGTTGAACATTTTTTTAGCCTCATTAAATATTGCCAAATTTGCAGTGAATATGCCAAAATAACAAAGTATGACAAAATAACTGTCAATATTACACACAAAAAATCAGTTCTAAAACATGAACACTTAAAAACCGCTAAAAAACGAACATTTTACTTTGGCACATCTCTTGTTATATAAGTGGCAAATATAACAAAAAAAGGAGAAATGACATGACACTTATAAAATTTGAACCTCTGCAAGGATTTGAAACTCTTCATAACAGGATGCAAAGATTTTTTGATGATGTTCCTGTTTGCGGTTTCAACTACTCTGATTCGTTCTCCCCAAAGATAGATATTTCCGAGGACGAAAAAAACATTAATGTTGTAGCCGAAATTCCCGGCGCAAGCAAAGATGATATAAAGATAGTTATTGAAGACAACGTTCTTACAATTGAAGGCGAAAAGAAAAAAGAACAAGAGGAAAAAGGGAAGAATTATTACCGCTGCGAAAGATCTTATGGATCTTTTAAACGTGCATTTACTCTTCCGGCTGAAATTGACAGCGATAATGTTGATGCCAAATTTGAAAACGGCATTTTAAGCATCAATCTTAATAAAATTGAAATTAAAAGAACTAAAGAAAAAACTATTGAATTAAAGTAATGGTGCAGGACTTCACAATTAAATTATATAAAAGGAGATTTTAAAATGGGCAAAATAATAGGAATCGATTTAGGGACTACTAACTCTTGCGTTTCGGTGATGGAAGGTAATGAGCCGGTTGTAATTCCCAATTCAGAAGGAGGAAGAACTACACCATCTGTGGTTGCTTTCACAAAAAGCGGCGAAAGATTAGTCGGCCAGCCTGCCAAAAGGCAGGCTGTTACTAATCCCAAAAATACTGTTTTCTCTATTAAGAGATTTATGGGCAGAAGAAGGGATGAAGTTAACAGAGAAGTAACCGAAGTACCTTACGAAGTTGTTGCAGGTGATAACGGATCGGCAAGAGTAAAAATTGCCGACAGGCTTTATTCACCACCTGAAATTTCTGCAATGGTTCTTCAGAAAATGAAAAAGACTGCTGAAGACTACCTCGGACAGGAAGTTACCGAAGCAGTTATAACCGTGCCTGCTTATTTTAATGATGCACAAAGACAGGCTACTAAAGATGCAGGCGAAATTGCCGGATTGAAAGTAAGAAGAATTATCAATGAACCTACTGCTGCAGCACTTGCTTACGGCCTCGATAAAAAACACAAAGACCAGATTGTGGCAGTATATGATCTTGGCGGCGGTACATTTGATATTTCCATACTTCAATTAGGCGAAGGTGTTTTTGAAGTTAAATCTACTAATGGCGATACTCATCTTGGCGGCGATGATTTTGATCAAAGAGTTATTGATTACCTTGCTGATGAATTTCAAAAGCTTGAAGGCATTGATTTAAGAAAAGACCCTATGGCTTTACAGAGGCTTAAAGAAGCAGCTGAAAAAGCAAAAATAGAACTTTCTTCCTCAGTACAGACGGATGTAAATTTGCCATTCATTACTGCTACACAGGATGGCCCTAAACATCTTAATATGGCTCTTTCACGTGCTAAATTTGAACAGTTGGTTGATGATCTTATTCAAAGAACAGTTGGCCCGTGTGAAAAGGCAATAAAAGATGCAGGCGTACCTGTCTCACAGATAGATGAAGTAATTCTGGTAGGCGGATCAATCCGTGTTCCTAAAGTTCAGGAACTTGTTAAAAACTTATTCGGCAGGGAACCTCATAAAGGTGTAAATCCTGACGAAGTAGTTGCTGTAGGCGCAGCCATTCAAGGCGGTGTTCTTGCAGGGGATGTAAAGGATGTACTTCTTCTTGATGTTACTCCTCTTTCTCTTGGAATTGAAACATTAGGCGGCGTAATGACAGTTCTTATTCAGTCAAATACGACAATTCCTACACGCAAAAGTGAAATATTCTCAACAGCGGCAGACAGCCAGCCCTCCGTTGAAATTCATATTCTTCAGGGCGAACGCCCAATGGCTGCCGATAACAGGACACTCGGTAAATTCCATCTTGATGGTATTCCGCCGGCCCCGCGCGGTGTTCCGCAGGTTGAAGTAACTTTCGATATTGATGCAAACGGTATTCTTCATGTTGCGGCAAAAGATAAAGCTACAAATAAAGAACAAAGCATACGCATTACTTCATCAAGCGGCTTGAACAAAGACGAAGTTGAAGCAATGAAAAGACAGGCTCAGGAACATGCAGCCGAAGATAAAAAGAAAAAGGAATCTGTTGAAACCAGAAACATGGCAGATAACCTTGTGTTCCAAACAAAAAAACAAATTGAAGATTTAAAGGATAAATTAACTGCTGAACAAAAAGGGCGGCTTGAAGGGGAAATCCTTAAAGTAGAAGATGCTTTAAAGACTAATGATATGGATAAAATTAAGTCTGCTACAGAAGGATTGACCAAAGTATGGAACGACATAAGCCAGGATATTTATAAACAACAGGGTCCCGGCGGGCCTGAACAACCGCAAAATCCATTTGCAGGCCAGGAACAACAGCAGCAGCAACAATCACAGCAGCAGCAATCACAAAATAAGGATGATAAAGAAGTACAGGATGCTTCTTATGAAGTTGTTGATGATAAGTAAGATAAAAAAATATGGAGGATATAATGTCAGTAAATAATGAAATAATAGATAAAAAAACTGTAAATAGTTGGGAGGAATCCCTTGAAAAGGAGAAATGGATTGCCCCACAAGCTGATATACATGAAACTCAGGATGATTTTTTCGTAGTGGCAAATATGCCCGGTTCTTCAAAAGATAAAATCAAGATTAAGTTAGAAGAGGGCAACTTGATTATAATGGGCAGAATTGAATACGAAGAGGTCAAAAAGAGAAAATATGTCCTTAAAGAAACAGAATTCGGAAATTATTACCGTAAATTCAATATTTCCGACAGTATCGATGAAACAAAGATAGATGCTGTTTATGAGGAAGGTCAGCTAACCGTAAAACTTCCAAAACATGATAGAGTTAAACCAAAAACAGTCTCAATTAAATAATCTCCTTTGAATAACCCCGGCGCCCTCCGGGGTTATTCGTTTTTCCCTTGTTATCCCATTTTTTATTAATCTTTTATTTAAAACAAAATTGCACTCAAAAAAAAGAATATTTATTTTGAGTTAATGAAAAATCTCTACATAATCGGTTTAGTCATTATTCTTGCAATTATTATTGGAATGACAGAAAATAATGATATTATCTTCGAATCAGGGCTTAAACCTAAGGGGAATTTTGTAAATGGAATTTTAGAGTCATCGGCAAAATCTTATAAAAAAGTTGCAAATTATAATATTAAAGTCAATTTTGAACCTTCTTCAAAATATATATATGTAAATGAAGAAATATCGTGGCACAACCTTACTAAATATACCACCAATGAAGTCTGGCTCCATTTCTATCCCAATGCCTACAAAAGCAATAATACAATATTTGCTGCATCATACTATCTGGCTCCGGAAGCAAGAACCGAAGTTGAAGTAAGCAGTATTACTGCAGATGGTAAACCTGCCGGTTTGAATTTTTTCCAGCCAGAGACACACAATCCGAATGATAGCACTGTTGCAAAAATTGTTATGGACAGGAAAATCCGGCCATCGGATTCTGTGAAGATTAATATAACATATAAAATGAAAATACCCCGCTCGGTTAAAAGGCTTGGCTATGCAACAGGAAGAAATTTCTTCTTTGTATCCCAATGGTTTCCTAAAGTGGGTGTGTTTGAAGATGGTAAATGGATTTGCAGCCAGTATTATGCTTATGTGAATTTCTTTTCGGACTTTGGAGATTATGACGTTCAAATTGAAGTCCCTGAAAATTATGTTGTAGGTGCTACTGGAGAAGAGTTAACTAAAACAGCATCAGAAGGGAAAAATCATTACAGGTTTATCCAGAACGGTGTGCATGACTTTGTCTGGTTTGCCGCCGATGAAATATTTCGTAAGCAGAAATTATATAAAAGAAATGACGGTTCCGAAATTTTAATAAATGCCTTTGTTCAGCCGGAAAGAAGAAAATATTTTGACCGTTATTTTGCCGCGGTTGAAAATTCCCTAAGGTTCTTTGAGAATAAAATAGGCACTTATCCTTATCACACGGTTACTTTAGTTGATGTACCGAGAACATGTAATGCAGGCGGAATGGAGTACCCGACATTGTTTACAGTGGGTGCCGATTTATTTTCACCGGAGGAAATTCACGAACCCGAAGGTGTTACCGTGCATGAATTTTCTCATCAATTCTTTTACGGTATGCTTGCCAATAATGAAGTATTTGATGCCTGGCTGGATGAAGGGTTTACCACCTATATTACGGAAAAAATATTATCCGAGTATTATGGTAAGGAGATATTATCTTTTAAGCTTGCCGGTTATGTGCCATTCTACGGTATGAACCTTTATTCCTTTTTTGAAATTCCCGTTGTTTATACAATGACAAGTATTTATAAGGAAGAAGGGGCCAACAGCCTTGAAAGTTATTATGATAACCCGATGATTGGCGCCATTGCAGATACTTCGTACAAGCTTCCGAACAGGTCTTCTTATGTGGTTAATTCTTATCACAAGCCATGCCTTGCACTTCTCACACTTGAAAAGTACGTCGGGTACGATAAGATGATGAATATCCTTAAGGAATATTTTAATACTTATAAATTCAGCCACCCTAAGGCAAAAGATTTCTATTCTATTGTGCAAAAGAATTGTACTGAAGATATGACATGGTTTTTCAACAATTTTTTTGAGAAGTCCGATTACTTTGATTACAAGCTTTGCAGCCTCACTAAGAAAGGGGATGAAGATTATGAAGTACTTGTAGAAAGGCTGGGAGATGGAATATTTAAAAGTGATATAGCATTATATACAACAAAAGAAACTTTAATCCAAAAATGGGATGGTACAGACAGGTGGAAAGTATTTAAGTTTAAAACCAACGATGAAGTCGTCGGTGCAGAAATTGATCCTAAACGAAAAAATTTACTGGATATAAATTTTGCCAATAATTCGGTAACAGTGAGGCCCAGGTACAGAGCTGCAATTTCTCTTGCAATGCGCTGGCTCTTCTGGATTCAAAATGCACTCATGACCCTCGGAGGCCTGGGTTGATTAAAACAATTAAAAATATACTAACTCAGGGTTTAAGATCAAATTTTTATAATTTTAAATTTATATTCCTGTTTTGGGGCACAAATGCGTGCTTTGCTTTTATTTTATCAATTCCTATTTATAATGCACTGATTGATAATCTTAATACCTCATTTATGAGTACAAGGCTTAATACCGGGTTTGATTATATATGGTATATTCAATTCAGGCACTTATATGATGCTACACTAAGCCAGATCCCGTTTTTATTATATGGTACTTTAGGAGTTTACCTTCTTATTCAGGAATTTTTTGAAGGAGGTTTAATATCAATATTTAATAATCCTAAGAAACGCCATGTAGTAGATTTCTTTTACGGCGGTGTTAAAAATTGGGTAAGAATTACAAAAATATTTCTAATCTCTCTTATTTTTTATGCAATAGCGCTAAAACTAAATGAATTAAGCGGTACATTACTGGCAAAATTGTTTGCCAATTCGGAGGACGTATTCTGGGAATTTGTCTTACGTTCTTTGAGATATGTGATTTTCGTATTCTTCTTATGTTTTGTAATGATGTTTTCAGATTACCTTAAAATAAATCTTGTAATAAAAGACCATTATAACATATTCAAAGGGATTCTTGAAACCACATATTTTTTAAGGAAAAATTTCCATATAGTATTGGGTACTTTCCTTGTTATATCCGTAATTGATGCTACAGGAGGGTTATTATACAATTTTATTGAAAGGGCAGTGCCGAGAACTCCATATTATTTTTTCGCACTATCCTTTATTCTTCAACAAATGTTAATTATTTTTCGGTTGTTCATAAGAATGCTCTTTTATTCTACGGAAGTTTTGCTTTCCAATGAACTTAGCGCTGAAGACGCTAATATAGAATCTCAGGAAGAATTAGTAAATAATTAAAAGGATGTTTTAATGGCAATTTTACCAATACATATTTACGGGGATAAAGAATTAAAGGAAAAGACAAAACCTGTAACTAAAGTAGATGCTGATTTAATAAAAAAAATAAAAAATATGTTTGAAACTATGCGGGAAGCAAATGGCATAGGCCTTGCCGCAAACCAGGTAGGTTATAAAGAATCTCTTTTTGTTATTGATATGAGCCCTATGGAAGAATATAAAAAGATGAAACCGATAGTTATGATAAATCCTAAAATAGTTCTAGAATCGGAGGAAAAAGTAATTATAGAAGAAGGTTGTCTAAGCCTGCCTAATCTCAGGGCTGAGGTAGAACGTGCCGCACAAATTAAAATCAGGTTTCTGGATACTGATGAAAATGAAGTTGAACTTGAGGCTGAAGAAATGTATGCACGCGTAATTCTGCATGAATATGATCACCTTTTAGGCAAAACCATACCCGATAGAATTGCAGCTAATGTTAAAAAGAAACTTCAGAATGAAATTCGTAAGATCATGGACCGCGATGTTGAAGTGGATTATGATATAACCGAAAAATAAAATTGAATAATTAAAAGATGGTAATAAAATGAAAATAATTTTTTTTGGTACACCGGATTTTGCAACTCCTTCGTTACAGGCGCTTAATGACAGTGAACATGAAGTGTTGGCTGTTGTAACTGCTCCCGATAAACAGCGCGGCAGGGGAATGCAGGTAAGCCATACTCCTGTAAAGGATTTTGCTATGGAAAACAATATACCGGTACTTCAGCCTAAATCCCTTGATGATGATGATTTTATTGAACATCTGATTGATATGGATGCGGATTTATTTGTCGTCGTTGCTTTCAGAATACTTCCGAAAAGCATTTTCGATATTCCAGCCTACGGTGCTTTTAATCTGCATGCTTCATTGCTGCCAAGTTTCAGAGGCGCTGCGCCAATTCAATGGGCGCTGATTAATGGTGAATCTGAAACAGGGCTTACTACATTTTTCTTAAATGATAAAGTTGATACCGGGAACATTATTCTGCAGAAAAGAATACAGATACGGGAAGATGATGATTACGGATCTCTCTACGAAGTGATGAGTGTTATGGGAGCCGATCTTGTACTTAAAACCGTTACTCTTATTGATTACGGAAATGTATTTGTTCATGAGCAGGAAGAGGACGAAGCTTCCCCGGCACCAAAAATTACTAAGGAAATTTGTAAGATCGATTGGCAAAAACCCGCTGTAGAAATAAATAATTTGATCCGCGGTTTATCTCCTGCACCTGCAGCATTTTTTACCAATAAAGGTAAAACTTATAAATTATTTAAAGCACAGGTTGTAGATGATGAAAATCCGGGACCCGGAATTATAAAAGAGTCTAAGCATGATATAATAATTGGTACAGGTAATGGCGCATTAAAAATATTGGAACTTCAGGCTGAGGCAGGTAAACGAATGGCTGCAGATGAATTTCTGAGAGGCCACAGCCTGAATAAATAATAATCTATTCTGATGTTTGAGGAACGATGTCTAACTATAGAGCTAAAACACTTATTGATGCTATTGGAAGTACTCCGTTAGTACAGTTAACCAAACTTGATAAATCTTTCAAAGCAAATATTTTTGCAAAACTTGAATTTACTAATCCGGGCGGCAGTATTAAAGACCGTATTGCCAAGTACATGGTTGAAAAAGCTGAAAAAGAGGGAAAGATTAAACCGGGAGATACGATAATTGAAAATTCTTCCGGTAATACAGCAATGGGACTTGCAATCATTGCCCGCCAAAAAGGGTACAAACTTAAAGTTGTTGTTAGAGATACGACAAGTAAAGAAAAAGTTAAAATGCTTAAAGTGCTTGGTGTTGATGTTGTGCTGGCAGATACAAGCCTTCCCCCGGAAGATATGCACTCATATAATAACTATGCAGAAACTCTTGTTAAGAATGATCCTTCATTATATTATATAGACCAGCATAATAATCTTGATAATAATGAGACTCATTATAATATGACCGGGCCTGAAATTTGGGATCAGATGGATGGTAAAGTTGATTATCTTATTGGTGCAGTGGGTACAGGGGGTACCATTACAGGTGCAGGTAAATTTTTAAAAGAGAAAAACCCTAAAATTAAAGTTATAGGGCTTGACCCAATCGGTTCCGTATTTTATGATTATTTCAAAACTAAAAAACTAATCAAACCTTCCCGTTATTTAATTGAAGGAATGGGAGACGAGTTTTTAATTAAAACTGCTCAGCTTGAAATTTTAGATGATATGTTCCAGGTTGAGGATAAAAAAGCTATCGGATGGACAAGAAAGCTTGCTTACGAAGAAGGAATTCTTGCCGGAGGCACAAGCGGTGCCAATGTATGGGGAGCCGTTAAGTTGGCAGAAGATATTGACAGGGAAGCAAACATTGTAACTATCATATGCGATACCGGCTATAAGTATTTCAGCTCAATTTATAATGATGAATGGTTAGAAAAAAACGGAATGATTTAATTTTTTAAAAGGCTCTTTAATATGTTCATAGGGCATTATGGTTTAGGAATGGCTGCAAAGCCGTTAAATAAGAAAATTTCTCTTGGCACACTTATATTAGCTTCACAATTTATCGATCTACTCTGGCCTGTTTTTCTTTTATTGGGTTTTGAGAAAGTTGAAATAGAAAAAGGAAATACCCGGTTTACTCCTTTGAATTTTGTAAGTTACCCTTTTTCACACAGCCTTCTGGGTGTGATGTTTTGGGCATTTCTCTTCGGGGCTGTTTATTTCTTTTTCAGAAAAGATATTAAAAGCTCTCTTTTACTTGGTGCACTCGTATTATCCCATTGGTTTCTGGACCGCTTTGTACATAAACCTGATTTGCAATTGCTTCCATGGAGTGATTATAAAGTTGGATTCTCTTTGTGGAATTCGATACCGGCTACTATAATTCTTGAGGGAATTATATTCATTGCAGGAATTGTAATATTTTACATTACCTCTGACGTAAAAAAGAGAAAAGTCTCAATCCGTTTTTGGCTTTTAATATTTGTGCTTATACTTTCTTATGTTTTAAATATTATAATGGATGCCCCGCCTTCACAAAATGCAATAGCATATACCGGTCTTTTTTTATGGCTTTTTGTAATATGGGGCTATTGGATTGATGCAAAAAAATACAAAAGCAATGAGTAAAATTTTAATTGAGGTTTGCTCTTATTCCGTTCAATCTGCAATTACTGCCCAGCAAGCAGGAGCTTACCGGGTAGAGCTTTGCAGCGGCCCTCTTCAGGGAGGTTTAACTCCAAGCTATGGAGAAATTAAACATGCCCGTAAATCCCTTTCTATTAAATTACATGTTATTATTCGTCCCCGGTGCGGTGATTTTTGTTACTCTGCACTTGAATTAGATACGATGAAGAGCGATATAGAAAACGCAAAACAATTAGGTGCTGACGGTATTGCAATTGGTGTTTTAACTGAAGATGGGATGATAGATGAAAAGAGAATGAAAGAATTAATTAAACATGCGCAGCCAATGTCTGTTACTTTCCACAGGGCGTTCGATTGTACCTCTAATCCTTTTGATGCATTAAAACAGCTTACAGAACTGGGTATTGAAAGAGTGTTGACATCCGGAATGAAAAATTCTGTTGACGAGGGGAGAACGAATTTAATTAAACTGTCTGAAGCCGCAGAGGATAAAATTATTATTATGCCCGGCGGCGGTGTTAATGAAAAGAATATTATTAGCCTGGCATCTGCAACAAAAGCTAAGGAATTTCATCTTTCAGGAAAAAGTATAATAAAAAGTAAGGCATTATATAAAAATGCCGATGTTAGTTTTAATGCGGGTTATGAAATACCCGATTATGATTATGTGGAATCAAATAAAGAAAAAATTAAACAAGTTGTTGAATTAGTAAATAAAATTTAGAATGAAGGCTTAATCATGAAAAGATTAGTATTTATTATCTTTTTACTCTCCGTATCTTATATTTATTGCCAGAAACATTTTTTAACCGACGCTAAATACAGAGCCAAAGTAGAAAGGAAATTTGAAGCACGGAAGGCCGAAGCAAAAAGCAGAGCCGATAAATTATTCAAAGTTATTAATTCCAGTTTAACTGTGGAAGAAACCGAGGCATTGAAATTTTTATATGCTTATATGCCTCTATGCGATTTAGCAGATTATGACGGTGATTTTTTTCTTAAACAAGTAAGGTATGCACTAAAGGCAAGAGATACATTCAGTTGGGGCAAAATTATCCCTGAAACAGTATTCAGGCATTTTGTTCTTCCTTACAGAGTCAATAATGAAAATCTTGATACGGCAAGGATTTTCTTCTTTAATGAGTTGAAAGACCGGATAAAAAATTTGTCCCTTAAGGAAGCGGCGCTTGAAGTGAATTACTGGTGCCTTGAAAGAGTAACCTATAGAGGTGCAGATGACAGAACGAGTGCTCCTCTCGCCACTTTAAGAACAGCTCTTGGCAGATGCGGTGAAGAATCTACATTTACTGTAACTGCGATGAGGGCGGTAGGCATACCTGCGCGACAGGTTTATACTCCCAGATGGGCGCATTCCGATGATAACCATGCATGGGTTGAAATTTGGGTTGATGGAAAATGGCAGTACATGGGGGCGTGCGAGCCGGAGCCGGATTTAAATATTGGCTGGTTTACCGGACCTTCTAAACGTGCAATGTTAATTCATACTAAGGTTTTTGGTGATTATCCTGAAAAAGCCGAAATAGTAAATAAAGGGGAAAATTATTCTGAGATTAATGTCCTTCCAAATTATGCCGATACGAAGAAAATCTATATTAAAGTTTTGGATAGCAATTCAAAACCTGTTGAAGGAGCCCGTGTAGATTTCGGACTTTATAATTATGCCGAGTTTTATCCTCTTGCAAGCAAATTGACAACTAAAGATGGTTTGGCTTACCTTACTACCGGGTATGGGACATTGGTAATTTGGGCAAGCAGAAATTCGGAGTATGCTTATAAAAAAATTACTGTGGCCGATACTGATACATTGAAATTAAAACTTGTAAAATATGATTCTAAAATTAAGACGCTTGAATATGATTTAATTCCTCCGGTAGAAAAGCCGGTTACAAATTCTGCCGCACAGGTTGACAGGCAAAAACATAATGATAAAGTTAAAGCTGCAAATGATGTGAGGGAAAAGTACCGTGCTTCATTTATTGATTCTAACTCTGTTTTCAATTTTGCAGATCCATATAAGCTAAGCAGAGAGCTCGCGTGGAAATACATTAGGCTAAGTGAAGGGAATTACCGTGAGATTATGCGGTATTACGAAAGCGCATGCACTGAAAGTCATAGTTATGTTCACGGACTGCTTTCACAAATTTCAGAAAAGGACTTAAGAGATACTAAAGCTTCAATTCTTTTTGACCATCTTTATACTGCACTAATACTGCAAAGAAGCAGAAATGTTGATAAGGATATTTTTATTAACTATATCCTTAATCCAAGAATTAGGAATGAAAACCTTATAGCTTACAGGGATACTTTATTCAGCGCCTTTAAGCCGCTTACTTCACTAAATCAAAAAGATGCTGTTGCCAGGGTAACAGAATGGATTAAAAAGAATATCAAAATTAATGAAAAAGAAAATTATTACAATCTGCCCCTTTCCCCGGTAGGAGTATATGAATTAAAAGTTTCAAATAAAGAATCGAGGGATATATTTTTTGTTGCACTTTGCCGTAGTATAGGCATTCCTTCCCGTTTGGAACCGAAATATAAAACTCCGCAATACTTGTTAGACAATCAATGGTATAATGTCTATTTTGAAAAGCAAACTCAGGTTCAGCCTGAATACGGTTATCTTGTTCTGAAAGGGGATGGAAAATCAAAAATAGACCCTAAATATTATACTCATTTTACAATAGGTAAACTTGAGAATGGTGCATTTAAAACAATAGATTTTGATACAGAACCGTTATTATCATCATTCAAAGAACCTGTTAAACTTGAAGCCGGCCACTACAGGCTGATAACAGGAAACAGGAGATCCGATGGTGCTGTTTTCAGCAATGTAACATTCTTTGATATTCAAAACGGGAAAACTATTGAAGAAGTAATTTCTCTGCGTGATGCCGATAATGCAAATCAAGTGCTTGGTAAAATTGATACAGGTACAAAGATTGAAAAAAATAATATTTCATCGGACTTGCTGAAATATATTAAGAGAGACCTTGTTATTCTTGGATGGGTTGAACCTTCAAAAGAACCTACCAGGCATTCAATTGTTGAATTAAAAGAACTGAATAAAAGATTTGAAGAATGGGGCGGTTCTATTCTTCTTTTTGTAACTAAGGAAAATGAAACTGATTTGTTTATTAAAAATAACGGGGAAGGTTTGCCTGCAAATGTTTCATTTGTAAAAGACCCGAAGGGCGCTTTGCTAAATAGTGTAATTGATCAGTTGGCACTGAAGAACAATTTGAGTTATCCTCTTTTTGTAATCATAAATAAAAAAGGGGAGATAGTATTTACGTCTCAGGGTTACAAAATAGGCACCGGAGAATTACTGCTGAAAAATGTTCTAAAATAAAATGTAAATTATTAAAGCGAGCAAATTCAGCCCGCTTTTTTTAAGTCCGCCGCAGATAAATTAAATTCGAATTTGAAGAAAAGTGTCGTTATTTCAGGTAATATTAAAAAGGATAATGGGGCTTATTTTCATTTAAATCGTTTCATAAGTGAAAAACAGAAATATTAATTTTGAGTTACGGCAAATAACAGATAAATTATTAAACTTCGATTTTAGATTGCTTGCGCAGAACCTCTCTAATACAAGAGCTAATGCTCTTTGTTCTTAGTTTTAACCAAAAATAGTCGAATTATTTTAAATATTTTATTTCAATCAAAGCACCTCAAGGAGGCTTATTTATGGCATCTAATGATATTAAAAAAAAGAATGTCGTCGATGATACCAAGTATTCGATGGAAACACGTTTGATTTATGGCAAGAACCTTTCAGACAAATGGGACTATGCGCATCATGTAACAGCTCCAATTTCTTCTTCAACTACTTTCAGGCTTGATTCGGTAGAAAGAGGGGCGCATGGATTTATGCAATTCGCAAATACCGAAAAGTTCGGCAGTGAAGCACCGATTTATATCTATGACAGGCTTGGCGAGCCGAATAAAGATATTTTGGAAGAGAATTTGGCTCTTGTTGAAAAAGGAGAAATGGCGGTAAGTTTTGCCAGCGGTATGGGAGCTATATCCGCAGTTCTCGGTTCTCTTACGGTTTCAGGAGACGAAATTATTACTCATACTACACTTTACGGGTGTACTATATCTCTCTTTAATAACTGGTATCCAAGATATAACATTAAGGTTACTACAACAGACTTGACAGATCTTAAAGAACTTAAAAAGATCGTTAATAAAAATACTAAAGTGATTTATTTCGAAACTCCCGCAAACCCTAATCTTGATCTGATTGATATTAAACAGGTAAGTGCTTTTGTAAAAGAGATAAACAAAACACGCGAAGAAAAAGAACATATTAAAATTGTAGTCGATAACACATTTTCAACTCCTTTCTGTCAAAGGCCGATTGAACTGGGTGCAGACTTTGTTGTTCATTCTCTTACAAAAGGGATAGGAGGCTTTGGTGCAGATATGGGGGGTGTGGTAATTGGTCCAATGAAATACCGCGATATTATTCTTTTATTCAGAAAAGATTTTGGTGCTGTATTAAATACAAAAAGTGCCTGGGCAATTTTAACATACGGTTTGCCTTCACTGCCATTAAGAGAAAAAAGGATGATTGAATCGGCACAGAAAGTTGCCAAGTTTCTGCAAAAACATCCTAAGATTGAATTTGTAAATTATCCGGGGCTCACTTCATATAAATTCCATAAACTTGCTAAGAAACAGATGATAGATTTTGAAGGCAATTTTGCACCCGGCAGTATGATCTATTTTGTTTTGAAAGGTAAAAATGCAGTAGAAACAAAAGAAAACGGGCGTAAATTTATGGACTTCATTGCCGAAAATGCCTATACCATGACACTTGCCGTTTCTTTGGGCCATACAAGAACACTCATTGAACATCCGGCTTCAATGACACACAGCGTTATTCCTCCTGAAAAATTAGAAGAACGCGGAATTGATCCCGGCGGCGTACGTCTTGCTATCGGACTTGATAATCCGGATGATATTATAAATGACCTGAAAAATTCATTAAACAGTTTGTAATATTTAATATATCCAAGAATAATGAGGCTGTCTAAAAAGGCAGCCTTTTTTATCTCAATCCTACCTTAAATTTTAGGTTTTGACCATTTCCACTTAAATAAATGTTTACAGCGGCTAATAATTCCCGCAAAAAGCGATACTAAATAAAATCAATTGGTGGTTAAATATTGAGATTCAGGTAAAAGTGACATTTATCAAGTTCGAAATCTGCAAGCCCTTAAATTCTTTCAAATATCCTCAAAATCATTAAAGAAATATCTAATACTTACGATAATATTAACAAAAACAAGTATTTATGCCTTTGGTAGTACATATAGAAGAAATAGTTCCCGGTATGGTATTAGGCGCGCCTATCTTGAACAGATATGGCCAGACACTGCTTGCACAGGGAATAACAATAGACGAAAAGCATCTGCTGATGTTTAAGACTTGGGGTATCAGACATATAAGTGTTGAAGGCCCGAAAGATAAGGATGCTAAGTCTGTTTCAATAAATGAGGATTTATTAAGACTGGCCAGAATGCATGTTCAGAAGAGAATGCTGTGGGAAATATCAATTCCAATTGAGGAAGATTTATTTAATACGGCGGCGGAACATGTGATAGACATTTACTCTACAAATGATCTTGAGGCAGATGATGATAAATATTGAAAAAAAGATATATGATGCCGTTGAAGAAATTCCAACCTTGCCAACGATATATTCAGTTTTGTCCGACAGCCTGATCAATCCCAATGCAAATGCTGCAGATGTAGCACATTTAATATCCACGGATCAATCGGCTTCATTTAAAGTCCTAAAAGTTGTAAATTCACCTATCTATCATCTTTCAAGCAGGATTGAATCTATTTCATTAGCAGTGCTTCATTTGGGTTTTAATGAAATAAGAAATATAATTTTAGCATTGTCTGTAATAAATCTTTTTTCGAAAAAAAAAATATTATCTGCATTCCGGCCTGTTGATTTTTGGAAGCATTCTATTGGTACGGGTGTTATTACGAGATATATAGGAAATGCACTTCAGGTACCGCGCCCTGAAAATTATTTCCTTGCCGGTATTATACATGATATTGGTAAACTAATTCTTTTTGAAAACTTCAGCGAACAATATGAAAAAGTACTCTATTATGTAGAAAATAAAAAATGCCTGATTTATGAAGCGGAAAGAGAAATATTAGGTACCGACCATACAATTGCAGGTTCTATTCTGGCAGAAAAATGGAAATTACCGGAATCTGTCTGCAAAGTAATCCGATGGCATCATGGGCATCCCTATACGGACGAAAGTGATGTTCTGATTGCTGCTACCCATATTGGTGATGTTGCTGCGCGTATGCTTGAATTTGGATATCCGGGGGATGATTATGTGCATAAACCTGATCCTAATGCATGGGAATTACTTAAACTGCCTCAACACTTTTTCTCAAAATCGGCAGATATTTTAATTTCTTCGTATGAAGAAGCAATAAATTCTATTTTGAACTGTAGTTAAACCTCCAAATTACTATGAGAACGAATTCCAATATTGATGTTCAGAAGGGAAAAGAGGATTTAATCAATTTCCTTACCGAAGCTGAAAAGTATTTCAGGAACAGAACAAAAAATGAACCTGTTCATGAAATTATTTCGGAAGGGCTTAAAACTTTTTTTAATATTAGTGGAGTTTTATCCACAGCATTTTATTCAGTAGGGCAGCAAAGTTTTGCATTCAGCCTTACGGAGTGCCAGCCGAAAGAATCTGCTGCTGCTGTTGAAAAAAATTATGAATTAATGCTGGAATCAGGATTTATTTCAAAAGTACTAACCAATGGAAGTATAGAATATTGCGAAACCGGCGATAAAAAAATAAGCTGCTTCATAATACCTGTTTTCGTCCCCAGCGGAATACAGGGTTTGATCTTTATTGAAATGTCTAAAAAGATAAAAGGGATATCCGAAATAAAAATATATCTCGCACAGCATGCTAATCAGATTGCACTTCTTTTGGCTAATAACAGGCTTGCAAGAAAAATAAAAAATGCTAACGATCTTCTTGAACAGAAACTTGCCTACAGAACTGAAATAATTAAACAAAAAAGAAGAGAATTGCAGGTTATACTGGATTCATTGATTACCGGTGTATTTATTATTGATAAAAAAACATATGAAATAACGGATGTTAATAACAATGCACTTTCCCTGCTTGGATTTACGAAATCCGAAATAGTAGGCAAAAACAGGAAGCAGCTTAGTCCGCATTGGGATAATCCTTATGAAAATTCAGGAAACGAACCTCCTTCAAATGAAATAGAACTCTTTACAGAATCCAATTCGATAGTACCTGCATTAAATACAATTAAATTAGTAAACCTAAGCGGGCAGGAATATCTTCTTGAAAGTTTCATTGATATTTCAAGAATAAAAAAAGTTGAAATTGAATTAAGGAACAGCGAATATAGATTTAAAGCTATTTTTGAAAATGCTTCCTTCGGTATGGTTCTTACAGATATAGATTTCAGAATAATGGAATGTAACCTTGCATTCAGAAAGATGCTGGGTTATACTTTTGATGAATTGAAAATGCGTAAATTATACGAATTTATTCATCACCCGGATATGATTGTATTTAACAAGTATTTTAAAAATATGATACTTGTTAATAAATATAATGAGATACGGTTCCAGGATATTAACCAGAATTTAATTTGGTGCAAAATTGTTGAAACCGGTTTAAAGTACAGCGCCGAGACAGTCTATTACAAACTTTTTATGATTGAAGATATTACTTCCGTCATAATGAGCAAAGATGTTTTATATAAACAGACCAATCTTCTTATGGGTGTAGCAGATGCAACAAATGCACTTTTAACCCAATCGGATTTTAGAAAGGCTCTTAAACAAGCAATGGAATCTTTAGGCAAGGCCTCAGAAGTTGATAAAGTTTACATTGCTAAAAATATAGTAAATGATAATGATGAATTGTGTATTTCAATTATAGATTCATGGCTTTCCGAAAACTCCAAGGAAATAAATAAAACAGTCTTTCCGGAAGATTTTTCCTATGCAAAATATTTCCCCGGTTGGATTGATGAATTATCTGAGGGACGGACTATACACGGGAATATATCCCCTGAGAAAGCTCCGGGGTTGAAATTTATTGAACCAAATAAATTAAAATCTGTTATGATTGTCCCCATTATTGTTAATTCACAATTTTGGGGATTTGTAGGTTTTGAAGATGACAAAAAGGAAAAAGTATGGTCGGAAGTTGAAGAATCAATCCTTAAAGCCACTGCAGCAGGAATAGGCGGTGCTATAATGATTGAAGAATCGCAAAATCAACTTTTGAAATCAAAAGAAAAAGCAGAAAAATCGGATCAGTTAAAAACTGAATTTCTGGCGCAGATGTCGCATGAAGTCCGTACACCTATAAACAGTATCCTTAGTTTTTCCGGTTTGATAAGGGATGAATTCGAATCTCAGCTCGGTGATGAATACCGTTCCTGTTTTAATGCAATTAATAGGGCAGGGGAAAGGATTATAAGAACTGTGGATATGATTCTTAATATGTCAGACCTTCAAACAGGCAGCTATGAACTTAACCCGGTTGAATATGAGCTATTCGATTCTATTGCTTTGAATCTATCGGAAGAATTTTCACGCAAAGCTGCTGATAAGGGACTTTCATTTGTTTTGAAACGCCCTGAATTTTCTACCAAAATTATGGCTGATGAATACACAATTAATCAAATTTTTGTAAACCTTATTGATAATGCATTAAAATACACTCAGGAAGGTAAGGTTGAAGTCGATTTTAAATTAAATAGCGAGAAGAATTTCATAGCCTTAATTAAGGATACCGGTATTGGTATTTCCAATGAATTTTTCCCGCGGTTGTTTGAACCCTTTGCACAGGAAGAACAGGGCTACACACGAAGATTTGAAGGGAACGGGCTTGGCCTGGCGCTCGTTAAAAAATATTGCGACTTGAACAATATAAATATCAAAGTTGACAGCGCCAAAGGCGCCGGAACAACTTTCAGCCTCTCTTTTAAAAAAACAAAATAAAAATTAATTAAAAATCCTTAAGCAATTTCTTCAAAATACTTTTTCATAAAGGTATTTGCTTTTTCTTCCGTTTCGGCTTCAACTATGCAGCGTATAATCGGTTCTGTATTTGATTTTCTAAGATGTACCCAATGATCCGGGAAATCAATTCTTAAACCATCTTCGGTATTTATCTTTTCTTTGGAATATTTATCAATTATTTTACTTATTACTTCATCGGGATTTTTAGTGCCGATTTCAATTTTATTTTTCTGAATAAAATATTGAGGAAGTGCTTTCTTAAGCTGATCCATTGTGCCGCCGAATTCAAGCAGGTGCTGAAGCATAATTACTGTACCAACGAGTGCATCTCTTCCAAATAAAATCTCAGGATAGATTACCCCGCCGCTTCCTTCGCCACCGATAACCGCATTAACTTCTTTCATCTTTTTAACAACGTTAGCTTCACCAACGGGTGCGCGGAATACTTTGCATCCTCTTTCATTTGCTACATCATCGACGCCTCTTGTAGTAGAGAGATTTACTGAACAATTCCCTTTTTCTTTAGAGAAAATATATTTGATCGCCTGTGTTATTGTATTTTCTTCGCTGAACGGTTCTCCCGAATTGGTAATTAGTACTAACCTGTCAACATCGGGATCAACTACAATGCCTATATCCGCTTTACTCTCTTTAACAGCTTTCATTGTTTCTGTAAGATTTTCGGGCAATGGTTCCGGCTTGCGCGGGAAGATTCCGCTTTTTTCACAATTAAGTTCAATTACTTCACACCCAAGTTCTTTAAGAAGCTGGGGCATTGCATAAATACCTGCACCATTTACACAATCAAGTAAAACTCTGAATTTTCTTTTTTTCAAACCATTTAGATCTAAATATTTAAATGTCAAGGCAGCTTCAATATGTTTTTTCATTCCTTCAGTATATTCGCTGTACTTGCCTATTTTATCCCACGGCTGGTATTGGTTTTCACAGGTAGGGAGGAGTGAGAGCATTGTTTTATTTTCTTCGGGGGTCATGAATTCCCCTTCTTTATTCAAAAGTTTAAGAGCATTCCATTCATTCGGATTATGGCTTGCGGAGATGGCAATCCCGCCGACTGCATTCAGGTTTTTTACATTCAGCAAAACAGTGGGA
>TBL_comb47_HYPODRAFT_10000641_pt1 | contig 46224 bp, 45 predicted proteins | sample TroBogypolimnion_40_FD_10682 | JGI IMG/M metagenome (IMG submission 10682)
TGTTCAACAGCTACGGGCAGCTTCACGATCACAAATTATAATGCAAGCTATACCTACGTTGCCAGTCCATCATCAGGAGTTACAATAGTTGGAAATACAGTAACTGCACCGGCAGGTAGTTATTCCTTAACAGCCAGAGTGGGATTATGTACTTCGGTATCCTCTGCTTCAGTAACCGTTAATGTTCAACCAGATGCACTTTCTAAACCAACTATTTTAGCCAATGGTTCATTGACTTTCTGTGAAGGTGGAATTGTAACCTTAACTTCAAGCGCAGGAACAACCTATTTGTGGTCTACTGGTGAGACATCATCCAGTATTGATGTTGCAACATCAGGAAGTTATTCTGTTCAGGTTACCAATACGGATGGATGCCTGAGTGAACCTTCAGTAGCAAATATTGTGACAGTAAATCCTAATCCAACAGCAAATTCAATCACCGGAGTTACCTCCCAATGTTTTGGTTCAAAAGGTGTATCTTATTCTGTAACAACTGACAACACGAGTACAGCAACTTATCAATGGTCTTATGGAGGAACTAATGTGACTTTAAGCTCAGCAACAGGTCCTGAGATAACCATTGATTTTGCCAATAATGCAACCGGTGGTATATTGACTGTTGTAGAAACCAATATTGCAACAGGATGCTCCACCGCAAATACGCGAACGATTACTGTAAATACTTGTAATTCACCACCTATTATAACCTCAAATGGAGGAGGACCAACAGCGACAGTTAGTATACAAGAGAACACTACATCTGTCACGACAGTCACAGCTATCGATTCTGACCTTCCGGCTCAGACTTTGACCTACTCGATTACTGGCGGGGCTAATCAGGCACTGTTTACGATAGACCGTTCAACAGGTATGTTAAGCTTTATCACTGCACCAAAATTTGAAATTTCAACTGATGCGGGAGCCAATAATATCTATGATGTGCAGGTAACGGTTACCGATAATGGCACACCCAATATGAGCGATACTCAGGATTTGTCTGTTACAGTGACCAATGTTAATGATGGTCCAGTTGCTACCGATGATTTTGTTACCTTGCAACTGGATGGGATACTTAATGCCAATGTAGGTGTTAATGATTTTCCGGGTCGTGATGGTGGTAATGTCTGGACGCTGGTGAGCGAACCGGCCAACGGGACACTCGTTTTCAATCCGGATGGGAGTTATACTTACACCCCGATTCTGGGTTTTACCGGAAACGTTACTTTTACATACAAGCTTTGTGATGCTGACGGTGATTGTTCGCAGGCAGTTGTAACCATTACAATTGAGGATGTTATTGTAGTCAACCAGATACTTACTCCTAACGGAGACGGGAAAAATGATACGTTCTATATTGCAGGTGTTGAACTGTATCCAAATAACAAGTTAACTGTTTTCAACCGCTGGGGGAATATTGTATACGAAAAATCCGATTATAAGAACGACTGGGACGGCTATTCCAATGTGAAAAAAGTGGGGACAGGTGCTTTACCGATAGGTACTTATTTTTACTTGTTTGAATATGGGAATAAAAATCATAAAACAGGGTACGTTTATCTGGACAGGTAGTATTGTCTATAAATAATAAAAAGAACTGATGACTACAAATAGAGGACTCAATCTAAAAAAAGGCATATTAACGTTGTTTATGCTTCTGTATTTGATCTGGAATGCTTCGGCGCAACAAGATCCTATGTTTACCCAATACATGTATAATCCGGTAACCATAAATCCGGCATATGCAGGTAGCAGCGGCACCTTAAATTTCACGGCCATGAATCGACAGCAATGGGTTGGCATAGACGGAGCTCCCACGACCATGACCCTGTCAATTAACAGTCCTTTTATTGGCTACAACGTAGGTGTTGGCTTAAGCCTGATCTATGATGTGATTGGTCCGACCAAAGAAACCGGGATCTTTGCCGATTATTCCTATCATCTGAAGATGACCTCCAGGATTAAACTTGCTTTTGGGTTGAAAGGAGGAGTAAATATTCGCGAGACAAATCTGACCAACTTGATTGGCTCGGTAAATGAGAATAATTTAGCATTATATAGTAAGCTTTATCTACCTAACTTTGGTATTGGCAGTTACCTTTATTCCGACCGGTTTTACCTTGGATTATCCATACCTGAAATGTTACAGAACAGCTTATCGGATGATCCCAATAATCTTCAGTTACAGAATAAGGAGGAACGACATTATTTTTTCACAGGAGGTGTTGTTATCGATGCGGGGCAAAACATTCGTTTCAAACCCTCAACTACGGTAAGAATTGTAAATGGGGCGCCTGTTAATGTTGAACTCTCAGCTGATTTTATATTGCATGACAAAGTATGGTTAGGAGCCATGTACCGAAATGATGGTTCAATTGGAGGCATGGTAAAATTTAACATCACCGATCAGCTAAGCCTGGGGTATTCGTATGATGTGACTGAATCGGCTCTCAGGTATTATAGCCAGGGAACACACGAGATATTCATCAGTTATGATGTTGCATTTCGGAATAAGAAGATATTATCACCTAGATTCTTTTAGTATTTAATCTGAAAATCAATGAAACGAGCAATTCTTGTCAGTACATTTCTAATCATGATTCTGATTCCTGTGATGTCCTCCGGACAATCCCTGCAGGAGAAAAAAGCTGATTTGCTTTATGAGAATATGGCATATAGTAAGGCTGTAAATATTTATGAATCTTTGTATAAAAAATATCCGCAGAAAGGGAAATATATCCAGCGTTTAGCCTATTGTTATGACAAAATGCTTAATTACAAGAAGGCTTTACTTTATTATTCATATCTGATACAGATTGAAGAACGGAAAGTAGGAGATTATTATGAATATGCTCAATTACTTCGTATTGATGGAAATATTGATGAGGCAAAAAAGTGGCTGGAGAAATACATTCAACTTGCGCCGGATGATAAACGGGCAATCAATCAGTATGATAAATTAAACGAGCTTTTATCGTTGAAGAACGAAGTGAAAAAGATTGAGATATCCGAAGTGTCCGGCAATACCCGGTTTATAGATATGTGTCCTGTATATTATAAAGATAGGATCGTTTATTCTTCTGCTAAGGATAGTTTTTCAATGGTAAAGAACAAGTTTGAATGGAATGACGAACCATTTTTGAATTTGTTTGTCACAAAATCCAATCCAAAAAACGACTTCAAAGGATCAACTAACTTTTCAACAAAGCTAAATACCAATGTTCATGAAGGACCGGCATGTTTTACCTCAGATTTCAAAACGATATATTTCACCAGGAATAGCAGTGTTAATGGGAAAGGGAAAAAAACAGCCAATGGGACGAACAATCTGAAGATCTTTATTTCAACTTTTGATGGCAAGAATTGGTCAGATCCCAGGGATTTCCAATATAACAGCAATGTATATTCAGTGGGGCACCCAGCCTTGTCACCTGATAATAAGACCCTTTATTTTGTTTCAGATATGCCTGGCGGATATGGTGAAACCGACATCTACAAATCAGAAATGATCAATGGTTCGTGGTCAAAACCAGTAAACCTGGGACCAACAATCAATACGAAAGGAAAAGAAATGTTTCCCTATATCGATAAAAAAGGGACATTATACTTTTCATCTGACGGACTTCCAGGAATGGCCGGATTAGATATTTTTGCAGCCAAAGAGGAAGAAAACGGGACGTATCTGGTGACTAACCTGGGCGCTCCGTTGAATTCAAAATACGATGATTTTGGCTTTATTATGGACATTGATTCGCTAAAGGGTTATTTCACCTCTAACCGACCCGGAGGCGCAGGTGATGATGATATCTATTCTTTCTCGGTAACTGCAATTGATCTTTCAGTTAAAAGTTTAAGGGCTGATAACAGGGAGATTCTACCCAATTCGAAGATCTATTTGGTATCAGAGAAAGGCGAGCCCATTACTTCTGGCCTGAGTGATCAGGATGGGAAGGTTGATTTTGGAATTAAGCCGGGAGTAAAATACAAGATATCTGCAGAAAACGGCTCTATGATCGCTGATGTTCAGGATGTCGATGCTTCAAGTCAATTGATCGGATTACAGGAAACCCAGGAAATTCTATTAAAACAAGGTTATCCAAATCTGACTATTGAAGTTCTGGATAAAGAGACAGGATTGATCATCCCCAATGCACTGGTTGATATTTCTGAAGGCGATTATGACCATTCAACGCTTGAAGATAACAATGGCATTGTACGTATGAAAATGAATAATTCAACGAATTACACCTTCTATACAACGGCAGATGAATACTTTAGCAGCACGGTGAAGTATTCGAGTATTGATAAGTCACCCGGGAACTATTCCTTAACGATTGAACTTGAGAAATTGTCAACTGGCAAGCAGATTGCCCTGGAGGATTTATTTTATGACCTGAACAAATGGAATATCAGGCCTGATGCCGCCCTGGTACTGGATAAACTTGCGCAGATATTGACACAAAACCCGGATGTAAGGATCGAAATCGGTTCTCATACCGATAGCCGGGGAGCTGCTGATGCGAATATGTTATTGTCACAACGAAGATCAGAATCTGTTTTGGCTTATCTGGTTAAAAAAGGTATTGCTCCATCCCGCCTGGTGGCAAAGGGTTATGGAGAGTCTCAACTGGTTAATAAATGCGCCGACGGAGTTATTTGTACCGAGGAGGAACATCAGGAAAATCGCCGCACGGTCATTGAAATTCTGAACAAGGACATTCGTAAAGTAAAACGTGGAAATAGAAATGTTTACTACTTCTAATGTTCAATTATTTATAGACATATATGCAAAAAGGCTCCTTCAAACTGGGAGCCTTTTTGCATATATTCAGAATTTAATGATATAGCCCGGATTTTTCCAGGAAGTTAAGCTAAAGTATATCAGCAATTTCGTATAGGTAACTGACTTTTTCAGATAAACCTCGTTGAGTATATGCAAAAATAAGTTTCTCAATAAGCCGTTTAAGAATGATACGGTCAGGGCAAGGTTCTGTGAGTTTTTCCCTATCTGTCAACCCGGATGTATGTTGAATGTAATCCACTTCCTTTAGTCCAATTATTGCCCCCTTATTTGATGGATTAATATAAAAAAGAACCTGATGATTAATTTCATCTCCATGTACCAACCGGGCAAGATCTTTATCAAAATATCCAACCAGTGGATTATCCTGGAAATCGATATAATGGACTGGCAGATTCAGCGATCGGGCAACTAATGTATAGAGTATTGTGATTGATATGGGGTTTCCGTTTCTGGTCTCCAGTATCCTGTTAAAATAACAGTTTTGAGGAGCATCAGGTGTGACTTTGTCAACAGTAAATTTATAATGTTTGAAGAAGATATGGTTCAGAATGGTAATTTTCTCCAGTGATGTCTGAGAATTTCGGAATTCAAGCCAAATGTCCTTTTTAATGTTTTCAAGTTGGGTAAGGATAGGCTTCAGTTTTAGTTCTGGGTATTGATATCTTGAAATCAGAAAAAAGCCTTCAAAAAGATCGAGGGTTTCCTGCTTTGCCCAGTTTTGTATTTTCTTTTTTGTATCCTTAAGCTGAATCTTTTGGATGATGAGCTCTATTCGCCTTTGCACCATTTCATCCAAACTGGTTTCCCAGATTTGTTCCAACCGGTCTACCAGGGAGATGTCTTCCTTAATAATTTCCTCCATTACAAGATTAAACACCGAATCATCGGGGTCATCCAGAAGGGTAATCAGGGAATCCAGCTTGTTTAAAGTCATATATACTTTGTAGTTATATGGTTAGTCGTTCAAGGACCATTTGGATCAATGTTTCCATTGATTGGTGATAATTCGCATTTGCTTCTTTCTTTACTCGGTTGGCAATGATCAGACAAATAGTAAGTGCTTCATGTCCGAGTAATTTAGAAAGTCCGTATATGGCTGAGCACTCCATTTCGAAGTTAGTGATTTTATGTCCGTCAAACATGAATGATTCAATCTTATCATTCAATCGTGAATCAGACAATGGTAACCGGAGAACTCTTCCCTGCGGGCCGTAAAATCCGGGAGCAGAAATGGTTACTCCGGCAATCGTATCCTCCTGATGTATTTTCGAAAAAAGCATTTCAGAACAATCAACCACATAGGGAGAGGTTAGCTGTTTACCCCAGTTGGTGTGTAGTTTGAATGCTTCTTCGAATTCAAGGTCGGAAACAGAATCCCGATTAGCATAAAAATTAAGCAGTCCGTCAAATCCAATTGCTTTTCTTGAAATAACAAACGAATTTACTCCCAAAAAATCCTGAAGACCGCCTGACGTTCCTATTCTGATAAGGTTAATTTTGCGGTGAATGGGTTTGATTTCTCGGGTATGCAAATCGATGTTTGCCAGTGCATCCAACTCATTAACCACAATGTCGATGTTATCGGTTCCAATACCGGTTGAAACGACAGTGATACGCTTGTTATTGAATTTACCGGTTGTTGATACAAATTCACGGTTTTGCACCTGAAATTCAACATCTGTTAAAAGTTTTCCGATCAATTCAACTCTTCCGGGATCACCAACAAGAATAACAGTATCAGCAAGCTGTTCCGGTTTAAGGTGCAAATGGAAAATACTTCCATCAGGATTTATAATAAGTTCAGATGACTCAATCATGTCTAATTTTTATTTGGATGGTCTAAACTAGATAAAAGCAAGGAAAAAGGCAATATTTATGAATGAAATAGTTAATGTACAGATCAATTCAGGCATTTTTGACCCTGTTATGACCCAAATAACGCAAAATGACATGCTCCTGGTTTATTATACTGAATAAAATTTCTGAAAGAAGTGTTGATTTTGCCCGATCATTAGAAGCGTTTTTTACTTTTGTAATCCATGAGGAAGATTAAGAATATTCATCTGAATGACGATCCGGAGCTCTATCAATGCTTTGGCTGTTCGCCGCATAACGAATTCGGACTTCAGCTTGAATTCTGGGATGATGGCAATGAGATAATCTCACATTGGAATCCCCGTCCGGTTTTGCAAAGTTATCCGAAGGTGGTTCATGGAGGTATTCAGGCAACCTTGTTGGATGAAATCGCGGGATGGGTAGTCTATGTCAAATGTGGAACTGTTGGATTGACTGCTGAAATGAAAGTTAAGTTCAGAAGGCCTTTGTATATCGATCAGGGCGAAGTTACAATCCGTGCAGGTCTGACAGAGCAAAACACACGGATGGCTACCATACATGCCCGGCTAATTAATACTTCAGGAAAAACTTGTGCTGAAGCTGAACTCAAATATTTTTTGGTGCCTGAAACTGAAGCACGCGAAAAATATCACTATCCGGGAATTGATGCATTTTATGAATCTTAAATAAATAACCAATCCATGAGAAAACTAACTTTATCCATCGTATGTATCCTGATTCTACTCTCAGGATTCACTCAAACCAGATTTATTCCTGCCAGCAATAAAGATTTCAGGTATACTGGCCGGATTGACATCTCTAATCCCACAGAAGTACGCTTCGATTGGTCCGGTGTTTATATTCAGTTCAATATTCGTAGTACGGAATGTTCCCTTCGTATGAGTGATACCGGACACAATTTTTATAATGTTTTCATCGATGATCAGCCCTCAAACACTATCGATATTAAAAGGGACACTACAGTGGTTATTGCTACAGGTCTTGGATCACAGATTCATAAGATTCAAATATATAAACGTACAGAAGGTAATCAGGGCATCGCTACCTTCAAAGGAATTGTGATTTCTGAAAAAGGCGAAATCCTTCCCTGGAAAGAGATTTCAACCCGCAAAATAGAGTTTATTGGCAATTCCATCTCCTGCGGTTACGGTACTGAAGGAAAGACCAAAAGCGAACATTGGAAACCAGCTACCGAAAACAATTACCTGAGTTATACCGCAATTATGTCAAGGGCATTCAATGCCGATTACCACATTACGGCTCATTCTGGTGAGGGCGCTGTACGAAATTACGGATATAAAGAAAAGACCTCGCCAACAGGAACCATGCCAAGACGTTTTAACCGTTTGTTTGATGAAAAAGAACAGCCGCTTTGGGATTTTAAACAATGGAAACCCGATATGGTGGTTATCAACCTTGGAACAAATGATTTTAGTACCCAGCCCTTTCCTGACAAAGAGGTTTTTATCACGGGATATAAAAATCTGATCAACGAAGTCCGCAAACAATACGGTGAATTACCAGTATTTTGTGTGGTAGGTCCAATGACTGACGAACCTTGTTATTCCTACGTCAAGGAAATGGTGGAGAGTTTCAGGTCGTCAGGGCAAAATATAAAAACTTATTTTGTAGGAATTCCGACTTATTTGATGAATCCTGAAAAGGACCTTGGATCGGATACCCATCCAAATTATTCAGGTGCAAAGAAAATGGCAGCACATGTCTTACCTGTAATTTCAAGCGTCTTAGGCTGGGATTACAAAGGAGCTGAATTTTAAGCCTACACGGATGAAAGTACATCAAATTGAAAACAAATCATGCCAATCTGTTTCTCATTTGGATATTTGAAGCTATTTTTGTTGAAATTTACTATAGTATAGTACATATAAGCAATCAATTAAATCAACTAAATTAATTATCATGAGTTTAAAATCAAATGTTATGAGATCATTGACTATCATTGGTCTAGCAGTTGTTGTCTCAGGCGGGATTGTATCGTTTACCGCTCCTAAAACAGCCAAAGAAGTTGGGGTACAATTGTATTCTGTTCGCGATGACATGAAGACTGACCCCAAAGGTACTGTAGCAAAACTTGGTGCAATGGGTTATAAATTAGCGGAAGCTGCCGGATATAGCGACGGTAAATTCTATGGAATGGAACCCGCTGCATTTAAAGCATTATGCGACGCCAGCGGAATAAATTTCTTCTCCTCACATTGCGGACAGAATGTTCCCGATAAAGCAGGATGGGACGCTTGTATGAAATGGTGGGATGCTTGTATCGCTGCACATAAAGCTGCCGGCGTAAAATACATCGTTCAGCCTTTTATGGACAAGGTTGGTTACGAAAGCCTGGCTGGAAATAAACGCTATTGTGATTATTTCAATGCTGTTGGTGCCAAATGTAATGCTGCCGGAATCCGTTTTGGGTACCATAACCACAGCAATGAATTTAAAGATATCGAAGGTCAGACTATTTATGATCACATGCTGAAAAATACAGATCCTGCCAAGGTGATGTTTGAAATGGACTTATATTGGATTGTCGAAGGCGGTAAAAATCCGGTAGATTATTTTACCAAATACCCCGGTCGTTTCGAATTATGGCATGTGAAGGACTATAGAGAACTGGGCGGAAGCGATGCCAAGATGAACTTTAAACCAATCTTCGATAATGCCGGAAAAGCCGGTATGAAACATTACATTGTTGAAGTAGAAGAATTTAACGGAAAGCCAATGGACGGTATGAAACAGTCACTTGAGTTTCTGCAAAAAGCTGAATACGTGAAGAAATAACATTTGAATGAATCGTATTAGAAACCGTACCGGAGCCAATCCGATACGGTTTTTTTATGGGTCAGCGAAAAATAAGACATAAAGAACAAGTCCTTTAAAATTGAAAAAAAATAATTTTCCACTAAAACAGCAAGTGATCCCATTCTTTTTGCATCAATTCCCCATCATCACAGGAAGCAGCTAAATCCTCAGAACCTTTCGAATCTATTCGAAGGATAAAGGACCGTATAGGAGGATTGAACTTAACCCGAGGTGGGAACGGCTTGGGAAGGAGATATGAACACGTTATAGTTTATGTATATTTTCTGTAAGGTTTCTGTAAGGTTTCTGTATGTTGACTTACAGAATAGATATTTAAAATAAATTGTAACCATTCAAAAATACAGAGGAGTTTAGCAGGCCAAAGGTAAGCATATGGCAGGCTTTGGTCAGCAAATGGTTTGTGCAAGAAAAGGAGGATTTTATGTTAATGCAGTAGTTGGTATTATTGCATTTAATTTCGGCTTATTTCAGGACCATAAAAGTGATTGCGATGATGATCAAAACAACGATCAGAACGGGGACCACTATTTCGGCAAAACCAGTATTGAACAGACCGAAACTATAGGTATTCAGCGCTTTCTGTAATTTGTATTTCCGGTCTAGTTTCATGGACATGACCTGGGTAGATATATCTTTTAGGGTATCCATTTCCTTTTGGATTTGCTTTTCCCTGATCAATTGTTCTCTTAATTCTTCAGTGACGGTTAAGCCACAATTGATACAACTCAAATCCCACTCGCTAAGATGACTTTTGCACTTTGGGCATACAATTGATGTCATGATTTACGATTTTAGAATCAGATATAAATTTACTAAATTTCTATCAAATCTGAATATGTTTGGAGCAGTAAGATTTAGAGATTCCATGCCTGATAATTATAATAGCCCCCGTAAAATATTAATCTGGCAGGGGCTATTGTAATTATAGTGGATATGCTTTAAAAGGGCATGGTCAGTTCCTTAAGGAACCTTATTAGTTCCTCATTTATTACAGGTGACAATTCTTCATAAACTCTTTTATGATATTCATTTAGCCATTCTATTTCTTCTTTGTTCAAAAGGCTCTTATCAATCGCTTTGGTATCGATGGGGCAAAGTGTCAGCGTATCGAAACTTAGAAAATCACCAAATTCAGTTGATTCGTCTTTAACACAAACAATCAGGTTTTCAGTCCGCAAACCATATTCGCCAAGCCTGTAGAAAGCCGGTTCGTTCGAAATCACCATTCCTGCTTCGATTGCATGATCATTAAACTCCTGGCGGATACTCATAGGACCTTCATGTACATTCAGAAAATAGCCTACTCCGTGTCCAGTTCCATGTCCGTAATTCATGCCATGCTTCCACATATCTTTTCTGGCCAGTATATCAAGATGATAACCCCTTGTATTGACAGGGAATTTTGCCATAGTCAGTGAAATCATTCCTTTCAGAACCAAGGTGTAATCTGTTTTTTGACGGTTAGTTAATTCTGACAAGGCCACGGTTCGTGTGATATCGGTAGTTCCATCGCTGTATTGTCCTCCAGAATCAAAAAGAAGGAATCCTTCTTTCCCGATAGGTAATGCATTGTCCGCAGAAACATGGAAATGAACGATTGCACCGTGTTCTTTGTATCCAACAATAGGATAGAAGCTGATTCCCTTGAATTCGGGCTGTTTGGCACGAAATTCAATCAGTTTCTCGGCAACGGTAAATTCGGTTATTGGTATTTTACCCAGGTTGTTATTGAGCCAAAACAGAAACTCCACCATAGCAATACCGTCTTTCTGCATGGCGTGACGGATATTTCTGATCTCGCCTTCTGATTTAATTGCCTTTAACCGGCATGGGATTGACAAACCTTTCAGAATTGTGCAATACCCGGGTATATTCTTAAGAATAGCCTGACTGGTTCGTTCTGAATCAATCAGGATATGAGTGTTTTCGGGCAATTGTTTGATAAAATCGATTAAATCATGGTAAGCCTTTACCTGAATTCCTTCAGTTTGCAGTTTGCTCTTCAGTTCTGATGGAAGCTTTTTGTCATCAACGAAAAGGAGTGTTTTTTCTTTGGAAACACAGGCATAGGCCATGAATAAAGGATTACATTCCACATCGTTTCCCCGGAGATTGAACGTCCATGCAAGGTCATCCAGTGCAGTGATTATTTGCATATTTGCTCCTAATATTTCCAATTCAGAACAAATTGTATTGATCTTAGTTTTTCTATCTGTACAGGCAAACTTTAATTCATGTTCGTAAACGGATGTATCAGGTAGGGTAGGGCGATCAACCCATATTTCGTCCAGTAAATCACCTGATTCTTTCAAACTGATTTCATACTTGTTCAGGCTGTTTTGCATTTGACTGAACTGACTGACAGAACTGCACCATTCATCAGTACCAACGCTTGATCCCTTTTTAAGATTTAGTTTCAGCCATTCAGCAGGGTCAGGATATCCGGGGACACGAAGTTTTACCAAATCAATACCTGTACCTGAGAGTTGTTCTTCGGCCTGAAGGAAATAACGGGAATCAGTCCATAGTGCAGCTTTTTTAATTCCGACAATAACTAATCCGGCTGAACCGGTAAAGCCTGAAATATACGAACGTGTTTGCCAATGCTCAGGTAAATATTCACTTAAATGCGGGTCTGTACCGTAAATGATGTAGGCATCAAGACCTTTTTCCTGCATTTTTACACGCAGATCAGTTATTCGTTTTTTAATAGGTTCCTTCACGTTGAATGAGTTCTTTAATAATGTTTTTCATTGAGATGGATGGCAATTCCTCCAGATCAATATCCTGAAGTTTATGGAATTCAAAAGAGGATACATCATCCATGGCGATCATTTTGAATAAGCTATCGGTCTTGGCCAGGAAGGCAAGATCAAGGGTGAAGACAGAATATCCCGAGAAAATATATTCGTTGGGATAGGAACAGAAATATTGCAGAGAATTTATCTCAATACCCAATTCTTCCCGGATCTCGCGGACGGCAGCCTCTTCTCCGGTTTCCATCGGATCTATAAAACCTCCGGGTAAATCCAATTTCCCGAAATGTGGTTCTATTGCCCTCCGGGTTAACAACAACTCACCTTTGTCATTGAAAAGCAAAACTGCTACTGCAGCTGATGAATTGACGAAATAATTAAACGAACAGTCGTCACATTTGAACGAGCGGCTGCCTGTTGCCGGGAAATGAGCCGAGCCACAACGAGGACAATATTTCAGTACATTAACCGGATGTGTATCTGAGTACATGAAGTTGAAATTGTTTCTATAGTTTGAAATGTTTCTATTGTTTAAAAGGAATAGTTTGAAATGTTTCTATGGTTTAAAATGTTCCTATTCACGGAAACATTTCAAACCATAGAAACACTACAAACTTGTTCGTTGGCTTATTTGGTAATTCCCTGTGCTTTCATCCACTGGGCAAATAAGTTAGGCCATTGATCAACCGGCTTATTTATTTTGTTCATGCCAAAACCGTGTCCGCCATTTCTGAAGATATGCATTTCTGCGGGTATTTTGAATTTCTTAAGTGCCAAATAAAATTCGATAGAATTACGGGTTGGTACCGTATTATCATCGTCAGCAAGAACCAGGAAAGTCGGAGGAGTTTGGGCCGTAACATGCAATTCATTAGAATATTTTTCAACCAGTTCCCATTTGTTCCCGGTACCTATGAGATTAGCCCGTGAACCCATGTGGCCGAATTCTTCATTGAATGAAATTACAGGATATAACAAGAGCATAAAGTCGGGACGGCAACTAAATCTTTCAATGGGATCGGTTGTTTCAGCTTTCCCTAAATCGAATTTTGTTCCTGCTGTCGAGGCAAGATGTCCTCCTGCCGATGAACCTGCAATTCCAACTCTGGAAGGATTGATTCCCCATGCAGAAGCATTCTGTCTAACGATCCGCATTGTTCGTTGAGCGTCTTCCAATGGAATCTGATCGTGTCCATAAGGTAAACGGTATTTCAAAACAATACCGGCAACTCCTTGTTGAGCAAGCCATTCAGCCATATCATAACCTTCGTGGTCCATAGCTTCCATAATATATCCTCCTCCCGGGCAAATGACAACCGCCGCACCTGTATTTATTTCAATTTTAGGGAGATAAACGTATATTTCTGCTTCAGAAACATTGCGGACACGTTTTCCTTCAAAAAGTTCTTCAGGTTGAGTAAGCCCATTACTGTCAGGCGCACCATTTGGCCAGACTTTAAGTTTGAAATCCTGTGCCATGGTTGAAAAACTGATAATTGCCAGTATGACTATTGAGAAAATTGTTTTCATCTCTTTATAATTTGTTTTTTAATAGTCAGATAGAATTCGCCGAAAATCATCCCTTTATACGAGAAGACTTTCTTTTGGCTCGTTTTATCTGAATTAAGATTTTGCGCCGACAAAGTAATGATCTTTGTCGGAAAAAAGGATATTAAATGTGGTTAATGAGCCGTAAATCCGGGTAATATATTGCTGCATATTTACCTTTTCTTCGTCAGATAATCCGGGATGACTGTTAATGTTTTGTTCAAGCACCCGCAACCGGTCACGCAACATGACAATCTTGTGGAAGAAGCCTTCAATGGGTATTTCCTTAGGTTTCAATGAAAGGTTTGCCGGTTGGAGAAGCATAGTGCCACCGACCCATTTCTCACCTAAAGGTACAATTTCCTGAAGGGCGCTTTGTTCCTCCAATACAAAACGCAATACTTTTTCAACTTCAGCCAGGGTTAGTGAATTCTTCGGTTTCTCTGCCGGAGCTTCCAGTACCTCCAGATCTTCATTTCGTTTGGTAATTTCTACTTTACCTCCCCGTTCAAAAAAGATCTCATAGGAGGTTATCTTATTTTTGCTGACTATACCTTCTCCATAGCGTGGATGATCGACCCGGGTACCAACTGCCAGTTCTTCCATATGATTTAGATTATCGGTTTATTTAGGTCCTAAATATACGAATTCAGGATGAATCGTATTTGTGAACTTAAAAATAATGTAAGCCTTAAAAATGATGTTGTTTAATCGCAAAATCGTTTATTTTTGCGACATGTTTTTAACATTGATAATAAAGGGTATTTTAATAGGATTTTTGGTATCCATACCATTGGGACCAATCGGTGTGTTGGTCATCCAGCGTACGGTAAATAAGAGTCGTATTGCAGGCTTTTTATCCGGTATGGGTGCTGCGATTTCGGATACTCTTTATGCGATCATTGCAGGTTTCAGTCTTACGTTTTTAATAGATCTTATCCGTAAATATGAAATTTTTCTACAGGCAATAGGTGCATTGGTATTGTTGGGACTAGGTATTCATATCTTTTTTAAAAATCCGGCTACTGATTTGCGACGAAATAAACTGCGCGGAAACACACATTTTAAGGATATTGTTTCAACTTTCCTGGTCACTTTTTCAAATCCGCTAAGTGTATTTATATTTCTTGCCGTTTTTACCAGTTCAGGAGTAGCGGTTAATCTGGAACATCCTTACCATTCTTTTTTCCTGATCCTGGGAATATTCACTGGTGCAATTATCTGGTGGTTTTCACTTTCGGGCATTGTTAGCTTGTTCAGGCATAAAATAAACCTTCGGATACTTTGGTGGATCAATAAATCGGCAGGAGCAATTATTGTGGTTTTTGTTCTTGTAACTGTACTGGTTGTGATTCAAAAAGGTCTGAAGATCTCCTGAAAAATGGGAATAGGATTATTTTAGCTATGGTTGAGATACTTCATTATTGAATAGTCTTGTTAATTCATCAATAAAGAATTTTGGTGCAGCAAAGGGTTTGTTTGTCACTGAATTATAAAATACCAAAACGGTTTCTCCTGAATTGATCAGCTCACCTTCCTCATTGTAAATCTCAGTCTTAATCGGGAATTTCACCTTCGGAAGAGTGTCAATAATCGTTCGTATAGTCAGTAAGTCATCATAGTGTGCCGGTTTCAGAAAGTTGATCTTTAAACTTCGGGCCGGAAGCATGATATTCATTTCTTCCATTTGTTTGTAGGTAAAACCCAGGTCACGAATCATCTCGGTTCGTCCTATTTCATAATACCGGGCATAGTTTCCATAATAGACTACGCCCATCTGGTCAGTATCCTGGTAATAAACCCTGATTTTTGTTTCAGTAACAATCATTATTTCCCGATTTATTTGAATGGTGAATTAGGTTCCTTTGCCATATGATTATAAGTCAATTTGTCGAGCAAAGAAGGAAACAGTTTTCCTAAAAATACAGTCAGTTTTCCTTCAGTAAATGTCAGAATCAATTCCCGTTTGCGTTTTCGAACGGCATTAACAATGTGGCGGGCACATTCTTCTGACGACATCATTTTGCTCTCGTCACGCGGAGTTTCTCCTTGTTGTGAACCATCGGTAGTCAATGCTGCTTTTCTCACCTCTGAAGCCGTAAAACCGGGTGCAGCGACCAGCACATGCAGTCCTTTCTTCAGGTTTTCGATGCGCAAGGTATCCAGAAAGCCCCGAATAGCAAATTTTGAAGCCGAATAACCTGATCTTCCCGGAAGTCCCACATATCCGGCAATGGAAATAACACCGACCAAACTTCCTTTGGTTTTCAGAAGATAAGGCAAAGCATATTTTGTACAATAAACGGTTCCGTAAAAATTCACATCCATCAATTGCCGGATAACTTTCAGGTCAACGTCTTCGAAAAGAGCGCGCATTGAAATCCCTGCATTGTTGATCAGTATATCAATTTGCCCGAAACGTTTAATAGTTTCTTCGATAAGCATGCGGCAATCATTCTCAATACTAACATCAGTTTTCTGAATGAGTATCTCTGTCCCTTTAAGTTCATCCTGAAGTTTCTCCAATAGTTCAGTACGACGGGCTCCCAGGGATAACCGCGCTCCTTTGGATGCAAATTCTATCGCTAAGGCACGACCAATTCCTGAAGATGCACCAGTTATAACAACTACTTTGTTTCTCACCTTTTGTTATTTAAATCAAATTAGATAACAAAATTAGCTTTATTTCCACAAAGTACCCCAAATGAAACTAACAAATGGGTGTTTAAAAGATGATCAACTTTTTTTCGTTTAATTGGCTGCTGCGTTTGCAAAAAAGAAAATTGCGCTTACCTTTGCAGCGCTTTGTCAGACAGGCAAGGCAAATAAGGCTGACTCAGTAGCTCAGCTGGTAGAGCACATCCCTTTTAAGGATGGGGTCTTGGGTCCGAATCCCAACTGGGTCACTTTTAGGAAAAACAAAAGCCTTGCAATTAATAGATTGCAAGGCTTTTTGATTTATTTCTAACCACATTTCTAACCACAATGTTTAATTTTCATAATATTATTCAAAAAAGAGCCTCTCTTGATTTTGAATATTGAGTCAAAAATGGGGCAAATTATTTACAAACAGGATTTCAAAAATACAATTTATTTTAGTCTGAAGCTAAAATCTTCCTCCGCCTTTCTTCAAGTTCGGAATAATTGCGTTGAAAAATGACATGAGAAAATTGATGATTGAATTATCTTTTTCCGTTGGAGTTAATCTCGCTACCACATCAAAGAATCCAAGTAATCCTATAACTAAAGTCCCCCAATTATCGGTGATGAAACTGCCTGTAGTTTCTTGCACGACATTGGTTTGTTCCGTCTTGGCTGGAACACCTCCTTCCTCCTGGGCCAATGCCGCAGGTGCTATTTGATGGTTATCTACTGCAAAAGAAGTTTGATCGGGTAGGATAGAAGCCTTTGCCTGATTGCCATAAGGCAAGGTGACAAGCAAGCCGATCATCAGGATCATTACTGAAAAAAGTGTTTTCATCGTGCTATTTTTTTTTGGTTTATAATTGAATGTGATTCAAAATTGAGTAAAGGAGCTTGACGGGGAAAGGACAATATCAGTCAGAAGCGAAGCGACTAAAAAAAGGGATTTTTAAATCCCCTTTTTTCTCTAAGATGCAATTGATACCGATAAATGTTCTCCTTTTGAAACATCAACCGATTTGAAGTAAGCATTTTTGATTTGATCGGTTAACTGATCCGATTCAAGATCAGCTGATTCAATTATCCGAAACCAACTCCAAAACACTTCAAAGACTTGTGTTTCTGATTCGATTTCTGAATCTTCCAGCGAATCAAAATATTCACGATCATACAACAGAACAATTTCCTGATAATCACCAAAATCGTGATTAAATGTTTTTACAGAGTAGTAAGCCATTGTTTTAAATTTCTGTGGAATGGGAAAATTGGAGTGAAAGAAATCAAGTAATACCCGCATTTCAATTTTTAGTTTTTTATAAAATGCTGAATCGCCCATCTGGGCAAAACCGTTTGAGCCTAAGACTAAATAATCCATGATAATTTGATTTAAGTTGATTACTCATTTAAAAACTACATGTTTTGTGAAATCCATTGTTGAAAAGCCTTTTCAGTAGTTAAATCTCCGCTTACCCATATCCGATGGATTTCCAGAATTATTTCCCAGGCATGCTCACCCTGCGCGAAGAATCCTTCTTCTGGGTCAAATACTTCAACAGTGCAAAGTGATGTATCGATAACTCCGCAACTGTATTTTCCATTAAGCCAACTTTCATTCAGTGTAATATCCATTGTATATTGCCCATGCCTTTGGGTCTTATTTGGGTATCAAGCTCACCCGGTTTGATTAGTAAATGATTAGTTCAGGGTAATTGTGTTCCAGTTCTTTGGGCATTTTATGATACAACTCGTTGTAACATTCACCAAGTTCGAAAAGGTGTGGATGCTCGCTCAGTGGATCATCAGATTCCAGGTAAGGACCAAGAACCCATAACAGGGCATCCATCAGCCTTTGATATTCATCCATTGTCAATTCAACTGTATTCATAAGTAAATGCTCATGCCCTTGAGACTCATTTTGGCATCTGGCACGCCTTTTTTGTTTAATTAATCCTCGTTTGGTTTCATGATAAAAATGGCTGGTGACGGATCGTCAAAGTCCTGAGCCTGGATGACCGATTTGAGAATAACCAAGCGCATATTCCGGTTACCATCCATGTCAGGATCCAGTTTTTCGTTTGGTTCCCAATCGCCTTTGTCGGCAAGCACCACATTCAGTTTATACATTAATGTTGACTGTGGACATGCCCTGGCGGCAAACATGAACATGAAAAGTACATCCCAAAGCCTCCCGTCAACGTCCTGTACATTTTCAAAACCTTCCGGCAATTCCACGTATTTATCCCAAACCGCACGGGTCAGATAAACAGGATACTTGATACCTGCCTCTTTTGAAATCTTTTGATCGACACGGACTAAGAATCCATCTTCCACAGCCTGTCTGGTGCTGTAAATGTCAATTACTTCCCAATCTGAAAAATCACTCATTTTGTTTTACTGTTGCCCTACAGATTTTTATTGGCATCTGGCTCGCCTGTTAATTTGAACCCTATCAGATTGAGCAGACTGGATTCTAGTCAATGGGCGAATGTCAGTTTTGAAGTGAAGCGAGAAAGTGACCGAGTGCGGAGCAAGCTTTTCATTTCCCAACAGGAAGCAGAAAAGCTCCCTTTACTTTTCCGGGATGCACAAATAACTTTGGGCGAGAATTGATAGAAGAAAAGCTCTCTAAGTCATCTGATTAACCTGAAACCCAAGTAAAATATAATACAAAAAACCCGAAAGCTACGGGTAGGTTTCGGGTAAAAATCAATCAATCAATCAAATGAAATTATAGGAAGAATAATTTCAGGGACTTTTAAGTTTCTCTTCATCCCGCTCATTTTTTCGTTCTTGACGCAGCTCACGCCTTGCCGCTCTTCGGGCAAGTCGCTTTTCTTTACGGGTTGGGACTTCTAGCGGCAGAGATAATTCTTGTGAATTTCCATCACCCCGTTGTTTTAGTTTCCCGATTTGTTGGGTTTGCTGGGCCACAAATGTGTCAGCTGCTACATTTACCACGGATGGTTTTTCGATTAATTCAATGGCTGCAACCATTCCTGCAATGATTCCTGCAAAAAACAGAGTCAGGTATTTCCATATATTTAGAAAGAATATTTTCATGGCTGCACGATTAAAAGTTCATTACCGGTCCAGTTTCTCACATCCGAATGCACCCAGCTGACATTATCCTCTATGCAAGTTATCCCCAGTTCGCGCCAATGCTCCCGGATATATTGCCGGACTTCGGCTGCTGACACCGTGAATAGTTTGTCGGATGCCCTTCCGTGGGCATGTTGTGAAGTGAGGCTGAACAAAGTTGTTTCTGGAGTTCTGATTCCTGACCAGTTCCGGGTTCCTCCATCCCACCAGTTATTGATTGTGACAGGGCCGAACTGGTCCCGAAGTTTTTGATCTGCTGTGATCAGCCGTTTGTCCAACAGGCCGACCAGAATATGAGGAGTTGACTCAAATTTCAGATACAATTCTTTGGGAATGTATTCATCCAAATTGAGGTTAGTCGAAAGTTTAATTCTTTGCATCTTTTTGCCTGATTTTTCGGATTGAAATACAAATGGTCAGAATACCAACGATCAATGAAATCAGAAAAGCTGCAGATTGCAGCCAAAAGGTTATTTCATCCTGCATGGCTTTATCCAGATTAAGGATTGAGCCAAACAAAAAAGTAGCGATAGTGCTGAATGCACCTGCCTGGGGAGTTTCTTTCATAGTGTTTTTGATTTCAAACCTAGAGCAATAGGCTATCTCAACAAAGGACAGGTTTACTACACTTTAAACCCTTTAATCTGAGTAGTCCCAATGCGGTCAATAAAGAGTTCGCAACTCATTTCTTCAATCAGGAATTCACCCTCACGGGTGTGGTACTTACTGCAAATATTGTTGATCACATGCCGAAGCACATTTATCGGCAGGTCAAATTCTCCACTTACTGCAAGGCGGTTGGACCAGAATTGGTTCCAGTTTTTCCAGTAAAGAGGCAGTATCCCCGTATCTGCTTTTTCGTATTCGAATGAGAAATTTGCATTTTGAACTCCACCGGCATTGTTTGGATTGTTGATCAGCAGTCGGGGTGAAAATGCCTGCGTTTTTGCCTTCCAGGTGTTCATGTTTCCCTGCTGGTTAACAAGAGTAAGCTGCTCGTTGCCATAGCAGCAGGACCATGATGATTTGATTTCTTCCACTTCCTCCCGTCCGAACTCGTGCCAGCCGTTTTGAAGGCCAATCGAGATTTCCTCCCACCCTAAAACATCGGTAGTATCTGAGGCCATAGTTGATCCATTAACTTTCTCCTGCGTAATCCATTTGTACTGATAGAAAGTATTGTTCGAACTCATAAGCCGGATTTCACCTTCTACAGGACTATCTATGGCCCATATTCCGGGCCAGTCAACAACAGGTTCTTTAATGTCTGCCCTTCGGTCACTCAGATCATTAAACCGTTCAGAAAACACCATATCATTGGCATCATGTTCCCTGGTAAACTTTATGGCTACACTTTTTTGCTCTCCGATTTCCCATACACCCAAAAAGTAATCATCCAGATTGATAGCCGGACCTGTTAATAGCTTTTCCCTGGAATGGATATTAACGGTATTATCAGGCAAAAAGTGAAAGCAAACATTGGTAAGGTTTTGAGTGGAAAGAATCAAATCTCCAACCTTCATCTTTGGAAAGTGGTTATTTGGTATCAATTTATAAAAATAACGGCGGGTGTAACTGTACAATTTCACACCAACTGAATGTGGCATATTAATTAGTATAATATTCCCTGATTCATCGCGCCCGACAACCTGATCCTGATAGAACAATTCTCCGGTTTGCAGGTATTGTGTTACCGTGATATCGTAATTGTTGTAAATACAAAGGTTTCGAAGCTGGACATCTTCATTCAGAAAATTAGTGCCGATGTGAAAGTTGTTATCTTTCAAGGACTCCCTGATCACGTAGTTTAGAAAAAAGAAAGGAGTAACAACGGTCACTTTACCAGAGTCATAAGTATTGTTCTTTTCAGTTAATACCTGTAGGTCAATCTGAGATTCTACCATTTGCACATAAGTTCCCAGAAATAGCTGATTAACCTTACAACCAGTTGTCTTATTAAACAGGTAACTCATCACCTGCGTATCGTAAGTTTCACCCGTTGCCTGTAATCCCTTTCCGGGTATATTATCCCAAATTGTACGCTTGATGACTAATCCTTTATCGGTAAAAAAGCCGTGGTTCACAATCGGGAAAGCACAATAACAATGCTGATCCGGATTGTAATTCGGACTGCCCAACCAATCTATCTCATGGGAGAATATCGGGATATCCAGCAGATCGCGCTGCTGTTCTAGTTCGCCCAGTACCCCGACCTGGTCAATCAGGGAAGCTTCGTAACTGGTAGCTGTTGCGTTGGTAATAGTAAGAGTACCGGCCATGAGAAGTACACCACCAAAACGGATTTCAAAGCCCGGGAACTTCTGGTTGGAGTTTCTCCTGTATTTGGCAAAACGCTCCGCAAAGCCAAATAAGGCACGGGTGTATTCATTAATCGGAAAGGTAATCCCAAGACCAAAGCTTCCTGGTATCTTGTCAAAAGCACAAACCGGACTTTTCCATGTCAATTGCATGGAAAAGTCCACAGTTAGGGGTATGTTATTACCGTTTAATGTAAGGGTCAACATTATTCCAAATTTCAGGTTTTAAATTTCACGCAACTCTCACTCACCTTAGCCTAAATAAAATAGCTCAGCACTTCACCGATGGAAACATCAGTTGGTTTCTTTTCGAAGTCTTTTTCTTCAATCTTTTCGGTATGAAACTCCACCTTGATTTCTTCGTTCTGAATGGCCTCGTACCTTTCGTTGTAATCCATGTTGGCTTTTGTCCAGGCAGCTGCATTGGGCCATAAAAGAAGCACATGACTACCAATGGCCCCATCGTTGAGAACTTCTCCGTCTTTTAGCTCAAACTCCTTTGCCTTCTTTTGCTTGAGCTCACGAAACTCAACAGAAAGTTCATCAATGTTTTCCGGTTTGCAGAATTTCAGGGCTTCTTCGGTCTTTTCCTGGATACTTTTCAGGAGGCGAAGATCACGACCCAGGGTAATTGATTTTTTGAAGTCTTTGATCCCTTTTAGTTGTGATAAGCCATTGGCGATAAGGATAACCTCCTTTCGCCTGATCGATAGTTTTTTCATCTGGATTCTTGATTGTTAAAGGGTTTCGATTTCGGAAAGAATGGCTTTGAGTTTGGTAACAACTGCTGTAACAAGACTTGTAGTAGCGGCAATCGATTCCACATTGTTGAAGTTGACATTGTTTCGTCCGCTCTGACGGTCAATGGAGATACTTACTGAAGAATCACCGTTTTCAGAAATCGGCACATGACAACTGATATCGCTACTAGATACAGATACATTGATGTTCTTTTCAGAAACGACACAAACACCCGAAAGGCTGTTAGGAGTGAAAGTTTTTAATGTACTAAACATGATTTTTACTTTTTAGAATTAAACATGGGTCAAAAGTGTGGCTTTGTCTCTGTGGCAGAAAGGACAGTTTTAAAAGGAACGGATCGCCCGAACGTTGCGGATAAAAGTGTACCTGCTTTCATTTGGGCCAGTCTGAACACCGGTTGATAAATTTTGGGTCCAAGCTTCTGATGCGCTATATTCTGTTGACGACCAGTATGCAATAGAGCTACCAAATCCAGCATTGATGGCTACCCGGTTTAGAAACAGCTTGTTTAATTCATCTTTACTTGGAAGATACCACCCGGAATATCCACCCGACGAATAGCTTGCACACAATTTTGCTGCATAAGTCCCGACTCCATATTTAGTGGTAATTATACTCGTGTTTGAACTTCCAGCTCCCAATACAGATGAAGTCCCTAAATTCTGAGTGGTTGGTGAATTCTGCCAATATGTAGACCCCTGGTCGCTTGTTGCAACGATTAACCCATGTGTTTGTCCGGCAACGTAACCCGAATCTCCGCTAACAAAAACATAGGCAATTACGCCACCCTGGTAACTGCTTCCTACTGCCAGAGCATTACTTACCAATTCATTCTGCGAAGGGCATCGGGTACTACCGGTTGTTGATCCGGATATAGTCACTTGGTACCTGGCCAGGATTTGGGTACAATCCATTATTAAAAGATCATCTGTACCTGCTGTTATCCCCGATTTTGGGGTAAAGTTCAAACGCAAAAAATTCTCAGTAACTAACCTGTTATCTCCAGCCATTTGATCGTGCTATTTCGAGTTCCTTAATTCGTGCCTTCAAATCCAATATTTCAAATTTCATTGCTTCCACCTTTTTATCTTCCTGTTGAACGGCTTTGGTTATGATTCCCAGATGATTACCAAAGTTGTGCGATTTCTGATCATTGCCTGAAAGCCAGGGGTGGGTATCTTCAGCAATAAACCCGATGCCAAAAGATCCATTGGATTTTAGATTATACCTTTTAATATCAACATTACGGAGAAACCCTAATGCATCAATATTAAGGTCTGTTATATTATTCTTTAATGTCCTGGATGAACCACGGTAAACTTCTGATCCTGTTATAGTGGATGACACGTTGATCGTTCCTGTAACAGTCAGAGCTGCAGTGGCAAAGGCGTTTGATGAACTTCCGTTAATGGGTGCATACGAATGTGTGTGGGTAGTGATAAGCCCTGTGAGAACATATTCAACAACTGCTTTTGTCATTGATATATAAGGACTTTCGTTGTATAGAGAAACTGGAAGGCATCCGACGGCAGGAGTCGTCCCATTAACTTGTATTCCTCCTCTTACTGCGGATCCGGCCAAGGGAAGCGTGTAAGCTCCACCCATAGCTACCCATGACCTGACTCCGGCTGATGTAGATGATAACACGTATCCGCTGGTTCCGGGATTCCCAAGCGTTGGCTCATAGCTGTGTGTATGTGTGCTGATTGTTCCTGTCAGAACCGCTTCAACCTGAGCTTTGGTGATTGAAGTTAGGTATCCAGCACTTGTCCATGGAGTACCAATTCCCCAATTGGATCCTGTCCAGTATAAACTTCTGCCAGAATAACTTCCATCCAGAGAAACGGGTATATATACATCGGAATGACTTTGTATAGTATGTGCAGCAGCAGTATGACTATGCGAACTAATTGTTCCGGTCAGAACCGCTTCAATCTGTGCTTTTGTTATAGAAGTCAGGTATCCCAGACCTGTCACGAAACTATAAATCTGACTTCCGGTTGCCAATGCGGTGCTTGTACTACCTACAGCACCTGTTATAATCGAAAACGTGGGAATGCCAGGATTGGTCAGTGCTAATTGTGATGATGTTCCGCTAGCCATATTAGTGAGATAGCCCATACTCGTCCATGGTGTTCCTGTCACATAGGTATTTGTATCATAACTGATCACCCCGGCTGTTGATTTAACCAGTCCACTGCCGGATAGTGTTGCCTGATAGCCGGAATGGGTATGGCTTGTCAGCGAATACAGTCCGGAATGATTTCCCCACCCAAAAGCTGTATTCCAGTTGGAAGAGTTATCTGAAAGTATTGTGTAAACTCCCGAAGAAGCCCCACGGAGCATGATTCCCTGGCTTGTAAAGTCTCCATCGACCAAAACATCAGCATGCGATGTTTGTGAGGTCAGGTAACCCATCGAAGTCCATGGTGTTCCGGTTACATATCCCATGCCTGTCCATGGAGTTCCTGATACGTAAGTTGTGGTATCTAATGTCCAGGTATCAACTGCCGTTTTCTTCAGCAAACCGGAGGTTCCGGCCAGAGCTGCGATGGCAGTCAAGTCAGTATCCAGAGGCTGATAAACTCCCGTGTGGTTATGACTTGTCAGAGAATACCCTGAAAGATCGTGGGAATGAGTACTGATTACTCCAGTCAGAACAGCTTCCACCATTGTTTTTGTAATTCCAGTCAGATACCCCATTCCAGTCCAAGGCGTTCCAGTCACGTAGGTATTTGTATCGTAACTGATCACTCCAGCTGTTGACTTTACCAGTCCAGTGCCGGAAAGAATTGCCTGATATCCGGAATGTGAATGACTTGTTAGCGAATACAGTCCGGCATGGTTTCCCCACCCATAAGCCGTATTCCAGTTGGCAGAGTTATCTGTAAGTATAGAATAAACACCTGAATTGGCTCCACGAAGCATGATCCCCTGGCTGGTAAATTCTCCATCAACTAAAACATCAGCATGTGAGATCTGAGAGGTCAGATAACCCATACTCGTCCAGGGTGTCCCGGTTACATATCCCATTGCTGTCCAAGGAGTGCCTGACACGTACGAGGTAGTATCTAATGCCCAGGTGTCTGCTGCTGTTTTCTTCAATAAACCGGAGGTTCCGGCCAGGATTGCAATAGCCGTGAGATCTGCATCCAATGGCTGATATACTCCCGAGTGGCTATGCCCAGCTGTCGCATAATAACTACCATGCTGTCCGTCCAGAAGATCAGCATTAAGATTAGTTACTACGTTTGTGTTACTCATAACACCTCCTGTTAACAGGAGATAAGGATGCAAATGATTATTGGCAGCTACATTGACACCGATATCAACTGCCGTTAATAATCTTGCATCTGCTGCCGCACCTATTTTCTGATACAACCCATCCATCTTAGCGGAGAAACCAACGAATCCGGAGCCCGGATCATTAAGATTTGTAACCGATAAGATATCAAGTTGTGCAAGCTGTTTCCTTGAAGCCATAATCTTTATATTAACCCATGATTACTACTGTATATTGACCGGCTGTTGGAGCTACATTAAAGTTGAAAGTCGTGACGTTAACACTGGTATCAATGATCTCACATTCCACGGCATCAAATGGCGTTGAAGTTCTGGATATGACGGCAATAGTTGCCATTGTATTAAGTCCATGTGTAACAGGGTAAGTTAAAGCTGATCCGTCACCAATAGTCTGAGTGAATTTACGCACCAGGGATAAGGTTCCGGTAGTTTGTAATGCTTGTTTTAATTTCAGCGGGGTAATAGCTCTTACATCATCCGTTCCCGTAGCAACTTCAGCTGTAGTTGCAATTTCAATGATTCCCTGGGCGGTTTCTGATGCAGCAATTATGTCCGGAATGTTTTTATTGACAGTGGTCCAATGCGCTGCCAAAGTTGGACTATCCTGTTTGGCAATCACCATATCACCAATCTGAACATCTTCGGCAAAGAATGTTCCGGCAACTGTCACTACATAGGTATGACCCTGCTTGATACCGGCAATAGGCGTTGCATCCAAAAGCGGAGCATTGGCTGCGGCATCATAGCCACCTTTGTAGATTAAACTTCCAGAGATTGTTGTATTGATGGCATTAATCAATTGCAGGACCTTATCCGCAGAGAATAATTCAGTAGTTGCACCCAGAATAGCAGCATCGTTAATTACCCGGTGCCTGGTGGCATCGGCTATGTGGGTATCAATCTGGGCATGGGTGTTTGAACCAACTCCGGAGAGATCAGTATGAGCCAGCTGTTGAAAGTTTGCTGCTGTGGCTCCTGATGCCCGAAGGACCTGACCGGCTGCAGCACCAGAGATGGTATGCTCTGCACCCAAAGCCAGATTGGTTGCGATAACGTGCGAAGTTGGGGTACGGGCATTGGTCATTCGTGCATCGGAACTGATGACAAGTGCTTGCCAACTGGTTCCGTCATAGAAATAGATCAATTTGTCCGCAGTGTTCCAGTAAACCCGACCCGGCGAGGCGGTTGGAGCGGCTGCTAAATTTTCAAGCCTTGCCTGAAGAAGCTGATTTAGAGCCAGGTCCAAATCAATTAAAAATGTCTTTTTTGCCATTTGATTTTAGTTTAAATCGGCAAAACCCGCAAGAGCTGCCGAAAAGGTTAATACAATCATATTCTCATTTATTTGTTTTATATCTCCTTCGTACTCATTGCCGAAAACGTCTGTAATTGTAACTGTTGGGTATTTGGCCAGATTATGGGTGATCTCCCAAACTCTGGAAGGATTTACCTGTTCGTGGTGATAGTTCTTGTCCCCAACCTTGTTCCATTTATTGTTTTCCCTAAGTTCAAGGCCTTTCTCTGGTGTAAACTGGATCGTTCCATCTTCGGGTTCGACAAGTTCACCCTCCTCCGTTCGGTGATCATACTTTTTAATCTGGATACCATTACAGAGTTCAAGCAATCCTGATTTAAAAAGAATAAGGGCATCATCCCTGTTTTCTTCATTAATACCCTTGCCAACAGTAAGCAAGCGATCTAAGGACACCCATTGCAGAGGGTTTGCCAAAGGATCTTCCGTTGGATAACTACCAAGGATGATTTCCCTAAAGGCCCTTGTAATAGCCCCAATACCAATGGCTATTGACTCATTTCCATTAATGGAATGATCCTGACCCAACGCCTGACCAAATTCAATATCAAGATTAAAAATATTCAGGAGCCATTTCTCAGGATCACGATCATACTTCTCATTGTAAAGACCAGGATACTCTCGCCATAGCGAATCGATCAGTTCCTTCATGTTTGGATCTTTCCAAATATCTTTTAGTTGCACTCTGCCTTTCATCGGTGAGCCTCCAGTATTTTAATGTCCAGGTTTTGAATATCTTCCCCGCTATCAAAAAGTTTGTTATCACCAGGTTCAATATATACTGGAATAAGTTTTTCCTGATTCTGAGGATCCACCATCCAACACTGTTTTGAACTGAGAAAATCCCGCAAAGCGAGTATTTCAATGGGTGATTTGGGACCTGTATTCAGTTCCCAAGTCCGTTGTGAGCTGGAGGAAATAGTTTTTTGACTGGCTACTTTGGATCCGGCAAGAACAGGAACTGCACGGTAAGCAATTTCGGATTCTGTTTTAAGTCCTTCTGTGGATGGACCGGTAAGCCAAATACAATCAATACCTGAGAGAGGATTAACGTAAATGAAGGTAAAAGCTCTTTCGTAATATGCATTATCAACGATATAGGTGCGCCGCTCTGAAATTTCGTTTTCCGAGTCATAAAGCCAAAATGAGTAGCTTAGCAATTTCTCTCCTGGCTTAAGATCAAAACCCACAAATGCAGGATTAAATGCGAACTCAAGTAATCCGCTTGCAGGGTCCAATACGCAGCTACCTGAAGGCATATACAGTCGGGCAATTTTCAGGTCTGTTTTAACTGAAAGTATCCAGTTTGCATTATGGATATTGGTCCATCGGGAAAGGTACCAGAGCTTAACGATCTGAGTTGGCGAAACAACTTGATTGTTCGGAAGGTGAGTCAGAAATTTACCTCCTTCAATGTATTCACTGGCGAAGTTTTTGTTTGAATCATTCAAAATGCCAAGTTCGTAAGGCCGTAGTTTGCCTTTAATTACTGTTAACGAATTGTTTGTTGACAGGTTGTTCCATGCCACCTGACGGTTGCCGGAAGAATCTGTCCATACCTCACCGATATCGATGATAACGTTAAAAGCTAATTTTGGATGAGCAGTAACCACGCCAACAGCAGGATAATCAAAATCGTAGGTTACCGGCTGATCGATCAGTCCAGAGATATCGAATACGGCTTGAAGTCCCGGGGTTGATGGTGCTATTTCCTCCACAAAGGGTGATCCCATCAAAGTATCACAAGAGACTTTAACCGCGAGTTTATGATTTACCCTCACTGCACTGGCTGTAAGGGTTATTTGAATGGGATTGCCTGAAAGATGAATCGGACCACCCGTTATTGCATGCGTTACCATAAAGAGCCTCCCCAACCCCTCCAAAGGAGGGGCTTCTCGTTTAACTGTTGATTAATGCGTCAAAAATCAGACAACCTGTGAATTATCGAAAGGACAGTTTTTAAGCCCACTCCTTTAGAGGGGGTTTGTGGGATGCTATGCTATTTCAATCCACTGTTTGTGGTTTTCTGGTATTGCTCCCGTTTGCGTTCATAAGCCTCGATAGAAATGGAAGGGTTCCAATTTTTCAGATCAGATACAGCCGTTGCCAAAGCCAATAAAATCTCATTTTGGTTTTGGTTAGTTGGATTAATACCAGATAGTTTTCCAAGCAAGCTGTTTAGTGCTGAATGGGAAACTGAATTTGAATCAGCAGTATATCCTTTCGAAGAAAAACCTCTGGATTTTCTCACCTTGTATGCTCCCGGAGTGATGGAGTATCTGGTTTGCCTCATGTTCTCCAATCCGGCCACCATCGAGGCGATCTGAGGATTGCGAAGCATATCGGCAGGGATGACATATTCCCCTTTGTGGACTATGCCGGCAGGCTCATTCTTTCCTCCTGCACCTGTGTATCCACCACTGGCATAACCTTTAGGTTGTGAGAAATTGGCTATTGACTGGGCAACAATGGAAGCAATACTGCCAATGGCTGAAGCGGTATTGATGGCCACCCAAGGCATCCCCAGAGTCAGTGGAAATGTGGCTACTGCTTTTGCGTTGGCGATGGCGGTATTAAAGATGACCTGGCCTATTGCAGCTGCTTGCTGAAAAAGGAACATTGCTTTTCCCAGTGCTGTTTCCTTTCCAGCCAGTTCAGCCAGACCACCAAACAATGAATTTGCAGCGGAGAAAACAGCATCACCGATCTCCTGTTTCTTTGCCAGTTCATCCAGTTTGATTTGAACGAGTTTATCCGATAGGCTACGCTCAGCGGTTGCGATTTTAGCGGCATTATCATTGGCATCAATGAGGTCCTGCTGATATTCTGCCTGGGCCATATCACGCTTTGCTGCAAACTCTTCCTCGTCCGTTTTTGCTTTCGCATGTGCAATAAGGGCTGCATCCATGATTCTTTGCTCATTTTCTGCCTTTTCCAGATCTGACATTATTTTCAGGTGAGCTGTTGTCTTTTCCTGAATGGTTTTATTGATCGTATCATTCAAGGCTACTTCCTGCTCTTTCAGATCTGTTTTGTCCAGCAGTTGTTTTTTTAGTCCGGCCAATTCATCTGCCCATCGGTTTTCCTCAATAGCTTTTTGCTTTGCAATTCCCTCTTTCAGGTTTCCCACTTTGGCATCAGCCAGTTCTTTCTCTGCCTTTTCCAATAAGTCTTTAACTTTTTTTTCAGCTTCTACCTGCAATTGCAAAGACTGGGAATAAGCCGCTTCGTATTCCTTACTCCCCTTCTCATAGATGGCCATTTTAGCCTGTTGAAAATTGATCTCTTCTATCAACTGATCAGCCTTGAACTGATCTTCTGAGCCTTTTGTTTCCAGGTGGCTTTTCTTGATCAGTGCCATTTTTGCTTCATGCTGCGCTGTGGCGTTATCAATAAGTGTTTTCAGCCTTTCTTTTTCCTTCTTTTGGGCTTCTGATTCTGATTTGTCATCCGCTTTTCCTTCTTTTTTTGTTCCAAGTTCATTGAGCCGGTCAATTTCGTTTTGGATGGATTCAATCGATTTATTACGGGCGGTTATCTCAGCTTCGGTCGAACGGGGCATTTTGTTGGCCGTTTCCAGTTCCAGCTCTTTTGCCCGGACCAGGTCAAGAATAACACCAGTACCAGCGCCTCCGTCCACTCCGGTCTTGAAATCTTCCTCCTTCTGTTTTCTGGTTACCGAAAGCAGTTTCTCTTTCTGCATTAACAAGGCTTTCTGCTGCTCAGTCATATTTGAAAAAGCTGTATTTGCATTGCGTCCCTGGGCTACGGCAGCATTTCCAAAGGATAGCAAGTTGTTGCCCAAAGCCTGCCAAAAGGATATATCGGCACCTTTACCGGAAGAGAGATCAAGAAGCTCTCTTTCGATATCGATCAGTTTTTCTGATGCCGCCTGAACAAATGCTTTCCGTTCCAGTGCTTTGATATAAACATTAATAGAATCGGTAGCTTCTTTGGTGTAGACATTTTCTAAATTGATATTTCCAAGGGTAACAGGCGAAAGTTTATGCATTTCTGCAATGGCTTGAAGACGCTCCGCGTCTGAAAGTTTCTTGTTTCGGGCAGTTGCCAGTAAATCTTCGATGGCTAGTTTTTCCTCCACGATCCTTTTTTTAGCTTCCAGATTCAGTTGATTCATCATAAACTGCGTTTTTTGTGCAGCTGTCATCTGCCCGGTATAAAAGTACAGGGCGGTACCTGCTGCAACGACTAATCCAACAAACAGGCCTATCGGGTTGGCAGCCATGGCAGCGCTAAAGGCCCGGAACTGGATCGAAGCCACTGCCAGGTTGCCCGAGAGCAGTGCCACACCCGCATTATACAGGGAAATGGCAGCAAACTGTGCAGTAAAGGCAGCTGACTGAAGCCACCCTGCGACAATACCTAAAAGTGTTTCTTTATTTTTCCTCGCTTCCCACATCGTAGCCAGTTTGGCTGCAATGGTGTAGGCCGTAAGGGAATAAATGAGCGATAGGATAAGTATCTTATGCCAGGATATAAAATCAATGGAGATGGTTAATGCCCTGATAAAATAGGTCAATCCACTGGTGCTTACCTGGAGTGCCGGAGCCAGTTTTTCACCCAGTTCAATACTCATCACATTGAGCCTGTTTTTGGCCTGGGCAAGTTTGGCGTTGTTGTTGCCGGTATTAATGATTGCCTGTTCGATAGCTACATTAGTTCCGGTTACTGCCTGCTCATAATGTCTAAATTCTTTCACATTCTGAATCAGGGTATTGGCTACGTTGATGTTCTCAAGACCAAACATCTTTAGTTGTTCCTGCGGGGTAAGAACTTTTTTAGCCAGATTCTCCAAGGCTGTTCCCATACCAACAATTGCAGGGTTGGTATCATCAGCCCCTAGTTGAAGATGGAGTAACATTCCACGTAGTCCGCGACCGGCTATTTCGGGTTGTGAAAACCGGGGTGCAAGGGTTTCCAGTGTTGCTGTAAGTGTTTCAATGGATAGTCCGGCCATGGAAGCGGTGGTTCCTGCTTTTTCAAAGCCTATGGTTAGGTATGGTATTTCTCCTGCACCTTCCTTTGAACCAGCTCCCAGGACATTGATGATCCGGCGGGCCTGATCAACGGATACATTATACTGGTTCATCACCATGGTAAGCCCTGAAATGGCAGGTTGCAGATCAATCTTTGCTGCATCAGCTAGTATAATGGCTTCCTTGGTAACATTTACCAAAGCCTCCTTATTTTTTAGAAGTTCAGGTCGGGCTGAACCTACTTTGGTAAATGCATCAACAATTTGCTGAGCCGATTGGGTGACACGTATTCCACCTTCCAGGGTATCTGTCGACATTTTTTTGGCCATTTCGCCCAGCCATTCGAGATCTTTTCCTGCCAGACCAGTCAAAGCTGAAAGATTATCCAGTCGCTCTTCAAAGTCATTATAAGTTTGAATGATCTGTTTTACTCCCATCACTAGCGCCACAGAAGACGCAAGAAATGCGGTAACCATCGAGAAATAGTCATTAAACATCCTTCCGATGTTGCGCATGGACCACTTGCTTTCGATCTGACCGATATCTGCGCGGTGCTGATCGATGATTGCTTTTAGTTGTTTGATTTTGGAAGCTTCGGCCACATATTCTTTGGAGCCAATAGTCATTCGTGCCTGGGTGTTGATGGTCTTGTTCATCTCGGCACGGATGCTGGCAATGTCATTGGTGACTTGCTGACCATTGATGTAAAGGTTGATTCGCCTGTTGTAGGAAGTTGCCATGGTAGATATTTTTCACAAATATCCGATTGGCAAACAGTAGTGGAAAGGACAAGAAAAAAGTGGGTTTTCTTTACATGTTCTTATAACATATAAAGAAAAAGGGCAAAATGGATACAGATTATTTGATTCTCATTCGGGTTGCATTTACCGCAGCATCAGCATTGATATTGGCCAGTTCATCAGCCAGAATAGGAACATTTCTATCCAGTACAGGATTGAACCATTCGACGGCTACACGTTCTCGAACCCGTGCAGGATACCTGGCTGTTCGAGTGACCAATCCATTTCCATTTGACTGATATCCTCGTCCAACGCCTTTATGAACAAAAACGCCATGACGCTCAAAGGAGAAGCCAACGTAATTTGCTAAACCGAATTCTTTTCCAACTTTGCTCATGATGCTGGCTGCTAATTTCTTTTCGGTTTGTTTGCCGCCATCACGGATAACAAATGATTCTGTTTTCCCGTCAGAGAACCATCGGGCACTTCCACGAAGGGAGTTGCGAACCATTGGTGCCCATTTCTGGACCAGTGCATTCTGCTCTTGAATGGTTTGGGGATCAGGCTGACTGCCGGTTGATTGGGAAACGTATCTTGATACTTTTCCTTTAAAGTTTCCGTTGGTTCCGTAATTGTTCTTAAGATATCCCATTCTGTTCGATTTATGGGATTAACCATTTATCCGGGTTCACTTCATTACTTCGTGGTGAAGTTATGACGTAAGTATATCGAATACCGTAATTCCCATCTGATTCATTAACCAGGAGCGAAGCTTCGACGCTTGAGAAATCAAAATCACGAATAGCCGGTGCCAATGGATTGCGTTTATCTGCTTTCATCCTAACAAGAAGTTCATCCCCGATTTCTTCCATGTTTTCCCAGGCTGATTGAATAGCTTCAAAGTCAGTCTGGTCAGAAACATGATCGATCAACATGAAAGCGCCACGTCTGTTTTTAAGCAGATTATCGCTTTTGTCGTCCGTGAAGTCATAGCCATAACCTTCAAGAATCAAAAAAGGGTGTTTGACATCAGTACGGTTAATACCTCCCAACACTTCATCGACTTCCATCCTGAAAAAATGTTTTTCACTATCCGAGTGACCGATATCCTTATGCAACCTTGCAAGGTTTTCAAAATAGGAAACGAGCTGAGAGAATTTTGCTACCATAATTTCGAGTGATTAAGGGTGTTGATTATTTATGTGACCTGGCGTTTTCCTTATATTTTCGGGTCATGTAGGCAAAGATGGTATTGACCGGCTTTGTAGCCCAAATTTCATCATGAATAATATCATCACCCACAAAATTTTGAAAGACCTTTATCCAGATATTTGGATCTCTTTTGATGTCTGGCGGAGCGATATCACCATCTGAAACTGTCGGAATGGTTGTCAATTCTGTTACCGTTTGAAAAATGAGAGGATAAGCCAGAGCAAGCCACTCATGCATTAGCTGGTAATTCAGAACAATAGCCTCAAGGATATTTTTATTAATTTTCCCAATCCTGGAATGGCGGCTTTGAATATGCTTTTCATCAAAAGTTTCATCTTTTCTGAGGTACAGCGAAGCGATGAATTTATTCAAATCGGATTCATCACCTGACTGCTGATAATTGGCAAAATAGGTATCCGCAAAGATGAACTGACCGAATGTGATTCCTTTAAGTTTGCCTTCCGGAGCGTATAAAACCAATCCTTTTGTATAGATAGAAATCTTCCTGATTATAAATTCATGATAAGGTTTGTGATCTCCTACAAACTCAAAGATTTCCGTGAGTTTGTAGCGTTCATAATCAGATAATTTATTGAGGATCCCTTTTTTTAGTCCTGTCAATGCTTTCAGAAAAGCGAAATCAGAGATTGCCGATTTGTAAAGACAAGCTATTGCGATCAGTTGCTTTTGAGTCACATCAGCCCAATTCTGAGGTACTTTACTGTTCACCTTTCGGGTTAATGGCAGCCAACCATTAGGACGATAAATTACTTCAATTTCTAACATGCCCAGAATGATTTTTTGTCTGTATTGGTCCGTCTCAGTAAATTACCTGTTTGCCCGCAGTAAGTTGGCCAGTCAATGGCATTTGCAATAAGGTAACTTTTTAGCTGCTCCAGATAATTTTGTCCTTTATCTTTGTTTCGCTTAGCAAGGAAATTAATACGTTCGCTTTCTGAAGGCTGTTTGTTTGTCAATAGATTATTGTAGGCGTCAGTACTTTCGAAGTATAAGCCTTTCTCCGTAAGATCTGCACCGCTTTCTTCCATTAAAAGCGCCGTTGCCAGATAGGCGATGGCTTTTTGAATATATGGAAGGATTGCTGTCACTTTTGCTGAAGGTGTTTTCTTTACCATTTCTAGTTTTATTTCATTAAAAATTGTTTCTCCAAGTATCGGTTTGATATCCAGATCCTCCACTAACTGCATAGGAGATTTCAGCCGAAGGAAAGTCAGACGGCTGTGATTAATGAAAATGATTGCGTTGAAAGTACTGGTATCAGGGATAAATGATGATTTCAATAAAGTCCATCCATCCGAATCAACAAATGATTTGAAATTGACTGATTCTGCTTCAGACTTCTTGATTTCCATCTCCAGATAAAAAAGGATTTCATCCAATCCATTGAAGCCGGTTGTTTTGAAATACTCTTTCAATTCAACTTCCTGGTATTTAAAGAGACTTTTTACCTTTTCGTTTTCGGTTCGCTTGAACCCTCCATCGGAGATGGTGGCGTTCAGAACCTGGAACCCGGACCAATAAGTCAGGTGAATCAGTGACCGTTGTACCAGAGACAAAAGTTCACTGAAAAGGATATTCTTTCCAACTAAAGGATTCTCTGGCGGATTGTCATAAAAATCCTGCAATTCCTTGAATAATTCGGAACCCAGCAATGGCCGAAGGTAGGCAGTTTCTGCATTCTGTATATGGGGTTTTAACCTGTTAAAGTCGGTCCCTGCGCCAACTGCCAGATATTGTTTGATTTCTTCGATAGTTTTGAATAGCATTACGATAGTGTTTTAGTTGTTCCTGCTCCTGAATCGAGAGTAGTTAGAACGGTATTTCTGAACCGCCATTCTACATTTTCATCACCACCATTGTACCTGTGGACAATTTCAATAGGGTCAAGCATAGTCTGACGGTCGAGCCAGGCATTTGCCACATTGATCAGGTATGCTTCCCTGATATTGCTTCCTCCTGAATTTCCTGCGTAAGCTCCACCAGGCATGCCTGCACCCATCACATTGGGATTAACCATGATGGCAAACATGATCTCAGAGTTTGCTGCAGCTGAAGTAACCAGGTTCTGTTCGCTGTTCAGTTTGTTGTTTAGCGGTTCGATAATCCATTTCTCCTCTGCCTTGCCATTCATTGGATTAATCTCGAAAAAAGTAAAGATTGGTTTATCGGCGTTATCCACTCCGCAAAGATTGGTTTCCACATCATCCATATAATCCTCAATTGCTTTTTTCCGAAGGTCGATAGTTGCAAATTCATTGGCAGGGAACTGACGGTCCCAGAATGCATAAGGGATCTGAATATGCCATTTCCAGGTTATTTGATTGGTGTAAGCTTTTTTCAGAAAAGCCGGTACCATACTGGCAATGTCGATCCATCCGGCCAGGTATGCAGCAAACCAAAGGGGAGCGGAATAATACTCGTTATTGCTCCAGGAATCACGTATACACATCACAAGTGATTTTCCGTTTGTTTTCCCAGCCCAACGGCGACGCTCAAGATCAGCATAAGGATCATATTCATTCAGAACTTCATACACAGTGTATTCACCCTCAGAAGGTGTATCAGGAAATCTTCCTGATACGATGCAATTCTCAACTACACCATCCTTATTGGCAACGGTCAACCGGCAGTATTTTGAATTGATGGCATTTACCCCAACAATCTGACTTCCATCAGTATTGAAAAGAAACTCCACGAAAGCAACCCCGAGCTTCAGGTAATCTCGGATAGCTTTTTCCATATACCTCCTCATAACGCGACTATTGGCAAAAATTGTTAATGAGGGATCTTTGGGTGCTTTTAGAAGTTCATTGCCTTTATCATCATATCCGGTTACAATGCACGGGTAAATACCCTGGCCAAGGGTGAAGTTTCGGGTAAAGCGAAGACCTGTATTCAGCGTTCCGACTTTATTGATGATCTCCTCTGACTTTGACGGCCAATCATTGTTTGACCCCCAGCTGGCAATTTCGTAATTGCCAATTGTGGTGTGATCCAAATCGATTTTCGCAGGTTTAGGATTCGCTGAGTTTGGTTTATCAGCCGGAACCCCGGTTGTGGCTCCCAAATAGCTTCGTCCGGTAGCCAGTAGTGGCACTCCTTTAGCATTAAAAATAATATCTGCCATATTACATTCTTACCTTTATTCCATTGTACTCAATCAATGAATCAATACTTACCGGAGTGACATGACCGAAGGCTTTTCCATTTTCATCAACCGGAAGAACACCTCGCATACGATTTTCTTTCATGTTCATTTTTAGCCCGGTAGCGACTGCCCTGGGTATAAAAACCAGTTCGCCATCTTTTTTTACAAACTTGATGGAGAATACAATTTGTTTTCCCTGTGGAGTTTCCCTGATCTCCAATTCTTTTAGGACAAGGTTTCGGCGTATAGATTCTATTTTTAAAGACATATTTCACTCAATTTTACGAATTACACTAATTGTGAGTAAAAGTAGATAGAGGGTAGGGTAGGAGAAAGGACAGTTTCGACTAGATGTATTCGAAAGGCTCATAGACCGGAGCTCAATTCCAATATCTATGTCAAACCTGAGCGAACAAAAAAATGGGGCGTAAGCCCCACTCTTCGTTAAAGGTTAATTTGCTCTTCAACATCTCGGACTTTCACATCCAGGGTTCGTTTCATTTCATCGATAACGGAGGTGATCACTGCCGAGTTGGAGGTTCTGAACTCATTGCCGTTTGAATCCCGCAAACTGATCACAGAACTGAGAGAATCAGCTCCAATCTGGAAGGTTTGCAACTTGCGTCGTGAATCATTCAACGTTTTCCAACGGTCGATCAGCAATGATAAATCTTCCACCCTTTGAATCCTTTCATCGAGGGTTAACTTACGTGGTACTTCGACTTCGTCTTTCACAATGGTCAAAACCGGAGCAACTTCTACAAGCTCAACTACTTCAGCAACATTGGCTGTTTTCTCTGCAATATTTGATTTACCCATAACATTTTACTGATGCCCTTCAGTTTTATTTTGGCTTCTGGCTCGCCTGTTAAAATTAAATTATGGATAATCAACATTGAGCCAACCGGATTCTTGTCAAGGCCGAATGTCTGGTTTTTGCTTTGAGTAAATATTTGTGTGTCATCTTCCTAAACAAGTTCGGGAAGACCAGGCAAAAAACTGAACTAGCACGAAGTGTTGTTTTTGTAAATCAGATTTGGCGAAACCCAAAGCCTTGACTTTTCCGAATGGCGTAAATATCTTTATCCCTAATTTGAGTGTAACAAGAATTTCTATGTAGTAGGCTGAACATCATCAAAATAAAAGAAAGAAAAGAAGGTATTTGTATCGAAATTGTGAATCCCCTATAAGCGAACAAAAAAATGGCCGAAGCCATTTTCTTACATTTTACCTTCATCGGCAAATGAGAAGTAAGATTCTGAAGTAATAATCAGATGATCCAATACCGCAATGTCGAGAACCTTGCCGGCTTCCTGAATCTTCTTTGTTAAATCTTTATCAGCTTCACTGGGCTCCAGGTTCCCACTCGGGTGACAGTGACTTAAAATGATTGAACAGCTATTTGATTTCAAGGCTGTCTGCATAATCATTCGTACATCAGCCATTGTGCCAGTGAGTCCACCTGCTGAAATCTGGCAGTATCCCAATACTTTGTTATTTCTATTCAGACACAAAATGTAAAAGTATTCCCTGTAATCCAGACTTGGAAAAACATCCTTTAAGCAACAGTAAGCATCAGCGGAAGTAACCACTTTTTGTAATTCTGATGCCTTGTACTTTGGTTTGTAGCTGATCTCAATTTCTGCCAAAGTTGAATTGTACATTGGCATGGGAGTAAATAAATTTGTTTGCATTGTTTTGTACCACTGCCCTGTGGATTTATGTAGGCTGGCTCTCCAATTAATTTTGAGCCAAATGCACATTGAGCAGATAGGATTCTAGTCAAGGGTGCATGTCAGGTTTTTGTTTGGGCATGGATCTTTGATCATGTGACAAAAAGGTGACCTAGCACGAAGTGTTGTCTATAAATAGCACATCCCGGGAAGCCAAAACCCTTGACTTTTCCGGAATGCGAAAATACCTTTGCGCTAAAATTGAGTGAGAGTAATACCTCTACGTGTGTTAGTTTAAAATTTAAATGCAGTTATTTTAATTGATTCTTTTTGAAATTCTCTGCCTGTTCAAAAATTTCAACATACACTTCATCTCGTTCAACAGGAGGATAGCCAAATTCATCCAAAAGCAATATTAATCCTACTTTTAAGGCTGATTTAATATCGTCACGCTTGTTCCAATCCGGAAACTTCGCTTGTCCTTCAACTAAATCTTTAACGGCTTTAGCGAGTTCAATCAATTTGTCCTCAGGATAATTAAAGTCGTATTTTACACATAACTCTTTCAGAATATCGTAAAATGCTTTTTCCTCAAAATCAATTCCAAGAATATCGCCAGCCGAAAACTCCTGGTGTACTTCCCAAATCAAATTGGTGAGTTGTTCTGCCATTTCCTCATAAACTTCACTGCGCAAAACATCGCTTTCATCGCGTTGGTTGTAGCGATCAACCAGTACCTGCATTTTTCGTGTAAAGTCAACACCTTTTACTTTATTGACTTTCTTTATTTCGGCAATGACTTTAGCCAGAAGCTGTTGCAATAATTTTATTTTAGTATTGGGCAGTTTTATTTTATCAATTTTTGCCAGATAATCTTCATCAAAGAGATCTTGCCCGGTTTCATTTTCATCACCTAATTTGAATATTTCCTGAACACCATCACTTTCCAGTGCATCTTTTATCATTTCCCGAACACGGGCATTCATTTGGTCGATGTCAGGAGCATTACCTCTGGTGAGTTTGAATACGATGGAGCGAACTGCCAAATAAAAATGGGTGTAATCTCTTTCCTTTAGGGTCAATTTTTCGCTGCCCGCACAAATGTCATAAGCGGCTTTCAAGCGTTTGACCAAACCCATGAAACGGGTTTCAATATCCTTCGTTTTCTGAGCAAACTCAGCGGCCATATTTAAGGTATTCAACTGCTGTATGTTTGTACCTTGGAAATACTTTGAGCTATCAAACTTGTGAAACAATTTAGCCAACAGGTCTAAATGATTTCGAACAATAATAACCGATTCGGCAATGTCTTCAAAATTGTCTTTATCGCCTTTGTTGTATTTGGCCAGGGCCAGGTTCATTTGTTTTTTAATACCGATATAATCGACTACCAAACCCTTGTTTTTGCCTTCAAATTTACGGTTTACCCTCGATATGGTCTGAATCAGATCGTGTTGTTGAATGGGTTTGTCAATGTACATGGTATCCAGGAATGGAACATCAAAACCTGTTAGCCACATATCAACCACAATAGCGATTTTAAAGTTGGACTTTTCGTTTTTGAACTGACGATCCAATTCTTTACGATACTCCTTTGTTCCAAGAAGTTTATAGAATGTTTCGTCATCATCCTGCCCACGGGTCATGATCATTTTAATCCGTTCCATCGGTTTGATTTCCTTCTGGTCTTTCCCGGATAAGATGACTCCTTCTTCAGCAACAAGAATCTCATTCCAATGGGGCCGCAATGCAATTACATTCTTGTATAATTCATAAGCGATTTCCCTCGTACTGCAAACAAACATGGCCTTGCCTTTAATTGTAGCGCCTTCTGAAACCCTGCTTTCGTAATGCTTTACGAAGTCTTCTGCAAGTGCTTTTAAGCGATCCGGATCGCCAATTATGGCATTCATGTTGGCTGTTGTTTCCTTGCTTTTTTCTATTTGGTATTCGTTGGCACCCGCTTCGGCAACTTCCTGGTAATATTTTTCAATTTTTTTAAGCTCACTGTTTTTCAGCACAATTTTGGCTGCCCGTCCTTCATAAACTATCCGAACCGTGATCTCATCTTTTACCGATTCGGTCATGGTATAGGCATCAACTACTTTTCCGAAAACATCTAACGTAGCATCAATTGGAGTGCCTGTAAAGCCAACAAATGTGGCATTGGGTAATGATTTGTGCAAATAATATGCAAAGCCGAAAGTCTTTGAAAATGTGTTCTTATCGATGTCAACTTTTATTTTCTGGTCCAGATTCACCTGACTTCGATGGGCTTCATCTGAAATACAAATTACATTATTCCGGTCGGTCAGCAGTTCAGTATCTTCAGTAAACTTGTGAATGGTAGTCAGGAAAACGCCTCCACTTTGGCGCCCCTGTAACAACTCCCTTAAATTGGCCCGGCTTTCGACACTGATTATGGTATTGTCGCCAATAAATTTTTTTGCCTGTACAAAAGTTTCCGAAAGTTGAGTATCCAGATCGGTGCGGTCGGTTATCAAAACAATGGTTGGACTTTCAAAATATTCGCTTTTCATCAGCAAACGTGCGAGATAAAGCATGGTGAAGCTTTTACCGCATCCGGTGGCTCCAAAGTAAGTGCCTCCTTTGCCATCGCCTTTTGGTCGCTGTGCTGATTTTATATTTTCGTAAAGACGTTTAGCTGCGTAATACTGCGGATAGCGACAAACAATTTTCTCATTTTTCTTTGAACTATCAGGAATATAGATAAAGTTGCGGATAATATCGCGCAATCGATCTTGGTTGAACATACCCTGCACCAGGGTAAACATACTGTCGATACCGTCCACATCTTTGGCCAGACCTGCCACTCTGCGCCAGGCATAAAAAAACTCGTAGGGCGCAAAAAATGAACCTGCTTTGTTGTTCACTCCATCGGAAATGACACAAAAGGCATTGTATTTAAACAGCTCAGGAATATCTCTGCGGTAACGTACCGTAAGTTGTGTAAAAGCATCATGAATAGTGGCTTCTTCACGAATGGCACTTTTAAACTCGAACACCACTACCGGCAGACCATTGATATAAATAATCCCGTCGGGGATACGCTTTTCGTTACCAACAATTTCAAGCTGATTGACAAATTTGTAAATGTTGTAATCGGTTTCATATGTTGCGCCAGGTTCGGCAACGATGGTATCAAGATTGGGGCTTCTAAGCTGTGCATCCAATCCATAGTAGTCGATTAACTCTATATGAATGTCTTTTTGGTTGCGGTCTTCGCGTTTCAGAATAAAGCCATCTGATAACCACCGAAGAATTTTTTTGTTGCTCTCGTAAAGGTCAGACGATGGCAAGGTTTTAAGCTGAAGAACAATTGATTTGGCTTCTGTTACGGTCAATTGCTTGCTTTCGTATTTGGTCAGCAGATAGTGAAGCAAATCGGCTTCAATCAATACTTCGTCGGCTGACCGTACAATAGAATCGCCATGGAAATGGGGATAGCTTTCGTTCCCCAGCAATTCGACAAAAGCCCTTTCTAATTTTTCTTCGGTAAACTTCATTTTTCAGGGTTCTATTTTAATAGTCCAATTAATGCTTGTTAACCTGGCTTTTATCTTCTTCATTGTACTCAAAACTGCTTCATCACTGGGTAAAACGCCATAAACCATATTTTTAAAATCGCCATTGTATGCCACCCTTAAATCATTCCAAACCTGATCTAAATCTTTAAACAGCATTGCTTCATTCGGAGGATGAATCAACCACAGATTATTATTCTTAAAACTCGCGATATCGTCATTGGCAACTTTCAACAACATTTCATCAAAAGCAGGTGATTTGAAAAAATCGAAGAACTCTGTTTGTTGCAATAGTTGATGTAAATCGTAGGTATGCCTAATCTTTTGCTTTAAATCTTCAACAGGGTTTTCACCATAAGAAAACCTGACAAGGCTCATTATCTTTTCACAAAGTGTCCGTATGGGTTCAAGCACGCTGACATCAAAAGGCAGAAGACCATATTCCAGGGCAATCTGATCTTGTCCATTATTTTGCATCATTTCGCAAACCAGTGAATTTAGCTTTTTGGTGGTACAGGGTTCATAATAACCTAACCAGGTGGCTTCAACCACAATTACATCCCGAACCTGTCCGTAATTTCCCTGAAATTCTTTGTTGTAAATATGTGCCGTTTTACGGTTCATTCCGCGTTTTTGGGTTAGTCCATCTATTTGAACTTCCGGAAGAACAGAGTTAACCACCTCGCTAATAGTTTTGATCTTTGTGGTGAGTCGGTTGTTTGATTCACCTTCACGTCTCAAAACAATCAGGTCGATATCTTCCGAAAAACGGTCGATCATTTTGTAACACTTTGATAAAGCCGTTCCTCCTTTGAAAACGGTATCGCTTCCTATCGCGTGATTGAAAATCGTATACAAGGCATAAGTTACCCAATAGTCTTTTTCAATAAAAATGGGCAAGATCTGCATCCGGTCAGAAGTGAACTGCACTGCTTGCCTGAAAAGGGTTTTATTTTCGTGTAGCCTCATACGATGTTCCATTTTTCGGTGGTACTTAGTAATTTGTCTGCACCTGCCAGTTTATATTTGCTGATGGGGTTCAATGTTTTGTAAAGCTGTTCGGTTAATGTAACTTGTTGCAATTCATCGAACATTGCTCCTACTATGGCTTTGGTTGCAGGAGGATACTTTAAGGCCAGCCGAATCAGTGTGCTTTTATCTTTCTCTGGCAAACTTTTAAGAATGGCTAACAGGCGTTTGCACGATGATTCTATTGTGGCATCGGGTATTTTTTTGATGTAGCGAACAGCATCCAGAATTTGTAATAAAGGAATACTTTCTTTGGTGATTGTATTTTTTTGCCTGATAAACGAAATGGTGTAACGTTCGCGTTTGAAAGCAGGCCGGATTTCGTTTTTGCCAATCTGTATGGTATTGCTTACCTGGGTAGTTAAGCCCAGTTGATTGTAAATGCTGTAACCGGTAAGGTAACCGGTAATCTTTCCATCATCTTCCAGCAAATCTTTTACCACCTGTGCCTGTTTGGGTTGCAGGTTGCCAAAAAGCGTATTTTCGGGTTTGTAGTATTTGCCTTTTGATAGCTTGGCGATCTTACCAGATACAACCATCCTGTTGAGCGCTTTTATCACCGCTTCCTTTTTATTCACCTCTGTAACAAAGTCGGAATAGGTGAACACATAGCCTTTTGGAAGTCTATCGATGGTAGTTGCTATGTAATCAGATACTTTCATTGTTTTATTGTTGCTGCAAATATAATTGTTTTGTCCAGTTTATTATTAAAATAACTGGACAAATATCAATTCGTTGTTGTCAAGTTTTTTAATCAGAAAACTTGACATTTTGAATGCCATTTGGTAAAGTAGTTAACCACACTGGAACATGTTTTATTTCTAGGCAATTTACCCATACTTTTAGAGCAACTCTACAAATGTTTCTGTTCTTATCCTATAATTTGTTAATTGTGATTCGCTGATATAGCTCATATTATCTCACAGTTTTAGTTATCTTATAATCTTCTTTCTTGTCTCTTAATTCAATTGCTTTTTCTAAGTGGAAATTAGGATTGTTTTTAAAATCCTCAAATTTAACAGATTGTACATAGCAGCTATCCCCATAATAAACCAAGCTACCATTCGAACATTCACCAGTGTTCGGGGATTTTATATTAAACATATTTTCTTGCAGAATCTGAAATAAAAATGGAGTATTCAATGAACGGCAATTACAAACTGAATCATATGTTATATAATATTCATAACTTCCTGTTTCATCAGGTAAAACTACTGCAATAATCCCATTTGATAAACTTGTGCGCCCAGCTCTTGTATATTCTTTTAAAGAATATGAAATTTCCCAAGGAATCCACTGGTCCTTTTCATTTTTCCAAATATCTTTCATTCCTTTTGATACAAGTACAATTGTGATACTGCTATCATAAATTTTATCTCTTAATGAAGAAGCTATATATTCATCCGAGAAATCAGTAAGACTTTGACCGTCATCTTCACCTTTAAAAATATGATCTTCGCTTTCTAAAACAGTAGCTAATTCATTAACATAGTGCCGTGCCTTAGTTTGGATTTTTTGTCTTCCCCAGATGGTATCTTCATAATTATTCAGATCCTGAACTTGTGTATCTCCGTATTTATATGAAACAAATATTTTTCTTCCCATAAGATTAAATTTTATCAATTAGAAATTTCTGAAACAAAGACATATAACCATAATCCTTTAAGAATCTTTCATTTTTCATTTCTTCTGGCAAAAGACTATCATAAACAATTTTAGTTGCAGCTCCTGTACTAGCTATTGGCAAAACCAAAGCATCGGGATGATACTCTTTAAACATATTGTATTCAACTTCAATTCCGTCCATCCCACCAAGAAAAACGGCAGCAGAAAATTTATTTTCAGAAAACATTCTCTGTCGCATATGCTGAATACTAGAATGAATATCTCCAACATTTTCAGTTAGAACAACATTTTGAAACAATTTATTTTCTGTTGGAAAATCATCTTTAAAAAATAATGATTGATACAGGAGTACATGATGTTGAATTTTCCCTTTAAGTTGTTTTTCAATTAAAGACTTTTCTTCTTCATTTAATGGAAGCTCCCAATTATCTCTTTTTAGTTTATTAATTAGCATTCTTTCAATAACGTAATAAATTAATGGAGTTATTGAAGGATGGCCACCCCAAACAATTCTATATTCTGTTAAGGTGATACTGGTCAATGCTATAACAGCATCTCGGATAGCAATTATATCAGCTGTTTCGTAGTATTTAGGATGCCTTTCAGGCAATGGAATGCTAGCAGATAGAAAAATATTCTTCATAGAATTAAAATTTTTGAAACCAAGAATTGAATTCCAGTTTTTTTATAGTTTGTATTTCCAACCTTTTGTTAAGCCAATCTAAGTGGTCTAACCAATAATCCCTGATTGACATATCATCATAAATCAGGTGAATTGAATCAATTTCTTTCTTCTCAATTCTTTGAATAAGTTTTTGAGAATTTTGACAGTTTATAGACTGAGGAATACCAATTGTGGGTATGTACACTGAAAATTCCGGAGCAAACTGAACCACTATTCCGGGGCAAACTGAACCAAATGTTAAAAGATGGATTTGCAAATCAAATATAGTTTAATTGTTGATACTTTTCTTTCTAAGTGATTCTCCTTTGAGA
>TBL_comb47_HYPODRAFT_10000642_pt1 | contig 46177 bp, 43 predicted proteins | sample TroBogypolimnion_40_FD_10682 | JGI IMG/M metagenome (IMG submission 10682)
TTGCATACCAAAATCCCCCAGAAAGTATCTCTACCATTAACGTTTTCTGAGGGATTTGGTGCACACGATTTATACAAAAAAGCTAGTGTTTATGCGGGTTGTGGGGGTTTTGCATGGCCGACTAACTATTTGCCATGAAAAATGCCCATCAATTGATGGGCATTTTCTTAATCCGGGGCTGGACGGTGCGGTTGCGCCATTGAAGACGCAACCGTTCCACAACGGCGCAGGGTCAGGCCGCTGTCAACCAGTACCCGGCATTGAATGGGCTGCTCATACGCAACGCCAATGGCGAAATATCCAAAAGTTTGTCGGTCGGCATCTTTTCGCCGGACTCCGTTGTCAGTTCAATGCCTGTTACGGCGTGGGCGCCCGTATCGGTGCCCTTTGCCTCATTCGCCCGTTCTGCTTGGCTGGTTTGTGCAGAACGGGCTACAGAAAAGAATAGAAGCATCGGAACGGAATCTTTCGATCACCCCAGTAATCTGCTGCATCCCGGAAGATATCGAGCAACTGCTCGCGCGCTTCCTTGTCGAATTTGGCGTTGGCTGGGATATGTTCCAGTACCACGATGAAGCCAGGCTGTGGGCCTGACTTGTGCAAGGGGTCGGTCATGCTGTCGTAAAGCGCGTCGAAATTCTTGCCAACGTGCACGGCCAGCATGAACTGTTGCCCGATCAAGTCCAGAACGTCCTGTTTGGTCTGGGCATTGGCGAGATTGGCGTACAGGAAGTGTTGACCCAATGACTGGGCCGCATCCTGCAGCTCCTGCACGCGAAAAGCCCTGATCGACTGAACGATATTGGGCCGTATGCCGCGCAAGGGCACATCGGTTGCGGCGCGTTGTGGCGCCGGGGTTTCTAAAGTAAGTGACATATTCTTTCCTGCTTCATTCATTCAAAATGACAAAAACCACAATCAGGGAACGATCCTGCGGAAGCTCGCATAGTGATCGCCCGTGTAAAAACAGTTGTCGGGTACCTTGGCTGGTCCCCCGCACACAATGCGCCGGACTCCCCGGTCGCGCGAATCCGGTGATGCGACCGTGTATTCGCGGTAATAACCCCGCTTTTCGTTCGGCAACAAGCGTTCTCGATTGCCGAACACACGTCCATCTTGGTCATGTGCGAACGGGCCACCTTGATGGATCAGGCCATAGATCTGGGCCCCTGGTCTGGGCAACTCGGCTACCGTTATCGTAGTCAGTAGATTGCTTGCCCTTGCCTCTCTGGCCTGCACCAGACCCGACCCAACAAGCACCGTCAATAAAAAGCCAGCGAGTACTAACTTAAAGCTTGTTGGACGAAACATGAACACCAGACTTCGCAAAACACATCGGGTTAACCCGCAAATCCCAAGGCGGTAGTGTCGCGTATTTGGCAAAAAAATGCAATACTAGCGATTGCCTAAATAATAGGCAATAAAAAAGAAGCCCAAACTGTGTAAGTTTGGGCTAACTTGTGTTGTATACCTTACCGCGTAGCGTTTGCGTCAGCTACGGTCAAGGCTGTCATGTTCACAAGTCGGCGCACCGTGGCGCTTGCGGTCATGATATGCACCGGCTTTGCTGCGCCAAGCAGGACCGGGCCGATGGCAATATTGCCGCCGGCTGCCGTTTTGAGCAGGTTGTAGGCAATATTGGCGGCGTCGATGTTGGGCAGAATCAGCAGATTGGCATCGCCTTTGAGCGTGCTGTTTGGCATCAGGGCGGCGCGCATATTGCCGTCCAAGGCAACGTCGCCGTGCATTTCGCCGTCAACTTCAAGCCAAGGGGCTTTGATGCGCAACATTTCCAAAGCCTGGCGCATCTTGAGTGCACTGGGCTGGCTGCTGCTGCCGAAGTTGGAATGAGACAGCAGGGCAGCCTTGGGCCGGATACCGAAGCGCATCATTTCCTCGGCCGCCATGGTTGTGATCTCAACCAGTTGTTCCGCAGTCGGGTCGTAATTGACATGGGTATCCACGACGAACAACTGACGTTCGGGTAGCAACAGGCAATTCATGCAGGCGTAGGTGTTGACGCCGGCGCGCTTGCCGATCACCTGGTCGATGTACTGCAGGTGCATCGAGGTTGTGCCCCAAGTGCCGCAGATCATGCCGTCCACGTCGCCCTTGTGCAGCAGCATGGCACTGATCAGGGTCAGGCGCCGGCGCATTTCGATCTTGGCGACCTGGGCTGTCATGCCCTTGCGTTCAGTCATGCGGTGGTAGGTCTGCCAGAAGTCGCGGTAGCGATGATCCTGCTCCACGTTGACGACGCTGTAATCTTCGCCCTCCCGCAGACGCAGGCCAAATTTCTCGATGCGTTCGGCAATCACCTTGGGGCGACCGAGCAGGGTGGGCAGGGCCAGCCCTTCGTCAACCACAATCTGGGCGGCGCGCAGCACGCGCTCTTCTTCGCCCTCGGCGTAGACGACCCGTTTCTTCAGGGCCTTCTTGGCGGCGGTGAAGATCGGCTTCATCACGGTGCCCGACGCGTAGACAAAGCTTTGCAGCTTTTCACGGTAGGCGTCCATGTCCTTGATCGGCCGAGTGGCCACGCCACTATCAAACGCCGCCTGCGCCACGGCTGGCGCAATCTTCATCATCAGCCGGGGATCGAACGGTTTGGGGATCAGGTACTCGGGTCCAAAAGCCAGTTGTTCTCCGGCGTAGGCAGCAGCAACCACTTCGCTCTGTTCAGCCTGCGCCAGCTCGGCAATTGCGTGGACCGCGGCGATCTCCATCTCAATGGTGATCGTCGACGCACCCGCATCGAGTGCGCCACGGAAGATATAAGGAAAGCACAGGACGTTGTTGACCTGATTCGGGTAATCGGAACGACCGGTCGCCATGATCGCGTCGTCGCGCACAGCCTTAACCTCTTCGGGAGAGATCTCTGGCGTCGGGTTGGCCAATGCAAATACCAATGGCCGCGCGGCCATTTTCCTGACCATGTCCTGCTTGAGAACGCCGCCGGCCGACAGGCCTAGGAATACGTCGGCGCCCTCGATCACCTCGCCCAGCGTCCGTGCTGAAGTTTTCTGCGCATAGACGATCTTGTCTTCGTCCATCAGTTCGGTGCGTCCTTCGTAAACCACACCGGCCAGATCCGTAACAAAGATGTTTTCGCGTCGCAGGCCCAGTTTGAGCAGCAGCCCCAGGCAGGCCAGCGCGGCCGCACCGGCACCGGAGGTCACCAACTTGACTTTGGCCGGATCCTTGCCCGCCACCTTCAGTCCATTGAGAATCGCAGCGCCCACCGTGATGGCCGTGCCATGCTGGTCGTCATGGAAGACCGGGATCTTCATGCGCTCGCGCAGTTTGCGTTCGACATAAAAGCAGTCGGGCGCCTTGATGTCTTCTAGATTGATGCCGCCAAAGGTCGGCTCCAGTGAAGCAATGATGTCCACCAGCTTGTCGAGGTCGTTCTTCTCGTTAATCTCGATGTCGAACACGTCGATGCCAGCGAACTTCTTGAACAGGACGCCCTTGCCTTCCATAACAGGCTTGGCCGCCAGTGGGCCGATATCACCAAGACCCAGCACGGCGGTGCCGTTGGTGATAACGGCAACCAAGTTGCCGCGGCTGGTGTAACGAAAAGCGTTATTCGGGTCCTTGACAATTTCCTCGCAGGGTGAGGCTACGCCCGGCGAGTAGGCGAGGCCCAGATCATGCTGATTGATCAACTGCTTGGTCGCGGCAATGGCAATCTTGCCGGGTGTCGGGAATTCATGATATTCGAGCGCGGCACGGCGCATCACGGCGCGCTTGTCTTCGGGCGAGGTAAGGGGCATGGTTGTTGTCTCCAGCTGTCGTCGGTGTGACCGGAACGCCGGCCTGTCAGCGTCTAGGGGTGGGGAATTGTAGACCCTGTCACTTGGCGGACTCGATTGGGACGCGACCTGCAAAGGCACCGGCGGGCGTGCTGGACGTTGTCGCTTGCACCAGCCAGCCCACAAAGCTTGTCATCACGGGTCTTTCATCGGCGCGCTCGGGCCTGACCAGATAGTAAGCACGTTCGCCTCGCAGAACCTGTTCGCACGCCACCACCAGTTCGCCCCGCGCCAACTCGGCCTCGATCAGCAGGCGGGGCACCAGCGCCAGCCCGAGACCTTGCGCCGCAGCGGCGGCTGTCATGGAGAACAGCTCATAGCGCGGACCGGACAAGGCCAGCGGGGCTGTGACGCTAGCGGCGGCAAACCATTGCCGCCAGCCATCCGGGCGCGTGCTTTGCTGCAACAGCGGCAACTGCGCGATGTCGTCTGGCGTCAACGCCGTCTGGGAACCAAGGAATCCGGGGCTGCAGACAGGAACCATGTCCTCGGAGAGCAGACGCAGGCATCGGGTGCCGGCCCAATGACTCATCTGCTCCGGTGTGCCGGCGTACAAAGCGGCATCGAACGCCGTATCGGCAAACATGAAGGGCCGGGTGCGGGTCTCGATGTGAACCGTGATATCCGGGTGTTGTGCCTTGAGTTGCGACAGGCGCGGGATTAGCCAGCGCGTCGCAAAAGTGGGGACCGCGGCCAGGTGGACGCTGCCGCCGCTGTTCTGGCTGGACATGATTTCCAGTGTGTCCCGCTCCAGTCCCTGCAGGCGTGGTGCCACCTGCGCCGCGTATTCGGCACCGCGTTGGGTCAATGCCACGCCATGACGGGTGCGACGAAACAGCGCAAGGCCGACAAATTCTTCCAGCGCCGTAATCTGCCTTGATACCGCGCCCTGCGTCAGCGCCAGTTCCTGCGCAGCGCGCGTGTAACTTTCGTGGCGGGCGGCCGCTTCAAAACAGGCGAGCGCCTGCAGGGATGGGATTTTTCTTCGCATGATGTGCGTGATCTACATAATTTGCTGACGTCGCCAGGAACAAGCTTCATGTTTCAATATTTGCTAATTCAAAGTGAAAATGTCCACTAATTGAGGATTATTTTGATGAATTTGCATGAATCAAACCGATGTAGATATTAACTAATCGCATGACTGGATGAATATAACTCGTTTGCTTGCCTGCCGGATCCTCCGCTACCATGCGGAACCCGTTGCCGATCCAGCCCAGGATTGGCCCCTGCATTTTCATTCGGAGATTTTTCATGGCCCACGCAGCATTCAACTGGCAAGATCCTTTCTTGCTCGAACAGCAACTCACGGATGAGGAACGCATGGTGCGCGCCGCCGCCGCCGCCTATTGCCAGGACAAACTGCAGCCGCGCGTGATCGAAGCCTTTCGTGCCGAAAGAACCGACGCCGCGATCTTCCGTGAAATGGGTGAGCTCGGTCTGCTCGGCCCCACAATTCCCGAAGCCTATGGCGGCCCCGGCCTCAACTATGTGGCATACGGCCTGATTGCGCGCGAAGTGGAGCGTGTCGATTCCGGCTATCGCTCCATGATGAGCGTGCAAAGTTCACTGGTCATGGTGCCGATTTTTGAATTCGGCACCGAGGCGCAAAGACAGAAATACCTGCCCAAACTGGCCACCGGTGAATGGATCGGCTGCTTCGGTCTGACCGAGCCAGATCACGGCTCCGACCCCGGTTCCATGGCTAGTCGGGCGCACAAGGTGCCCGGTGGTTACAAGCTCAGCGGCAGCAAGATGTGGATTTCCAATAGTCCGATCGCCGACGTTTTTGTGGTCTGGGCCAAGGAGGTGAGCGAAAGCGGCCAGGTCGGACCGATCCGCGGTTTTGTGCTGAACAAGGGTGACAAGGGCTTGAGCGCCCCTGCGATTCACGGCAAGGTCGGTCTGCGAGCTTCGATTACGGGTGAAATCGTAATGGACGGCGTCTTCTGCCCGGAAGAGAACGCTTTCCCCGAAGTACAGGGCCTAAAAGGTCCGTTCACCTGCCTGAACTCCGCGCGCTATGGCATTGCCTGGGGTGCCTTGGGCGCTGCCGAGGACTGCTGGTACCGCGCGCGCCAGTATGTGCTGGACCGCAAGCAGTTCGGTCGTCCGCTCGCAGCCAATCAGCTGATCCAGAAGAAACTGGCCGACATGCAAACCGAGATCGCGCTTGGCCTTCAGGGCTGTCTGCGCCTGGGGCGTATGAAGGACGAAGGCACGGCTTCCGTCGAAATCACCTCCATTCTGAAGCGTAACTCCTGCGGCAAGGCGCTCGACGTGGCACGTCTGGCGCGCGACATGATGGGCGGCAACGGCATTTCCGACGAATTTGGGGTTGCCCGCCATCTGGTGAACCTCGAAGTGGTCAACACCTACGAAGGCACACATGACATCCACGCCCTGATTCTGGGTCGTGCCCAAACCGGGATTGCTGCGTTCGGTAATTGAAGGCGCTTGGATTCAGTTTGTTTTGCGCATAGACGTGTTGGCATCGGTCGGGACAGTGGGTCCCGCCTCATGGTGCCAAATGTGCACAAATCGGCGGGCCCCACTGCCCCGACCGATGCGGCGGACGTTTGGGTATGCTGAAAATAGTGGATACCTAAATCGCCAGTTGTCCTGATTTGTACCGAGAAGCCAAACAATGAACGAAAAACCTGCAGCGCTGGGACACATCAAGGTCTTGGACTTGTCCCGCGTCTTGGCCGGCCCCTGGTGCACCCAGATGCTGGCGGATCTGGGGGCTGACGTGATCAAGGTCGAGCGTCCCGGTGCCGGCGACGACACACGCCACTGGGGGCCGCCCTTCCTCAAGGATGGCGATGGTAATGACACCGATCAGGCCAGCTATTTCACCGCCTGCAATCGCAACAAGCGATCGGTCACTATCGACATGTCCAGTGCGCAGGGGCAGGCGCTGATCCGTCAGATGGCAGCGCAGAGCGACATAGTGGTCGAGAACTTTAAGGTCGGCGGTCTGGCGCATTACGGGCTGGACTACGAGAGCCTCAAAGCCCTCAATCCTCGATTAATCTATTGTTCGGTAACCGGATTCGGGCAGGACGGACCTTACGCCGAACGTGCCGGCTACGACCTGATGATCCAGGCCATGACCGGCATGATGAGCATCACGGGACGCCCCGACAGCGTGCCCGGCGGTGGACCGCAACGCGTCGGTGTGGCACTGATCGATTTGTTCACCGGTGTCTACGCCTGCAGCGCCATCCTGGCAGCGCTTGAAGTGCGGCATCGAACCGGGGTCGGCCAGTTCATTGACATGGCACTACTTGATGTCGGCATGGCTATCCTGGCGAATCAGGCGGCCGGGTTTCTCAACACCGGTCAGGTGCCGCAGCGCCAGGGCAACAGTCACCCGAGTCTGGCGCCGTACCAGGATTTTCCGACCCAAGACGGCTCCGTGCTGCTGGCCGTTGGCAACGATGGCCAGTTTGCCCGCTTCTGTGAGGCGGCGGACCATCCCGAGTGGGCTGCTGACCCGCGTTTTGCCAGCAACACACTGCGCGTGAAGAACCGCGAACAACTGATTCCGGCGATGCAGGAATTGACCCGCACACGCAGCACGGCGCAGTGGATTGCGCTGCTGGAAGACAAGGCCGTTCCCTGTGGCCCGATCAATGACATGGGCCAGGCTTTTGCCGATGCCCAAGTTGCAGCGCGAAGTCTGATTGTGAAACAGGCGGTAGCGCCAGCGACCACCCTGCAAACTGCAGTCGAATCGATTGCGACGGTGGCGAGTCCGCTGCGTCTGATGGACACGCCGCCAGTGCTGCGTCGCGCTCCGCCGGCCCTCGGTGAGCACACCGACGAAGTACTGACCGAATTGGGACTGGGTGCGGACGCGATTGCAGCGTTGCGGCGAGACGCTGTGTTGTGAAGCGAGGGCCTACGCTGCCGGCTTGCGGTTGACCAGCATGATGCCGGCCGCCACCATGGCCAGCGAGATGATCAGATTGATCGTCACCGGCTCATGCAGCCAGAGCGACCCAAACAGCAGCGCAAAGACGGGCGTCAGAAATACGAAGGCTGAAATCTTGGTCGCCGGGTAGCGCCCGAGCATCCACATCCATGCCAAGTAACTGGCGAAGGCGCCGACCACCGTTTGCACCGCCAGGGAAATTCCGGCAAATGCGCTGAAAGTCCAGACCCAGTGCTCACTCAGGAGCAGCGACAGAAACGGCAACACGACAGCGCTGACGCCGACTTGGTAAAAGAGGAGTTTTTCGGGTGAAACCCGTGTCAGCCCGGTGCTGCGCATGACGACCGTGGTCAGGCCCCAGAAACCGCCAGCGGCCAGCGCCAGCAAGTCACCGCGCCACTGGTCAGCCGGACTGGCCGAACTCCAAGCATCGCGCAGTGCAAACCCGACGGCTGCGAAGGCCAGCCCCAGGCCCAGCCATTGCAGGGAGCGCAATTTTTCGGACGGTACAAAGAACGGCAGTAGAACGGCTACCCAGAACGGCGCGGTGTACAGAAAAACGGTCAAACGCGAGGCCGACGAAAACTGCAGTCCGGCATACAGACAGGCGAATTCCAGGGCAAACAGGCAGCCTGCTACCAGACCCGGCACGAGCGATCCGTCACGCTCGAACAGGCGCACGCCACGCCACAGGCACCACAGCCAGAGCAGGACCGTCGCGCCGATGAAACGCAAACAAGCCTGAAAGACAGGCGGCAAGTCCGGGATGGTGGCTTTGACCAGCACCTGCTGAAAACCCCAAAACAGGCAACACCCCAGCAACAGGCTGATCGCTAGGGTATCGAGGTGATCTTTTCGGGTCGTCATGAAGGCAGGCTTGTTCGATGGGCGTGCCGCCACTGTTTGCGAGCAACCGGCATGCCAGGATTGTCGCTGCAGCTGGGCGACTTACAACGGATGCTCGGTGTAGAACTTGCCGCCGTGAAACAACAAGGGTGACGCGCCGGCGCGGTGCGAGCAGCGCTCGACTTCGCCGACAAAGATGACATGGTCGCCTTCGAAGTAGCGACTGCGGTTGAAGCATTCAAACGTCGCGGCCGCGCCAGCCAGTATGGGCGCGCCGCCAGCGCCCTCTTCGAATGCGACGTCGGCAAAGCGGTCAACGCCCTTGGCGGCAAAACGTTTTGCCAAAGCCTGTTGATCTGCAGCCAGGATGTTAATCGCGTAATGCGAGCCCGTGCTGAAGGCGGGCAGCGAGGCGGCGGCCTGCGCCAGACTCCAGAGCACCAGCGGTGGCGCCAGCGACACCGAATTGAACGAGTTCGCGGTCAGTCCCACCAAAGTACCTTCGGCGGTACGTGCGGTCACGATCGTCACGCCGGTAGCGAACATCGCCAGTGATTGACGGAATTCAGATGGTGAAAAATTGGGAGCTTGCGCTCGGAGGATCAGATCGGACAAAGACATGCGCGCAATTTACCCGAGTTTTCCTTTTTGCCACGGTTGTAACGGTTACTTGGTCCATGAGGGCCCGCCAATCCTCAACCGTCATCGTGCGGCTTCGAACTGCCAGATTTCCGCAGACACTCTGCCTGATCCGGGTCTTTCGCCGGAAAACGGATTCAAAGCACCCGATTGCAAATGAAAAGGCCCGCAACGCGGGCCTTTCTCAGAAGGGCTGATGCGGCCCCCGCTATTGGTGGGCGTGATCAGCTGAGCAGGCTGTCCGCGCTGACATAGGTGTAGCCGAGATCGCGCGCCACGGCTTCGTAAGTGACCTGCCCGTTGGCGACGTTGAGGCCGTTCTTCAGGTGCTCGTTGTCCTTGAGTGCTTGTTTCCAGCCTTTGTCAGCCAGTGCCACGGCATGACCGATGGTTGCATTGTTGAGGGCAAAGGTCGAAGTGCGGGCCACGGCGCCGGGCATGTTGGCCACGCAATAGTGAACCACGCCGTCGACAACGTAAGTCGGATCGGCATGGGTCGTGGCGTGCGAGGTCTCGAAGCAGCCGCCCTGGTCGATTGCGACGTCCACCACGACCGCGCCTTTTTTCATGCGAGAAATCATGCTGCGTGTCACCAATTTGGGTGCTGCCGCGCCGGGAACCAAGACACCGCCGATGACCAGATCGGCGTCCAGCACGGCGTCTTCCACACTCTGCGCGTTCGAATAGACCGTGCTGATGCGGTTGCCAAAGACCAGGTCGAGCTGGCGCAGGCGGTCCACGCTCTTGTCGAGTACGGTGACCCGCGCCCCCACGCCGACCGCCATCTGCAGCGCATGCGTGCCGACAACGCCGGCGCCAATGATTGCGACATGGGCTGCCGGTACTCCGGGCACGCCGCCCAGCAGGATACCCATGCCACCCTTGGATTTCTCAAGGTGCGCTGCGCCAGCCTGCACCGCCATGCGACCCGCCACCTCGCTCATCGGTGCCAGCAAAGGCAGGCCGCCGCCAGGGCCGGTGATGGTTTCGTAGGCAATGCAGATCGCGCCGGACTTGACCAGCGCTGCGGTCTGCTCAGGATCCGGTGCCAGGTGCAGGTAGGTGTACAGTATTTGGCCCGGACGCAACATGGCGCATTCCTGCGGCTGCGGTTCCTTGACCTTGACGATCATGTCGGCCTTGGCGAACACCTCCGCGGCATCGGCCACCAGTGTGGCGCCGGCTGCCTTGTATTGCTCATCGCTCAGGCCGATGGCGGTGCCAGCGCCGGCTTGCACTAAGACCTGGTGCTTGTGTGCGACCAGCTCGCGGACGCTGGCAGGGGTGAGACCGACGCGGTATTCGTGGTTCTTGATTTCCTTGGGGCATCCGATCAGCATGCTGTTCTCCTGAGATAGCTGTGAAAGGATGCAGTGTCTTGCATGAACCGGCGCCTGAGAACATTAATTAATATCTCAGCCGATTCATTCATATGGCTAATAGATAGGGTTGCCCTGATTTCTGGTGGGTCCCCCATCAGGTCAGTGCAAGGGGGCCGATTCAACCGGCCCCATTCAAGGTCCCGCGTAACGCTTTAGGACGGCTGCCTTTGTGTTGGAAACACGGATTCCTTGGCAAGCCAGAGGCACGCCACTGAGATGGCGAAAGCGAAAAAGCCGGCGCCGGCATAGCCGAAGTCTTGGGAGAAGCCGCGCAGAAGCGCGAAGCCGATCAGGAAGGTGAGGACCCCGATGACCAGATTGACGATGCTGAAAAAGTTCTTCATGGAAATTCCTGATTTGAAGTTGAATGAATGATCAAGGAGGCAGGACGCGCCACAGTGCTGTCTGCGGACGTTTGGCGTCGTGGTTGCCGCAGAGCAGCTTGATGCACCAGTTGCAGCCGGCGGAAATCATCAGTCCCAAGTCCTGGCTGCGCTGCTGGCGCGCCTGTCGAACAAGGTCTTCAATAACAAGATAATTGGATTCCATGGGTTCGGATCTTTCTTTTGAATTGGCTTCTTTTGAAAGCACGCCGCAACGATAATGGAGATGTTGCATCGCAGCAAACGATGAATTCTCATCTGGCACTGAAGAAAAACTCATCCATGTCCTATCGACTGCCACCGTTGAACGCCCTGCGCGCTTTCGAAGCGGCTGCGCGTCATCTGAGCTTCAAGAAGGCGGCGAATGAGCTGTCGGTGACGCCCACCGCTGTGAGTCACCAGATCAAGTCGCTTGAAGAGTTTCTTGATCTGCAGCTGTTTCGTCGTTTGCCGCGCGCACTGGAGCTGACATCCCAAGGGCAGGCCATGCTGCCCAAGGTGCGCGAGGGTCTGGAGTGCTTTGCTGTCGCCGTAGAAAGTGCCCATGAGCATGCTGCCACCGGTCGCTTGCTGGTGGTTGCGCCGTCCTCATTTGCAACCCGTTGGTTGGTGCCGCGACTGCGGCGCTTTACGTTAGCCCAGCCGGATGTGAATCTGCACATCATTCGTTCCCGCGACACCATCGATGCCGAACAATCGGTGGCAGCACCAGTTTTCGACAGTGTTGACTTGCGCGAGGAAGACTCGCAGGTGGTCATACGCTTCGGTTCAGGAATCTATCCCGGTTTTCGAGTTGACCGTATGTTCGGGTCTGATTACATCGCCGTATGCAGCCCGAAGCTGTTGCACGCTCACACCCCTTTGCGCGAGCCAGCCGATCTAAGGGACCAGGTTTTGCTTCACGATGATTCGATTGCCAACGAACGCGCGCGGCCGAGCTGGGCAGAGTGGCTGCGGCTGGCTGGCGTGAGCGGCGTCGACAGCAGCGCTGGCCCGCATTTCAGCGACTCCGGCCTGGCCTTTGTCGCGGCAGTGGACGGGCTCGGCATTGCGTTGGCGTCCAAGCCGCTGGTGGCTGACGCGATCGCCCAGGGTCGGTTGGTTGCACCCTTTGACATTGTGCTGGAGCAGCAGAATGCCTACTACATCGTGACTCCCGAAGCGATCGCCAACCGACCTGCCGTTGAGGCCTTGCTCCACTGGCTGCTGGACGAAGCCAAGGCGGAAGAAAGCCGGCGCACTGCGGCTTGACAGGCGGCTGCGCTGCTTTAGCGGTTGGTCGGGAAGCTGAACACGGCGCCTTCGCGCACTCCGGCCGATGGCCAGCGCTGCGTGATGGTCTTTCGCTTGGTGTAAAAACGCACAGCGTCCGGGCCATAGGCGTGCAGATCCCCAAATACCGACCGCTTCCAGCCCCCAAACGAGTGGTAGGCCACTGGCACCGGCAGCGGCACATTGATGCCGACCATGCCGACCAGAATGTGGTCGCTGAAGTAGCGTGCCGCCTCACCGTCGCGGGTAAAGATGCAGGTGCCGTTGCCGTATTCGTGAGCGTTGATCAGGTCCATCGCCTCGCCCAGCGTCGCGACCCGCATCACGCCCAGCACTGGGCCGAAGATCTCTTCCTGGTAGATTTTCATGCCCGGCTTGACATGGTCGAACAGGCAGGCGCCCAGAAAGTAGCCGCTCTCATGCCCGGCCACCTTGACACCGCGGCCATCGACCACCAGCGTCGCGCCTTCGGCCACACCCTGATCGACATAGCCCTTGACCTTCTCGAAATGCGCTTGTGTCACCAGTGGCCCCATGTCACTGCTCGCATCGGTGCCGGGGCCGACCTTCATCTTGGCGATCTCGACCTTCAGACCTGCCACCACCGCGTCCGCCGTTGCATCGCCGATAGCCACCACGAGCGGAATCGCCATGCAGCGCTCGCCGCAGGACCCGTAGGCCGCGCCCATCAGGGCGCTAACCGCGTTCGGCACGTCGGCGTCGGGCATGACCACGGCGTGGTTCTTGGCGCCGCCAAGGGCCTGCACGCGCTTGCCGTGCGCGCAACCAGTGGCATAGATGTATTCGGCAATCGGGGTTGATCCGACAAAACTGATAGCCTGTACGCGTTTGTCGGTCAGCAGCGTGTCCACCGCCTCCTTGTCACCGTGAACCACGTTGAGCACGCCTGGCGGCAATCCGGCCTGCAGCGCCAGCTCGGCCACCAGCAGCGCACTGCTGGGGTCGCGTTCCGACGGTTTGAGAATGAAAGTATTGCCGCAGACCACCGCCATGGGCCACATCCACAGTGGCACCATGACGGGGAAGTTGAAGGGCGTGATGCCGGCGGTGACGCCGAGCGCCTGAAACTCGCTCCACGAGTCCATGCCTGGGCCGACGTTGCGGCTGTGCTCGCCTTTGAGCAGTTCGGGTGCGTAGCTGGCGTACTCGACGTTTTCAATGCCGCGCTGCAGTTCGCCCATCGAGTCGCTCAGCACTTTGCCGTGTTCGGCCGTGACCAAGGCGCAGATCTGCTCGGCATTTTGCTCGAGTAGATTCTTCAGTGTGCTCATGACACGTGCCCGTTTCAGCGGTGGCGTTGCGCGCCAGGCCGGGTAGGCGGCATGGGCTGAGGCGATGGCCTGTTCGACCGTCAGCTTGTCGGCCAGCAGGACACGTTTTTCAGCCATGCCGGTGGCCGGGTTGAAGACGTCTTGCGAGCGGCTGCCGCCAGCGACCAACTGGCCGTCGATCAGGTGTTGTATCAGGGGAAGGGTTTGCATAGGTGAAAGCGTTCAGGCGGTTTGGTTGATGCAATCGCCCAGCGCGTTGATCAGGCTATCGATCTGGGCTGGCGTCGTAATGAAGGGCGGTGCGAGCTGAATGGTATCGCCTCCGTAGCGCACGTAGAAGCCCTTTTTCAGCATCGCCATGGCGATTTCGTAGGGCCGGCGGGCCGGCTCACCTGGAACGGCAGCGATGGTCAGGCCAGCGGCCAGTCCGAAATTGCGGATGTCGGTGACGTGCTTGGCGCCCTGGAGGCTGTGTACCGCATTTTCGAAGTGGGGCGCGAGCGCCTTGACCCTGTCGACCATGTTTTCCTTGACCAGCAGGTCCAGCGTGGCTAGTCCGACGGCGCATGGAACCGGATGGGCCGAGTAGGTGTAGCCGTGCGCGAATTCGAGCATGTAGTCAGGACCGCCCTGCGCCATGAAGGTGTCGTAGATTTCCTTCTTGGCCAGCACCGCGCCCATCGGCTGCGCGCCGTTTGTGATCTGCTTGGCGATGTTCATGATGTCGGGCGTCACGCCGAATGCTTCAGCGCCGGTGTAGGCGCCGGCTCGGCCGAACCCGGTGATCACTTCGTCAAAGATCAGCAGGATGTTGTTGGCCGTGCAAATGTCGCGCAGGCGTTGCAAGTAGCCTTTGGGCGGAACGATGACTCCGGCCGAACCCGAGAACGGTTCGACGATCACGGCGGCGATATTGCTGGCGTCGTGCAGCGCAATCAGCTTGAGCAGGTCGTCGGCCAGTTCGGCGCCCTTTTCCGGCATGCCGCGCGAAAAGACACTGCCTGGCAGTTGCGTATGCGGTAAGTGGTCGGCCTCGATGCCCTGGCCAAAGGTTTTGCGGTTGCCGAGGATGCCGCCAACCGAGATGCCGCCGAAGTTGACGCCGTGGTAACCCTTTTCGCGCCCGATCAGGCGCGTCTTGCTGGCCTGCCCTTTGGCGCGCCAGTAGGCACGCGCCATCTTGAGCGAGGTGTCGGCAGATTCGGAACCTGAACCGGTAAAGAACACATAGTCGAGCCCTGCCGGCGTCAGCTCCTTGAGCTTGTTGGCCAGGGCAAAGGACAGCGGGTGCCCGAACTGGAAGGCCGGTGAGTAGTCAAGCGTGGCGAGCTGGCGTGTCGCCGCTTCAGTGAGTTCCGTGCGCCCGTGACCCAGGCCACAACACCAGAGACCGGACAGGCCGTCGAAAATCTGTTTGCCGTGGTTGTCGGTGTAATAGCAGCCCTTGGCGCTCACCATCATGCGCGGAGCAGCCTTGAACTCGCGGTTCGCGGTAAAAGGCATCCAGTGCGCGTCCAGCCAAGCGGCGTCGGTGCGGGATGTGCCCAAATGCTGTGCGTCGTTCATGTCCATGCTGTCTCCTGAGAGGGGGAATAGGAATTGGCGATTCTGGGCCAGTCTGTTACTCTTATAAATGTATAAGTATCACTATTCAGTTGCCAATCTATGCAAGTAAAAAGTCGGGCCGCTTTGGGCCAATTGAGCGATATGGACATCCGACTGTTGCGCGTTTTCAAGAGCGTGGTCGAATGCGGCGGCATGGCTGCGGCCGAACTCGAACTCAACATCGGTACTTCCACCATCAGCCGTCATGTCAAGGACCTGGAAACCCGCCTCGGTCTGAACCTCTGCCGCCGCGGTCGTGCCGGATTTGCCTTGACAGCCGAAGGCGAGCAGATCTATGCCGAGACGCTGCGTCTGCTGGCTGGCGTTGACGCGTTTCGCGGCAGCGTCGATGAGATTCACCGCCGCATGGGCGGGCAACTCAATATTGCTGTGTTTGACAAGACGGCCAGCAATCCGGCCGCCCACATCGGTTCCGCCATTGCCCGATTTTCCGAATTGGCACCGGAAGTCAGCCTGCACCTGCACGTCGCGCCTTTGAACACGATCGAGCGCGGTGTGCTCGATGGGCAGTTTCAGGTTGGTGTGATTCCTGGTCATCGCAGTTCGGACACGCTTTCCTACGACGAACTGTTCACCGAAACCATGTACCTGTACTGCGGCGCGCAGCACGCCCTGTTTCAGGTTGGGCACGCGGCGCAGGAGCCGAGCGATTGGGACGGGTTGCGTGCACATGACTTTGCGGGCTTGGGTTACCACTCGCCGAACATGGAAATCAGCCAACAGAAGCGGTTGCAACGCAAGGCCACTGGTTACGACCAGGAATCCATTGCCACCCTGATCCTTTCTGGGAAGTACCTTGGCTTCCTGCCTGATCATTACGCGCAAGCCTTTGTCAGCGCCGGCCAGATGCGTTCCATCAAGCCGGAGTTGTTTCGCTACTTGTGCAGTTTCTTCTGTATCGTGCGGCGCACGCCGCAGCCGTCGCGGGCGACGCGCGCCTTTCAGGAATGCTTGCTACAGGCGCACGCGGCCAGCGTTTCGGTTTGATGAGGACTGGGTGGGCATTGCGATTGCGCATGGCATGCAGCCTGATCTGTTCCTAGAATGAAGGCGGGCTGTGGTGCAGACGGCATGGATCGTTTTCGATTCACCAGGGGGTAACTTATGAAAAGCGTGAAATTTCTTTCAGGTCTGTTGTTCTCTCTTGCGGCTCTGACGGCCTGCACGACGACTGGCATCGGCGGGGGCCAGATGTCGGGTGTGGGTGCAGCCGAAGAACCAGTGAGCTTTACTTGGACGAGCACCGATGGCGGCATTACCGGCAGCATGCAGGCCGTGTTGCCCGGGCAGATCTTTTCCGGGCGCTTCTTCCAGATCACGCAACAGACGCGCGCCGACATGCTGAACCCGCTGTGGACGCACTGGCGCTCGGGTTGGTATGACTGGCCGTACTGGGGTGGCTACGCTGGCGCACCATACCCGACCACCCAGTTCCTCACACATTATTCGGGCAAGGTGGTGTCGACACTGGAAGCGCCTGACCAGCAGCGCATGCGGTGTCGTTTCCATCTCGTTGAGCCGGCGCAAGGCATGGCGGGCGGCGGTGAGGGTGAATGCCAGCTCTCGGCCGGACGGCTGGTGCGCGCCGTGTTTCCCGGCAAGTAACGCCGCGCTGTCATCGGGTATTGCCAGCGCGTCAGGTCTCAGGCTTGCCCTGCCGGCGGTTGTTTGCCCAGGTTGACGCGGTATTCCTCCAGCCTGGCGTGGTAGTCAGCGGCATCGCCATAACCCAGGAAGCGGGCATAGCGCGAGTGGTTGCCCAGCACCTTGCGCGCATGCTTGATCGGGCAGAAATACTCCTCGGTGCGTCCGATGATCTCGGCGATGTAAGCAATCAAGCCGTTGCCATAGGCACAGTAGGTGCAGTGGAACTTTTCAATGAAGTTGAGGTAGCCGAGCTGTTGGCGGTCAAACACGATGTAGTCGCCGCGGCGCACCTTGGTGACTCCGTAAATCGGGAAACAGGTGGCTTGGTAAAAGCTCACGCACAGGTCGAGCATCAGCAGCGGAAAGATCATGCCGTAGATGATGGGTCCGGTGATGAGGTTTTGCGGCCGGTTTGTCACGAGCCAGCGAAAGAACCCCTGCTTGAGACGCCGGTGCGTGTCGCGCACCGAGGCCTCGAACTCGATGCGCTTGCCCCGGATCTCAAACAGTGCGCTGGCTTCCTGCTCCTGCACCGTGGCGCGCAGATCATCTTCCAACGCGGCGATCTGGTCGAGCAGATCACGGATCTTCTTGTTCATGGTGACTCCCATGGCGCCATAGGCAGCGCCGGTTTCCAGGCGGCCTATGCCAGCCTGGCTGACAGGTAGTCTGCCACGTTGTTCAACGAACGCAGTTGCGAGTAGTCCGATTCTGGAATTTCCACCTGAAAGCGCTGGTGCAGGCTGACCAGAAAATTGAGCCAGTCCATTGAATCCAGATCGAGTTGCTGGCGCAGCGGACGCTCGGCTGACAGCATGTCGGCATCGAGCTCGGGCGCGATGGCCTGGAGCAAACGGATGGACTCCTGGATCAGGGTGCTTCGGTCCGGTTTCATGGTGTCTTCTCCTGCTCCGCGGCGGGTGTGGATCCGGCCTCGGCCAATGCCTGCGGTTCCTGCAGACGTTCGCGCAATTCGATCAGGAACAGCGCGCCCTGGTGCCCATCCGAAACCCGGTGGTCAGCCGCCAGACTGGCCGTGAGCAGCGGCGCTGCGCACACGGCGCCAGCCTCTACCCAGGGTCGAACGGTAATTGCGCCAAAACCGACCAGTGCGACCTGCGGCGGGTAGATCACGCCGAACACGGTCTGCGCGCCCTGCTCTCCCAGATTCGTGACGGTGATGCTCGGGTCTGACATTTCCGAACTGCGCAGCGAACCGGCGCGCGCGCGCTTGACCAGGTCGCCCAGCGCGGCCATTACCTGCGTCAGCGTCAGCGTCTCGACGGCGTGGATTGCCGGTGCCACCAGGCCGCCACCGCGCAGGGAGATCGCCACGCCGGCGTGGACGCTGTTGGCCGGCTCAAAGGTGTTGTTTCGGAAATAGCCGTTGAGCTGCGGTGTGCGTTGCAGCGCCACTGCCACCGCCTTGAGCAGCAGCGCCGCAGGCAGGATGCGCTCGGCGATTGGCAAATCCTGGTTGCGCCGCTGAAGCCAGTTCAGGGCGGTGGCCATGGGAATGGTTTCGCTCAGGTAGTAGTGTGGAATCTCGCGCTTGGAGCGGCTCATGGCGGCCGCAATGGCACGGCGCATTTCCTGCTGGCGCGCGCTGGCGGCCGAGACGGCGGGTGCGCCGGACTTTGCCACGTCGGGCTTTGGCAGTGCCGCGGCCTCGATGTCGGCCAGCGTGACCGAGCCCTGCGCGCCGCTGCCGCGTAGCGTGTCCGGATCGACGCCGAGTTCCGCGGCACGCTTGCGTGCCAGGGGCGAGACCGGATGGCGTGGCGCCAGCCCGGCCTTCGGTATCGGTACGGCCGGCGCCGGCGTCGGCGTCGCCGTCGCTGTCGCCGATTCACCGGTTTCGCGCAAGGTGGCGAGCACGGTTCCCACCGGGACCTTTTCGCCGGGGGCCACTTTCAACTCCTGCACCACACCGTCGTGCCAGATCTCGACATCGACCGCAGCCTTCGATGTGTCGACGACTGCCACGACCTGGCCGCGCCTGACCTTGTCGCCGGGCTTGACCTGCCAGCTCAGCAGCGTGCCCTCGTCCATGTCCGCGCCGAGCGAGGGCAGGGTGAATTCGATCATGATGCCGTACCCAGCACGGCCTGCACCGCCGCAACGATTTTCTCCACCTGCGGCAGAGCCGCCTCCTCCATGTGACGTGCATAGGGAATCGGGACCTCCTCGCTGCAGACCCGTGCCAGCGGAGCGTCGAGATCAAAGAACGCCTGCTCGGCAATGCGCGCCATGATCTCGGCGGCAAGGCTGCCCGAGCGCCAAGCTTCCATCACGATCACCGCGCGGTGGCACTTGCGCACCGAGGCCATCAGCGTTGCGTCATCGAGCGGACGCAGCACGCGCAGGTCGATCACTTCAGCCTCGATGCCGAGATTGACCAGTTCTTCGGCCGCCTTCATTGCCTTTGGCAGGCAGCCACCGCAGGTGATCAGGCTGACGTCGCGCCCGACGCGACGCACGCTTGCACGTTGGATGTCGACCACAAGCGGGTCGCCATCGGGCAATTCCTGCTCCATGTTGTAGAGCTGGGCGTGCTCGAAGATCAGCACTGGATCCGGGTCCGCCAGCGCTGGCGCGAGCATGGCGCGCGCATCTTCCACAGTGGCCGGGCTGAGCACGCGCAGGCCCGGCACGTGGGCATACCAGCTCTCGAAACTGTTCGAGTGTTGCGCCGCCACTTGACGCCCGGCGCCGCTGGCCATGCGGATCACCAGCGGCACGGAAAACTGACCGCCCGACATGTGGCGCAGCATGGCCGCGCCGTTGACGATGGGGTCAAGCGCCAGGAGGCTGAAATTGACGGTCATGATCTCCACGATCGGGCGCATGCCACCCAGCGCGGCACCAACGCCGGCGCCGACGAAGCCGAGTTCCGACAGTGGTGTATCGCGGATGCGCTCCGGACCGAATTCATCGAGCAGGCCCTTGGACACCGCGTAACTGCCACCGTAGCGTCCGACATCCTCGCCCATCAGGAAGACTCGGGGGTCGGTTTGCAGCGCCTCACGCAAGGCTTCGCGCAGTGCCTCTCGGTAGGTGATGCGCCGGCCCATCACGCTTTCTCCCGCACCGGTGTCGTAACGTCGCGCAGCAGCTCTTCCACGGGTTCCCAACTGCCCGCTTCAGCGAAGGCCACTGCGGCATCGACTTCGGCCTGCGCACTGGCATCAATGGCCAGAAATTCGTCCTCAGTCAAGTCGCCCTGCGCCTTCAGGCGCGCGCTGAAACTGTGGATGGGACCGCGCTTCTTCCAGCCTTCGACCTCAAGTTTGTCGCGGTACAACTCGGGGTCGAACATGGAGTGGGCCCGGAAGCGGTAAGTCTGCAATTCGACAAACAGCGGGCCGTTGCTGCGCACCTGCTGCGTCGCCGACTTCATCGCTTCGTGTACGGCCACCACATCCATGCCATCAACTTGCAGGGTTGCCATGCTGTAGGACGCGGCCTTCACACAGAGATTGGTCTGCGCCTGCGAGCGCGCCAGCGCCGTGCCCATGGCGTAGAGGTTGTTCTCGCAGCAAAACAGCAGCGGCAACTGCCACAACGCAGCCAGGTTCATGGCCTCGTGGAATGCACCCTCGGCGACGGCGCCCTCGCCGAAGAAACAGGCCGTCAGTGCGCAGCGTCCCAGCATCTTGTCAGCGAGCGCCAGGCCGGTCGCCAGCGGCAGGCCGCCGGCGACGATCGCTTGCCCGCCGAAGAAGCGGCGTTCGCGGTCGAACAGATGCATGGAGCCGCCGCGTCCGCGCGAGCAGCCCTCCTGCTTGCCGTACATCTCGGCCATGATGGCCCACATGCCCAAGCCGCGCAGCAGCGCGTGACCATGCTCGCGGTAGGTGGCGACCACGTTGTCCTCGGGCTGCAGCGCGCGCATGGCGCCGGCGGCGACTGCCTCCTCGCCGATGTAGAGGTGCAGGAAGCCGCGGATCTTTTGCAGGCCGTACAGCTCGGCCGCCTTCTCCTCCATGCGCCGAATTCGCAGCATGTCGGTCAACAGCGACAGCGACAACTGTTTATCCCAGGGGACAATGCCACTCGGGGGCGCGGGCGGGTTGATTGCACTCATGCGCCACTCTCCAGCGTCGAGGTATCGCCCTCGGGCAAGCCGAGCTCGCGCGCCTTGAGCAGACGACGCATGATCTTGCCGCTTCTGGTGCGCGGCAGCGTTGGCAAGAACGCGATCTCCTTGGGCGCTACGGCAGCTCCCAGTCGCTTGCGTGCGTGCGCCAGAATGTCCAAGCGCAGCGGCTCGCTGGCCACGTGGCCGTCCTTGAGAGAGACAAAGGCCTTCACCATCTCACCGAGCATCGGGTCGGGTTTGCCGATGACGCCGGCTTCGGCCACTGCGGGGTGCTCCATCAGAACGCTTTCGACCTCGAACGGTCCGATCAGATGCCCGGCCGATTTGATGACGTCGTCGGCGCGTCCGACGAACCAGTAGTACCCGTCGGAGTCAACCCGCGCCAAGTCGCCGGTCAGGTACAGGTCGCCGGCAAAACACTTGCGGTAGCGCGCCTCGTTGTTCAGGTAGCCGCGAAACATCGAGGGCCAGCCGCTCTTGAGTGCGAGTTCACCTTCAACGTCGGGCGTCTCGATGACGCGCACGCGCGCCGGTTCGCCTTCGGCCTCCAGGTGCTCGACGATGCAGGCATCGATGCCGGGCAGCGGGCGACCCATGGAGCCGGGTTTGATGTCGAAGGCCGGCGTGTTCGCAATCATGATGCCGCCGGTTTCGGTCTGCCACCAGTTGTCGTGGATTGGCAGACCCAGCACCTGCTGGCCCCACCAGACCGCCTGCGGGTTGAGCGGCTCGCCGACGCTGGCGACAAAGCGCAGCGCCGGCCAGCGGTGCCGCTGCGCCAGTTCCGGCCCGGCTTTCATCAGCATGCGGATGGCGGTCGGCGCCGTGTACCAGACGCTGATGCGTTCCTGTTCCAGCAGGCTGTACCAGCGCTCGGCATCGAACTCTTCGCGGTCGATCAGCGAAGTCACGCCGTGCAGCAGCGGCGCGATGATGCCGTAGGACGTCCCCGTAACCCAGCCGGGATCGGCCGTGCACCAGAACCGGTCCTGCTCGTGCAGGTCCAAGGCGTAGCGGCCGGTCGCGTAATGGGTGACAACGGCGCCGTGCACATGCAGCGCGCCTTTCGGTGTACCGGTCGTGCCGCTCGTGAAATGCAGCAGGGCCGGATCGTCGGCCTGCGTCTGCACCGTGCTGAATTCGTCGCCAGCCGACGCCATCAAGCGCGTCCAGTCGAGCGTGCCGGGTTGATCGCTGCCGCTGTCATTCTCCGCCACCAGAATGACATGGCGCAGCGTTGGCAGTTGATCGCGGATCTGTTTCACCTTGCGCTGGTACAGCTCTTCGGTGGTGATCAGCACCTGACCGGCGCCGAGCTGGATGCGCGTGGCGATTGGCTCCGGACCGAAGGCTGAAAAGAGTGGCGTCACCACCGTGCCGTTCTTCAGCGCACCCAGTATCGCGATGTACAGGGCCGGCAACCGCCCGGCCAGCACGAATAGGCGGTCGCCCTTGCCGATGCCAAGCTGCTGCAGGACGTTGGCAAAGCGGTTGCTCAAGCGCGCCAGTTCGCCGTAGCTCAATTCGAGGGCTTCTGTGTCGCGCGCTACAAAGCGCAGCGCGCAGTGGGCGCGCAGGCTGCCCGCGGCATGGCGATCCACCGCTTCGAAGCCAATGTTCAGTCCGCCACCGGGCAGGCCCTGCAAGGCATGTCGTGCCTCACCCCAGACGTCTTGCTTTCGCGCGCCCTCATAGTCGGTCCAGTGAGGCCGCACGCGCAGGTCGGAAGCGGTCTTGTGAATGACAGGCGCAATGTCCATGGGCGACTCAGTTTGGGTCCGTGCGCGTGCGGTGCCTGTCTCAGGCCCGTTCCCGCACTTCGCGGTCCCTGGCGCCGGCAATGCCGCTGGTCAGGTTGGCCAGTTCGCGCGTCAACAGCAGCAGGACGTCCTCCATGGTCACGATGCCTGCCAGTGTGCCGTTCTTGTCGGCAAGAACCAGTCGGCGCAACCGGTTTGTCTTCATCAGTTCCACGGCGTCCATCGCATCCATCTCGGGGTCGGCCAGCACCAAATCGACCGACATGATGTCGCCGGCTGTGAAAACTTCGGGGTCCAGGCCCTCGCTCATCAATTCAAGCACCAGGTCGCGATCGGTCACGATGCCGATGGGCCGGTTCGTGCCGCCCGCCTCTACCACAACGAGCGCGCCGATGTGGTGCTGGCGCATGAGTCGGGACACGACCAGTGCCGAGGTCTCCGGCTCGACGACCGCGACCTGCGATGTCGCGAAATCCTTCAGTCGCGTGGTCATGGCGACACCTAGGCCTCGACCGTCAATTCGTTGTTGACGCGGCTTACGCCTGGTGCCGACCATGTTGCGCCCTCGGCTGCGTTTTTTTCGGCCCAGGAATGCACCCGTCCGCGCAGCGTCACCACGCTGCCGTCCATCGAGATGTCGATGCGCCGCGCTTCGCGCGAGGCCTGGCGCACCAGCGCGTCCTGGATGCGGTTGGCGAGGTTGACCGGCACCGGCAAAGTCTTGAGCGTGATGTTGTCGGTGATGCCGACCACACCCTTGAGCGGCCGCAGCATGCGCTCGACGGCGCGGCGCTGGAAGTTCCAGTCGAGTTCGCCGCTCAGTGTCACCCAGCCCTTTTCCACCGCCACCTTGACCCGGTCCTTGGGCACTGAGGCGTTCCAGCCCAGTGCGTGCTCGATCGCGAGCGCGATTTCGGTATCGCTGCGCGCGTGGACACCCTGCGGTACGACATCCATTTCGAGTGCGATCGCCTTCACGCCGGTCACGCGTTCGACGGCACGTTTAGCTGCGATTTTTTCCGCATAGGTATCGAGATGCCCGGTCAGGGTCACGACGCCGTCGTGCACGGCAACGCCGACCTTGGCCTCCGGCACCACCGGATCCCAGGACAACTCGGTCAGCACGTCATTTTTCAGGTCTGCATCAGTTTTCATGTCGACTCCAAGGATGAACACCACGTCAAGCTATACGCTTTGGAGAATAGTCACCGACACCCGTCTCATGTTGCGATAAATCAAGTCGGTATCGAGTCGACAACGCAAACTGGGAACCCGATTCAGTGCAGAAGGCGAAGGAGTTCGATCATGTTTTTCGACCGCGAAGACGCGGCCCGCCGACTGGCCGAGCGGCTCATGGGCTACCAGGGCCAGAACCCGTTGGTGCTGGCGATACCGCGCGGCGCCGTGCCGATGGCCCGCATCATCGCCGAGCGACTCAAGGGTGAATTCGATGTGGTGCTGGTGCGCAAGCTGCGGGCGCCGCAGCAGCCGGAACTGGCGATCGGCTCGGTCAACGAAAGCGGCTGGACCTATCTGGCCGACTATGCGCAAGCCTATGGCGCCGACGCGGCTTACATCGAGACAGAAAAGCGCCGGCAATTGCAGACCATTGCCCAGCGCCGCGCCCAGTACACGCCGATCCGCGCACCGCGCGATCCGGCCGGGCGCATCGTGATCGTGATTGATGACGGCCTGGCAACCGGTGCCACCATGATTTCAGCGCTGCATGGACTGCGTGCAGACAAGCCGGCCAAGCTGATTTGCGCGGTGCCGGTGGCGCCGCCCGATACCGTGGCCAAGGTGGCCGCGCTGGCCGACGAGGTGGTGTGCCTGCAAACGCCCGAGTTCTTCCAGGCGGTGGGTCAGTTCTACCGTCATTTCGACCAGGTTGAGGACGACGAGGTGATCGAGTTGCTCAAGGGCGCGTGAGCCGCAGACTGAGGCAATTTGCGCGCGGTATCAGCTTGCGGACGCAGATTGGAGGTAACGGCTGAACCAGATGCTCGCCTGGCTGGCCACCTGCTCCAGTGCGCCGGTTTCCTCGAACAAGTGCGTTGCCCCGGCGATGATGCTGAGTTCCTTGCTGCATTGCAACTGTTCGTAGGCCTCGCGGTTAAGTTCGAGCACCTCTTCGTCCCGTGATCCCACCAGCAGCAGTGTCGGCGACTTGACCTCGGCCAGATCGTGGCTGCCGGCCAAGTCCGGGCGGCCGCCGCGCGAGACCACGGCCTGAATTTCCTTGCCCCAGGCAGCTGCCGCTTGGAGCGCGGCCGCGGCCCCGGTGCTGGCGCCAAAGTAGCCGATGGCCAGATGCCGCGTCGAGGCCTGCAGCCGGACCCAGCAGGTGGCAACCAGGAGGCGGCGCGTCAACAAGTCGATGTCGAAGCGGGTCTGGTAGTCGAGGTCTTCGGCGACCGTCAGCAGGTCCAGCAAAAGCGTGCCGATGCCGGCTTCGTGCAGGACCCGAGCCACCTGGTTGTTGCGTGGACTATGGCGGCTGCTGCCGCTGCCATGCGCGAACAGCACAATGCCCTGTGCGTTGGCCGGCAGTTCCAGCAGGCCCTCGATGGCGGTTCCGTCGACCGGTATCCGGACCAGTTCCTTGCGGCTTGGGTTCATGGCAGAGCGCTCCCTGGGTTCAGGCCGCGATCGAGATCGGTATGCGCCGGCGGCCGAAGTGCCCAGCCTGTGCGTCAAAGCGCCCGACCAGCGGCGCGCCACAATCCGGACAGCAAGCGGCGGCGTCGAGTCGGTATTGCTTGATCAGATACCAGTCGCGCACGATCAGTGGCGCTGTGCAGTGCGGGCAGAACGTGGTGTCACCCTCGGCGTTGTGAACGTTGCCGGTATAGACATGTTGCAAGCCCTCCTTGCGCGCGATGTTGCGCGCGCGTACCAGCGTCGCCGGCGGCGTGGCGGGCACGTCGCGCATCCGGTGGTCGGGGTGAAAAGCTGAGAAGTGCAGCGGCACGTCCGTGCCAAGCCGCTGGTGGACCCAGCGGCACAGCGCGGTGATTTCGGCGTCCGAGTCGTTGTGGCCGGGGATCAGCAGCGTAGTGATCTCGAACCAGACCCTGGTCTCGTGGCGCAGATACACGAGCGTGTCGAGCACCGGCTGCAAGCGTGAGCCGGTGAGCTTGAAGTAGAAATCGTCGCTGAAGGCCTTTAGGTCCACGTTGGCGGCGTCGATCTTGATGAAGAAATCGCGGCGTGCCGGCGCATGCAGGTAGCCAGCCGTCACCGCCACGGTCTGGATGCCGCGCGCGTGGCAGGCATCTGCCACGTCCATTGCATATTCGGCAAAGATCACCGGGTCGTTGTAGGTAAAGGCAACGCTCTTGCAGCCGTATTGGCTCGCCGCCTCGGCGATCGCGTCGGGCGTGGCCTGGTCCATCAGGCGGTCCATATCGTGCGACTTGCTAATGTCCCAGTTCTGACAGAACTTGCAGGCCAGATTGCAGCCGGCCGTGCCGAACGACAGCACGCTGCTGCCCGGGTAGAAGTGGTTCAGCGGTTTCTTCTCGATCGGGTCGATGCAAAAGCCCGATGAGCGCCCGTACGTGGTCAAAACCATCTGATCGCCGTGGCGCGCGCGGACGAAGCAAGCGCCGCGCTGTCCCTCGTGCAGCTTGCAGTCCCGCGGACACAGGTCGCACTGCAGGCGGCCGTCATCGATCCGGTGCCAGTAGCGCGCCGGGTAGTGTGCGCCTTGCATCACTGACCTTCCTTCTGGTATTCGGCTTCCTTCCATTTATGCACCGTGTAGCGCTGCAGGCGAACACCCTCGGCCCAGAAATCGGCGCCCAGGCCAGCCTTGCGCTTGAGGTGGGCCATGAACTGCGGCGCCGAGGGCAGCTGCTCCCACACCTGCGGCAGAAAGGTGCTGCGGTACTGCTGGTATTCGAACAGCAGTCCGTCGATGCCCGGGCGCAACTGCGCCAGCGCCTGTGCCTCGCTGTCAAAGCGCATCGGCTGCATCGGCGACAGCACAGAGACTTCGATCTCTGTATGCATCAACTCGGCCGCCGTCAGCGGTGCGAAGCGCGGATCATGTATGGCCGCCGCGACCGCATTGGCCTTGATGTCGGACAGCAGCGAGCGGCGTGCTTCGATCGAGCCGATACAGCCGCGCAACTGCCCGTTCTGGGTCAGCGTGACAAAGCTAGCGCCCACTTGCTGTAGCCAGGGCGCATCTTCGGCCGCCGTCAGGGCTTGTCCCAGCGTGCGCGAGATCGCCGCGCGGGCAATCGGCAGCAGTGTTGCGCCGGGGTCGACGGCCTGGGTGCGGCCGTTATGCTGGCCTGCGACGAAGGCGAAGGCGGCATAGCCGACGACGCGGTCCTTGTCACCCGCCGTGTCACCCGAGTTGCACAGCCCCAGTAACTGGACCTGCAGGCCATGTCGTTTGGCTGCCAGCAGTAGACCGTTGACCGGCGTGCCGCCGCAGGCCTGCTCGTGCGTCAGTGCGCCATCGAAATTCATGATGTGCTGCACCGTATCCCGGTCCAGCGCCTGGGCCGCGCCATAGGGCAGAAAGTGCGACAGGTCGGTACTGATCACGATCAGCGTCTCTGGTCCGCCCCACAGCGCTTCGAGAACCTGCGCCACTTCCGCCGGTGTTGCGTTGCCGACAGCCAGCGGCACCAGTTTGAAATCATCGAGCACCGATTGCAGGAACGGCAGTTGCACTTCCAACGCGTGTTCGCGCGCATGCGCGGGCGCGCTCACGACAACCTGAGGCAGATCTGCCAGCGCCGCAACCGCCGCCTGGTCAATTGTGACTTTGCCCAAAGGCGTTTCAAAGGCGGCAACGCCCGGCAGTGCCAGGCCGCGCACCGCCACCCGGTGTACCGGGCCGAGCAGCACGACGCGCCGGATCTGGTTTCGTGCGCCAGTCAGGCGCGCATAAGCCAGCGCAGCGGTGGCGCCTGAGTAGATGTAGCCGGCATGGGGCACGATGAGCGCCTTGGGAACCACAGCGCCCTTGCTGCCGGTGGATGCATCGGCCAGCAGTGCCAGAACCGTTTTTGACAATACAGACGGTTGCCCAGGATAAAAGGCGCCAGCGACAGCGGCGGGACGAATCGATTGCATGACACGCTCCTCATTGGCGGACAAGCCTAGTTCGCATTAATTCGGGTTGACTTGTTGCTTATCAAGTCAATCCGAGATTGTGAGCCGCGCGGATCCTGCTAGAGAATGTAAGAGAGGTATTCGGCCTTTTGCTGCATGTCAAGGTCAGTATCGGCAAAGCGCAGTGATATGGCCTCGAACGTCGGACCCAGCGCGACGAAGGCGTCGACCACCTCGGGATCAAAATGCGTCCCGCGCCCGTCGGCGATGAGTTGCATCGCTCGTGCATGGGTCATGCCGCTCTTGTAAATTCGATTGCTGATGAGTGCGTCGTAGACGTCGGCAACCGCCATCAGGCGCGCCGCAAGCGGAATGGCTTCTCCGGCCAGACCCTGCGGATAACCGGATCCGTCCCATTTTTCGTGGTGCGAATAGACGATCTCCTTGGCAACTTCGAGAAAGTTCATGCGCTGCCCGCTGAGTTCCTGGGCGCGCACGATCGCATCGCGGCCCAGTGTCGGGTGCGTCTTCATGATCTCGAATTCTTCCGGCGTGTAGCGTCCGTTCTTGAGCAGGATGCGGTCGGGTATGCCAACTTTGCCGATGTCATGCAGCGGCGCGCACTTGAACAGGAGGTTGACCATGCCGTCGTCCAGGTAATCGGCATAGCGGGGATGGGTTTGCAGGTGCTGGCCCAGCGCACGCATGTAGTGCTGGGTGCGCCGCAGGTGGTTGCCGGTTTCGGTGTCCCGTGTTTCCGCCAACGAGGCCAGTGCGAGCACCGTCATTTCCTGCAGGTTGGTCAATTCGCTGGTGCGCGCTGCCGCGGCCACTTCAAGGTATTGATTGGCAATGCGCAGACTGGCAGCGCTGGACGCGTCCGCCAGGTGCGCCTTGACCCGCGACAGCAGGATCGCCGGGTTGATCGGCCGTGTGATGTAGTCGACTGCGCCGGTGGCCAAGCCCGCCTCCTCGCTGTCGGCGTCGGTCTTGCTGGTGAGGAAGATAACCGGAATCGCCTGGGTCTGCGGGTTTGCCTTGAGGCGGCGGCACACTTCGTAGCCGCTCAGGTCGGGCATCTCGATGTCGAGCAGAACGAGGTCCGGAGCCTGGTTGGCAACAATGTCAAGTGCCTTCTGGCCGCGGGTCGTCGCCTTGACCGTGTAGGTCGGCTGCAGCAGGCTTGCCAGCAGCGTCAGGTTGGCCGGTGTGTCGCCCACGATCAGCAGGGTTGGTTTGATGGCCAAAAATAAATCCATGACGCGCTGCTCAGTCCAATTCAATTTGTGTTGCGTCGGCTGCTGCCTTCAGCGTGGTCAGAGCAGCCGCGTAATCGAAATCCTGCACCTGTTGTTGTAGCACGGCGAAGCCGGCGCCCAGGGCCATGGCCAACAAAGTGGCATTGGCCTCAAGCAAGGCGTTGGCTTGCGCGTCGTTGGCGTCCAGCAGTTCGGTCAGGGCGCGACAGACGCGGCGCCAATGTGCGGCGTCGGGCGCTTGCGCCGTGGCGGTGGGGTCCAATATCGCAGTCGGTATCGCCGCTGTGATGCCAGTTTTCAGTTCCGTCAGATGCAACTCCAGTGCGGTCAGCATCAGATCGAGCGCCGGCAAAGGCGCATTCTGTCGGATGGCGTCTTCGAGTTGCGCCGCCAGGTCGGCGCAATGCGCTGCGCCCAGGTTGGCGGCAACCCCCTTAAGGCTGTGCGCCAGCCGCTGCGCCTGGGCAAGGTCACTGTTGCCCAGCGCCTTTCGCGTCTGCGTCGGCGCGTCCGTGATGATCCTCAGGAACTTCTGCAACAGGGTGACATAGAGCTGGCGGTTGTCAGCGCATTGGCGCAAGCCGCGTGCGACGTCGATGCCCTCAATGCGCGCCATCAGGTTGTCTGTCGAAGCCGGTGAGCCCCAGTGTGCCAGACAGCCGTACAAGGCATCCGGATCAATCGGCTTGTTCAGGTGCTGGTTCATGCCTTCGGCGAGACAGCGTGCGACTTCTTGCGGCGACGTGTGGGCCGTCAGCGCGATGATGGGCAGCGTCTTGAAGCGTTCCTGGCGGCGCAGGGCCAGCGTTGCCTGATGGCCGTCCATCTCCGGCATTTGCAGGTCCATCAGCACCACCGACCATGGCAGCGGCTCAGGCGCCGCCTGCAGCATGGCGAGCGCCTGCCCACCGTCGCTGGCCAAGGTCACCGACACGCCCATCACTGTCATCAATTCCATGGCGATCTGCTGGTTGATCTCGTTGTCTTCCACCAGTAGCACCTGCATGCCCGCAAGCTGTTTCTTGTATGTGGATTGCGTGGCCTCGCTGAAGCGCGGCGACTGCGCTGCGACACTCAAGGTCTCTGTCAAGGCGTCCCACAGGCGCGAGGGGCTCACCGGTTTGTCAAGAAAGGCGATAGCGCCAGCGCGCAATCCGACGTCATGCACTTCATCGGCGCCAAAGGCGGTAACCATCATTACCGTTGGGGGATGAGCCAATGTCATTTCATGGCGGATGCGCCGAGTCGCCTCGACGCCATCCATCTCCGGCATGCACCAGTCCATCAGAACCAGATCGTAGGGATCGCTGGCATCTGCGCCTTGCACGGCCGCCATGCCCTCTTGGGCGCTGGCGGCCGGGAACGCGCGCAGACCCAGCGCGTTGAGCTGTTCGGTCAGGCTTTGGCGCGCATCGGCGTTGTCGTCGACCACCAACACGCGCAGGTGATGCAGCGACGTCGGTTGCGCCGCGAAGCTGCGTTGCTCGGTCGACTTGCCCAAGCGCGCGCTGAATGTGAAGGTGCTGCCATGGTTGACGCTCGATTCAACGCGGATGCAGCCGTCCATCATCTCGACGAAGCGCTTGCAGATCGCCAGCCCCAAGCCGGTGCCGCCGTAGCGGCGCGTGGTGGAACTGTCCGCCTGGGCAAAAGGCTGGAACAACCCGCTGCATTGGGCTGCGTTCATGCCGATGCCCGTGTCTTCGACCGCGACTGTCAATTCGATGCGTTCATCGCCAAGCGGTGTCGCGCCGATGCTGACTTTCACGTGGCCATGTTCAGTGAACTTGATAGCGTTGCCGACCAGATTGATCAAGACTTGGCGCAGCCGGGCCTCGTCGCCAACCAGACTTTCCGGCACGCCGGGCTCGACGCGGATCAGTAGCTCAAGTCCTTTCTTGCTGGCCTGGTGTGCGACCAGGCCGGACATGCCATCGAGCACATCATCAAGCCAGAATGGCCTGTGTTCAAGATGGAGCTTGCCGGCCTCGATCTTCGAGAAGTCAAGCAGGTCGTTGATGATCCCCAGCAGCGAAGAGCCGGCCGCGTGAATTTCCTGCAGGTAATCACGTGTTCGCGATGGCGAGTCGGTCTTGAGGGCCAGAAACGACAGGCCGATAACGGCGTTCATCGGGGTGCGTATCTCATGGCTCATGTTGGCTAGAAATTCGCTTTTTGCCTTGGTGGCGTCTTCCGCACGAAGCCGCGCCGAATCGATGATCTCGTTTTGCTGACGCAGCTCATCGGACAGTCGACTGGTTTGCAGTAGAAGGTCTTGCGTGGCCTGGTTCCGGTCGAGTATTTCCAGGTTCATTGCAATCAAGGGCAGCAGTTCGTCCAGCAGCATCTGTTGGCGTTCGCTGAGAACCTCCGGCTGGTCGATGTCCAACACGGCCAGCACGGACCCTGACGGGTTGCAGACTGGTATCAAGTGTCGGTTCCCTTGCGCCAGAGGTTTGGCCGCCCGTGCACATTGGCCGAGAAGACCTTCGTCCGGGGCAAAGTCCTTCGCTTCGACCGGCGATCCGCTTTGACCGGCGCTGCCGCGGCAGCGGTACTTGCCGCAAGCTTGATCAAAGACGTAGAGCGCCCCGTACTGCAGCATCATCACCTCAGTCAGTTGCAGCACCAGCGTATCGGCGAACCCATCGAGATTTAGGGTGTATTGCAGGCGCACGGCAACGGTGACGGATTGGGACTTGACCCAGCGTTGTGTTTCTGCCGCACGTGCGCCCCGCTGCAACGAGCCGAGCGAGCGCGCCATGGCGCCGATCTCGTTACCGAACTCCATATGCGGCACGATCTGGTCGAGTCTGCCGGCCGCCAGATCTTCAATGCTTCGGCGCAGGTCGTCCAGCGGCCGGCGCACAGCGTTGCCCACCAGGCGGGCCACCGCGAGTGCGAGTGTCAGCGCCGCCAGCAGGATGAGGATCGTCTGGCGTGTGAGTTGATTGGAGAATTCTGCCGCCCGCTGTGCGGCCGACTTGGCGGCTTCCTGCTGGTCCTGCACCAGGGACTCCATCATCCGGTCGGTGGCTTCGAACACCTGTACGTTGTCCGGGCTGACCAGAAAGCGCGACACGCTGTCCGTCTTGAAGCCCGGGTCCTGCTGCAGCAGCGCCAGGATGTGATCGACATTGAGCATGTACTGCGTCAGCAGTGCTGCAATCGTGAGCAGCCGTTGTCGGTCTTCTGGCCGGCTCAGCACCTTGTCACTCGCGTCCATCGTGTAGAGCAGACGCGCGCGGGCATGGTCGAGTTCGGCGCGGGCCATCTGGCGGCTGGGCGCGTCGGGTGCCAGGATCATCTGCCGCAGCGCGCGGCCGGTCTCCATCAAATGGCTGTTGGCCTGCGTCAGGTTGGATAGACCCATCAGCTCGCCCGCATACATGCGTTCGATTTCCTTGACCTGCAGATGGTCGCCATAAACCGATTGCAAGGCCATCGCGATGATCATGGCCAGCATGACCCCCATCCCCAAGGTCAGCTTGGTGCCGATCTTGAGTCTGTCGAGGAAAAGCGCGAGGGAATTCAAGGCGGATCTTCTTCAGCAGGGCAGGGACATGCTGACGCGGGTGCCCAGGCCCGGGCTGCTGCTGATGGCTAGCTCACCACCATGCATGTCCAGGATTTCCTTGACGATTCGCATGCCCAGGCCGGTGCCCGGTACCTTGCCCGAGGCGTCGGCGCGGTAGAAACGTTCGCAGACACGGCTGCGTTGCAGTTCAGTCATACCAATGCCCTGATCCGCGATGTGGATCCATGCCCGCGGCGCCGGCCCGCCTTCGTCGCGGTTCTCAATCTGCAAGACCACCGGGCCACCGTCGGGCGAGTACTTGTAGGCGTTGGACAGCACGTTCAAGAGCGCCCGGCGCAGCTTGCTGGCGTCGGCCATCACGTACACAGGTTCCGGTCTCATGCGCAGTTCGGGTGCGGCGCGCCCGGCCGGTGGCATGAATGCCTTGACGAGATCCATCACCAGATCCTGAAGGCAGACCCGGGTGAAACGGAAATCCATCCCGCGGCGCGCCTCGATCCGTGCCAGGTCGAGCAGTTCGTCGAGGATCTTGGACAACTTCCCCGATTCCTTGTAGATGATGTCCAGCAATTCCTTTCGCGCTGGGGCCTCGAGCTCGTGGTGCAGCAAGACCTCCGAAAAGCCAAGAATACTTTGCATCGGTGTGCGTAATTCATGTGCCGCCGTAGCCAGGAATTCACTTTTCATCTGGTCGACCTCGTACTCCGAGGTCACATCCCGGAAGTACAGGATTTGCGAAACGGAACTCGATTCGCTGCAGCGCAAGCCGACTTGCAGCATCCGCTTTCCGTCGCCATTCATTTGAATCAGTTCACGTGCATCGGGCTTTCCGTCCATGACTTTTGCGCGCAGGGCGGCGATACCAGCAAAGGGCGTGGTGCTGACGCAGCGGCGGGTCAGCCAGCGAGCGAAGTCCTGCTCGCCGATCCCTTCGAGACGTTCCGTGCCCAGCGCTGTCATGTCGGCAAATGCGGGGTTTACGNACTTGACGCGGCGCTCCTGGTCAAACGAGACAAAGCCGTCCGGGCTCATAGTGAAAATGGCGCTGAGTTGTTGTGTGCGATCCTCGACCTGAAGCTGGGCCCGCTGGCGCGCCATCATTTCCGCTCGAATGCGCCGCAAGTGCCGCGTGATGGCAATGGCCAGCGCCAGCACCAGCAGCGTCATCAGCGCGGCCTGCACCAGCAGCGCATCCCTGGCCTGCCGGTGGTTGGTGAGCAGTTCCTGTGTTTCAAAAGCTGCCACCACCAGCAGTTGGTATTGAGGCACTTTGCGGAAGTAGTAGAGCCGTTCCACGCCATCCACAGCAGATGGCCCGGTATAAGCGCCAGACAACTGCCCGTGGCTGATGCGCGCGAACATATCGGCGCTGTGCGCGTTGTAGCCGTATCCTTCCTTGGTGCCCACCCTGCGTACACGCGATACGCCGTCCAGGCCATACAAGGCGGCCAGCCCCTTGGAGCCCAGATTGAGTGCCGAGTAGAAGCTGGAAAAATAGCCTGGGTCGATCGATACGACAACGACTCCGCCGAAGTCGCCGTTCGGTCGGGTGATGCGCCGTGTCATCTGGATCGACCATTTGCCGCTGGCGCGGCCGAGCACCGGCTGGGATACGTACAGTCCGACGGCGTCCGATGCGACGTGAACCTTGAAATGTTCACGGTCGGAAAGGTCCATGTGGTTTGTGATTGGCAGATTGGACAGGATGTAGATGCCTTTGGTGTCGATGACGCCGACCTGATTGAAGATTTCAGTGTCAATGACGCCGCTTGCCGTCAGCGCCTGCAGGTCCAGCCGGTCGCCGATATCAAGGTAGCGCGACTGGACAAAGCGGATCACCTGGTCGGCGCTGCGCAATGTGCGGATGGCATGTTCCTCGGTCAGGCGCGTCAGGTTACCCAACTCCTGCTCGGCGGAGGCAAGTTCGCGCTGGTGGCTTTGTCCGACCAGCGCAAACACGTGCCACCATGTCAGCAGAATCAGGATGCTGGCGGCCAGCCAGATCATCAGGGTGATGCGTCGCTGGCTGGCGATGGCAGCTCTTGGAGCAGGCGAATCCATCGCAGCGGCCTTTGGTGTCATGCGCATGCCACTTCGTCGACCGGCAGCAGCAGGCTCACGGTGGTCCCCATGCCCTCGGCACTGTGCACGCTGACACGGCCATGCTGCAGCTCGACCAGTTCCTTCACGATGCTCATGCCCAGGCCCGTGCCCGGTATCTTGCCGGACTTGTCGGCCCGGTAGAAGCGCTCGAAAACGCGATCGACCTGATCGGGCCGCATGCCAATGCCGTGGTCAGTGATATGGATGCCGACCATGGGCGTGTGGTCGACTCCCGGGTCGGCCTCGATCCGCACTTGAACCACACCGCCGCCCGGAGAGTACTTGTAGGCGTTGGACAGCACGTTGGTAATGGCCTGCTGAGTCTTGCGTGGATCGACGTGCACGACGAGCGTGTCGGCGGGGCCTTCGACGACTGGCATTGCGCGTCCCGGCGGCAGTTGTAGGCTCGTCAATACCTGCTGCACGAGATCCTGGGCCCCGACGCGCGTCAAAGTAAGGTCCTTGGCGCCGCCCGCCTCGATGCGGCACAGGTCAAGCAGTTCGTTGAGCAGCGATGACATCTGCTGCGACTGCGAGAAGATGACATCCAGAAATTCCCGGCGGCTCGCTTCATCGAGTGTCTGCGTCCGCAAGATTTCGGCAAAGCCATAGATGCTGGCCAGCGGTGTACGCAATTCGTGCGCGGCGGTAGACAGAAATTCGGTCTTGAATCGATCCACTTCGGTTTCATGGGTCACGTCGCGAAAACACAGGATCTGCGACACCGTGGCGCCCTGGCTGAAACGCTGGCTGACCTCTAGCACACGCTGCGCGGGCCGGGTGATCTTCAGCAGGCGGCGAGGTTTGCCCGGCAGGCTTGCCTCTTCGGGCCGACCCGCCAATGCGAACCAGAGCGCAGCCTCATCAAGACCTTGCAGTTGTGCGAGTTCAAGGTGGGTCATCTGCGTGAAGGCCGGGCTCAGGTATTTGACGCGCCCGGCCTGATCGAAGGAGACAAAACCATCCGGACTCAGGTTCAAAATGGTGTTGAATTCCTCGGTCTGGTCGCGCAGCGCGTCCTGTGCCAGGCGGCGTTCCGTGACATCGTTGTGTGAACCGGTCATGCGCAGCACCGTGCCGTCTGCGTCCCACTGCGCCTGGCCCCGCGCCAGAATCCAGAGGTAGTGATCGTCCTTGCAGCGCAGTCGATGCTCGCACTCGTAAACCTCGGTCTCGCCTTGCAGGTGGCGCCGAAGCTGCTGCATCACATCGTCCAGATCCTGCGGATGGACGCGTGCCAGCCACTCGTCGATCTGGTCACCTATTTCGGCTGGCTGGTAACCCAGCATGGACTTCCAATGGTCGGAAAAGAAGACCTGTCCGGTTTGCGAGTTCCAGTCCCAGATGCCGTCCTTGTTGCCCAGAATGGCCAGCGCCCAGCGTTCTTCGCTGATGGCCAGTGCCGCCGTGCGCTTGCTCAGCGCCTGCAATTCCCCGCGCAGGGTGTTGATGCCCGTCGGCGGGGCGCCAGTAGTCATTCCACCTTGCTCCTGACCCAGGCTGCCACTTGCAGCGGGCTGAAGGGCTTGACGAAGTAGGCGTCGGCACCCCGTCTGCGGGCGTCGTCGTGATCGGCGACCTGGCCGCGCGCACTGATCATGGCGACAAGAATGTCCTGGGTCTGCGGGTTGGTCTTGATGGCCTCGAGTACCTGCAGGCCGTTCATCTTGCCCGGCATCATGACGTCAAGCAGGACGATTTTCGGGTGATGCCGGCGTACGGCCTCGAGCGCGCTGGCGGCATCCTCGGCTTCTAGAACTTCAAATTCCTTGCCCAGCGTGATGCTGAGCAGGCGGCGGATGTCGGAATGATCATCGACGATCAGGACTGGGATCATGTTGGGCTATTCATCTATGGGATTGGTGGGGCTGGCGTAATGGGAACGGCGGGCATATGAAAGCGTCCCCGGTTCACGATATCGGTGGCCATCGCCTGCAAGCGGTCAAATGGGATCGGCTTGGGCAAGACGTCAATGCCTGCTGGAATGCCGCCATGCCGGGCGATTTCGCTGTGATCGAGTCCGGTGACGACGGTCACCGTGGTGTTGGCGAGTTCCGGTGTGCTGCGCAAGACACGCAACATGTAGAAACCGTCCATGTCCGGCATGTGCAGGTCCGTCACCAGAAGATCGGGACGCTTCGCCCCGATCATCAAGAGTCCGGTGATGGCGCTGCTGGCGGTCATGACGGTGGGGACCATGGGCCAGCGTGACATTTTGGCCTCATACAGTCTCAACAGATTGACGTCGTCATCCACGACCAGGATCCTCAGCGGTCTGATCGCTTCGTCCGGCACGTCAGCGCTGATGGTCGGCGCCCCGCTATCGGCACCCTTGTGCAACAGCCGGTCTACCGAGTCGCGCATCACACGGCGGTGGCCGCCGATGGTCTTCCAGGCTTCAAGAACGCCTGTTTCCGCCCAAAGCTGGACCGTGCCCACTGACACGCCGAGCAACTCGGCGGCTTCTCGCGTCGTGCAGAATGTCTTTTTGATGCCAATCGGTTTCATGTTGAACTGCCTCTCCCTTTTCTAATTGAATTTTGCCAATTGTCACATTTTTTGATGTTTTTGCCAATTAATTGTGTTTTGACGTTTAGTGCTAAGAACTGCGCCTGTTGCCAAGGCGAATGATGAATGAATGGCGCCATTGTTTTTGTGGAAACGGATCAGAATTGCTGGCATGAGTACTTTTGACGCCAACGCCCTGGAATGTCTTGCTGCTATCGTTGAAGAAGGCGGTTTTGAGCGCGCCGCGTTGCGGCTTTCCATCACCCAGTCTGCTGTTTCGCAGCGTTTGCGATCACTTGAGGTCCAGGTCGGAACGGTGCTGATTGTGCGCAGTCGTCCGCTCAAGGCGACGTCGGCCGGGCGTTTGTTGCTCAAGCACGCTTTGCAGATGCGTTTGCTGCGGGCTGATCTGGAGCGAGACTTGAAGGATCTGGCGCCGGGTACTTCCGGCAGTGGCGGCGACGAGGAGCGGATTTCGATTGCGGTCAACGCCGACAGCATTGCGACTTGGGCGGTGCCGGCCCTGAGCCGGTTGGCTCGGCAGGGCCTGGGTCTTGAGATCATCACGGACGATCAGGATTTCACAATCGAGTGGCTGCGCGAAGGGCGGGTACTAGGTTGCGTGACGACGGTCAAGCAGGCCTTGCGTAGTTGCAGGTTGGTGCCGCTTGGCGCCATGCGTTATGTGGCGGTCGCGCAGGCGCGGTACGCAGCCGCGCATTGCCCGCAGGGCTTGTCGCCGCATAACTTCCGGGCCATGCCGTTTGTGGCATTCAATCGCAAGGATGATTTGCAATGTGAATTTGTCGGACGCGCGCTCCAATTGCAGCAGGTCGCCTTGCGTCAACTGTATGTTCCAAGTTCCGAGGGGCAGGTGCGCGCTGTGCTCGATGGCTGGGGCGTCAGTGTGGTGCCGGAGTTGCAGGTGCGTCAGCACCTGCAGGAGGGGCGCCTGGTCGACATCGCACCCGGGCAAGCCTTGCCGGTTGAACTGTACTGGCATTGCTGGAATCTGGACTCGGCAGTGCTGGACGCCCTGACCAGCGCCCTCACCACGGCCGCGGCGGCAGCACTGCGTTGAGTTGGACCCGCCGTCAGTGCACCAACAGGACCGGCACTTTGCAGTTGGCCAGCACCTGGGTCGCCACGGACCCCATCACCAGATTGGCAAGTGTGCCATGGCCGTGGGAACCCATGATGAGCATGTCAAACCGTCCATCCTGCGCCAGTTTGGCGACACTCTCGCCGGCACGTCCGGTTTTCCAAGTACTCTTGGCATCGATGCCATGGCGCAGCAAGAATTTGGATACGGGGGCCAGCACTTTTTCGGCTTCCTCGGCATAGTAGGTGTCCACAATTTCCTTGCCGACCACAGCCCGTGCCCGCGGCGGCAGTAGCGGCTGCACTGTGAAGACCGTGTAGTCGTTGCTTGGCGTGAACAACTCGGCGTGGGTTACCAAGTAGGCCAGCATTTTTTTCGTGTAGCGGCTGCCGTCGACGGCGAGAAGAATCTTCATGCACAAACCCCCATTCAAAGGGCCAGTCTAGCGGGCGCAGGCCATGGCAGTTTGTGAAATGTCAAAGGGGGACGGTGCAGACGCCTGCGCGCTTCAGATGTCCAGGCACAAGGTGGCCTGAAAAGCCGTTTGCTCGTTCTTTCTGGCGTAGCCCAGTGGGTTGGCGACAACGTGGCAGCCACTTTGCCAATAGTCGCTTGGCGCATGCAGGTGACCGTGCAGCCACAGCTGCGCGTGGGGTAGCAGAGCGTCCAGCGTGTTGCAGAACCCGGCCGTGCCGGGGGTCAGGCCGTAGCGCGGATCGGCGCTGAGCAGGCTGGGTGCGAAATGGGTGACCACAACGGTTGCGCCGTCAAACGGGGTCAGCAAGGCATCCTGGAGCCAGTGCTGGCATAACAGGCCCTGCTCGCGCACGGCGTCGGCCAGCATCGGAGAACCGTTTCGGGTGCCGCCAGTTTTCTTGAGATAGTAGTTGGCGGCGCGAAAGGCCTTGTCACGTGCTTGAAGTTGCCTGGTCAGTCGTTTGTCCGATGCCGGGTCCATCGCCCCTGGCGCCGGACCGAGCGCGTCAAAGTCGCTCCAAAGAGTGGTTCCGACAAAGCGGACCGGTTGCCCAGGTAGACCAAGGTCGCTGATGATTTCGCGTTCGAGCCAGTGGATGCCCAGACGCTCGCAGGTTTTGCGCAGGCACTCGTGTGCCAGGTCAAAGTCGAGCGCATCGTATTCATGGTTGCCTGGAACGAACAGCACCGGTGTGGGCCAGCCGTTCTTCGGCGAAAAACGGGTCAGGCCAAAGTCACGCTCGGGCGTGGTCGCCAAAAGCGAGCCGACCTGGTATGAGCCGATATCCCCCGCCAACACCAACAGGTCCGCACCGGGTGCAGGGGTGGCTGTCCAGTGCGGATGCACTTCAAGGTGCAGGTCGGACAGCAACTGGATCTTCATGATGCCAATGTCAGACGATAAAAGCCGACTGCGCGAGTGCCAGGATGGTCGAGCGCAACCATTCATGGGCACTGGTACGGTGCACCCGGTGGTGCCAGAGGGCGTCGATGTGGACCGTCGGCACGGCAAACGGCAATTCCCGCAGCACCAGCTGATCGGCCATGCCGGTAACGCTCACGAAATGGCGCGGCAGGACCGTTAGCAGGTTCGAGTGGGTCACTACTTTGCCGGCTGTGAAGAACTGATTGACCGTGAGCACGATGCGACGTTTTCGCCCATGCACGGCCAATGCTTCGTCGACGAAGCCGAACGGTCTTCCGGAAAAGCTCACCAGCATGTGCCGTGCCGCGCAATAGCGGTCCAGTGTCAAGGGTTCGCTCGCCAGCGGGTGCTCGCGCCGCATCACGCACACGTATTCGCCGCTGTACAGACGCTGGTGGCTGTAGGCCACAACCTCACCGGCCTGCTCGCGTGCCGTCAAATCGGCAAAGGCGGCTGGGAAATACCCGATTGCCAGATCGGCCACCTCCTCATCGAGCAGCCGGCGTGGATCGCGGGTCGTCAATGGAACAACGCGGATCGACACGCCGGGTGCCTCGCGATCCATCACCTCGATCAAGCCAGGAGTCAACTGTGCTGCCGTCGCGTCGGCCATGGCCAGTACAAAGGTGGTCGTGGCCTGCGCTGGCACGAATTTGCTGGGTGTCAGCACCTCCTGCAACTCGCGTAGCGCTTCGCGCACGGCCGGCCACAGGGCCAGCGCGCGCGGCGTCGGAGCCATGGACTGACCACTGCGTTTGATCAACTCGTCGCCCATCGCCTCGCGAAATCGCCGCAGTGCATTGCTGACAGCCGGTTGCGTCAGAGACAGATTGTGCGCCGCCCGCGTCAGGCTGCGTTCCGTCATGACCTCATCGAAGACGCGCAGCAGATTGAGGTCCAGGGTGCGGAAGTTGAGCGTGTTCATGCGGTGATTAATCAATTCTATGAATAAATACAATCACAGATATAAAGTAGACCATCATCAGTATAAACCCTAGTATGTGAGCGTATCCCTGCTAGCAAGGTGGGGTGTTAAAGCAAGGAATTGATCATGGCCAGTATTGTGCAACCCGGTTTCCCCTCCCAGCGTCCCGAGGTGGTCCGCAACGAGACCCAGGTCGGCACAGCAAGTGCGCCGCGCCACGGCTTTGACAGCACCAAGAGTTTGAGCGTCATGCTGCTTGCTGCCATGGTATCGGCGCTGGTGGTGGTGGCGGATCAGCTGATTGACACATGGGCGGACGGTCACCTGCTGGCGGCATGGGTTGCCTTGTGGCTGGTCGGATTTGCAGCGCTGGCTTTGTTTGCCGCACCCGCGCGCAATCTTGCGCTGAGTGCTGTCGAGGCCTTGAACGCGTGGTCTGCGCGCGTTGCCAGGGAGCGCGCCGATGCACGCTTGTGGACCATTGCCCGGTCTGATCCGCGTGTCATGGCTGAACTGACAGCTGCCATCGCGCGTAGCAAACAATGACCGGACTTCGGCGACCGTACAGGCGCTGCGACTGACGTAGCAACAAGAAAGCTACCGCCGCCGCTCTTCGCTTAATCTGTTTGAAATCTTACTGGTCAACGAACTGATGCAATCAGGCCTCCTTTGGAGGCCCGATCTTTTTGAGGCACGGATTGAGGCTACCACCAAGAGCGAAGTTCGATCAAGTCAAGCCCAGCGGATGGGGCGCTGACAGGCACTACACAGTCTTAATGGGCGCCTAAAATCGCGACCCCTGCAGCTGTTGCTGCCCTTGCCAAATCGGCATCAAGTGTCGCCAACGGCAGACCCATACGTAGCGCCAGTTCCAGATAAGCGGCGTCGTAAGCCGACAGCTTGTAGCGCCTGGCAAGATTCAGGGTGTCGCTCAAGGCATGTGCTGAGGTCGTCTGACCTGTCTCTACGTTTAGCCGTCCCAAGAGCTCAATGAAGCGCCGAGAGTCGGCTTCTGAGACGATGCCTTTGGATTCGACCTTCGCGACAACGTTAGCTATTTCCAAGGCCCATAACGATGGGACAACTGCTTGCGATTCCTCTAGCGACTTCAAGGTCGCCTCGGAATAGTCCACGCCTACCGGATCGGTTTGAGGCACCAGCCAGAGCAACGCAACGGACGCATCCAGAACAAAACTCATGCCCGCCCCTTGTTAATAAGTGCGGTCTATGAGAGCCAAGTGCAGCCCACTTTTGCGCAAAGCAAATGTTTCACCGGCGTGATCAAAGAAAGGCACAAAAAGACATTAATCGATCGTTGTCTCGATCGTTTTCTGATGTGGATCAAAGCGCATATTCCCGGCCAGAGGAACATGAGTTTCGGGGCCAGGTTGTCGGCACCGGCGAATGTGGCCCAGACAGTGTGTTATCGGTGCCAAGCGGTTTTTACCGCGCTTAACAAAGCAAAGGCAATCTCATGACTATCTCCTGGAAAGCGATCGCTCCGATCGTGGTGGCCATCGCCATCGCACTGCTACCGGCGCCTACTGGTCTGGCGCCATACGCTTGGTATTTCTTTGCCATTTTTGCCGGCGTCATTGTCGGCCTGATGACCGAGCCGCTGCCTGGCGGTGCCGTTGGTCTGATCGGCGTCTCCCTGGTCACGTGCCTCGCGCCGTGGGTCCTGTACGCACCGGCGGAACTGGCGAAACCGGGCTTCAAACCGGCCAATGCGGCGCTGACCTGGGCTCTGTCGGGTTTTTCGAACGCGACGGTTTGGCTGATCTTCGGTGCCTTCATGTTCGCACTCGGCTATGAAAAGACGGGCCTGGGGCGTCGCATTGCCTTGATGTTGGTGAAAGCCATGGGCCGGCGCACACTGATGCTGGGCTACGCGGTGATGATTGCCGACACGATCCTGGCACCGTTTACCCCGTCCAACACCGCGCGCAGCGGCGGCACCATTTTTCCGGTGATTCGAAACCTGCCGGCGCTCTACGAATCGAAACCCAACGACCCATCAGCGCGCCGCATCGGCTCCTACATCATGTGGGTTGCGCTGGCGACGACCTGCGTCACCAGTTCGATGTTCCTGACCGGCCTGGCGCCCAATCTGCTGGCGGTGGAACTGGTCAACAAGACCGCCAAGATCAGCCTTAGCTGGACGCAGTGGTTCATGGCCTTCGCGCCGGTCGGCATCATCCTGCTGATTCTGATACCGCTGCTCAGCTACTGGATCTATCCGCCTGAAGTGAAGGAAGGCACGGAAGTCCCGGCCTGGGCGGCGACCGAACTGCAAAGGATGGGCGGGTTTTCAACGCGCGAGGCAACGCTGGCTGGGCTGGTGATTCTCGCGCTGCTGTTGTGGATATTCGGCGACAAGTTCATCAATGCAACTACCGTGGCACTGTTGGTGATCTCATTGATGCTGCTTTGCAAGGTTGTCACCTGGGATGATGTCGTCAAGAACTCGACCGCGTGGAATACGCTGGCCTGGTTTGCCACCCTGGTAGCGCTCGCGGATGGCCTGAACAAGGTCGGCTTCGTCAAGTGGTTCGCCGAGGCGGTCGCTGCGCATATGAGCGGTTTTTCGCCGTTCACGGCAATGATTGTTCTGGTGCTGGTGTTCTACTTCACGCACTATCTGTTTGCAAGTGTCACCGCGCACGTCACAGCCTTGCTGCCGGTCATGCTCGCGGTCGGATCGACCATCCCCGGCATGGACATGCCCCATTTCGCGTTGCTGCTGTGCCTCACGCTGGGCATCATGGGTGTGCAGACACCGTATGCAACCGGACCGTCGCCGGTTTACTATGGATCCGGCTATCTGCCGTCGGCCGATTACTGGCGGCTGGGCGGGCTATTCAGCGTGATTTTTATCGCCGTTTTCCTACTGATCGGCGTGCCGTGGCTTGCGATCATTGGCTAGCCTAGACGGCGTTCAGGCCATTGAAACGGCAATGAACGCCAGCAGGAATATCAAAACCGCGCCGGCCAGCGGCAAAACCAGCGGCATGGACGAGACGACAGCCTCGACCGGGTCGATGTCGGAAGCCGGCGTGGCGGGTGTGGGGCTTGACATGGTGTTTCCTTGCGCTTGCGGGAGGAGAAAGAGGCGAATTCTACCCATGCTGTCGAAATCTTGCGCGCCCGACGATGCCTTGTCAGCGCTGCGTGAGGGTATTCACTGAATCACTTGAGCTTCAAGGCCAGCGTCCAGTAACTGGCCCAGCACCTGCGCGATATGCTGCGGGCCGCGTGTCTGGATCACCAGTTCAACTTCGACGTTTTGCGCTGCCAGCGTGGTGAAGGCTCGCTGGTGATGCACTTCATCGATGTTAGCGCCAGCTTCGGCCACGGTGGCAGTGATCCGGGCCAGCGTGCCGGGGACATCGCGGGCGCTGACGCGAATGCGCGCCAGCCGTCCGGCACGGACCATGCCGCGCTCGATGATGGACGCCAGCAGCAGAGGGTCGATGTTGCCGCCGCTGAGCACAAGCCCGACGCGCTTGCCCCGGAACTGCTGCGGGTGCTTGAGCAGTGCCGCCAGTCCCGCCGCGCCGGCGCCTTCAACCAGCGTCTTCTCGACTTCGAGCAGCATGACGATAGCCTGCTCGATGTCGCCTTCGTCCACCAGCAGCAGGTCGTTGACAAGGGCCTTGATGATGGCCAGCGGGATCTTGCCCGGCGTGCCCACGGCAATGCCCTCGGCAATGGTACTCAGACCCTGCGGGTAGTTCGTGCCCTTGACGGCGTTGACCATGGCCGGAAAGCGCGTGGTCTGCACGCCGATGAGCTCGATGGCTGGCCGGATCGCCTTGGCGGCGATGGCCATGCCAGCGGTGAGTCCGCCCCCACCCACCGAGACTATCAGGGTGTCCAGATCCGGCACTTCCTGCAGCATTTCCAGCGCCACCGTACCCTGGCCGGCCACGATGTCGGCGTCGTCGTAAGGGTGCACGAAAACCAGTTGCTGCTCGGCGGCCAGGCTCAGCGCGTGCTGGCGGGCTTCGTCAAGTGTGTCACCGTGCAGCACAATTTCAGCGCCAAAGCCGCGTGTGCGCTCGATCTTGACGCTGGGGGTGAAGCGCGGCATCACGATCACGGCGCGCAGGCCCAATCGCTGGGCATGGTAGGCCACACCCTGCGCATGGTTGCCCGCGCTCATTGCGATGACGCCGCGCTGGCGCTGCGCCGGTGTCAGTTGCGCCAGTTTGTTGCAGGCGCCGCGTTCCTTGAAGGATGCCGTGAACTGCAGGTTCTCGAATTTAAGGAACACCTGCGCTCCAGTGATGTCGGAGAGGGTTCTGGAGGCGACGCAGGGCGTGCGCAGCAGTTGGCCCTGCAGACGTACGGCGGCGGCTTCGATGTCACTGAGTTCGATCATGGGCGCATTGTCCTTCTGTCGGCCCTGGCGCGCCAGACCTTTCGCCCCGCAGCTCAGGCGCGACGCATGCCCAGCAGCGCCGCGCCGATGATTAGGCCCGCAGCCAGCACGACGTGCCAACTCAGGGTGCGTCCGGTGGCCTGCATCAGCAGCGTGGTGGATGCCAGCGGCGTCAGGTAGCTCAGCAGGCCGATGTGGCGCACGTCACCCAGTTTCAAGGCCTTGTCCCAGAACAGAAAGGCTGCGCCCAGCGGCCCCAGGCCGAGCAGCAGCAGGAGCAGCCAGTCATGAGCGCTGAGTGCCACGGCCGGTTCGAGCGCCCAGTGGCAGGCCAGCGACAGTGCGCCCGAGACCAGGCCGAACAGGCCGACCGATGCCGTGGGAAAGCTCCTGCCGGTCAGTTCGGCACGCTTGGTCTGGAGCGAATAGTTGGCCCAGATGAAGGCCGAGCCCAGTGCCAGCAGGTAGCCCGGCATCGATCCCCAACCGGAGCTGCCAGGCGTGCTGGTTGCCGCTTCACGTCCGCCCAGAATGGCGGTCGCCGCGCCGGCAAAGCCCATCGCTGCTGCAAGGACGTGAACACCGCGCAGTCTCAGCCCCGGCAGGTACAGGGATGCCAGCACCACAATCAGCAAAGGCCAGAGGTAATTGATAAGGTTGACCTCGACCGCTGGCGCCAGGCGCAGGCCGATGAACAGCAGAAAGTGGTAACCGAACAGCGTGAAGACACCCAGGCCCAGCGTGCTGGGCGCGATCGTCCATTGGCGCCGGTCCCTGAGCGCCGATGGCCAGGTCAGCATACTGCCCACTGCCAGGGCAATTCCGGTTAGGAGGAACGGCGGCACATGTTTGAGTGAGACGCCCAGTGTTGCCAGGGAGGCCCAAAGTGCAACGGCCGCCAGTGCGTAAAGGTTGGCCCTCATCGTGTGAACGATTTCTTGGTTTTGAGAAAATACGGCACTTTTTGGCACTAAAAATCAATAGTTAATGAGAAAAAGTGCAGTAATTCGTGAGACTAGAGTATTTTCCAAATCAGGTATGAGCCTGAGCGTAGGTGACTTGTTGGGATGAATCAGGCTGCGGGTTTGGATCGTCGGTTGAACAAGTCGAATAGTTTAAGCCTGGCCACGTTCAGGGCGTTGGCGGCTTCCAAATCGCTCAGGACTTTCGCTTGCATTT
>TBL_comb47_HYPODRAFT_10000643_pt1 | contig 46104 bp, 49 predicted proteins | sample TroBogypolimnion_40_FD_10682 | JGI IMG/M metagenome (IMG submission 10682)
ATGAGAAAACATAAAAATAGTTTGACTCAAAAACAAGTTTCAGAGTAAAACTAAAACCCCCGCGTCGCTACGCTCCGACTGTCCACTTTGCCGTGGACTGGCTGTCCAGTTTGCGTGGAATACGCACCCCCGAGTCTGTATCATTAGAAAGGGCATCAGAAGTCTATCTGGTGCGTATTAATGCAATGGAAACTGTTATGTCTGGAGATGTGCCATGCGGTAGTCGCTACCATGCTCTCGTAAAAAATGCTATTAAAGGCGATCTAGGCGCAAAGAAGGTAATTTTTGGATTTTGGCAGAACTTAGAAATTGGAAGAACATATAAAATATTCTTAAAGCCAATGACTCGTGAAGGGCTTATTCACATGCTGGAGGATCGAGGAAGTATTGATGATGTGCAAAGATACGTAGCAGCTTGTATAGATGTCATGCCAAAGTCTTATTTCTTTCGTGCAGATAAATTGTAGCCCCCGAATAAGAGCAGAATCCGGTGGATCAAAAAGGTAACCACAAACACCAGTCGTCCAAGCTTCACTCCGTGACAGTCGATTGATTCAACGCGCAGGGCTGGGTAGTTTTTAACGCGCACCAACAGGCAGTTTCAGACGGATATAATGGAATGGTAAATACATCGAACAGCATCAAGAATTCTTTGATTGTGAAAGGAAGTTATCCATGACATATTGGGCAATCGAGGTGCAGGAAGGCATAAGTCAGTTATATCTGCCTAAAAAGGAATTGTTTCGTCCTTCTGTTCGTAATGGAGTCAGTTGTCTCACAGTTCGCCAAGTATTTGAGCCGTATCCAGTGCAAGATCGAATTTTTCAAGTCATATCAAAGGGTGGAAGGAGTATCGTAAAGAAGCCTGCAAAACTGTCGGATATGCTCATTTGGTCATGGGTGTCATTTTTTACTGAACGGGCAAAAAATTTGATGGTTGAATTAGGTGGAAATAATGATGATTTTTTGCAGTGCACTATCGAATCGAATCCTGATGAACCTTGTTTTATGCACGTTCCGAGAAAAAGCTATGACATTATAGACATGACGCTCTCAACCTTTTTGATGCTATCTGATAACCCTCCTCTTTATGGGCGTATTCTGACGCTCGCTTTTCAAAATTTGCCAGCTGTTCTTCCTTCTTGTTTTATGGCTTCAATTCCAAAAAACAATCAGGATTTAGGTCAGTGGATTGTTGATGACAAATTTAAGTTAGCTTGGGAGGAAAGAATGTTTACGGGCGCAAACTTCCGAAAGCTAACGGAATCCGAAGTGGTATTTTAACAGGCCAGAATTTTGAAAGTACGTTTAAATTGCTGTTCTATATGATATTAAATTATTATAAATCAATTGGTTATGTGATTTTTTGTTTTGACATCACGTTTTGGATAGTCCGCTCAATAAAAATCAACCTCCAACCCGCCCCAAGTTGTCAACGCCGTTACCCGTACGACGGACTTCTGGGCGATCAACACCGTGGATGAGCAGGTTCTACATTATCGGTGCCGTAGGCATTCGCTGGACGTTCTGGTTTTCAGAATGAACATATTGTAAGTCACGAATTATTTCAAGGCCGTCGCGGCCAGACGTAAGATCCCATCGTATTTCATCGAGCATTTTGGCTTTCCCAATTTTTGACATATCAAGCACTTCATCGGCGCGCCAAACAACAAAACGGACTTCATCTGGCACAACATCAAAAACAATATTTCGGCGTGGCCACGAGAGTGTACCTCCCTCGCCGGCAACCTGAATTGACCCTGGTTTTACCTGCGCAATAATAAATGAAGCATTAGGTATGTCGGCGATGACTTGTCCATTGAGTGATACAGTGAGGTCACGCAAACCATAGGCCATTAGAGAGGGGCGCACTATTACCACCGAAGCTAAGCCATTTGACGGTGTAAGATCAAACTTATGAGAACCAGATGGCGGAACACTTGCACAAGAAGTGACAAGTAGCCCCGTTGCAATCACATAAAACCAATGGCGGATTAACTGAAAAACTTTCATAGCGCTTGGTATACCTCTGGCTTGGCATTGCAAATAATGATCCTCCCTCGATTTTTAGTCTTCCAAAGGGCCGTGTTCATGCTACCAGTTTCATCTACTGCTGAGTAATAAGCCAGCTAGGAACTGAATTGGTGATTGGTAGCCCAGTGTCGAATACTGCCGTTTCCGGTTATACAACACCTCAATGTAAGCGAAGCTCATCGCCGTCATTTCAGCCCATAAGGCTACAGCAATTTGGGTTTCGATGCATACTTCGCAATGTATTGCTTGGCCAAATTTTCCGAAACTTCGAGTTGATCAGTAGGCAACTTAGCCAAGAGTTGGGTGAGAGATTTGCTAGCATCTTGGAAAATTTGAGCCTCTGAATCATCGCCCATCGGCACCCCTTGGGAATTTGCGGCAGCGCAACGATACCAAGCATACGCCTCCACTAAGCTTTGTGTGACGCCGCTGCCGTCTTCGAAGGCGCGGCCTAAATGCCACTGTGCTTCGGCGTGCCCCATTGAGGCAGCACTCATCCAAAGGGACACGGCGCGAACTTGATCTGCCGCACCACCAAGGCCGTAGTACAGCAAGTAGCCCAGATTATTTAAAGCTGAGGTCTCGTGCTCTTCAACTGACTTTGACCAATGCTGGCGGGCGGCGGCATAGTCCTTTACTTGATATGCGTCAACGCCGAGATTGTATTCGGCATCCTGCATCGGCGAAGTCGCGCACCCCACAAGCATCGCGAGGACAACGAAAACAGCAAGTCTTCGATATATCATTTCGGCATCTTACTAAGTTAAGTTGTCACAAATTTTGTGTTTTTCATGATTAATAGCTATTGGGCGACTGCTGACTGAGAGGAATTCTACTCGCCAGCGACCAGTGTGCATTTTTATTCCGGCCTATCATTATTTGCATCTCCAACACCACTAATACCCTCCACAGTAATGCCTTTAACGTCTCCCTTCCCGGCAACAATGAGTTCAAGAAGAACAACGGCTCCTTCGTGCACCGGAACATCGCATTCCACCACAGCAAACAAACCTGTGCTATTCGGACTGAAATACTTAACCATGATTGAAGGCTCCTGCTCAGAACCTGTTATATAGGGCGAAGCTACAGCCCGTAAATAGTCAGCTTCAAGGGCTGCGACTGGCTCGCGACTATTAGCGAGTGCATAACCAAACTGATTTGCCAAACCTATATAGTCATGCTGCATTAACAAGGAACTCGCCTCTATCCCGAATTGAGTAAGAGATCTTTCGTCTAACTGAGTAGAAAGGAGTTTTATCATAAGGGACAATGCTTCTTTGTGATCGACCGCAATTAGCCGACTGTTGCCGAGCCGTCAGTGCCCGCAGCACTACCGATACCAGTCGTTCCAGCTCCACCCCGTAACAGTCGGCTGATGGCACATTGTACTCGTTCGGCATCTCGAATTGCCAGCACTGAAGCGGTCACTCAAAGTTAGTTGCGCAAAGATGGGCTTGACCGTCGGCATTGGCCGATCAAGAGTCGCTCATCCCCACAAATTGAAGGTCAGCTGTCAGAAGTACAGCGGTCACTCAAGCTCAAGACCATACCATAGGGGGCGGCCCTGTCTCGGCAACGGACTTCCGCGACCGTCAGCAGACTGGCAGTCTGAAAATTAAGGACAAGAAACATTTCATTCGATTATTCTTTTAAAACCGACCGGACGCTTGCGGTCGGGAACCGTAGGGAGCCGGTACGGCGGAAAACGGTCGGACCGACGAAACCCGTCAGGGTGAGGCGGTAGTCGCTTGTAATACAGCAGGGCAGGCTAGGAAATTCGGCATGTGTAATTGAGTATGTAATTGTGCATACAGTACAATCTGTATTACATTATGTATTTAAATGTGCCATTTATTGTTGGTTTATTAGCGCTGTTAAATTCGACATTTCATGTGTATTAAAGCGCACTATTTAATACATTATTGAATGTGCAATGGGCTGATATGTAATCGTATACATATTGGCTGTCGTAATTAAATATGAATTAAAATTCGTGATTTATTACACAGTTAATTACGTAATATCTAATTTTTTAATTTAAGAATTAATGTGTATTAATATACGATTTTGAATGCGTAGTTAAATCTGTAGTTAAGTACGTATTGCTGTGTTCTGCCCACGATGCGCTAAATTATTTGTTCTATTTCGAAAATATAATCGAGATTGTTGTTCCGTGTAGTCGTGCGAATACCGTGAAATCTTAAATTCCACGGTATTCTGTTACGCCGTTTTTGAAGAATTTCGTCATGCTTTTCTGATAGCGGTTCTGATATCGCTTCTGATGTCGAAATTCTGCCATTATGATAGTCGTTCGTGATGAGCTATATCACAAACTTCCATCATAATAATACAGCCTACGGTCGCAAAAAATCCTGCGACCTGCGCACAAAACTAAGCACCATACGGCCTCCATTCTGGAGGTTGGCTGTCGCCAACTACGCCGTATTGATTGGGCTGGACGCCCAATCTGCTTAATTTTATTTGCCTTTCGGAACTGGCGTTCCTCCAGCGGACGGTGAAGCCGTCCTCGGGGGCGCGCGCAAAGCGCGGCTCCCCTCTGCGAGGGCTGCGTTGCGAACTGTCTGGCGACATTTCTCAACTTGTGCTGCTGCCGCATCATCAGGCTGGACGCCTGACCCACCCAGAGGGGAGCCGCGCTTCGCTTAGCGCCGGGGCTGCGCCCCCCAAACTCTACCGTGTGCTGGGGCACACTTTCAGTCGCGTTCGCTCCTTCATACGAGTTCGGCTCCCCCCCGCCGAAATACATTCCCGCTGGGGCGGTCATGATTTCGGGCTTCGCGCTGGACGCGCTTGCCCACCCACATAAATGTGTGGGTGGCTCCCATTAGTGCCGCAAGCGAAAACCGGCGCTTCGTCGTCGAGGATATAAGAAATTTTCTACATTTTTAAACATCAGTGACGTATCGTCACATAGCTTCGCATCTGTCAGTAAACTAGCCGTGGCCGGATGATAAACTACGGAGCACTTTAATCGACGGTTACAAAATTTGCTTGCTCATCAATTTTAAGCTCAAAATCTATCGCGCCGATACGAATAAAATCGTGCCAGTCCAAATCGAAATGATCGTAAAGCTGGTGGTACGTGTAACAGTGATGTTCGTCTGAGAAACATTGGCGGTCAGCATAATTGTTATCTGTAAAGCCGAATCCCCAGCCCTTGTCGTTATGATGCATACTTTCAATTTGCATCAGGATGTTGTCATCCTCTTCCTCATATTCTGGATCGTTTTCACGCAGGTAAAAAGTGATGACGTATTCAAAATTAAAATCCTGCATCCAGTCAGATGGATCGGCGACTCGTGTCTGTAACTCCTCCAGTTTGGCATCTAAAATTGGCAGATATTTGTTTTCAAACTGATGCAGTAACTGATTAAATGACATGAGCTGCGCCTTGTCTTTCGAGTTCAGCGATTCGTAGGTCGTGTATTCAGTATTTAAAGCGTGCTCATGCCATGCACGAATATTTTCGTAGTAGCTTAATTTTGATTTAAATTTCATGATGTTATGGCGTTGTATAAATGAACATAGGGAAGAAATTTCTGTTGGTTATGTATTTATCCCGGTTGCTAAAATGGTAACGCGTAATTCATTGCCCATTGCTTCATCAAATACCGGACTGGATATTGTGAAAATTGATTCCTGTGTGGCTGATTGAATACGCTTGAGTACGGTATCTAACTCTGGCATTTGTAACGTGCTTGCCGTGATAGTGACCAGCACCTGACGAGCGCTGGATAATTTTGCTGCACCTGATTGCATAATTGCCAGTTCAGATGCCTCACGTGCACGGTCAACCCCTGATGCTAGCCCTGTGCCAACTACCGCCAATCCCGTGTTCGACAGAAGTTCGAGTGCTTCTTCAAAGTCTAGGTTTATTAATCCGTGCCCATTAAGATCTTCTGCAATACATGCCACGGCTCTCATCATTAAGTCATGGGTAGCGCCCATATTCTTCAGCGTGCCATGGTCAGGCTGCTCCATTGAGCTGGAGTTAGGCACGACAATCAAACTGTCCACATTCCCAAGCATCACTTTGATGCTTTCATTGAAATTAATTTTTCGCTTTTCTTCGGGTGAAGATGGTTGGGTAATGATAGCTACCGTCAAAATTTTCAACTCGCGAGCAATCTGTGCGACGATGGTCGCAAGTTCATTACCACTTCCCATTTCGGCGATGATAAATATCAAGCTTGCATCGCCAATCAGTACCTTGATTCGCTCGGCAATTGCGTTTGTCCGGCGAGCATCCGCACATATGTTTTTTGAAATCATGCCTTCGATGTGCAAATGGGTTGGCGTCTGACAGTGGTTTAATACCTGTGCTTTAGTATCGATGACGGTAAAATCAGCACCTCGTAAGCCGTGGAACATCATGTGATTGATTGCGTCTCCACCACAATCACCGACACCGATCACTTTAATAGCGGTATTTTGAGACCGGTCTAAAGTTTCAAGCATGATCAATCCTTTTGTGTTTTTGTTTTATAAAACTGATAACATATTGATTTAATTTAAATTTTAAAGTTGTTTCGTGGTGTTTTTTACTGCTGATATCACCGCCAGCGCAATTTTTAGCCCACCTTTATGAGATAGTTCAGTTGGTGTGGTCGGCGAATAATCCATCGCTTCATTACAAATAATGCGCAGGTCAATGACCGGCAACTTGAATGTTCCGGCTTCTTTTAAAATAATCTCGTTAAACAAGGCTATTGCCGATTTTTCTTCACGCCCAAGTCTGAGAGACGAGTTGCAGATGGTGCACACCGTAACAGGCAGGTTGGTTGCGAGCACTTGTTTGAGCATCTTGTGATATTCCTGTTGGAAATTAATTCGAGCGCTGTCGAGACGATTCAACGCCGCTAAATTATTTCTAGCCATGCCGAGATGATGCAAAGCCGAACCTACGTCGCAGAGCGGAGTATTTACGGCACTCACACTATTTAATGCGTCATTCCGCCCCACGCTGATAAACAGATGGGTCGCATCGCTAGGAATTTTTAGCAATTGATTGACTACATCAGACGCAGTGCTGCCACTCACTGCCAATAACGTTGTCTTCCAGTCGGGCACTCTGATACAAAGATGCCTACTGACGGGAAATCCATCGGCAACATACGCCGCATTGTCAAAAATAGAATCCCCGAGTAACACAATATGGTGCTTTTTAATTTGTGATGTTTCCATGACGATCACTTTCATTTTGTCAAAATTCATTCAACTTCAGCAGGCACCATGTGCGGTGCAAATCGGCTACGGTTCATCAAAAAACAACTTATCCAGATCGTCGTCAGCGGCACCATGCAAATTTCGTATCATCCACATTTTGTCGGTTAATGCGCGCTGAAATTGTTCCGGCGTCGGTTTATAGTCGGCACGATTGACCAGTGACCAGCGGACGTGGTTGCTTTCATCCATTGAGCTGCGCTCAATTTGTGTGGGAGTCAGCGTACAGTCGTAGCGTCTGATATACATCCCTCTGACATATCCGCTTTCATCGGTTAACCCACGCTCAAGCTGAACTGGAGTCGGGGTGTAATCCATGCGCATTGCAATGCCTGCTCTGATGGCTTTATCGGGGCTGGTCATCATGTATTCCTGTTGGATGGGCGTCAGAACGTAATCGGTACGGCGAGCTGACTCTTCCCGAACATTAAACTCTTCATCAGTTAGTGTGCGCTCGACTTGCTCCGGGGTCTGTCGGTAGTCAGAACGACCAGCAAAAGCCGTTCTGACAATGGCATCTATATCCGTCAGTCCACGTTCGAATTGTGCGGCGTTCGGTGTGTAATCTTCACGGATTGCAAATTCCTGCCTGACGTTAGCATCCTCATCGGTCAATCCGCGCTCAATTTGACTAGGTGTTGGTATGTAATCTCGTCGCCGCACAAATGCACAACGCACGATGGCATATGAATCCGTAAGGCCATGCTCAACTTGATCAGGCGTTACGGAATGCCCTGCAATATGCTGAATGGCAAACATTGCCCTGACATCGGGATTTGCATCGCTAAGCCCTCGTTCAAATTCTTGCAGTGTAGGGATGAAATCCATTTGTTCTGCGAGTGTGCGCAAAAGATCTTCAACGGCGGCGTGATTCTCTTGCTTGATTTTTTCGGCTGTCGATGGCTCTTCGCTAAACAAAATACTGAAATCGACTTCGAGGTCATCTGGATCATATGAATTTGGCATTGTTATCCCCTTGAGGTTGATTCATTTCACTGAGGCTAATCGGGTGAGCAAAATCGATGTAGGTATATTACCGATTAATAAAGACAAATAGTGTCGCAATGAGTTTGTTTGCTTCATGCACAAAAGATGGGTGGCGTCATTATTTGCTAAAAGCATCGCAATTATTGCGACACTAAATGTCGTTAAAAAATATTAAATTGATTTTGTGCACCGGAAACATGCACACATGAAATTCGAGAGAGTGAAATTGATAAAACTATATGGATATTAATCGAGGAGGAAATATGAAATTTCATTACAAAACAGGCGTGTCGGTTACGACTCTTGCAATAATATTTTTACTGGCAGGCTGTGGCGACGATCAAGTTGGTAATGCCAGCGAAATATTAAAAAAAAGACTGAAGTCGCCATCAAGTTTTTCACTCGTTTCCGGAAAAACTGTTTGGTCGGGTAAAACCAACCACGGGTACCCAGCATATGTAGTGCGAATTGAGTACGATGCTCAAAATGGTTTTGGCGCGGCGATGCGGGATTGCAATATGGTAGCTTTTTGGGACGAAGGAAAAGATAACACTGTCTCATACCTGACCCCAGGGGCAATCCAAGATTGCGAGGTAAAGGGCATTATGTCGGAAAATGAGATGATCAAAATGCAGGTGGATAATAACTTTAACAGATAGGTGCGTACCTCTCGTAGGCGGGAATCGATCGTTTTCTTTAATGGATTTTTCGTCTGCGAGATAACGCGAATACATCAAAGCGCATCTGGTTCGCACATTTCGTGGATTCTCGCATCTTCTTCAAGCGGTGCCGCTTCATATCCGTACTGGATGATTTGGTGTAAATAGTCGGCTAGAAATGCTGACATTGTTCCCGCTTGTTCGTATTGGTAAACGTGCCGGAATTCGTGTGAAAGCAGACGGGCTGTGTAATGGTTATGACGTATGAAAATCCCATACCCCAAAGTCAGCCCGGCGAGATTGGGCGTTAGCAATCCCGCATTCGTCGCCATATTGAGCAATTGTGTGTCATCAGGAAAAGGAATCTGCTCGATTGTGACGATGCGAATATGCTTGGGATTAACCACCCCGACAGAACTTGCCAGGGTGATTTCATCCGCATTGAGTGGATTGCCCGTGCCTAAAATGAATAATGATTGTTGCTCCGCCCATTCGGTTGCACGGATAATCAGAAGCGGCAAGGGATCGTTCACAGGAGTGATTGGTATTTAAAATGGCGTGGAGTGATAGCGTTTCAACATGGCGCCAATTTCCTCAGCGATTTCGGCGCGCAGATAACTGGGTTGTAATACCTCCACTTGCTGACCGAAAGAACATATCCAGCGGCGTAATTCCAAGGTGTTCGGTACCGTGGCTGACAGTATGAAGCTGCCGTTGTCTTGTGAAATCATAGTTTGACGTTCGCTCACTTGGCACTCGGCAACACTGACAGCAGCGCTCTTGTCCATCCATAACGACAAGTCCAGTGTGGCCGCTTCACTCATTTGGAAGCCAAAATTCTCGTGAGCGTAGGCGGCTAGATTGAAGCCCGCCGGAATCAGGTATTCCTCATCCACGATTTCTGCGGTTTTGAAGCGATGCAAGGCGAATTGACGTACTGATCCATCACTTTTCATCGCAGCCACAACGTAGCTCACGTAGTCACGGATCACCAAACCCAGTGGTGTAATAAAGTAGTCTTTTGTATTGTCGGTATTACGTGGCTGGTACTGAATTTGCAGAGGGAGTTCCCATAACAGTGCCTGATAAACATTTTCTTGAACGTCAGGGGCAACTTTTGGCGTGATTCGTTGCAAACCAAGAGGCAGTACATGAATTTTTTCCTGCCATCTGGCGGGAGGCTCGGCCCGTTGAGAAAGTCGTTCTGCGGATTTTTTGAACAGGGGTGCGATACTGTCCAGTGTCTCCGGTGCCAGTAAAGGCCGCATGTAAGCCTGGATTAGCTGAAATGAAATTGCCGTATGCTCATCCATGGATGGGAAAAAAATAATTGGCGCATCTTCGGAAAATGACCAGCGATTGGATTGCCCTTCTTTGGACGGAGTGAGTTTAAAAAGTTGTGAAAGCTTGATTAGGTCACGCTGAATGGAACGTTTGTCGACTATAAATCCACGTCTTTCCAGCGCCTGAATAATGTCGTTTACCGACACAGACTCTGGGTCTCTCGGTATAAATTCGAGCATGGCGATATAACGCAGACTGGTGTCAACGACAGAAAATCCTTTTTCCCTTTTGGGGATCTTCTTCTTTGCTGGCTCGACTTTAGTGTTGGGCATCAGAGGGCCTTGTCAAAAAATGCTGTAGTTATATTATTAATTTTCTAAAAATATCTATGCGAAATCAAGCGAGTTTCTTAGCTGTGATTTGGCAAGAATTTTTTCATTACACAAAATAGCTGCTATAGCTGATGCAAATTGTCTTGAACTCCAGCCATTATCTTCTATCCATTGCCCCAGAGAGTTAGAAGGTACGTATCCGTCTCTCTTTGCTCCAAGCGGGATTTCTTTTTCGCCTGAAAAATTTCCGATAAGTTCTTCCAAAAAATCAGGCTCAAGCACAAATTTACACGTTCCCCAATTAACTTTAAATCCAGAATCAATATTCCCTGAATAATCAACTGTTTTTCCAATTTCTTTAGTTTGAAATAGTGTATTTACAGATTTGTCCGCACCAGGAAATTTTGTTATTCCTGTATTTAGTAGTTTGAATTTTGTTTTATATTCAGGGCTTATTGCACCAGAATTTGTACAGTCAAGACAGGTAATATCGTAACCAATCATGAAGAGTGAAGCTTCAAAGGCATGCATGCGATCTACCAAATGTGCGGCTTGGCCTGGCAAGACCAAGTTTGGATTTTTCGTCAGCACTTCTTCCATAATCCAGCCAAGTCTGACCTTGGCGCTAGACCATTGCTGTGGTGTCGCGGACGCGCCATAAGGCATAACGCCAAGATGAATGGCATCAGGAAATAGCCTGAATACGGTACGAGTTGTCATAGTCGCGGGGAAGGCCAGAGCATGAGGTAATAGGGTGCCAGACTGACCCGTTGCTCGCCTCCAGAGTTCAACCAATGATGCAATGGCCGCTGCCACGCGGGAATCATAGATCGGCAAACCGTCGGCTGAATATAACGCATGCACTTTGGTGAGCATGGCATTCATTCGCGTGACCGGTGGAGATAGATGAGCAGTGCTAGCGGTGGTAAGTGAAAACGCTTTACCTGCATCAATAATATATGGGCAAAGTGTGCCTTGAGCCATGCTGTGAAGAAATTTGTATGCTCCAACACCTCGATTACGGTTCCCTCCCCACGAAAGAATGTTGTCACACGCGTCAAGTGTATCTGCATGATTACCTGCATTAACTGCTGCACGAAGTGCGTTAGACAAAACCGTTAACCGTGCTTTAGTTTCCGCCCAGTCACCTAAAGTCATGCCTGTTGATTTCCACGTATAGAGGCTGAGAATATTGTCGAACCCGGTAATGTCAGCACTGACACCCTTTGGGACAAACCGGGATTGCTTGATTCGTAAGAAAACTGTTAGTTTAGGCAAATTCTCCACTAACCAACCAACGAAATTGTTAACGTCATTTTGCTCAAAAAATGTTGCCTTATCCATGATTAAATTCCTTTAATGGTTAGCTCGTTGGTAATTTTATCAATCCGTAGCGATACTACGTGACAATCACTTACACCCGCTTGAAATTAAACGATCTTCCTGCAAATGGTCCCGGGGTCAGATATGCACCATTCATGAAGAAGGCGGCTTCAAGGCAGTGCATTCTCTCGGGCATGGGCAGACTGGGGAAAATACTCGGGTTCATTGTCAGCGCGGCTTCAAATAGCCATGAAACTCGAACTTGGCACTCAATCCATGAATGGTTTCGTACAAATAGGGGATGGTTAGTCCCATTTTGCAATGGCAACGGACTTCGTCCCGTCGCGCGAAATATTTTTAAGGAGTCAGGAATATTCACAGCTCTTACTCTTCGCAGGTATTCGTTGATACATTCGCCTAATGTAGCGGCAACGCGCGAGTCAAAAATAACCAGAGCATCCGCGCTGGCTAGACTGTGTACTTTTGACATGCCTGACGAGGCAAAGGGAATGAGAGCAGCGTTAATATTGCTTGTGTTAGCAGCATTCAACGCCAGCGCTGCGCTGATATTTACTAGATACGTGCAAATTGATTGTCCGCCTGCGGGGCAAATTTGTCGTAACTGTATTAGGTTGGCAGCAACCGCATTAGGGTTCAGTCCCCAACGTAGTATTTTCTCAACCGTATTCCAGGTGGCAAAATCGTCACCAATGGCAATTGAGTGTTGTAATACTATTCGTGTTGTATTTAAAAATTGAAGCGTACCTGTCCAGTCGTATATCGGGTGTCCAGTGTACGTGTCAACGCTAGGCCAGGCATAGTGCAGGCACGCTGCATTCGCACCTGTCACATGGAAATGTCGATCTGCTGGTCTGATTTTATTGAAGCTAGTTGTGTAATCAACCTCAAGAAAGTGTAAACACCGCCCAAAAAATTCAAGGAACTCTTTAACATCACCTTGGTCAAGATATTCTGCCTTATTCATGAATCAGTCCCTTTATTGGTTAGCTTGTGGCAATTTACGATCCAAAACGATACTACACGATAATTACAACACCCTGAAAATATCCTGAACCTGCCGGAATTTCATGGCAATCGATTGGGGCGGAACGGCATTTGCGCGCCGAAATTCGGGTTGAGTGTTTCGCTGATTTCTTTGATAAACGCCTGCCTGGTCGGTAGTGTTACCGCAAAATCCGTTAGATGTTCAACGAATGCGTTAGCTGTGATGAGTGTCCAGCCGGGCATAAAGTTGGTAATGTGCCCATCCAAAATCATCAGATTGTTGAATGACGATCCTGCTTCAAAGTGTTCTGAATCCAAATGGAATCCTTTTGATTCAATGGGTTGTAATTCTATAAATACTGAATCCTCTCTGACCGAGACGCATGCCAGTTTTACGCGCAGAAAAACTCCCTTTTCACGATAAATGCAAATCCGTCCCACGCATTCATTGAGTGCCGTTACCGGATCGGCATGAGGAAACTCACCCACCTTAAATCTTCCAAAAATCCCGTAACCAAATGGCAGCACACCTTCGGCTCCGAACACACTTCGAATCAGCAAAGCATCATGAGCGGTGAGTTGGCGTCCAAAATATCGTAGCGATTCATTCTCTATCCAGTGCTCAAATCGCACCCGTGATGAACCCTGTATCGGGTCAGGTGCGTCATTCAGCAGCGGATTGTATTTCCCCATGATGGACATGATTTCAGCAATCAGTTCCGGCATTAAATTAATAAAATCATTATCTTTCAATATGATAGTAAAGCCGACTTCTGGTTCTCCGGAATATTCGAACTGCTCGAGACTCCCTTCGATGTGCGCCTGCTTAAGTTTGATATGGCTCATACAGTTCCCGTGAATAGTCTTTTCGATACGTATTAAGGCAGCACCCGAGCCCGCTGATTTGGTGGTCATATTGTTCATATGCTTATTGTGCAGCCTGACAACGACATTTAGTGTCGTTAACGAGGGCGTACGGTACAGCGCGTGCGTAGATCAATTCAATCTGCTCGTACGAGATACCCAAAACGCGGCAGAGCTAACGTTTGCGACACTATTTGTCGTTTTTGTTATTCATAATCTACTCATCAAGTCGGATCGCTCTTTAAAAATCTAACCCTGTAATTTTTATTAAAAACTCGCGCCAGCCTTCCAATGTCGGCGCGTCAATTTTTCGCTACCGACAGGAGGAAAATATGGAAATAGAAACCGTAAAAAAAACAAAACGAGAGTTGGTTAAGGCATTACAAGAGGCAGAAAACATATTTGGACCGAATCACCTGAATACCGCTCATGCGCTGAAAGATTTAGCTCGCTATCTGTACGATAACAATCCGGACAAACCGATACACAAAGATGCCGAGCCGCTATGCCGCAGAATGGTGGAAATCATTGAAACAAACTACGGCGAAAACTCCATAGAGTTTTCCGATGCAAGCTTCTTACATGCCGAATTTCTGATGTTCGCTGGCCAGATTGAAGAAGCGGCGTCTGTCGCATTTCAGTCATGGCAAATATCCCGAAAACACTTGGGAGATGATCATGAAAATACAGCAAAAAGACGCGCCATGTTTATGGAGTACATCACAGAAATAGAGAATAGCGGCAGATCATGCATGCTTAACTTAAACTCAAAAGCAGCGCTGGCCGACAATATCGCTTTTGATTTTGATTGTCCTGCCATCAACATACACACCGCCATTTGGGCGCTACGCGCTGTACTCGCCAATCCACGCTCAAGCATGCTGTCTCGCGATGTCGATGATTTTGTCAAATTAGTCGGCGCGCACTTGATCTGGCCAACTACGGCTTTGGAAATATTGCTGAATGAAACCTCGCTGAATGAAGATCAGCAAAATGAAATTCGTGAGATGGGCTTCCAGGAAATGTGCCTGCGATTCAGGGGGGATTGTTCTACGCCACACGAGTCAGCCATTTATCAGGCATTACGGCGACTGGCGAGGAATAAAAATCAAACTCTCACCAGAGTGATTAAAACGACTCTGGCGCAGCTTGAACTGCAAATCAGCAATCTTAATGATCCGGTCATGAATAATGTTCGGCTTCTGCAAGCATTGCTTGGTCTAAGTGAGGTGGACTGCGCCTTACTGAATTTTTCGGGGAGCATGCTACAAAGTCGGGATGCCCAGATGCTCGCTGACCTGATTCCAATACGCAGTCTTGAGGATGCGTTCCACTGCATCGCCACCGTTCTTGGCGTTGATGTAAAGGAAGCTGCACAATCGCTGAGGTCTTCCGGGTTGCTGATTGAATTCGGGCTAATCTGGGTTGATCATGATACGAAGAGTATTGCTGGGGTGCTGACTGTACAGGCGAATATTCAGGAATGCCTGACCGAACATCATGACGGTCTCGACCAGATGATGCTGCATTTTGTTGGTCCGGCAAAACAGGCTGTACTGACTTCGGATGATTACCCTCATCTGGATACGGATCGTTTGATGCTCAATCGTTTTCTGACGGGGGCGAAAGAGAGCAAATCCGAACGTGTAAACATCCTGTGCTACGGGGAGCCGGGTACAGGAAAAACTGAGTTTGTGAAAATGCTTGCTGTTGAGGCTGGATTCAAACTCTATGAAGTGGCCAGCGCAAACAAGCTGGGAGGATCACTCAGTCGAGTTGAACGCCTGACCTCCTTGCGCATCTCGTTGCGTTTTCTTGAAGAGGACAAAACGGCGCTGCTGTTATTCGATGAGATCGAAGATATTTTCCCTGTTTCCGGCAATTTCTTTGAAGCCGCAAGTCGCCGTAATCAGGCAAGCTACGGCAAAGCCTGGATGAACCACATACTGGAAAATAATTCGATCCCGGTGATATGGGTATCCAATTCAATTGACCAGATTGATCCGGCTTATCTGCGGCGGTTCAGCTATCACATGGAATTTCGTAAGCCACCGCTCAAGGTGCGTCAGCGCATCGCAGAAAAATATCTTGAATCCACACCGGTCAGCCGGGAGTTTATCGGGCAAGTCGCACAGCAAACCGGGTTAACACCGGCATTAATTGAAAACGCTGCACGAGTCGTCTCGCTTTCAGCCGTGGCTGATCGTCAAGAGGCAGAACGCCTGGTCTCAAAAGTGATCCAACAATCCAAAAGTGCGATGGGATTAAACGGCAGTTCAGACTGCCGCGTTAGTCATACGGCATATCAACTTGATTACCTGAATGTGGACACTCGTTATCCGTTAGAGAAAATTGCGGCATCACTTAAGATAAATCCAAGTGCGACGATGTGCTTCTACGGTTTGCCGGGAACAGGCAAGACTGCGCTGGCCGAACATCTGGCCGGTGAACTTGATCGTCCATTACTTGCCAAGCGTGCATCGGACATCATCAGCAAATGGTTGGGTGAGTCAGAAAAAAACATCGCTGAGATGTTTCGCGAGGCAGAAACTGAAGGCGCCATACTGTTTCTTGATGAGGCTGACAGTTTTCTGCGCAATCGCGAAACGGCGACAAAGAGCTGGGAGGTGAGTCAGGTTAATGAGCTGCTGCAACAGATGGAGAGATTCAGCGGGATATTTATCTGCGCCACTAATTTGTTCGCCGATCTCGATGCAGCAGCGTTACGGAGATTTACGTTCAAGATTTCTTTCAAGGCTATGACACCTGTTCAACGGGAAAAAATGTTCGTGCAGGAGGCGCTGCTGGGCGATGCGATGATGCTTGATGACGGTACTCGCCGCCGACTTCATCGGCTCGATACGTTGGTACCCGGCGATTTCGCGGTAGTTAAACGTCAATCTCATATGATGGGTGCAATACCGACACCGGATGATTTTCTGGACGAACTTGAGGCGGAATGTTGGCTGAAATCGAAAACAGCAACCCGATCAATCGGATTCACGGTTTAGAAAGATGCGCAACTTGCAACAAGGAATCTGAAAGATAATTTAACTAATTGATTTTATGTAAATTTATACTAAAAACTCACGTTTAAGGAAGAGAGATGATTAATATCAGCACAGCCCAAAATTGGGGTGGAGGAAAAAGTTATGGTTTTCTTTCTGTAGAAAATATCGATGATCTGAAAAAACGATTAATAGATTCGGGTCATAAATATGTTCATATAATTCAGAAAGATCCGTGGGATAGCTGCTGGGATGACATTAAAACGAACATACCTGTCAGCGAGCTGTCGGAAAGTGATCTTGCACTATTAGAGACAGTGCAAGACTCAATGTATTCATGCCAACGATATTTTGTTTGCAAGTTGTAACTCTCTCTAAAACGAAGCGGCAATCAAGCAAAACGCTCACTTTCTGAGCCGCTTCTAAAGCGGTCGCTACCTATCAGGCTATAGCGACACTAAATGTCGTTGCGGCCTGAGACAATGAATCCTGAAATTCATTCATTGATTCATTTAGGGGCTGCCATGAAAAACGTCTTCATCCTTACCGCCATTGCTTGTTTCGCAACCGGATGTGGTTCGATCAAACCACCTGCACTACCAGCATCTCCCGTCCATCAAGAAACAATTGGCGCTGTAAATATCACGTTCGACGACACAGGAAATTGGTTAAAACTCGTCTCTACGGGAATCGCACCGATACATAACAAATCGGCGCTGTCTGTATCAGAGGCCGCAAAAATTGCTTCTATGCGCGCCAAGCAAAATATAGCTGAATTCATGAATAACAATATCCGCTCGGATAAAACTGTCGAGGTGAGCACGAAATCAAACAGTCACACCGCATCCGGTTCAGAGCAGAATACTCATGAGGATAACGGCGCGGAGGACAGCGTCAGCGCCGATGGAAAATCCAATATAGAAAAGAGAAATGACGAAATCCGGACGTTGACGACAGTGATTGAGCGGATTCGGGATGACAGTAGCGCTATTTTGCGCGGGGTTCAGACAATAAATCAGGTGGTTACTGATGATCAGGTTTTGGTTGAAGTCAGCGTGTCCAAACAGTCTATCGCTGCCACTCAAAGTCTGCGTGCTGTGATGAGCGGCAATACAAAATGAAAAACATCCTGGTCGTCCTGTGCTGTACTTTGTTCTGTAATTTGTCACTGGCGGCAGAAGTGACGGCTACCGGGTATGGTAGAACGTCAGATGAAGCCTTGCAAAATGCCAAAGTGGTCGCGACCGAATACGCTGCGAGCACATTTTTGACCGGGAAGCAGGAGTTTAGTAACGGTAAATATAAGGAGTCGCTAGGTCAATATAACGGAGGGCTGGTTCAAAAATACGTAGTGCAAAAAACTATCATTAATTCAATGGGCTATGAAATTACCATTCTTGCCGATGTCAACACAGACAAGGTGAATGAGATTATTACCAATGGGGATACGGCCTCGAACACGATTATTCCTCAAGTCGAAAAAGCATTGAATGAAACTCATAAGGTGCAAGCAGCATGGTCGGCAATCAGCAAGGCTTCCGACCCATTCGTATTCGCCGTTGATAGTACGAAATATGAGATAGATGGTGACAATATTCAGCTGACGTATCATCTTCACCTGAAATGGAATCCAAAATGGGTAGATGATTCTGTACAGTTGGCACGAGCCATCAATCATCCGGTGGATGAAACAACCAAAAGAGCAGTCTGCTGGCACCGGACAAAACAAAAAAATATTGTATGCAGTGATGTCGGCGTATTGCCCATGGAGCAACTATATAGTCGGCTTAAATTCAATGGCACGGTGCATTTTACCGATGGCAGCACAGAATTACTGACATACGAACGCGCGTTTGCAACGGCGAGTCCCGGGTTATATGTCTACAATAAATGGTTTCACATTTCGGCCACGGATGAGTCAACAAGCTGCGGTGGACCGCTGGCAACAGGGCTTTCCCGGCTATTTTTTTTGCTTCTGAACGATAAGTGTTTCAAATATTACGAAGTCGATTCAGTGATTATTTACCCGGACAATGTGTCACTGTTTGACTTTAACTACAGGACCACGGTGCAGCAATTCAAAACAATCAAAGAGTTAACCTTTGCACCTGAATGGTAACCTTGCGTTATATCAGCAATATTGGATATGTGAAATCAACAGGGTAGTTGTTTCGTTTTGGATTTTTACGACTTATTATGACGCAGCTCTAGTCTACTATTCCGTATACACAGAGATATCGTCAATTATTATACCAAGACTCAAATCTCGGAAAATTAAGGCTAAAGGAGAGAATCATGCCGATCATGCAAACCCTAAACCAGCAAGCAGTCCCGGTAAAAATCTGGACAGACGATATCGACGAGCGCTCAAAAGAGCAACTGTTGAATATCGCGTCTTTACCCTTTATTCACCATCATGTGTCAGCGATGCCGGACGTTCACGTCGGGATTGGTGCGACGATCGGCTCGGTAATTGCCACACATAAGGCGATTGTACCGGCAGCGGTTGGGGTGGATATTGGTTGCGGCATGCTGGCTTGTCAACTATCACTGACCGGTAATGATATCGATGAAAAATCCTTGGAGAAAGTGTTTAACCAGATTAGTCGGGATATTCCTGTTGGGCGCAATCAGCATGCTAATGAACGAGCACTTGCAGATGCCGCCCTGCCATTCGATGCGCGTTTGATGATCATGACGCAAAAACATCCTAATCTGCTTAAATCATTCGGTCGATTTTCAAACTGGGTGAATCAGATGGGAACACTGGGTGGTGGTAATCACTTCATCGAAATCTGTCTTGATGAAAATAACCGGGTCTGGGTGATGTTGCATTCCGGCAGTCGCGGGATTGGCAACGGGATTGCTGATTATTTTATTCAGTTGGCGCGTAAGGATATGGAACGCCTGATGGTTAGTTTGCCTGATCGTGATCTGGCGTACTTTACGGAAGGGACAGAGTATTTTCATGATTACGTCGAAGCAGTGCATTGGGCGCAGGAATACGCTTACCAGAACAGACAGTCTATGCTTGATCTGGTGCTGGCCGGAATGCGTCGTCTACTGCCAGAATTTTCAGTGTCGAACGAAGTGGTTAATTGTCATCACAACTATGTGGCGATCGAGCATCACTACGGCGAGGATGTGTACGTGACGCGTAAGGGAGCAATTCGGGCGAGGGAAGGTGATCTCGGTATTATTCCAGGCAGTATGGGAGCCCGCAGCTATATTGTGCGAGGCAAGGGGAATCCGGAAAGTTTTACTTCATGTGCGCATGGAGCGGGAAGGAAAATGAGCCGCACCGCTGCGGAAAAGCAATTCACTCAGGAGGATCTGAAAAGACAAACCGAGGGTGTTATCTGCCGTAAGGACAAGGGAGTAATTGATGAGATTCCCTGTGCCTACAAGAATATTGATATCGTGATGGCGAATCAGTCTGATCTGGTTGAGGTGATGCACACATTGAAGCAAGTGGTGTGTGTGAAGGGATAGTAGATGCGAGCAAGATTAAATGGTGCTTGCATTAAACAACATAACCGAAGGAGCAATTAATGCCCATGCTGATTGAGTATCTTGACGCGATCGCGCGAAAAAAGGGACGTGATATTTTATTTCTGGATTTTCCACAGGAAAAGGGCACCGATAGTTTGTCCTTTGATGATTGGGATCTAGTCCCGGTGCGTCAGCAAATTATCGCCTGGTTGGATTCGAATGAAATTGAATGGCGCAGGTGTGGCCGAATCGCTAACGAAAACATGATGGGAGGAGGGTATCAGGGGCGAATTTATGTCGATGTGCCGATTGATATAAACAATCCGGCCTATCAAAAACTATCCGATTACCTTGAGACCTCTGACGGAGACATGAAATTCGAGGGGGCTAAGTTCTGTTATTTGCCGCTGGTAGTTGCGATGGAAAATGCACATCACGACGAACCTGGCTTCTGGGATCGTTGGGCTGAAAATTTTTAAATTAAATTCGACACCGGATCGACACATTTTTTGACGTGGCTTGGACTTGGAGTGAAATATGGACGCTGCGTTAGAAATACAGCTGTTGGAGGAATTTTCACAGTTATTTCGTGGTCGTCACGAATCCTCCATGCAGCGCGGATTTGAGTGTGGTGATGGTTGGTTTGAACTGATTTATAAACTCGCCCAGGATATAGAGGCAGTTGCGCGTGAAAACGGATTGAGTCCCGATTCCCTAGAATGGCCGCAATGTCGTCAGGTGAAATCCAAGATGGGTTCGCTGAGATTTGTCGTCTTTGTAGTAAAAGGGTACGAGGAAATGAATGAACGAATCAGTGAGCTTAGGAACGTGGCATTAAATCAGTCATTTCAAATACCTGAATGCAGCAACAAAAGTGATATTGCCGATACGCTATGAAACCCATTGAATCTATTGCAGAAAAATTTCAACGTGCCGCTCAAGCGATACGCGAAGCGGACGGGTTGCTGATCGCAGCCGGGGCAGGGATGGGCGTTGATTCCGGTTTGCCGGATTTTCGAGGTAAAAATGGGTTTTGGAAAGCGTATCCGGCCTTGGGGAAAGTGAATATTGAATTTCACCGCATCGCATCACCGGAAGCGTTCGTCAGTATGCCGAATCGTGCCTGGGGATTTTATGGGCATCGCCTTAAGCTGTATCGTGATACGGTGCCGCATGATGGATTTCGCTTATTGCGGGAGATGGGCGAGAAGTTGCAGCAGGGCGTGTTTGTTTACACCAGCAACGTGGACGGGCAGTTTCAGAAAGCCGGTTTTCCAGAAAATAAGGTTTGTGAGATACACGGCAGCATTCATTACTTGCAATGCCTGAATAATTGTTCATTTACTTGGTCAGCCAATAATTTTTACCCCGAGGTTGATGTTGAGCAATGCCGACTGACTTCACCCTTACCGATTTGCCCGAACTGTCACGAATTGGCAAGGCCACAAATCATGATGTTTAACGACTGGCGTTTCATCATGGATCGCGTTGAGCATCAGCAGCGCCAGTTTGAGGCGTGGAATGCTCAGGTGCAAAATTTGGTCACTATTGAAATCGGCGCAGGCACGAACCTTCCGAGTATTCGCCGCTTCGCTGAATTTTCCAACAAGGGATTTTTGATTCGCATCAATCCCACCGATGCGCGCATATCAAGGGCATACAACAAGCAAGGTGTGTCGTTACAGGTCGGTGCGTTGGAAGCACTGCGCGGAATAGCTGCGGCATTGTCAGGCAATCTTTAAGATTTACGAGCGCTAATTTATTTAAAAACAGATGGTTATGTTTATATTTTGGTGTCGAATAAATCATTGCGTCGTATTGTGACGTGGCGTCATGCAATGATGTGGTCATCTACTCAAGGAGATGGCGATGTTAAAAGCTCACAGTTCGGAAATCAACCTGTCCGACATCAAGGTTAGCGCAACAGAATCTGCATACCAACCGCTGCTGGCAATCTGGGCGATCAAACTGGCGATTGCATGCGGATGGTATATGAAAAAACATACGAGAAGATTGCCGGATATTTTTCATGAAGGAGAGTTCGCTAGTTTGACTGGCGTGGTTTTGCCGCTGGAATCTGATGATGATGGTGATATTTCATTCAGTTCCGAGCGCTATATCAAATTGACCAGTGCCAAGTTGCTGGCTGTTTTTAAAAAGCGCTTGGCGGTGCTGGTTAAAACAGAAATGCCGAGTAATTTGCCACTGTTCTCGAACGTGGAAACTTTGGCTGGCATTGTTGGTTTATCACCCACAGAGAAAACCTTGTTGATTTTTGCGACTGTCCTGACAACTTTTTCGGACTTCAGGAAAATAATTTCGGCAACGAATCAAAACCTGTCTACTTCTTCGTTATCAAAAATTCTTGCAACTACGTTAAATCTGCCTGAAGGGGAATTGCGCTCGGCGATGCGCGAAGATGGTTTGTTGACCCTGACTGGGATTATTGAGGTGGATAGTCGTCCCACTGATTTTGAAAGAAAAATTGAAGTAACCAGTCGCCTGGCTGACATGTTGTTGCTGCCAGATGCAAGTGAGGAAGACCTCTGCCATCATTTTTTAAAGAGTGCCGGGAAATCAAGTCTCAAACTGACTGATTACTCCCATTTGGCAAATGATATTCAGGTGTTATCCGCCTATTTATCCAAGTCCCTAGCGGGGAATGAGATCGGTGTGAACGTGTTGTTTTATGGCGTGCCGGGCACGGGCAAAACAGAGTTGGTAAAAGCCCTAGCAGACTCTCTTCAGGCGGATCTTTATGAAATCGCCAATACGGTGGAATCGGGTGAGCCGGTAAAAGGGGAGATGCGCTTAAAAGCGTTCAACTTGTGCCAGCACCTTCTTGCACGAAAGCCAAATGCGATGCTGCTGTTTGACGAGGTGGAAGACGTATTTGAAAAGAAAAATATGTTCGCGTCAATGTTCGGCGGAGGTTCGACGCCAAATCCAGAAAAGGGTAAGGCGTGGATCAACAGGTCGTTAGAGAGGAGTTCGACCCCGGCGATCTGGGTGACCAATGATGAGGATATTGATCCCGCTTATTTGCGGCGTTTCGATTACTCCGTGCGTTTCCCGATTCCACCGCAAAAGGTGAGGCAGAAAATTGCACGTTATCATCTGGGACAGTTCAATCCGACCGAGGATTGGCTGGCTCGCATTGCTGCCAATGATCAAGTCTCACCCGGCCAGTTGGAGCGTGCGGCTAAGGTTGCACGCATCATCGGACCTGCTAATTTTGACAGCGCCCGAAAACTGGTTGAGCAAACACTGGATCGCAGCGTTTCCCTGCTGGGACAAAAGCGAGTGCCGACGCGTCCTGTGCCGCGTACCCAATATGATCTCGGCTTGATCAATACCGATTTGCCTGTCGCCAAACTGGTGGATGCCATGAAAATCAACCCTAGTGGCTCGTTCTGTTTTTACGGTGCTGCCGGAACCGGTAAAAGTGAGCTGGCACGCTATATGGCAGATGAAATTGGCAAACCATTATTGTTGCGCCGTGCGTCGGACATCTTGAGCATGTATGTAGGCGGTTCTGAAAAAAATATCGCTAGTATGTTCGCTGAAGCCCGTCAGCAGGATGCCGTCTTGGTGCTGGATGAGGCGGATAGTTTTCTGGCGGATCGGCGTGATGCCAAGCAAAGCTGGGAAGTGACGCAGGTGAATGAGTTGCTCACCCAGATGGAAGCCTTCGAAGGTATTTTTATTTGCACCACCAATTTGATGAATCGACTTGATCAGGCATGCCTGCGCCGCTTCGCCTTCAAGATTAAGTTCGATTATCTGAGTGCCGATCAGCGTTGGGCGATGTTTATGAATGAGTTGGTGCGCATGGGCGGCGATATGAGTCAGGCTCCCGAATGGGAACGGCGTGTGCGCAGTCTGGATACGCTGACGCCCGGTGATTTTGCGGTGGTGTCGCGTCAGGTCACTATGCTCGGCACAATACCTACGCCCGGTAGCGTGTATGAAGTCTTGCATAGTGAATGTGCAGCCAAAGAACAGATGAGCAAACCGATAGGGTTTATAAAATGAGCGAGAAAACCAGTTTGCCTGGGATTAACTCTACGGATGAAATCATGCGTATCCCGGTTTATTACACCCCAAAGATGGTGGCCAATTTCAGCAGCTTTTCACCCAGCGCTGGGAAACCGGAGCAGGTGATAGCTGCGTGGCAACAACTTGATTTTACTATTCAAATTATCGAACCAGTAGCGGTGAGTGTCGAGCAGCTTAAAGCGGTGCATAGACCTTATTATGTGGATCAGGTGTTGGCCGGTCAGGTTAAAAATGGTTTTGGAAACGCATTGCCTGAAGTGGCCGAATCGTTGCGCTACACCTCAGGTGCCATGCTGGCGGCGGCGCGTGAAGCGATTCGTAATCGCAAAATTGCCGTTGCACCGTGTTCCGGCTTTCATCACGCCGGATACACTTCGGCTTTTGGCTACTGCACCTTTAACGGACTGATGGTGGCGGCGTTGGTTTTGCATGCTGAGGGGGTGGTCGCTCGGGTCGGTATTCTGGATTTTGATATGCATTATGGTGATGGCACCGTGGCGTTGATTAAGCACCATCAGGCAGATTCCTGGATTGAGCATTACACGGCAGGTCGTGATTATGAGTCTGCATTTCAGGCGAATGATTTTTTGGCGCGCATTCCTGAGCGGGTTGCTGATATGAGCGACTGCGATGTGATTCTTTATCAGGCCGGTGCAGATCCGCATATCCACGATCCACTGGGTGGGTTTTTGACCACTGCACAATTGAGAGAGCGGGACAGGCTAGTGTTTGAAACCGCTCATTCTCTGGGTATTCCTGTGGCATGGAATTTGGCAGGGGGCTATCAGGTAGATAGTGACGGCGGGATTCAGGCTGTTTTGGATATTCACAACAACACGATGCTTGAATGTGTCGCGGTATATCAATCCTCAGGAGAAACATCATGCGAATAAAACGTCTTCCTCGCCCCCGTAATCAGCGCGCCTTCGTGCGTTGGATCGCTGAAAATTACCTCCGTTTTGCGGTTCCTATACGCATAAGCAGAATCACGGCTAAGAGCGTGACACTGATTTTTCCGGGTTATCCATCGTGTCTTTCCGTATCGTTATGCGCCCATGATCTTAACGTAGACATGAATTGGCAAGGCATTCACTGGGACATGGTGATTAGTCTGGATGCGTATATGGCTCGTACCGCGAATGGCTATCAATGTAAGTTGTGCATAACACCAGAAATGTTCCCGAGTCGCGAGGCGTTGTGGATAGATCATCTGTACGAACCCTTCCTGGAATGGGTGAATGAGGAACTGGCTTCGGCGCGCTGGCTGGAAATATCAGGTTTTGATGATGGTGGCGTTACCTGGGCGCATTTGGTGCAGGAAGACAGTGACCTGGAAAAACCGGACCGCACCTTACAACTCACGCAACAACTTGTCCGCCTCGACGGCAAGCCTGCTCGCGTTCGCGGGGAGGAGAACGTGTTGCGGTGGCGGCTTCCGTTGAATCATGAAACAGGTTCAGTCTCCCAATAGGCTCAACCCGCCCGTCTGAGTCACAGAGTGAAATTTTTGTGTATCGCAGGCAGGGCGGCTCGATTATGTCGGTTCGGTATAAATCGCCGCCGCCTGTTGCAGCGTATTGGAAATATCGGTTCGCAGCGCCGTAGGGGAGATTACTTCAACTTCAGCGCCATGTGACAGCAGCCACCACTTCAGTTGCCATGAGTCGGTCAGCGTGGCGGTGAGTCTGATTTTATCGCCCTCAACAATCAGTTTTTGATCTGCCGACATCGGCGTTTCAGACAAATATTGTGCCATCCATTGCGCGACAAACGCCTCGAACTGGATGATATTTCCACCGCCAAACTGGAGCGCGCCCGAGTTGATGTATTCGTCCAGACTGAAATGTTCCGGACGGTTAGCGGGCTCGTTCAATTTTGTGGCTTTGGCTATGCGGTGGAGTGCGTAAAGTCGAATATCCGTATAGTCGAAAGCCGTCGCTACCAGATAAGTAACTGGACCGCGATTCACCAATCCCAGCGGGTGCAGTGTGAGGAGAGATGATTGTTCAGCATTGATGGCGTGATATTCAACTTCCAGTCGTTTATCGAGCAGTAGGGATTCTTGAGTATTTTCAAGCACTTCCTGATTGATGTGAGGTGCAAGCAAAGGAAGTGACGGTGGTACGGTTCGCACCTTGCCCGCCCAGAGTACGTTGGGATTTTCAGCATCAAGCGATGCCAGTTTGTCATGTGCTTGTTTGAAATTGCCTTCCAGTGAAGCCAGTACCGATTTTGGCAGCAGCGGTTGCAATGTATCCTCTACAAGTTTCATGGAAAGCGCTTCTGCCACCGTCAATCCGGGCAAGTCCACAGATCTGCCATCCATCCATTTCCAGCCGTAAGGGATGCTCTGATCTTTACAATCGAGCGGGAAAGGGCCGCTCAAAGTAGATAGGTCACGTTCGATTTGTCGCTTGCTGACTTTGAAGCCCGCATCATTTAATGCGGTGGCGAGATCTTTCGCAGTTTTCCCCGAGCCTCTCTTGGGCAGTAGTTTGAGTAATTCCCATTGGCGTATCAGTGTGTTTCTGGTGGTGTCGGATGGCATCGCTGGTTGACATGAATTAGCAAAACGCCAGTTTACGCGATTTGCGTCCCAATATGTCGCGGAACCTTGCTATAGTGACTTCACACAAAAGCGGGGATATAAAGATGAGTGAAAAGTATCTGGTGCCAGACAGCTTCAAGGTTATTTCGGGTGGTCAATCAGGCGCTGATCGTGCCGGGCTTGATTGGGCAATCGAACGAAATATTTCGCACGGTGGCTGGTGTCCCAAAGGTCGTCGTTCGGAGGAAGGAGCAATCGATGTTCGGTATCAACTCATCGAAACTCCGGCCTCCAACTATCTCGAACGTACTGAATGGAATGTGCGCGATAGTGACGCGACGCTAATTTTCACCCTGTCAGAAAAGCTCGACGGAGGTTCCAAGAAAACGGCGGAATTCGCAGAAAAGCACGGTAAGCCTTGGCGTCATATCCATCCGCGTGTACATCCGAAATTCATCGCAAGCTTCTTGTTGAAATATCAGGTTTCGATTCTCAATATCGCCGGGAAGCGCGAGTCATCAGTAGTCGGTATCTCGCAATGGGTGGTGGAAATTCTGGATCATGCAATTGAGGTGGCAAGATAATGGCAGCCAATAAGTCAGTCCATATCCAGCGACAGGACGTAGGCGATGTATGCGGCGGGTCATTTTCCAGCGCACAGATAATGAGTGAACTGCTGCCGCATTTCGAGAAAATGCGTGAGGCGGGTGGCGGCATGCCACTTTCCGGACTTTCCAGTGGATTCAAAGATCTGGATTGGATGATTGATGGCTTTCATCCCGGAGAGTTAATAGTCATCGCGGCTCGTCCCGGTATGGGTAAGCGCCAATTCGTCTGGCAGATCGCCATGCATGTGGCGTGTGAACTGCAACAGAGCGTTGCCTATTTTTCCACGACGACAAGCCGCGCTGTTTTGCTGAAAAATATGACGGCTTTCGCTGCACAGGTCGATTTGAATCCGCTGGGGGGGAGTCAGCCTAACGAAAAGGCGTGGCAATGTTTTACCTCGGCTGCGCAAAAGATCGCCAACTCGCCCCTGATCATCAATGACAGTAGCGCCGATCCCGGTGTGATTCGTAAGGAAGCGAAATTGTTATGCGAGTCTGATCACGCGCCCAGCTTGGTCATAGTGGATAAAATTCCTGCCCAAATTGATAAAAATAACGGTATTCACAGCAGGTGCAAGAGTATGAGCAATATGTCGGCAGATATTTATCGTATTGCTCGCGACAATGGTATTCCCGTCATTGCCTTGGCAAGTATCTCCAGAGATGTAGAGTCGCGTAAATGCAAATATCCACTGTTGACGGACTTGGCGAGTGCGGATGGCCTGCGGTGGTATGCTGATACTGTGATTACACTTTATAGGGATGTGGTGTATAACCGTGATACCAATGAAAAAGATACCACCCACATCACGATTTTGAAGTCGTTTTATGGAAGTGGCGGCGGGTTTGATCTGCATCGAAGCGGGTATGGCAAGTTTGCCAGTCTACCCGTTTGAAATTACTTTTGAGGAGTTTGCCAATGATTCGCTTGATCAACACAACAACATGCTTGCCGATCGATAAGAATATCGAAGATTCATTTTCTTCCATCATTAAATCGAAATTTAAATCGGCGATCATGCAGTCGCGTCATACAAAACACATCGATGTTCAGTTCGTCAATGGGGATGATCTCGACCTGGAGCTTAACAGGTTGAAAGGGATGGAGGAAGGGAAGTCGGAGAGCGAGCGTAATGATGATCTGCCAATAGATCATGTCCCTGATATAGATCTGCTCGGAGTCTATTTTTCGCACCATCCTGATAGTCATTCTCCCGTCATCAAAGTCAGTCCTGAAAAAGTGATGGATGTCTGTCTATCTTTAAGGGTAAAACATGGCGTAGCGCTGCCCTTGAAAAACCTGTACCCCGCGATCCTGAATGCGGTAGTAATTCACGAATTAGCTCACTGGCTCATGGATAAGGATGCAGTTCACAGTCAAGATCTTTGCAAAATGCCGTGGGAGTGGCTTATTGACGCGAGACTCGAAGATGATCCGCAATATGATTTTCACAACCGTGGAGAACATTGTCATTTTCACGGCAAAGATATATCACTCAAACTTAAACACTGGCGGCATGTGGTCGAAGAAAGTTTGGCGAACGCCTTTGTGCTGAAACAAAAATTCAAGGCTGAAGAAATTGATGCTCTTCTTGTATTCATGGAGTCGCAGCCATCTGCTTACCAGGCCGGATTACGGTGGAGAAGCAATCTTACAGGCATGCTCAATACCGCATCGTCATGGAGTGATTTTAAGGGTGGCGTAATAGACAGGCGCGGGGAAGATTTAATGTTCAGCGAATCCAATCCACTGGAAGTTCTGGTAAAACACCTACTTTCAGGAAAGGAAAGTATTGGCTCTTTTGATTTTAAAACCGAGTTTTATAAACACAAGGTTTCGCATTTGCCTACATGGCAACAGGAGTTTGGGAAGGATAAAACCAAATGGGATGATTTTCTTAATGGAACTTTTGGCGTTTTAGAAGAGCTTTCTGCTCATGAATCTATTTTTGGAAAACGAATCAAAATTCTTCGACAATGGGCTGCAAATGGCTCAGCCGAAGGTGTTGATAAATTAAATAAAGCGCTTAGTGATGAAGCCGAGGAGAAAGGCGAATTCGGCGAGGCTTTGAAATTTCAACAGGCGCGTATGGACAATTTAGGCAAGTTGAAATATAGCGATTATCATTCTAGGTGTCACTCTGATGAAATTTCGGAATCAATGAAAAGAATACAGCTGAATTTAAATCCTTCATGAAGTGAATGGAAAACTCAGGGTGTTTTAGGGGGAGCTGTTGTACGTGGCGGGCGGTCTCTGAACGACGCAAAGCGACTGCCTCATTAAAACCGCATTCAAGCCACATCAACAGCGGCTCATTGATCTTCGATTACGCACGCTGTTGAACCGCCATCGAAAACTGCGTCAACACCTCACCCAAAAACGGGATCCCAGGAAAACACTACTTTGGCCGACTGGGGTGGATCTTCCCCAGCTAAAGCCCGATTTGTGGCGCACGCTTCAATGTAATGATTGATACGCTTGATTTGATCATCCGTCAGTAAAAAGTCTGTTTTATCGAGTCCCATCTGAGTCTCCTGTCATGACTAGGCATGATTGCTTCCTCTTAAATCGTATTTGCGAGGAAGTATTTAATCATGATATCGCGTCAGATTGCGTCGCAATCGGTTTGCAAGTGTCTACTTTAACAGACTCTCTCTTATAGATGACTTTCCCCACACATTCTGAAGCCTGCTTGTCAAACATATAGACACCTTTAAATCGGTACATAACATCACCTAAATTGCTTTTTACGCGAGCAAAGGTTATTCGCTTTTTATGATTGGCTGGATTTTTCACGAATTCATTAAAATAATTTTGGTGATTGGTTCTTTTCTTTTCATGGATTTCAGATTCATCTAGTGAAATTTCATTCTCCCATTCAGAATTTTCATAGAGTTTAGGAAACCAAAGCATTATATTTTCATCAACAGCATGTTTAGCGGACGCTTTTTGGTAGCCTGCGTAACTGTGCCCAAAGCAATTGCAAGCATCTGCGATTGTTCTAAAAGCCACATTGTCATCTACAGAAATTGCCCCTCTTTCAATATAAGTTTGGGGATTATATTCAGCCTCAATATCCCAGATACGTAATGTTTGATCGAGAGTTTTTAACTTAAAATTAATTAAAATAACAACATCATCAATTTGCTGATTGATATCTTCAATACTCTTTAAAGAGCATCCGTGCTCAAGGCTTTTTGTAAAAATACTGATCCTTATAATTTCGTGCCCCGTTGCGTTGATGATATCGGCTTCCCGTACAATGTCCTGCTCAATTTGAGTGCCATCTGAGTTGTGATGTTGTGATTCGTCAACTTCTATATGCAACTGAATTTGTGGAAAATACATATCAGTTAATGCTCGTCCAGTAGAGCGAGTTATATGCTGCTGCGTTACGAATTTGATATCTAAATTGTTTAACAAATGCCAGATTCTGGTAACCACGTAATTTTCATATTTTTTCTTATATGACTTAGCTATTTGGCGGATGATGTAATCAGTTTTATTCATATTGGACGGTTAGCCTGAGTTTGTTAAGAGTTGGATCAATAGATATTACTGAACTATCGAATCTGTTGCATGGATTCATTCGCCACGCCGTGTGGCACATGTCCGGTAGCGACGTGTTGACGCGCGGAGTCGCAATGTTTCTGCTGATCGTCAAAGAAAATGTCCGCTCCAAAAGCTTTCAGGAATTGCCCTTTATCCTTGCCGCCGAGGAAGAACGCTTCATCGATACGGATGTTCCAAGCGCGTAAAGTACGGATCACGCGTTCATGCGCTGGTGCACCTCGGGCAGTTATCAGCGCGGTACGAATCGGTGATTTATCAGCTGGATAATCCAGTTGGATTTTGTGCAATAAGCCAAGGAAGTTCTTGAATGGACCTCCCGGCAAAGGTTGACGGGCTTCAGTCGCCTCATTGCTTTCAAATGCATTCAATCCTTCTTGCCGGAAAATACGTTCAGACTCATCCGAGAAAAGTACCGCATCGCCGTCAAAGGCGATACGCAATTGCCCGGGATGCTCTTGAGAGACTGGAGAAACTGACGGTAAGATCGTCGCAGCGGCGAAACCTGCTTCCAGCGCATGACGTACATCGCTAGGTTCGGCAGATAAAAACAATTGAGCACCCAATGCCGAAATGTAAGGATGCGTGCTTTCGCCACCGGTAAATGCGGCTCGGCTAATAGCCAATTCGTGATGCCTGATCGAATTGAAAATGCGCAGGCCGGTATCTGCGCTATTGCGCGAGAGCAAAATCACTTCGACACGCGGCTTGGTTAAATCACGCTGGTTTAGCCCCAGAAGCTTTTTCACCAGGTTGAATGCCACACCCGGCTGAAGCGGTAATTCTTCATTTTCGATCTGATGCTGACAATATGCCGTTACGCCTTCATTTTCAAAAATGGCATGGCTTTCATCCAGATTGAATAGGGCGCGAGAAGAAATGGCGACAACCAGTATTTCAGTGTTATCTAGTTCTTTGTTTATATTGATATTATTCATGTATTGTCTTCAAAATAATGGGCGATTCGTACCATCGCCAAGGTATCCCGTTCGCAATATAGCAGGAGTGCTGCATGCAACTGCTGACGGCGTTCGGGTAGCGTTCCCGGCTGCATGATTTCGCTAAAGGCGTCCTGTGCCATACCACCGTGAGCGACTTCCAGATTGTCATAAGCCAAATCGGGCGCAATCGTTGGCAGTACAGCCTTGATAGACCAGGAGCCACGCATATCCGGATGGTAGTAATGTTCACGCGCAATCGGCAATAAATCGACGAGACGATCAATCGCGGCATGGAGTGCGGGTGCCAGATCCGGGTAGTAATCGGCCAGTTCCTGCATCCGGCTACGTTCAAACGGGGCGTTATAAACAAACACCGGACCGTCAGTAGCCACGGCATTGATCAAACTTTCCGTAAAAGGGCGGCGCGGATCACTTTGTCCATCCGCTAAAAATGCGCATTGCGTCATGACACCCTTGGCTGTTTCGATATGGCATGACCACTGGAAGGGCACTTGCATATACGGGCGGGTGCCAGCCCAAACCGGCACGGCAGGATTGATGGTTTCAAAGTCGATGTAATAGCGAGGGTAAGGCAGCGCCGCAATTTGCTTGCCCGCTTCAGGACTCAACTCAGCCTGCCCGCTTTTTGTGGCACGCCAAACACGTTTATGCTTCCAGTTTTCCATGCGTTCTTCAGGTACATCGCGCAGGTCGGTGTAGCCCTCAGCACGTAAAGTCGCCGCCAGCGTGCCACCATAAGGCAAAATTTCAGGTGGAAATGCATCTTTGATTTCGACACGTGGCGAGCAGTAGTCAGTAAACGGACAGTTAAAAGGCTGGTTGCATTGAGCGCCCGGCGCAATACAGGGTTCACTGGCAGACAGGGTTGCACGTGCTGCATTGATCCATTCGGGAATCTCAGCGGTCAGCCCGGCGATTTGCTCGCTGATGTCGGCGTAGTGAAACAGTTCCTGATAATCACCATCACCGGGATAGACGAATGTATTATCGATATGCGCAATTTCCACGCTGGTCAGTGGCAGATTGGCTTGCTGCGCCACCCAGCTTTGAATGGCGGCGTCGTCCAGATAATAGTCTTTGACGCTGGTCGATGATTTGACCTCCACCATGCGGTAGCCAGTGGTGTCAGGTAATAGCAGATCGGCGCGAATCAGTAATCCATGCGACTGAAAAGTGGCTTCAAATATTGGGCGAGGTTCTTCCGCTAAAACGGTATGAGTGTCGGCAACGGCCTGCCAGAGATCCTCGCCATCAATCAGTACGCCGTCAGGATATTGCTGCTGCGCCAGTTCGCCGACATAGGTTCCGATGGCGAAGCGTTCTTGGTTTCCCTCATCTATTTCCTCCAGTTCAGGGCGATGCACCTTCAACCATAGCCGTTTTGGACATTGCCGTTGTAGCAATAGGCGAGATTTTGAAAGTCCGTGTCGTTTTGGTTGAGTATTGGTCATGGCGTAGCTGGATCTGAATGAGATAGGAATGTTACGTCATTAATACGACGATATGCGTCGCGGTTGGAAAAAATACACTTTGAGACAATGAGGGGATTATTTCGGGGGTGTTGAATGTTGAAATATATGGGGTTAGTGAGTGATGGCGACACAATATGGCGCGGTCGTGGTGTTAAATACCTGCCGGGTTAACAATTGCTGGCAGGAGATGAAATGTTTGACGATGCACAACACGATCCACTGTTCGATGCGGTCAGGGAATTGATAATTAAAACGCGAAGACCATCCGTTGCTTTAATGCAACGCGTATTCAGTCTTGGTTATAAACGTGCCGCAGTTTTGGTGGCCGCATTGGAAGGTGATATTGTCACTGCGCCGGATGAGCAGGGTATGCGTAGCATGTTGCATTGCGAAAAAATGAATACAATGGACTTGCGGTTAGCACCATCGGAGCAGATCAATTCAGTCATGGACAGTTTTAACGGCTCATTTTTCGACGATCTCGCAAAACTGAAGGAGTTTGAATCATTAACTTTTTCACCGCGTGACGGGGTTAGATGGCATTTGTCAGAACTGCAAGAAAAAGGGGAGGTCGGTGATTCATTCGTCCAGTTGACTTGCCACTTTGTGGATCTGCTCAGTGCACGTAGCGGTGGTCGTTACGAATTTGAAAATGACTTTTGTGTAAGACCGCGCCAGATTTATAGCTACAGCAAAGGCCGTGCCGGTCGCCAGCAACTTCATGTGCGTTTTGACGCGTTAGCGCCGCACCACCTACCATTCAGTAATATGGGCGTTTCAATCGGACTGGGATTCGATTTTCGGAATGAGCATGGCGTGATAGCCGCGTGTGTGAGTGAATACGAAGAATTCATTCGAAAAGTGTATATGAATCCAGAGTTGTTCAATAGTACCTTTGGGGCGCTTGGCGGGTATGCCGAACCGCTGGAACAACTCTGCGCTCCCGTCTCAGCCAAAACAGCATGGCAAACCACGCCGACGATACTTCAGGACTGGTTGTTTTTCGGCTTGCGACTGAATCCGAGTGAGATTCTTGGAATTGGAAAACTGGAAAAATTTGTGGACGAATGTATCCGTGTCTTCGATCTGATTTGCGAGGCGGAATATTACGCATCACAAATCAAGAAACACCATATCGTGTTGCTTGGTGATTCTATTTTTGACAATGCGATTTATGTTCCTGATGGATTTCCGGTAACCAGGCATCTTCTTCATAGCGCACCAGACTGGAAAACAACGCTGTTGGCGGTCGATGGTAGTGTTACAACAGAAGTGGTTGATCAATTGCCAAAAGTCCCCGACGATGCAACTTACTTGGTCATCAGCACAGGTGGCAATGATGCATTAAATAGTATCGGAATCTTCTATATGCCGGTTAACACAGTAGGAGAGGCGTTAAGTCATCTGGGCAGAGTTCGAGATAATTTCCAGCTGAATTACCATGCAATGCTTAAACAGGTGATGGCGGTCAACTTGCCTGTTGCAGTTTGCACCATCTATAACTCGGTGCCGGGATTGGGAAATCAGGAAAAAACTGCGCTGGCCTTGTTTAATGAAATTATTCTTCAAGAAGCAGGGATGTTCAAATTGCCTGTCATTGACTTGCGTCTCATTTGTAATGAGGAGACCGATTATTCGCCGGTATCACCAATCGAGCCATCACATCTGGGCGGTATGAAAATTGCGCAGGCAGTGATGTCTATAGTGAAAAACAGCACCGAATTGAATTAATAATATTTTAAATCAATATGTTATAAGTTTATCCAGCCGAAATCCAAAGGGGCTTGGTTGCGAAAATTCGCTTCCGAAGGTTTTTGCAGGTACTGGTGATTTTGATGGTCTGGATCGGTTAGTGAGGACGGCTGGGATATGTTAATCAGTCTGGATGCGTATATAGCTCGAGCGGCTGGCGGCTATCAATGTCAGTTGTGCTTGTCTGATCATCCTGAATCGCCAGAGTTGTTCCCAAGTCGCGAGGCATTGTGGATTGATCATCTATTCGAACCATTCCTGAAGTGGGTGAATGAGCAACTGGCTCCGGCGCACTGGTTGCAAATATCAGGCTCTAGCGATGGTGGTATTACTTGTGCGCAGTTGATACAGGAGGAAAGTGATCAGGAAACAAACAGATCGGACGTTGCTGCTGAAGGTGGCAACAAATGGATTTGTTTTATGTTACCTCTAATGGGTACAAATGTTCAGTAAGTAGGGAATTGACTTTTATAATTGTAATTTATAACCTTTAAGGTTATATTTACGCATGGAGAAAAAAAGACCACATTACTCTCTGCTCGATATTCAACATGTAGTTGAGATGAGAGGCGTTAGTGCATTTACTGCAACCGCGTTGAGGGGTGCCGCTGATTTGGGGCTTTCCAATGTGCAGGCAATTGCAGTGGTCTTAGAGCTTAAGCAGAAAAATTTGTATAAGAGTATGACAACGCATCTGGATCATACCATTTGGCAGGATGTATACCACGCAACGTTGGAGTCGGGCTTAGTGGCCTATATCAAGGTGACTTTACGTGAAAACGGAACGGTCGTGATCCAGTTCAAGGAGAAATAAAATGAAACACCTATGCTTAAACTGTGAACAGGGTGAGATGGTTCGCAGTCAAAGAGATAGCGTGATCGAATATCGAGGTCGCAATGTAACCGTCCATGCATTGGATGGGTGGCATTGTCCAGTCTGTGGCGAAGTAGAGTTTGCTGATAACGAGGGAGTTCGTTATGCCACTGCATTGGAAAAGTTGCGGTTAAACGTCGATGCAGAAGAAGCGACCGAACTTGCGCGTATTCGTAAAAAACTTAAACTTTCACAACGTCGTGCAGCAGAAATTGCGGGCGGGGGAGTTAATGCCTTTTCGCGATATGAAAATGGAAAAGCGAAACCCTTGGCGGCAGTTGTAAATTTGTTTCGTTTATTGGATCGGCATCCAGAGCTAATTGATGAAATTTCTGCTTAGGTGATTGATGCTGCGCAGCTTTATTCATCCAGTGGTACGCAAGATTCAAATTTTCTAGGGCTGCGTGTTTTATTCTGAAGAGCACTAGACAGTGATGGGAAGTTTGCAATGGGCACAAAACAAAAATATAAAAGCGATGCATTTGAGGCGATTCACTCATCCGCCAGTGCTTTGAGAGCTGTTGGTGTGATTAATAAAACAACGATGCGTGAGTATGATGATTTGTGCCTAAATACTGTCGCTGAAATTAATGCGCAAGATATTAAGCGCATACGCGAGCACGTTCACGTTAGCCAACCTGTATTTGCTCGTTACCTTAATACCAGTGAATCTACTGTGCAGAAATGGGAAATGGGACTGAAGAGACCGAGTGGCATGGCGTTTAAGTTGTTACATGTTGTTGAAAAGCATGGATTGGAAGTGCTTGTATAAGTTGTAGGATCACCTGCTTGAGCAATTATCCGGTTTTTCGCTTCCATTTTTGTGCTGGGAAAAGTAGTATGTTTTCCCATCAAAACTGTCTGCACAGTATTTATGCAACCACTTAATAAAAAAGCAATTTCACGAATCTACGGGCGCGGTAGGGGGTGGGCGTTTTCGACGAATGATTTCGTCGAGGATTTCAGCCGCGATCAGATTGAAAATGCGCTGGCGGGATTGTGCCGCGAGGGCAAGATACGCCGTGTCTGTCGGGGGATTTACGATTACCCGAAATATAGCGAGTTGTTGCAGCAGGAGCTAAGCCCGGATTTCGATCAGGTGGCGCAGGCATTCGCGCGCAAATTTAACTGGCGTATTCAGCCTTCGGGCGATGTCGCGTTGAACTTGCTAGGGCTTTCGACTCAGGTTCCCGGTCGACTGGTTTATCTCTCCGATGGGCCGAACCGTCAGTACGACATCGGCAACTACACGCTGGAGTTCAAGAAGTCTGCACTGAAGGATGTCGGCTTCAAATATCGCGAGAGCGGGCTGATTGTGCAGGCGTTGAAATCGCTGGGGCAAGAGATGGTGGGTGAGTCAGTAATCGCTACGTTGCGTAAGCAACTGGATGAAACAACGTGCAAACGGGTGCTGAAAGATACGGTGACGGCGACAGGCTGGGTATATGAGACGATCAAGCGGGTTTGCGGGGAGCGAGGCTGATGGAAACGGTCGCACTTCTTTCCCCTGACCAGCGTCGCGAGCTATTTACTGAAACAGCGGCGCGGATGCGGATGACGCCCGCCATTGTTGAAAAAGATTTTTGGGTGTGCTGGACGTTGGGCCGGCTGTTTGCTCATCCTGATTTGTCGCGCTTGCTGATGTTTAAGGGCGGTACGAGTTTGTCCAAGGTATTCAACCTGATCGAGCGCTTCTCTGAAGATATCGATTTGATCCTAGATTGGCGTGTGGTGACGGGCGTGGATGATCCGCTCGCGGTGCGCTCCAAGTCCGGGCAGGAGAAATTAAACGCCACGATTGATGCCAGAGCGTTGCAATACATCGCGGGAGATTTGCTTGCGATGGTGGCTGGCGCAGTTGGCCCAGTGTGCCGTTGTGAATTGCATGAAAGCGATCCACATGCGATCAATATCGTTTATCCGGCCGCATTTTCGGATGCTTATCTCAGGCCCGCCGTGCTACTTGAGATCGGGCCGCTCGCAGCTTGGCTGCCGTCTGATGCTTTTCAAATTCGGCCTTATGCCGCCGAGGCATTCCCTCAATTATTTAAGCAGGCGACATGTGGGGTGCAAGCTATATGTGCCGAGCGCACGTTCTGGGAGAAGGCAACGATCCTGCATCATGAAGCCAACCGTCCAGAAGGTAATTCGCAACCATCCCGCTATTCGCGGCACTATTACGATCTGGCGATGATGGCTGCTGCGCCGGTCAAAGAAGCCTCGCTCGCTGATCTCGCATTGCTTGAGGATGTGGCGAATTTCAAACAACGCTTCTATCCGCGTGGATGGGCGCGTTACGATCAGGCTGTACCGGGTACATTCAGGTTGGTTCCTTCCGGAAATGTGTTGTCAGCACTAGCAAAGGACTATGCGCAGATGCGTAACATGATTTTCGGTCGCTATCCTGATTTCGAAGAAATCATGGCAACGTTGCAGATGCTGGAGAGAGAAATTAATGACCTACACGGAAGATAGTCTCGCCTAACAGCCTGCTATCCAGATTTTTGAGGAACTGGGCTGGGGCTGGTTTTGGCAGAAATCGAGAATCAGCCGACGAAGTTGTTGCACATTGTTCAGAAACATGGTCTTGAGGTGCTTGTATAAGCTGTAGGATTGATATCGCAGCTAATGCGAGTAGTAAAACTCTGGTTTAGGACCAAGAGGTCGATTCGATGCAATTGCCTGTTTTTAAATAATTTATTTTGACGTCCTGGTTTTTAACCAAGCAGCCACGTAAGTCTTTACTGTCACCGATTTGTCACGCGACACAGCACTTATGGGGCTATTTAGGGCTATTTGAGGCTAGTTTTCGATGATGCGGGCATCGTAAGCTATTGATTTATAAAGGGCGTGTATTATAACTTCGTACTACGAACCAAGGGGTCGGGCGTTCGAATCGCTCCGGGCGCACCAATTCGGTATAAAACTGGGCACTTGATTATTCAAGTTGCCCTTTTTTATTGCCTGCATGGTTTCAGCCAGTCCCGCATAGCTGCCTTTGATTGTTGCGGTCCTATCTTCCACGACGATTTCATCAACCAGCGCGTTGAGATAGCTTTTTGCTAATGGTGAGCCTTTAGCCAGCAGTTTTTCCCGTAGCACCTTGCCGAATATCTCAACCTGACTCGCTTTCAGATAATCTCCTGCTGGTATTGATGTATCGCGGCGTACACTGGCCAGATCAATGAATAGTGCCTCGCGTGCCGCCTTGAGTTGCTGAGAGCGGCGCTGTGTGGATTCGTCATCCTCAATAGTGCCATTGATAATGGCATCCAATAGCCGCTGCTTCCCCTCTTCGTTTTTCTTGAGCTGGCGGTTCAGATCGTTGATGTGTGCTTCCTGTCCGTTTTTGGATGACAGGACGCGTATGCGTAGCTCTTCCATCATCGTTTGCAGGCGTTCCGGTGCAAAAACCTGTTCGGCAAGTTTATCAAGCACCAGATCATCAAGTGTCCCCATTGGGAAATTGCCGCTAGTGCAGGCGTGATTGCCTTGGCTGTGCCGACTGGTGCATTTGTAGTATTTATATTTGCCGCTCTTGCCTGTGACTAGTGTCATGGCATGGCCGCATACGCCGCACTTGAGCAAGCCAGTGAGCAGAGTAGGAGAGGACACGCGGCGAGGTGGTGCATTGTTCGGTGCGCGTGCTTCACGTTTAGCCCTGACCTGTTCAAAGGTGGATGCATCAATGATGGCAGGGATAGTGGTTTTAACCCATTCCTCAGGCGGACGTTTGACCTTGTTCTTTGAGTCAATGACGTTGAAGAAATAGTCGCCCATGTAAAGTGAGTCAGAAAGCAGGTCGTGAATTTTATGCACATTCCACGCGCCACCACGCATGAGCAGGTTTTTGGCTGTCAGATGCTTAACGATTTCCTTGCAGCCCATGATACGCCCTTCAAAGCCGTGCTGATAAAGACTATATGCCAGACGTACAATGCCGGCTTCGGATTCGTTGATCTCCAATTTCTTTTTGCTGCGTCCGCGACTGGCAGCTTGTCCGGTTACCACTGCCTGATAACCGAATGGCGGTTTTGAGCCGTTGAAATAGCCCTGGCGTGCGTTCTCTTTCATGGCGCGCGAAACGTGTTTTGAAATTTCCTTGGACTGGTGTTCATCAAACAGGCAGATGATACGTCGCATCATTTCGCCGCCTGCGTCATCGCTGGTAGGTTGGGTGATGGATATAACCTTGACCTTGTTCTTTGCCAGCTTGCGTTCATATACGCCGAACTCGATGCCATCCCGGAAGAATCGTGACAGGCTGTGAATAATGATAGCCTCGAAGGCAGGCGGTTTCGTCAGTGCATCGTTAATCATTTGCTGGAAAACAGGGCGCTTGTCGTCAGTGGCCGATGCACCTGGCTCGACAAATTCTTGAACGACCAGATGCCCGCTTGCCTTTGCCCACTCATGGAGCTGGCGTAGTTGGTCAGGGATGGACAAGTCATTTTCCGCTTGGCGAGTTGTTGAAACACGTGCGTAAAGTGCGACATGCATAAATGCTCTCCTAAAATGGCGACAGCCCACAAACGATATTTGTCGCCCGTGACAATATACCGGCTCTGAGGCATGTCGTGTTATGAGGCGCGATTTTTTGTAGTGCGCTTCGGGTTGTTATTCAGTTTCAGCTTCAGCTTGCAACACTAAAATCAAATCAGGAAGAATGGATTCAAGAAAAGCAAGTTCCTCTTCAGTTATTAACGACGATTTCGCTTTATAGCGAATGTCTATATGTATGGATTCGTTCACTCATTTTGGCACCTCCTTTCCTGCTTGAATTTGCCGACCCGTTCCGTTTCCTTCCGTTTGCTGCTTCAGGATTTCTTCCAAATCCCGTTCAAATCCATTCCGTCCAAGCTCGTCGAGCAGGATTTTTCGGTAGGCTTCAAATTGATTATCGGGCAAGCCGACCTGTGCGGTGAGTAACAAGCGATTTTTTCGCTCGTTTAGTGCGACGATCAGTAGCGGTAATATGCACGCTCCATCGTAGATTTGTTGTCTGGATGACTTCTGATACGTGCGATCCTGATAATATGCTCTTGTCATATAATCTCCCTATTATTGGAATCAAGTGATTTGAGTGTGGATGTCATTTTTTTTGTATAGATTGAGCTTTCACCGTTCATTGGCATTGCTTCAATCCAAGGTTTTTGTCCTCGCAACCGTTGAATTTTGATGAGACCATTCTTTTCCATAAGTTTTAACGCAGCAGATGCAGCGTCTGATGAAAAATTGAATCGCTCCATGGCATTGCGAGTAAGTTTAATTGGCTGATTTGCATTCATGTCGCTCAGCCAGCGAATTGCCAAAGCCACGTTCAGAACTTTGCCCGGTAAACTCGCCACTCTGTTTATCCAAGACATAGGGATTGGCCCCTTCAAAAATGCCTCAGATTTAGTCCATTCAGTCATCTCACCGGTTTTTTTGTTAAAGTGAAGTTTTCTGGTTGGGATGTTAAGGTCATCGTTACCTATTACGGCTTTGTTTTTATTCATGTTTATTCTCCCCAATTAATTCCATTACTGTATTCCACATCGTCAATCCGCGATCATCCATATAACGTTGAGGGTAGGTCACAACCTTCACATCACTTTCCAACTCAAAATCCCATAATACGATTCGACTAGCTTCCCTCATTAGTTGCTGTGTCTGTTCTATGACGAAATCAAGCTCTTCGATTGGAGCCTCAATCAAGATGGCATCATGGATCGGCGCACAAATTTTAATGCCCGCTCGATTGAGTAAAATGCAAGCGATTCGAAGCATTTCAGCGCCATGGGCTTGCATCGGGAAATTTCGCAAGCTCCTGTCGTTCAGTTTGTCGTTGACTTGAATTTGCCAGCCAAAGTTTGTCCACAGCTTTCCTCCCAGTACGGCTTCATTCAGGCAGTTATCTGACCACTTCCAAAAAGTTCGATATGCGGTGCGATGAAGATCAAGCAATTGTCTAGCACGGGCAACTGGCTGATTAATTCTTAAAGCTAAATTTGCAGGCCCCATCCCATATTGCACGGCGAGCACACAGGCTTTGAATTGCTCCCGTTCGGCTTTATGTGATTTTTTTGTTGCATCGGGTGGCACCGCACCGGACTGAATGGCAAATGCGAGATAGGGGTCTCCGGATGCATAGGCTTTTTTCATATTCAGGTCATTCGATAGTGCCGCAGCGATTCCAAACTCCTGTTGGCTCCAGTCTACGTATGCAATGCCAAACCCTTTGGCTGGCTTGATTAACCCGCGCATCCAAGTTGCAGGACCAAAAATAGATTTTGAGTTTGATGGTTGATTACGACCAGTTTTTGATCGAAACGCTGACAACATGTAGCGATTGCGTCCATCTTCACCTACTGTCAATGTCGCTAGGCGCATTTTTGAAAGTGAATAGCGTAACTCTTGAATTGGGGCGATTTGCGGATATGACCGCGACATTTCTCTGAATGTGTCATCACTCATATCCAGTGCCCCGCTCGGTAATCGCAACCACGGAATTCCAGCGGTTACCAAATAATTTTCCCAGCGTGCCGATTTGAAGGAACGACCTTCATAAACACCGAAGTTTTTATCAAACAATGCAATTAATTCGTCTTGGATTGATTCCCATCTATCTTTTATTTTTACAAGTATCGTCAGGTCGATTGGAATCCCAGTGGATTCCATTTTGGCCGCCGCAGCCATGTATTCACCCCGGAGCAATGCGCGAGGCATATCTATATGCGGCTCCATGACAGCTAATAACTTTCCAAGTGCAATAACATCGGATTCACAGTAGTCCAGAATGTCATTGCGCTCAGTTTTGCTCCAAGGTCCTTGAGAGAGTATCAAATCTCGCATTGCAGTTTTTTCGTCACTGTCGATGTGGGGTATTCCAAAATGCGTCATTGCCCCGATCAGACCATTGCCGCTTATGGGAGGAATGCCGTTTGTGCAGCAACGAAATTCTGTATATAGATCCAGCACATTGACAGGGATCGGCCAGCCTAACGCAATAAAGCATCCAATCTCGGCAGAAGCGTAATAGGCTATGGCTATAGCCGAGCTGTTCGTGGGGAATGGTGCATTCTTTAATGTCAGTAACTCGTCTTGCCAAATGCGAATGGCCTGATTTGTAACAATATTATGAGCAACCATGCATACCGGTAATATTGGATTCCCTTCCATCCCCCGCTGGGGGTGGAACTCGAAATCCATAGCCCAAACACCGCCAGGATAAGTATGTAATAAGCTCATACTCGACCTAATAACTCTTGGATTATCGGATGGCTTTCCTCTGTAATGATTTTTTCACGGAAGGCTATTTCTATAAGCTGCTCAATGGTGTGTTCAGTCCACTCAGGTTCGGAGAGATGCCCTTGTGCTTCCAGTACATCATTGGCACCGGCAGGCATATTGGCTACGACACGAATCCACTTAGTTTTGGCGCGCTCAATAGCATGGGCTAACGATTGGTGCCATGGATTGTATTTTCCATCTTCACTTGGTAGCGGTAATGGAATAAGTAATGGGTTTCCCCGACGATCTGTCGCTGTATATAGGCGAACAATGCGTACGGATTCTGGCACAATTTCAGCCATATCCTGAGAAAGTAGATAAGTTTCGCCAACTCCCTTATGTTCAAAAATGTATGCCAGAAACTCACCATCTTCTCCCCCTTTTACACGGAAAAAATCAGATTTCTTTGGTTTTCCTACAGGGACATGGACAGTAACTTTTTTTACTGCCATTTGGGCGCCAAAGCCAATTGGAATGCGTAGGGAGCTGATGCTGGTGGATTTAGATATACTGGCGGGCGTGGCGCTTGATTTATCTAATATTGACAATGCCGATGCTGTTGTATTTGAAGGGGCGGGTAGATCGAGTAATGTGCTCTGAACTGAAGCCTGTTCTTTTCCATTCTTTATGTTTTCATTAATATTTTGAGTTGCTTCTGTGGTTGTAACTGTTTGGCTGCTGGCGTTGAGTAAAGTGTTCATTTTAAAACTCCTATTGATTTATGTTCCGGAGTTGTAATGTAACATTCTGTTTTAATTTATTTTTTCCGTATACAGTAAAAACTTTGATTTGATATTCGGAACATTATGGGCAAAAATAAAAACGTATTTGTTGGATTGCCAACAGGCAAATTACGAGGGAAGCTCTGGACAAGGTATGTCCGAAAAATTCTAATTCCTGACATTGATGTAGCTAAACCCCTTGCACATCGAATGAACGATGCGATTGTTAAGGCGACTAAAAGTGTATCTGCTAGTAAACGGATTGATGAGATTACGCAGGACGGTGCCGAGATTGTATCAAGGGGACGTTGGCATGACTGGTGGGATGGAGTGCATCCAACACCCGACAAATTAGAACTGATTAATAATATTGTTCCAGATTCACAGTGGTGGTTCAAGTCGCAAGAAAGTCAGTCGCTTTCAATCCGATATTGGACAGGGGGGTGCAATACCTTCCTCGGGCATCCTATGCACACACTTCTATATGCACTTGATCTTTGGGCTTCCAGTAAAGATGAGTCGACACCTGCGTTTCTTTTGATCAAAAAAATATCTGATATTTGGCGGCCAAAGGCTGATGCTACTCATATCGATGAGGCTGGAGGGAGGATTATATTGAGATGGTATGTTTTGCCTGCCGACTCTGATATTCTGGACATCAGTATAGTTAATCGGTTTGGGCTGTTGGAGCCTTCCAGTATCGTCACCTTTATGCTTTGGTTCGGTTATACCAACATAATACAAAATAAGGATCGGCGGATATTTTTAAGTTGGACGTTTGACTTACTTGCAGCTTCGCTTGCCACTGCAAAAATTATTCAGGATTTTAGTGCCGATGCCTCCATTTTTCTTGCTGGGAATAACTCGGACTCTTCAACCTTGGTTAGGCAGTTGCTACTCCTTAAAACGCCAGATATTACGATCCCTTATGGGCGAGAAATAATTAAAGCTCGAATTAGAGTGTGCAACGGCGGATTAGACTGTGGAGCTTTAATACCCCCCTGTGATGATTGGTTTGTTGATTTACTCATAGAGGCTTGCTTACTATTCAAAAGTGAGCTTGAAATTTTTGGTGTTTCGCTTGATGACATGAAGCTATCCTCATCGTCTTCAAATATGTAGATCTCACGTTAAGTTTGCTTTCTTGGGGTGCCAAGGGTACGGCAGTACCCCCTACCTACCTCGGGCAGTGTGCCAGACCCGTCTAATCTAATATAGATAGTCTAATTATAAGTTACTAGACAAGAGTTTATGCTAACCTCAATTTTCGTTTTAGTGCATAATTGATGACAATAATCATTTGTTAATTATTTCTATTTCATGTCAAATAAACCTGAAGTCTCAGAGAAACGTCTGTGTCAACTTCGAGATGCACAACGACGCAGACGTGAAAAACTTGCATTGAATTCCCGGCATCAAGTAAACATATTCTTATCAAAGAAAGCTATTCAAGTCTTGGATGCGCAATGTATTTTGTCGGATATGGACAGGCATGATTTGATTGAAAAGTTGATTCTAAATCTCCAACAGCAGAAATTCCCGTCCTGATTTTTTTAGCGTAGTTATAAGCCTTACAGACCCTATTGACATTCGCATTGTTTGAGCTTACAATCACAATTGATGATTGTCATCAATTGTGAGAGCGATAGGATATGTATGGAGCGCGATAAATACGACGAGCAATTTTTTGAAATGCGCAGGATCGCATCCTATCTACTCTCAAAACTGAAAAAAAAGCGCGCGCTTTTCCAAGCAGATCGAAAACGAATTCGGCTATTAAAAGAAGAGCTGCGCCGAAATGCAGACATAGCAACTTATTTAGAATTGTTACGACAGGAAAAAACCGAGGCCGGTCGTCGGTTTTTACTGCTGGTCTTCATATTTCTTACTGCGCTTTTTCTTAAGCTGCGTATTCCAGACCAACCTGGACACTGATTCCATGCCAAACTGGACAGTGATTCCAGCGCAAACTGGACACTGATTCCACGGCAAACTGGACAGTGATTCCAGAGCAAACTGGACAGTAAAAATA
>TBL_comb47_HYPODRAFT_10000644_pt1 | contig 46080 bp, 45 predicted proteins | sample TroBogypolimnion_40_FD_10682 | JGI IMG/M metagenome (IMG submission 10682)
AGATATTGACAAAAACAATATAAAATGATATACTTATCTTATAAATTCGTCCATTAATAACTTAAAACACAAATACAAAATGAAAAAACTAGGAGCTTTTTTGATGGCTTTAGGCCTAATTGTCTTTTTATTATCTGGTTGTAATCACCCCAGAGAATTAAAACCGGAAACGACGGAAATAACCAAATTGGCCGGTGGCGCACTTCATATATTTACTGAGACTAGTAAAGTCTCCTTAGATTCCAGCCTCTTAGGTGTGGCCGGTAAGAAAAATGAAATCATCTGGGCTTATCAAAACCCGGGTGAAAAAATAGAAATAGACAAAGATATTAATGTCCACTATTCAACTAAAAGTTTCTGGACCGAATCTACTGTTACCAAAAAATTGACTTTAATTAGTTATGATAAAGTCTTAGGGAAGATTATCCCGGTAAGTATTACTGAACAAAAAGCCTTAACTAACTGGATTCCCATGTCCATGTTCCTAATTTTATTTATCGGCTTAATAATAAGCGTCCTGGGAAAAGATCCAAAAGGAAATACTTTAGGTTTATTTTTTATGGTCTGTAATTTTGTACTATTAATTAACCTTTGTCTTCCGGATTACGATTCAAACCTAGAACTTGTTTTAGTGTCAGCGGAAGGAACTATACTTTTTCTTTTTGTTTTGATGATTATGGCTATAGTCATTAAAAATTTTCAAGGCAACAAAATTCCGATGCCTTATCAGCAGAAAAATGGTTCATTGGTTCTCGCTTACGCCTTTGCTTGCGCTCTTGCTTTTGTCAGATTTGCCGATTTATCTGGTGTATTGCATTATGTATTTCTAATTTTTTTATCCCCTTATTTAATTGCCTGGTCGGTAATGGGGATTAAAACCATAATTAAAAAAAGACCACAGTTAAAACGAGTGAACTAATAAAAAGGCCCGAAAAAAATTCGGGCCTTCTTTGTATCTATTTAGCTTTTTATTTAACTAGTTCAATACTATAAACGACAATATTCTTAATTGGCAAATCACGAACGCCGGTCTCAGTGCCTTCAATAGCTTTAACCACTTCCATACCACTAACAACGTAACCAAAGTTAGTGTGCTTACCGTCAAGCCAGGGAGTCTCATTTAGGGTCACAATAAAAAATTGTGAACCATTAGTTCCGGGGCCGGAATTAGCCATTGCTAAGCTGCCGGCCACTAATTTATGATTATTAAACTCATCGGCAAAACGATAATCTGGTCCACCCGTGCCATAGACCGAAGCATTAGCCTCTTTAGTTAGAGGGTCGCCGCCCTGAATCATAAAATCTTCAATGACCCGGTGAAACTTAGTGTTATTATAAAAGCCTGATTTAGCCAGATTCATAAAATTATTAACCGTTATCGGCGATTCGGGGTAGAATTTCACTTCAATATCGCCCTCACTAGTTTTAATAATGGCACTTGAATAATCTTTAAATAAATCTTGCTGATCATCTAAATTTCTAATCATAAATTAATTAATTATTTATTATTTTTCAATCTGAACACTCTTAACAGTTACATAATCAATCGGAGCAGACATCTCTCCGCTCGGAGATTGCTTAACAGCTGAATTTTCAATTTTTCTCACTACTTCCATACCACTAATTACTTCACCAAAATTAGTATAGCTGCCATCTAAAAATGGGGTCGAGGTGGCGGTCACAATGAAAAATTGGGAACCATTGGTGTCAACTCCGGCGTTAGCCATGGCAATATTGCCGGCCACGAGCTTATGATCACTATTTTCATTTTTAAATTTATAACCAGGGCCGCCAGTACCATAAACAGAAGTGTCACTATCCTTGGTTAAAGGATCTCCGCCTTGAATCATAAAATCCTTCATTATCCGATGGAATTTAGTGCCATCATAAAAACCATTCTGAGCTAAATTTAGGAAGTTGTTAACAGTTACCGGAGTTTCGGGATAAAACTGAACTTCGATATCTCCTTCGCTAGTTTTAATAATGGCTTTATTATAATCTTTAAATAAATCTTTTTGTCCGGCAATTACCCTAGTTAAATCGTCGGTTGTAGTGGTAGCGGTGGCAGTTTGATCCATCGGACTGTTAGTGGCTTCTGAAGCCGGTGCGGCTGGCGTCTCAACCGAGGTGTTATCAGTGACTCCTGAAGGGTTATTATCAGTAGCCCCAGAAGAATCAGTGCCGTTTAAATTTTCACTATCATTTTTAGTTCCGCAAGCGGACAGCGTTAGCGTTAGCGCTAGTGCTAAAACGCCAATCATAATTGGAATTTTTTTCATACTGATTATTTATTTATTTTTTAAATATTTACGCTTAATTCTTTTATCATCTTCCTCCCTTTTTTCTTCAATTACTTCTTTGGCTTGGGCGCGAAGTTCTTCTAAATTAAAATCTTGCAGTTTACCGGCACGATCTAGCAAATAATCCCGGTTATTTCTCTCTGGGTCATCTAAAACTTCCGAAAGTAAAACATCGAGTACGGCCCCCATTTTTGGGCTAGGAGTCATTTTTAAATCGCGCAACAAATCATCACCATTTATCTTCAACATTTTAACAGAAATCGGATCATTTTGCACCTTCTCCATCATGTATTGCAAATGCTGCAATTTATAAGGCAAGGCCTTAGGTGTCCCGGAACCAACTCGATCAGCCATGCGCAAATGAATTAAATCTTGTAGATTATCTCGCCCCACCTTAACAATTAAACGACGCACCGAGGTGGCCGTGACTTCACCGACCTGGTAATAAAACATGTGATTTTTAACCAAATTAACCACTATCTCTGTGTCATCATTGGAGAATTTTAAACGCTCCATAATTCGCCGCACCATTTTTGCGCCAACATATTCATGATTATAAAAAGTGGCAATATCATTAATTATCTTGCGAGTTTTCGGCTTGGCGACATCATGAAGCAGGGCCGCGAAACGAACTTGCCATTTAGCACTCGGGCAATTTTTAAGGGTTAAAACGTTATGCTCGTAAACCTGATAGATATGATGGTGACTCTGTGCCACCCCTAAACCTTCTTCAAGCTCCGGCAAAATATATTGAAGCAATTTGCATTTATGAAGCAATCTAATACCTTCCGAGGGTTTGTTGGATGACAAAATTTTAATTAGCTCATCACGGATTCTCTCCTTGGACACAAATTTTATACTGCCAGCCAGCTTAGTAATCGCTCTCTCAGTCTTAGGTTCTAATTCAAAATCTAACTGAGATACAAAGCGGACCGCGCGCAGCATCCGCAAGGCGTCTTCTTTAAAACGTAACACCGGTTCGCCCACTGCTCTTAAAAATTTTTTGTTAATATCTTTTTCCCCGCCGAATAAATCAATCAGTAGAAAGGTCTGGCTGTTAATTTCCAGATAACGTCGATTGGGTTCGTTAATTTCTTTTTTAGTTTCCGGTGTTAGGGCTAAAGCGTTAATGGTAAAATCGCGGCGCTCTAAATCCTTATCTATTTCGGTTTCAAAAATAATCTCATCGGGATGACGAGAGTCAGAATAGCCCTGCTCGCTGCGATAAGTAGTAATTTCTAGAACATCAATCAAATCACCCTTCTCTTGGCCAGCTTTAGCTTTTTCTCTGATCGGCACCATAACCGTGCCGAAAGTATTTTCATACTTACCCTGCTCAAATATTTTAAGCATTTCTTCGGGTTTGGCATTGGTTGTAATATCCCAATCTTTGGGGGTTTTTTCCATTAAAAAATCACGGACGCAGCCGCCGACAATATAAGCTTCAAAACCAGCCTTTTTTAATTTAGTAAGCGCCTCTAAGACGTAATCTGGTATAATCATAGTGTTTTTATTATACCCGATATACTAGGTTTAAGTAAACAGTAATAAAAAAGGCAGCCTATTTATTAGAGCTGCCTTTAAACGACGAGGGGAGGTTCTTGTTCTGCTTTAAGCCTTATTCAGGGAAAAGCAATTACCCTTTTAGCGAATAATGGTTCTAACCTTGATCGTTTTTTTAATTAGAAGAGCTTTTTAACCGCATCTTCAATTAGTTCTTTGTAAAGAGAAATTAGTTCCTCTTTGGTCACAATGCCTTTTAATTTTTCGGCAGCCTGACCAATGTTTCTCATTACATCGGTCCGATTTAAAGTCTGGGCTTTTTTAATGAATTCTTCTCTTAAAATTACTAAGGCGATTTCGCCTTTTCTTTTTTCCGTCAAATTAACAATTTTTTCCATTATCAGAGATTTTTTGTTAAACACCATTGTTTAACTGTTTAAGTATACAATTATTTACTTTATTTGTCAACAACAAAAAACCACCCTTAGAGAGTGGTCTTTTTTTATAAGCTAGTATTATTTCTTTCCTTTAAAACTAGTATGTAGAACTGCTTCCCCTAAACCAATCTTTTTAACATATTCAACCGCAGCCATCGCTTCTTTATTCTCATGGGCCCGGCGGACTTCTTGATGGCTATCAATAGAATATAAAGCGGCCATGCGTTTAGCTCTTATTTCTGCCGAAACCGGTGACGGTTGTCCACCGCCGCCAATACAGCCACCGGGGCAACTCATTACCTCGATATAATCATAGTCATTTAAATGACTTAAAACTTTATCAATATTACCTAAGCCGTTAACCACCGCGACCCTTAACTTTTGTCCGGCCACATTAACTATATTTTCTTTAATCCCACTAACGCCTCGAACTTCCTTAAATTCTAATTTAGCTAAACTCTTCTTTTTTTCTAAAGACCAAACAGTGGTTCGCAGGGCTGATTCCATCACTCCACCTGAAGCACCATAAATTGCGCCAGCGCCACTACCATCATTCCAAATTAGGTCGCCAGTTTTAGGTGCCAATTTAGCAAAATTTATTTTGGCATTTTTCATCATGAGGGCAAATTCTCGAGTTGTAATAACTTGATCAACTGGAGTCAGTCCGAGAATTTTAAATTCCGGCCGCGTAATTTCATACTTTTTAGCAGTACACGGCATTACCGAAACAATAATAATATTTTTAGGATCAATTCCCATCTTAGTTGCCCAATAGGTTTTAATTACTCCGCCCAAGTGAATATGTGGCGAACGAGCCGAAGTTAGATGAGGGATTAAATCTGGTCGGCGTGATTCCACATAACGCACCCAGGCTGGACAGCAGGAGGTCATCATCGGAAAAACGGCTTTCTTATTTTTAAGCCTTTCAATTAGTTCTTCAGCTTCGACAATGGTTGTGATATCCGCTCCGAAATTGACATCAAAAACATAGTTAAAACCTAATTTTTTAAGCCCGGCAATGACTCGGCCAGTCATCTTATCATCATAAGCCATTCCAAATTCTTCACCAATAGCCGCTCGAATTGAAGGCGCAAATTGAGCAATCACGATTTTATTCTTATCAGTTAAAATGTTGTTCACCGCCGGATAAGAAACTTGCTCGGAAATCGCATCCACCGGACAATGAGTCACACACTGGCCGCAAAAAGTACAAGGATTCTTAGTTGGCACAATTTCTTGATTCGCTCCATGCCCCTTAATCTCTAAACAATTTAGCTTTTGTAATTTATTGCAAGCCTCTAAACATAAACGACAATCAATACACTGAGAACTATCGCCCTCAATTGAAGGCGAAAAATTATGATTCAAGCGATTAGTTTTACGATCCGGAAATCTGGTTATTTTAACTCGATATTGTTTTACTAAAGTAAGCAGCGGACAATTAAAACGTAATTTGCAAGTCGCGCATTTTTCCACATGCTCGGCAAACAATAATTCTAAATTGGTTCGACGCAGACGTTTAATTTTTGGCGTATCCAAAAAAACTTCCAAATTATCTTCAATCGGTGTGGAACAGGCAGAAACTACCTGTTTTTTTCCGTCTCTGACAATTTCCACCAGGCAAAGACGGCAATTGCCATGGCTCTTAAAATCTGGATGAAAACACAAAGTTGGAATAAAAATATCATACCGTTTTGCCGCTTGTAAAACGGTTTCTCCGGATAAATATGACAGTTCTTTATTGTTTATTTTGAAAACTTGCGCCATGCTTATTTATTTACGTTTTTTAAACTCTGATATATCTTATAAAAATAAATTATAAAATACGGAGATAATACCGCCCAAATAATATTAGTTAAGACGCTATAAATTATATAAGGCGTGCCGCCTACTTCCATTTGAGAGATTGGTTTGGAAATGATTGAATATATTATAATACCGACCGTCGAAACTAAAGCTAGACGGCCAAAAACTGGCCAAAAGTAGCCACGAACTAAATCATAGCTGCGCTCTACGGCTGAAAAAGGGCGCTTGTCTTCAGCCACTAAAATATAAGTGGCAAAACCATAATAAACGCCGAAAATTACAGCGGGAATAATCAGCGCAAAACACCAAGCAATGATTAACACGACGACCAGCAAAGAAACTCCTAAAAATTTCACAAAATAAGGTTTAGCTTCTTTAAAGTTATCTTTTGCTGAGGTAAAATTATTTTTAAGCAAAAGTATGCTCGCCACCTTCATTCTTACACTATAAACAATTGCTAGATACAAACTGAAGACAAATAAGACAATGCCAATTAAGAGTAGGAACAAATTAACAGTCGGGGAAACGTTTTGAGACCAGCCGGAGACGCCATAAGCATAAAACAAGGAAATCAAAATAAACATTGGGACTACGCCAATGATTCCATACAAAAATACTTCAAGAAATTTTAATAAATTTTTAATATAAACCTGCCACGTTTCTTTAAGAAGCGTAAATGATTTAATAATTTTTTCTTTGTTTTCCATAATGTTGTTTAGCAATTTTTTCTCTTTGCTAATTTATTTTTAAAATATTTTTATAATAACTTGATAGTGGCAAAGCAATGCTTTTTCCATAAGCACAAAAACTACCTTCTTTAAGCAATTCTAAAATATCCCAGAATTCCGGAGAATAGGTTTTTTTAGCCTCAAACAACTCCAGTAACCGATAAGTCCCCTCGCGACAGGGCGTGCATTTGCCGCACGACCCTGCCTTAAAAAAATTAAGCCAGCGACCAATTAACTCTTCCTGGTTATGATCAAACCAGGAATAAACCGTAATTGAACCGCTACCACTAACGGGTTTACCTAATTGGGTTGAATTCAAAACTTCCCCACTCACATCACCGCCGACTTGAACAAAAAATTTATACGACGGCCAATTGCCGGTTAAACGCAAAACATCTTCAATTTTCCAGTCATCCGGCAAATGATAAACTCCCGGTCGGGCTATTTCGCCATTAATGGTGTAAAATTTCCGAGAATCAAAAGTATCATTTTTAATTAAGGCCACCTGATAAAAGGTTTCCACGTTATTAATTAAAGTTGGCGCCCCCCATAATCCATCATCAACCGGTAAAGGCGGCTTAAGCCGCGGCTCATGACGCTTGCCTTCGATAATATTTAAGATGGCTGTCTCTTCGCCGCTAATATAGCCTAAGNTTTTTGGTTTAAGGCTGAAATGCCAGAATATTTTTAGAGTTAAAAATTGATGACTATTTAGAAGCTTATTTATTTTTTTAGCATACAACTGATAATAATTGTGATTAATAAAACAATAAATACCCGCTAAACGCTTAGCGCCTAAAAAATCAACACTGGCCTTTACTCCCTCTAACACTAAATTGGTGTGATTATCTAAAATGTAAGCGTCTTTTTTAACGCCCGGTTCACCTTCGGCCGCATTAATAACGATATAATATGAAGATTTTTTATCTTTAGTTAAGGCATTTTTAACTGCTTGCCACTTGATAGCGACCGGAAAACCGGCGCCACCGCGGCCACGTAAATTTGCTTTAGATATTTTGGAAATTATATCGCTAGCCATAAGATTTTATCGCTTATCTCGCTGTCCAACCACCATCAACGTAAACAACTTCACCGGTCACATAAGTTGATTCATCACTACCTAAGTATAAAGCGGCATTAGCAATGTCATCAACATGCCCCACGCGACCAAGAGGAGTACTGGAAACCACCATATTATTAAAGGCTTCATCTTTAAGAATATCTTGAGTCATGCCAGTAGTGATAAATCCCGGGGCAATAGCGTTAACTCTAATTCCCAGTGAAGCCAAATCTAAAGCGGAAGCATGAGTAAGCTGCACCACTCCGCCTTTTGAAGCACAATAACAAACCGCACTCGCTAGGCCAACTTTGCCCAGAATCGAACTCATATTAATAATACTGCCTTTGATACCCTGATTTTTCATAGCCTTGGCAGCTGCTCTGGCTCCATANAAAACTCCTGACAAATTAACCGCAATCGTCTTCTCCCAAGATTCATCAGTAGCGTCTAAAATGCCGCCTAAACCACCAACACCGGCATTATTTACCATCACGTCTAAATGGCCAAATTTAGCGATAGTGGCGGCTACTAGAGCCTCAACTTCAGCGCTGACAGTAACGTTACATTTTATATAAAGAGCTTTTTCATTATTTAATTCTAAAGTTTCGGCCATATCAGCTAAAACTACACTAGCGCCTTCGGCTAAATATTTTTCAGCAATCGCTTTACCAATTCCTGAAGCCGCTCCGGTGACAATCGCTACCTTATTTTCCATTCTCATATATTTATAGATTAAATTATTTAATAAACTTTTTTAGATAATCGGTGAGATCAACTAAGCGATTAGAATACCCCCACTCATTATCATACCAAGCGACCACTTTAAGTAAATCGCCGCCAACTAAAGCCGTTGATTTTAAATCGACAATTGAGCTATGAGAATTGCCGACAATATCAGAAGAAACCAATTCTTCCTCACTGGCCTCCAAAATACCTTTTAATTTTCCCTTAGCCGCTTTAACAAATTCCGCATTGACCGCTTCGAGAGTGGTTTTTTTATTTAGCAAGAAGGTAACATCGCAAAGCGAACCGACCGGCACCGGAACTCGAATCGCCATGCCGTCGAATTTACCCTTTAAAGCAGGGATGGTTTCCGTCACCGCCACTGCCGCTCCAGTGGTCGTTGGTACAATATTAACCGCCGCGGAACGAGCGCGCCTTAAATCTTTGTGTGGGCCATCAACTAAATTCTGATCAGCTGTATAAGCGTGAACGGTGGACATCAAAGCTCTTTTAATACCAAATTTTTCTTTAATTACCATCGTCGCTGGAGCCAAACAATTAGTCGTACACGAGGCACAGGAAATGATGTCATCGCTCTTATTTAATTTTTCTTCATTAACTCCCAAAACAATCGTTTTACAATCTTTGCCAGGGGCGGAAATAATCACTTTTTTAGCGCCAGCGGTCAAATGAGCTTTGGCATCTTCTTGGCCGCGAAAACGTCCCGTACATTCTAAAACCACATCTACTTTTAATTTCTTCCAAGGCAGAAGTAATGGATCTTTTTGTGAAGAAACTGGATACTTTTTGCCACCCACCACAATCGCATCCTTAGTATATCCAACCTTATGAGGATATTTACCATAACAAGAATCGTATTGCATTAAATGTGCCAAAGTAGCGGTGTCCGTTAAATCATTAATCGCCACGACGTTTATTTTAGGATGCTTATCCAGGATAATCTTAAAGGAAGCACGGCCAATGCGGCCAAAACCATTAATAGCGACATTAATTTTGTTGTTAAACATAAATTGAATAAATTATTTTAAATACTTTGCTAGTATAGCATATTTATAAGACAAATAAAAATATAAATCCACAAAAAAAAGACCCCTATTAAATATTTTAGGAGTCTTTTTTCTGTATTTTTTATTTACGGTGTGCTTTAAATATTTCAGGATTAGGATTACTTTTTTCTTCAGCGGCTTTAAGATCCGCTTTCGCTTTTTTCTGATGGCGATTGAGATCGACAGCGATAACAAAATCTCTTTCCCCTTCCTTGGTTCCAGGAAATTTAACATCCACCGATTGCTTTAAAATGTGGTGGCCAACAACAACCCCCCGAACGCCGTCAACATTTACTTTGGTGCCAATTGGTGGCAAAGTGCTAGCCATCGCTTTATAACCTTCATATTCAAAAGATAAACAGCACATCAAGCGTCCGCACATGCCGGAAATTCTTTCTGAACCACGATGAACCACTTGCTGTGCTTCAGCCATATCTGAGGTAATCGAAAAGAATTCCCGAATATGGCCTTTGCAACATAAAACTTTACCGCAAGGACCGCAGTCACCGCTAAAACGAGCTTCATCGCGAGTTCCAATCTGAGTCAAGCGGATCTGTGAATTAAAATGAGCCGTTAAGTCTTTAACTAAATCGCGAAAATCCACGCGGCCATCAGCGATAAAAGCAAAATTTAGACGATTGCCGCTAAAAGAAAAATGAACATCGACTAATTTTAAATCCAATTCTCGCTTCGCAATAAGTTCGCGGCAAATCGCTAAAGCCTCATTTTTTTTATCGCTATCGGCTAATTTAGAAAAATCAGAAGCCGTGGCTAATCTTTTTATCGGCTTTAAGAATTTTTCACCACCCGGGAGCTCTTCAACCCTAACTTCTCTGTCCTCCAGTATTAAAACTTTGCCCAGCTCTTCACCGAGCTCAGTTTCCACAATCGCATAATCACCTCGTTTGATTTTAAGATTTTCGGCACTAAAATTGTAGATCTTATCCCAAGAACAAAATTGGATTTGCGCTATTTTCATAATACGAGAATCCCGCACCTTAACTATTAAAAGTTTAACCTTTAATATTAAGCGTACGGGATTATAAGAGGATTTAAATTAAAGGCTAAAACGAACGAATTTAGTGATACTTGCACCACCTAAAATATCTTTAACCTTTTTCTTGTCATCCTTGATGTATTCTTGCTCCGTCAAACAGACTTCGCTGTAGTATTTACTCATTTTACCGTCAACGATTTTATCAACCATTTCCGCTGGTTTGCCTTCCTTAAGAAGTAGAGTGCGGTAAATTTCTTTTTCTTTATCCATTTCTTCAGTTGGCACTTCACTGGCAATTAAATATTTTGGGTTAGCCGCGGCCACTTGCATCGCCACATCACTAGCTATTTCCGAATCAACCGCCCGGTCAAAAGCGACTAAAACGCCGATTCGACCACCTAAATGGGAATAAGCGGCCACTTTTTCACCAGTAATAACAGCCGATCGTTTAATATCTAATTTTTCACCGATAACTCCCGATAGTGTCTCTAAAGATTCTTTAAGCGTGACACCAGAAAATGGAGCGGTCAGTAATTCTTCTAAACTAGCTGGCTTTAAAGTTTTAACTAATTCTAAAACTTGTTTAGTGAAATCTTGAAATTTATCATTACGAGAAACAAAATCAGTTTCCGAATTAACTTCTACCATATAGCCTTCGGTAGCAGTTTCATTGACGCTAACCATGATAATACCTTCATTAGTTTCACGGTCTGTGCGCTTAGCCGCTTTAGCAATTCCCTTTTTACGTAAAATTTCTACGGCCTTGTTTAAATCACCCTCGGCTTCGTCAAGTGCTTTTTTGCAATCAACCATGCCAGCGCCGGTCATTTCTCGAAGTTTCTTGATAGTTTCCATATTGTTAATGGTGGCTCTTTTTGATCATGGGAACAAAAAGGGCCAGATATATTTTAAGAGAAAAAATTTTAAATTATTTGGCCTGAGAAGCTACTTGTTTGACCTCGGCCTTAATGTTCTTTTTAGCTTCTAAAACGACATTTTTAATGGTTTCCATTAAGAGTGAAATAGTTTTAGTGGAATCATCATTAGCTGGAATTGGATAAGTAACCAGTTCTGGATTAACGTTAGTATCGCAAATAGCAATAATTGGGATATTCTTCATACGAGCTTCAGTAACCGCGGTTTCTTCTTCCTTGATATCCCAGACAAACAAAGCGTCCGGTAATTTAGTTAGACCGGTTAAGCCACCAACTCTTTCCTCTAATTTCTTAATTTCGCGAGCAAACTCTAATTGTTCTTTTTTGGTATATTTTTCTAATTTACCACTGGCTTTATTCTCAACCAACTCTTTATAATTTTGCACTGATTTTTTAACAACGGCAAAGTTGGTTAAATATCCACCTAACCATTTGCCGACGATGTAAGGCATCCCGGTTTCGTCGGCCATTTTCTTAAGACCAGCTTTAACCTGATTTTTAGTACCAACGAATAAAACACTTTTACCCTCAGAAATCAGCTGGCTCATAAATTCCATCGCTTCAGCTAATTTTTCGCGGCTCTTATTCAAATCGATAATGTAAACACCTTTTTTATCCGTGAAGATATAAGGTTTCATTTTTGGGTGCCAGCGATTAGTTCGATGACCAAAGTGCATTCCGGCTTTTAACATGTCTTCTACGCTTGGTAAATTTACCATAATGTTTTTTCTTTTATCCTTCTCTTAAATAAGAGAAAGCGTCCACTCCGCGAGTCTATATTTAAAACATAGACAAGAAAAATGTTCAGAGTGTGATAATTAACTTAATATTAAATAAAAATAGGTGGGGCTAAGGACTAGCTCACCTATGGCTTATAATAGAGGAAAATTTGAAAGATGTCAATAATTAACAGTCTTATTGCTGATAAAAACTTTTGAGCCCCCCATTATAATCATTAACCCGGCTATTATAAGTTGCTAGCTGGCTGCGATAAGCCGCTAATTCCGTATTATATTCCACCACTAGAGCATTATAAGTGGTTACTAAGCTATTATAAGATTTGATATCACCACTGGCTTGATAAGCGCTTAGCTCAGCTTGTTCAGTGCTTAAAGTAGACTGTTTAGTCGTTAAGGAGGCACTAGTTTGAGCCATAGTGGTTTTTTGAGCTTCAATCCAAACTCTATCAGCTTCCAAACCAGCGGCTTTATCCTTAGTGGCCGCCACGCCCTGATAAATTAGACCGCTCGTCTTCTGAAAAATTTCGATTTTACTTAGTCTTGATGAATCGAATAGATTAGCTAAGCCGTCACTGCTACCACTAACGGCTTGCCCGTTAGAAATTTGGGGCGGAATAACTCCGACCGGAAAATAGTTAGTCGTTTCCACGTAACAATAACCGGAATTATTAATTGACTCGGCAAGCGGACAACTAATACCAGCCGCTGAATGATTTAAATCTGGAAAATCTAAAATGGCCGCCCCATAACCTAGCTCACGTAAAATAGCCACTGCGAGAAAGGTCTTGTCTGAACAAATTCCTTTATCTTGATATAAGGTTTCATAAGGATAATTAGGCTGCATCGGATTCTGATTAAGCTTCGCCTTGTCATAGGGAATATATTGAACTAAAGCCAATAAAAATTCCGCCGTCTGATCTTGGCTCAAGTTCCGACTAGAGGCCACACCTCGACCATAAGCCACTAAATCTTTAACCGCCGTATCGCCAGTCTTCTTGTTAAAGAAAATAGCATAAAATTTTTCACGAGCATCTGCTGGCTCCACATCGCCGACATAATAAAAAGTTTTTGGAGCGGCGGCGTAAGCGGAATTTAAACTTTTTTTAAGCGGCAGATTAAACTGAAAATTTTCCAAGTTATAAATCCAAGATAGAGGCGCCAGATAATCGCTGGCACTTAAAATAGCGGCCGCCGGAACCGTCACCGGAACACTGGCCGCACTTGGTATTTTATTTAAATTATTATTACTAATTCCTAAACCTTGAGATCTAAATAATAACCAAGCATCTTGAGGTTTGCCTAAATAATACCAATGCCGACTTAAATCGACATAATAAGCTTCACCATGGCTTTGCGGGCGGAGATATAGACGGCCACGCGCCCAAACAGGAGCGCCTTTACTCCAGCTAGCAAATTCTTTTTCCGAGATACCGACACTTAACTGGCGCATTAAATTATAAGCATCGTTAGGTTTCCCTAAATAATATTTTTTATTGTCTTGCGGATTAACATACCAAGCTTCACCGCGGCTTTCTACTTGAAGTAAGATCCGGCCCGATAATTGCCCCGCTAAAGTCTCCGCCTTAACTGGATAAACAAACAAAGCGCTGCTTAAAAAAATAGTGCTAAGCATCAAAGCGAATCTTAATCTTAAAGACATATAATTAATCGGCTAAAGTGATAAATAAATCTTCTTCTGGTGGCTGCGGCAAATGGTCAACATTATTTACAAAATTAAGTCGCACATAACCATCCCTATCTATGACAATTTTAGATAGTGATGATTGAAAAATTTCTTGGGACAAGAAGCCGATAACGTCAGCATTTAAAATGCCAGTCAGTAGCGCTTTAATAAAATTACCGTGAGTAAACAAGGCAACTGTTTGGCCGCGATTATTTTTGAAAATTTCGTGCAGCAAACGCCGGGCATCAGTCTGCATATTATCCAGCTGAGCGTCTAGCTCTAAATAATTTTTTAATTTTTTCGGGCGCCTAGCCTCACTAGTGTTAAAATAAGGAATACGGTACCAGTCCCACCAATCAATTTCGTTAAGCCGCGGTTCAGTTTCAATTTTAAGATTTAAAATGCCAGCCGCTCCGGCAGCCGTTTCTTGAGCCCGTTTGAGCTCGCTGGCATATATTTTGGTAATCTTTAGCTTCGCTAATCGCTCCGTTAAAAAATGCAGCTGCTCTCGGCCGAAAGAAGATAAGGGGATGTTAAAATCACCAAGCTTTTTCTCTTTAGTATAATCTGGATGGCAGTGACGAATTAAATAAATTACGGTATAAGGCCGACGAGTTTTGGGTCGTAATTTAACGTAAGGATTCTGATAAGGCATGCTGTTAGTCCTTAAGGTTGGTTAAGGCAAAATCCCAATTAGCGAGATTATCTAAAATACCGCTAACATAATCAGCGCGGCGATTCTGATAATCCAAATAGTAAGCATGCTCCCAAACATCAATCACGAATAAAGGGTGCTGTCCGTGAACCATTGGGGTGTCAGCATTGGCCGTTTTAACAATTTTAACATTGGAATCTTCTTTAACTAACCAAGCCCAGCCACTGCCAAACTGTGATAGCGCCGCCCCTTTAAATTCTTCAATCATTTTTTCCCAAGAACCAAAAGAATGAATGACGGCATTTTTAAGTTCAATCGGTATTAAAGTTTCTTGACTAACCGGCTTTAAACACTTCCAGAAAAAACCGTGATTATAAGCCTGAGCGGCATTATTAAAGATAGCTTCCTTACCTTCCCGTCCAGCAGTTTTAAGAATTATATGCTCCAGACTGTCATTTTCCATCGGGGTTCCGGCCACTAATTTATTCAGATTGTCGATATAAGCTTGATGATGTTTGCCGTAATGAAATTCTAAAGTTCGAGCCGATAAATGCGGTTCTAAATCACTAGGGACAAAAGGCAAGTTTGGTAAAGTAAACATATTATTTATGGTTAATTATTAATCTTTTGGTCTATCTATTATAGCAAAAGCTTGACTAAAAAGGAAATTGGGCTTATAATTAAAGCTCTAATTTAAAAAAACAGTTAATGGAAGCAAAAGACGGTTTCTTTTGGGACACGGTTTTAGTAACAGTTCCTCAAGAAAAACAGGAAGAAAAAAAAGAAGAAAAAGTCGACACAAAGTCGCCAAAGATCTATGACAGCAGCCATTATTTATAATTGGCTTCGTACTATAAAAAAAGGCCCGAACAAATCGGGTCTTTCTTTTTATATTTTTTTCTTATAATTTTTTTTAGCGGCTAACTGTCCGCAAGCGGCGTCGATACTACTGCCATAGGAGTGGCGCGTGGTTACATTAACTTCAGCGTCACTTAAAATCTTTTTAAATTTAGCGACTCGCTCTTCGGTTGAGGCCTGGAAACGACCAGTAGGATTATAAGGAATTAAATTCACCATATACAGCGGCTTAGTCATTAGAGCTGCTAGTAATTTAGCGTCATTATCACTATCATTAATATCTTTAATCATTAAATATTCAAACATCACTTTGCGTCCAGTTTTTCTAATATACTCATCAACAGCGGGCATTAATTTTTCCAGTGGATATTTGTTGGCAATTGGCATATAGCGGCGACGGGATAAATCGGTGGCAAAATGTAAGGAAACCGCTAAATTAAGCTGTAATTTTTCACCGCCAATTTTAATAATCCCTTCTGTTACGCCGGCGGTTGAAATCGATAAGCGACGGGATCCAAAATTAAAAGATTCTGGATCGTTTAACCATTTTAGAGCCTTGATTACTTCCAGATAATTTAAAAACGGCTCGCCCATGCCCATAAAGACAATATTATCAACTTTAGCGTCGCCGCCCTCTTTCTTAAGTAAGCGCATGAAAAAAAGGACTTGTTCCACTATCTCATGAGCCATCAAATTTCTGGTAAAACCCATTTGACCGGTGGCGCAAAAAGCACAGGCGAGCGGACAGCCCACCTGAGAAGATACGCAAACAGTATTGCGATTCCCCTTTTGACGAATTAAAACGGTTTCGATCTGAGCCCCATCATCTAAGGTTATTAGAGCTTTTTGGGTGGATTCTTTAGTTTCTGTTTTAGACAGTTCAGCTGATATTAAAAGTGGACAATCTTGATTTAATTTCTCCCGCAGAACTCGAGGTAAAACCGAAGCTTGTTCCCAATTTTCAATTAAATCAACAAAAACCGCCTGATCCAATTGTTGATGGCGAAATTTAGGTTCATTAATGATTATTTGGTGTAAATTAGATAAGTTCATAGGTAAAGAGCCTAACACGGATTACTTTTCTCGTAAAGTAAGCACGACTATTTCGGAATTACTACCGGTACGCATCGGCGGCCCCCAGGTTCCCACCCCAGCCGTCACTGATAAAGTGTAATCATGACGGCGATAAATTCCGTGGCTATGATTATGATAGAAATAACGAGCTAGAAAATTAAACGGAAACATTTGTCCGCCATGAGTATGGCCGGAAAGCTGCAAATCAATACCCACCCCCTCAGATTTAACCGTTTCCTTAGGTTCATGAAAAAGTAAAATTGATGGTTTAGCCGCTGAATAGCCGGTGTGAGCCAAAACGGCTCTCTTTAAATCAAAATTACGATCTGGAGTAAAATCTAAACCGATAATCTGCAGCCCTTCTCTTTCGACCATACGATTGCTTAATACGGTAATATTCTGGCCTTCAAGCAAACTCATCACTCTTTCCGCTCCCAAAAGAAAATCATGATTACCCATCGAATAATACAAGCCCAAAGGAGCATTTAAATCATTCAGGGGGGCGTTAACCCAAGAAAAATCCGCCTCAGAACCATCGAATAAATCGCCGGTAATAAAAACCGCATCCGGATTCAACCCTTTAACTTGTTTAATTACCCGATGAAAAAAATCTTCTCGTAAGATTGGTCCGAGATGAATATCTGAAATATGGATAATTCTTTTATGTTCCCAGGCCGGCGGTAAATTCTTAATACCGACGACATATTTTTTAACCTTAATCTTATAAGCATTATAAAAACTTCTTAGGGTTAGTAGGATGGTACCAATTAACAAAGATGACCTAAATAACCAAGCCGACATCTCCAGGGCAAAAAATTTAAATCCCCAAAAAACTAAACTAACAACCGTGGCTGTCAAACCAAAACTCAAGATAACCCCCATCCACGACGCTGAAATCGTATAATAGATACGAACCCATAAATTATCTTTTTTATGAACAAAAACAAAAGAAAACAAGGTTGATAGAGCTAGCAGTGTCACTAAAACCACCACAATTAGTTGAGCCGTTAAAGAATTCAAACCAAAAAAATGGATAATTAAATAACCAACTAAGGTGTTACCAAAACCCAGGATAAATAAAGAAAGATAAAAATACATGTCCATATAACGAAGAAATGAGCCGAAAAATCGGCTCATTTTTTAAATCTTTTATTTAGCTAAAAAAGGAAACTGGGCGTATTCCGACTTATCATTAAGCTCCGCCTCAATGGCCATTAGTCTATTATACTTAGCCGTCCGCTCGCTTCTGGCCGGCGCTCCAGTTTTAATCTGCCCCGTACCCATGGCTACTACTAAATCAGCGATGTAAGCGTCTTCTGTTTCACCGCTGCGATGTGAGACTACAGCCGTCATTCCATTAGCCCGCGCCTTATTAATCGCCGCCACTGTTTCCGTTAAAGTGCCAATCTGATTTAATTTAATCAAAATTGAGTTAGTCGTTTTTTCAGTAATTCCTTTGTCCAAACGCTTGACATTAGTCACATATAAATCATCGCCAACTACCTGGACTTCGCGATTAAAGGCCTCGGTAAAATTCTTAAATCCGCTCCAATCATCTTCAGCCAGCACATCTTCAAAAGATCTAATTGGATGACGCTTGGCTAAATCCTTATAAAAGCTAATCATTTCGTCACTGCTTAAAATTTTATTTTCTTTCTTTAAATGGTAGGCACCGTCTTGAAAAAATTCCGTAGCGGCCGAATCAATCCCAAAAACAATATCTTCGCCCAAAGAATAACCGGCGGCAACGACTGCCTCGGAAAGCAAATTAAAAGTTTCTTCGTTAGAAGTCACGGCTGGAGCAAAACCGCCTTCATCGCCCACCGTAATTCCATACCCCTTATCTTTCAAAACTTTCTTTAGTGTCTGATAGATTTCCGCACACATTCTCACCGCTCCAGTAATTGATTTAGCACCCACTGGCAAAATCATATACTCTTGAATATCAGTCGCCCAGTTAGCATGCTTACCGCCATTTAAAACATTCATCATCGGTATCGGCATTAAATATTTTCCATTAAATTCCGGATTAAATTTGGTTAAATAATCATATAATGGCTTATTTAAAGCAGCGGCAGCGGCCCGAGAAACGGCTAGTGAGACGCCTAAAATGGCATTGGCACCAAGCACTGCTTTGTTTTCTGTGCCATCTAAAGCAATCATAGTTTCATCAATTGTTTTCTGATCGGTCGGATCACTACCTATTAAAGCGGGTGCAATTTTAGTTTCAATATTAGAAATAGCCTGAAGCACGCCAGAACCGCCATAAACCCCTTTATCATTATCTCGAAGCTCAACCGCCTCGTAGCTGCCGGTAGAAGCGCCACTAGGCACTGCGGCGGAACCGCTAACCCCATTGTCTAAAATAACGGTAGCTAAAAGTGTCGGCGTGCCACGCGAATCCAGAATCTGTAAAGCCTTAATTGATTGTATTTTCATAAATTAGGTATTTTATATGTATTACGTCTAAAAATATTTTTTATTCAAATTTTAGTTAATCAGTAATATAAGTCTTATAAATATTTTCCTCGGTGCAAGCAATTACTTTCTTAAGTAGCTTAACGGCTTCTAAAGAATAATCACCGACCGTCGTTTCATCGGATAGCATCACCATGTCGGCGCCGTCAAAAACAGCGTTAGCAATATCGGAGACTTCGGCTCGAGTTGGGTGAGGGTTTTTAATCATTGAGGTCATTACTTGAGTCGCCAAAATTGTCGGTTTATTATGCCAATGGGAATGTCTAATTAAGTTCTTTTGAATAATCGGCAATTCTTCAATTGGCACTTCAATACCTAAATCGCCGCGAGCGACCATAATAACATCGGAGGCCATAATTATCTTGTCAATATTTTTTAGTGCGATGCCTCTTTCAATTTTAGAAATAATTTTTACTTTACTCTTTTTACCAAGTAAAGTGCGCAGTCTAGTTACATCGGCCGCAGTTTGCACAAAAGATAAGGCCACATAGTCCATGCCCGCTTTTAAACCAAATTTCAGATCTTTAATATCTTTAGGGGTTAGCCCGCCTTTTTGCATGTTAGTATCCGGAACATTAATCCCCTTATTGGAACTTAAAACACCGCCATTAATTACTTTAGCGGTAATCACTTTATTTTTTACTTCGCTAACCATCAGTTCAATCGCGCCATTACATAAAAATAAAGGATGATTCTTTTTAATATCTTTATATAAATCGTTATTATCAATCGGAATGATACCGCCTTTTTTATAAGGCAATTTTGAATAGGTAAATTGATAAACTTCATCAACGTGCAAAGTAATGCCGCCTTCAGGAAATTTACCAACGCGGATTCTGGGCCCTTGAAGATCTAACATCAAGGAGACTCGGCGTTCACTCACTTTATTGAAATCATCAATTATTTTTTTAATTCTCTTATACTGATCATAAGTCGCGTGAGAAAAATTAACTCGTACCATGTCGACGCCATTTTTCATGAGAGCGGTTAACGCTTCTTCTGACTCTGATTTAGGGCCAACAGTGGCCACGATTTTTGTGTTCATAATTATATCTTAAAAAATAAATAAGCAGCTTATAGTATAAAGGAAATATCAAATTTTGCCAAGATTTTATTTATTTTTTTTTAAAAATTCCATTAAATCAGCAAAAAACTCTAAATTATTAAGGCTAGCTAGCTTTTGTCCCAAGGGCTCGTTAACTTTAAATAAATGATGCAAGTAAGCTTTCGTATAACGACGCAGTTCAGGAATCTTGCTTTGAGAATTTATCGGTGAAAAATCATCAATAAATTCAGCGTTGCTGATATTTAAAGTTTTATAAAAATTAGGGGCCTCGAAAATCGGCCGCTTTAAATTCTTGGGCAATTTAAAACCTTTAAATTTTGAATCAAAATTAAATAAGCGGCCATGACGGCCTTCACGGGTCGGAATGACGCAATCAAACATATCCCAACCCATCAAATAACAGCGATAAATATCATCAGGAGTGCCAACCCCTAAAGCAAAGCGGATGGCTTTATCAGGAATATAAGAAGCTGTTTTCAAACATCACTTCCGCTAAAAAATTACCATCTTTATCAATCGGCCGGGCTCCAAAACCATAACCGTCAAAACCGATTAGCGCCAGCTGGCGAGCGCATTTTTCTCGTAAATCAAGCTCCGCTCCGCCTTGGACAACGCAAAAAAGCAGAGGTCGCTTTGTGCTTGTTAATTTTCTGATTTTTAATTGCTTTAGATATTCAACTTTGCAACGATGCGCCCAAGCAATCGTTCGATTAACGGCCTTTTCCAAATCAGCCCGTGAAAATTCATTCGGCGGACAATCATCTAAACAGACCATCATATCTACTCCTAAATCAAACTGAATCTGAATTGAACGCTCCGGAGTCAGCTCATGGCGCGAACCGTCAATTGGTGATTTAAAGATCACTTTTTCATCATTAATACTGCCCATGTTGGCGCTCCGATGAATCAAAGAAAAAACTTGAAAACCGCCACTGTCAGACAACAGCGGACGCGAGCAATCCATAAATTTATGAATGCCTGTAGATTTTTTTATTAAATCCGATCCCGGCTGCAGATATAAATGAAAAGTATTAACCACCATTGCCGGCGTTCTAGTGCTTTTAACCTCTTCCTCGGACAGCAGTTTAACAAAGCCGCGCGTGGCGTCCGGCATAAAAAAAGGCGTCGTGAGTTTTCCGTGAGCCGTTTTAATTTCGCCACGACGCAGCCCGTTTTTATTATCTTCAATCTTAAACATAAAAAATTATTGAACCAATCCCGAATTATTTAAATTAGCAATATTATCATCTTCTAACTTAGTGGTCTTTGGACTAGTTGTCTTACTAAGAGCGGCTTTAGTATCTGAATCAGTAGCACTAACAGTGGAACCAGACGTAAGCGGCATATACTTATTAAGATAAATTTCGGATGGCGTGATGCTAATATTAAAATTAGCTTGAGCTTGATAAGTAGAAACAGGCAAAGTGCCGATATTCCAAACAACTGAATGAGTCGCGCTATCAAAAGTTAAATTACCAGTCGACACATTATTGTTATCATCAAAGGAAACATAGTCCGGCAACTTAGTAACCACCCGAGTATCAGTTAATTCATGAAGGTTATTTTCAATCTTCCAATAAACTTTCAAACTGGTCTTTTGATTAACCTTTGGCGGCAAGGGCCCAGAACCAACCGGAACATTATTTTCATCAAAATATAAAACTTTTTCTGTTAAATTTAAGTCGCTATTTATCTTAGTAATAATGTTATTACTTTTACTATCATTTAGTCCGCCTTGGCGATTGTTAACATTAAATTGCCCATAGCTTTGAACTGTAAAACTTTTGCCCAAATCGCTGCTGTCATATGGTCTGATACCGATTGAAAAATCAATTGTCCCTTCCTCGCCGGGGGCCAAATTAGCTAAATCAGGGATTTGCTCCTTAGTCCAGGTAATAGTATTTTCACCTTTTTGTCCTTTCTTGACATCCTTAACGCTCGACCAGTCCAAAAAATCACCTTTAAGCACTGCCATAATAGTGACGTTGCTTAAAGGACCATCGCTTTTATTGGCGTAGGTTAAAGAATAATTTAAAGTATCAGAAAAATTAGCGGTATTGTCATTTTTACTGCCATTTGAAGCTAGGGTTAAATTCAAATTACTATTCATGACATTAAGATCAATCGTCTTTTCAGCAAAAACGTATGATTTTCCGTTATCCAGTTTCTTGCTTAGCCTGATTATAATCGTTTGACTATCATCGGTTTTTTTATTTACCTTATAATAAACTGGTAAAATATAATTATTATCCCCCGGAGTTAGTCCATAAGCCCTCCAGATTAAATCACTAGTTTTATCTACCGATAATTTTATCCCCGAAGAGGCGCCGGAAACATCGGAAGTAGAAGTGGCAGAAGTAGAGGTCGCCGCTAGAGTCGATGAAGCCATCACCGGGGCATCAACTAAAGTAATATTTTCTGGAAACATGAAAGAAACTTCAAAATCATCTAAAAAATTACTCTTAACATTAGAAAAACTCAAATCAATTTCGTTGCTATCGCCGACTAGCGCCGCATTAGCATATTCAAAATTTAAATCAAACCCTAAATCATTGACCAAGACTGAAGCCACCGCTTCTTTCTGAAATTCCGTTGAAAATTCACCCGGCTGATAACTCAAATCAGCGCTAAGTAAACTAGCTGTATCTTTTTCAGAAATTATCTTACCTTTAACAATTACATCGCCTTCGCCTCCCGGAGGTACTGAAGGTAAGCTGAAATAATTTTCAACTGTCCCCGTAGAAACCGGGGTTAAGCCATCGCCAGTCACCGCGCTGACAACAAAGTTATCAGGATATTTTAACTCCAGGCGTAAAACATTTAAACTAAGCTTGCTTTGATTTTTATAATGAACCGTATAATTAAAATCTTCCCCGGCCTTTACTTGTTCCGGAGCGCTAATAGCTAAGTCGATTGAAGCTGAATCCAAAGATTTGTTGGAAAAATAAGAATAAAATCCGTAACCTAAAACCAGCAGGACCGCTAAAACAAATAATCTTTTTATAACCGAAACCAAAAAAGAACTTTTCTCGTGATGCAAATGGGAAACATCCACCATTTTCCCTTTTTTATCTAAATAAATTTCTGACAGGTTATCATCAATTTCTTCTTGGCGAGCCTCTCGCTTAACGGCTCGCTCAAAAACCTCGACCTGTTTCTCGCTAGGCACCGGCCGTTCAATAAAAATAGGTTGGCCATTCTTTTTTAGTTTGCGATTAGAATCGGCTATCATAAATTTAAGAAATTATTTATTAGAAACTAAAACCGAATAAAAATTGTCCCGAGTTAACGGCCGACCGACATTTAAAGGGCTTAAATATTTATTATCAGAATTCCAAACCAGCTTAGCGTCCGGCGGCAGATTTAAGTTCGTTGAAAAAGTTTCATTTTCCGACCCCGGTTGTTTCTGGACTGACAACAAATAAGGATAAATGTCCTGGCTTAAAGGATTAAGAAAGTTATTCAGCCGGCTAAAAAAATTATTCTTTTTTTCTTTCTGCCACAAATTAAAGGGTAATTTGTATTTTAAAGCAACTGTCATAGTGTTGCCTGGATCAAGCATCAGCCAATTAGCAAAAACCGTTTTACCATTCTCTTGATATATTTTAGTGCCGCTATTTTTATCGGTCGCCGCCAAATCTTCGGTCTGAGCTAAAAATTCATTATCTTTCCAAGAGGGGTCGGGACTTTCAAAATACTTCGGATCAGGAGAAACAAAACCGGAAGCTGATAATAATTCACTGCCTTGAGGCACATAAACCCTGAGCCAATCAACATTTCGCACTCCGACCAGCGGCGTATTTTTTGTCGCCGTATGAGTTCTGGTAATTAGCACCGTATCAGTAACTGAACCATCACTAGCAACCGTTACTTGATGATTTATCGTTTCTTTAATCACCCGGTCGGTTTTAGCTCCGGCAATATTAGTGTTAACCACCATTAAATAATCTAGAGGAGAGTCGGTCATTACACCGCCCCAATTATGATCAGCTACCGCCTGCTCCAGTTTTTCATCTTTAAAATAAAACATTATCTGTTTAGAAGCCAAGCTATCTTCGGAAATACTCAGTAATTTAATTAAATTATTTTTATCTAATTTTTTAGGCAAAACTTCTAAAATTTTTGACATCAAATCACCGATAATTTTCTTTGGTTTATTCTTTACACCTTGAGGCAAATTAGTGACAGCCTCCGGATTGCTCTTCGCTAAATTATCCCGCTCCGCTGTCAGTTCAACTTGTTGCCAAAAATTATCAGAGGTGATAACTAGACCATAATCTTTAGTCATATCAATCGGGCCAGTCACTTCTAATAGTTTTTCCATTACACTTGGTGTAAATGAAATTACGCCATCTACTGATGGGCCGTCGCTCTTCTCATAAAACCACATTAAATTTTTAGCCGTGGTTGGCCAATCAGGCCACCAATTAGCATCCCAAAAATGCCACTGGGGATTAACCAGCCACAGCGGCGCTGGGGCTTTAATTTTTTCAGTTAAGCCCGCTTCGGTATCATACGATCCACCGCCAGGCACTTCTAAATTACGAATTTTCCCCTCTCGAAANTCAACCAANGCATAGCTGCCTAAAAAACCGCCAGACCCCCTCATTTCCGCATTGTTTTGAAAAACCAACAAATATCTTTTATCGCGGCCAGCGCCCAAAAAAGTTTTAAGCTCATCGATGTTATCGACTACTAAGGATAAATTTTCAGGTAATTTTTCCACCTTAGCTGATAGTTCACGGAATTTATCTTGATACTCAGCCGGCAGATTACTAACATTAACTTTTTGCAATTCCGTCTTAAGATCTATCGCATCAGTTAAAGCCAGATGGCTATGGACCGAAAAATCATCCAAAATTTTTATCCAATCACTATTTTGGTTGTTATTTAGACCTGACACAGCTAGAGTCATTTCACTGCCCAAGTTTGCCCCTAAGATTCCGATTCTTAAAAATTTTTTGCTCTCGGCCGCTAATTTTAATTTGGGATTAGAAGATAATGAAGCTAGAGATAAAAGCGTATCATTAATAAAAGACATATCCTCGCTCGCTTGCAAGAAATCAGCCCCCGCGCTTGCAAAATGATTCTGAGCTGAAAATAAATCAAATTTCGAAGCTGCCTCGCCGGCCGAGCTTAAATCAGAAATAGCTGACTTAGAACTGGCCATTATTTTGTTTTCTAAACCGGAAAGATTAAAAATTTGTAAAGAAGCCAGTATTTTAAAAGGAGCAATTAAAAGCAATAACACTAAAAAGAAAGAAAATAAAGATCGGTACCAGTTAAACTGCCAAAGATCTGCCACCACTGTTGGTCTTTTTTTCTGACCAGAAAACGAGCGGTGTCTTATTTTTTTTAGTTTTTTTTCGCTATCAGCCAAAATCTTATCAAATTTATTATGCTGTTTTTCTAGAATTCGCCAAATAACCTTTTCTAAAGAATAAATCGGCTTAATGATGGTTTTTTCTTGGCGTTTAGCCGTTTTTTTTATAATAACTATTTTCCGGCGCCATTCTTTTTTTATTTTTCTCTTTTGCGAGGAATAAAATTCAAAGCCATCAAGGCCATCTAAAAAATTAGGTGATAAACCTATTTTTTGAAAATCATTATCAGAGTTATTGTCTAATTTTTTGTTTTTATTAAACATCTATTTTTTATTCCTTAAAATCTGATCATATATCTCACTGGTTATTCGGGCGCATTCCCACCAACTATATTTTTTAACCTGCTTACTACCCAAATCAATTAAGTGTCGGCGCTTATTTTCATCGTTTAAAGCACTTTCAACCACTCTGATTATATCTTCCTTTTTTTCGGGATTAAAATATAAAGCCGCTTCACCGAGGATTTCCGGCATACTGGCCCGATTAGAGCTAATAACCGGACAATTATGAGCCATCGCTTCAAGCGGCGGTAAACCGAACCCCTCATATAAGGAAGGAAAAATATAAAGGGTGGCCTCTTGAAATAAAGCCTCTAAATCAACATCCGGCACATAGCCGGTAAAAACTACCGGGCTATTATGATTTTCTTTCTGCCATAAATTATTACTATGCGCGATTTCTTTAACTCGATTATAAAAATAATCTTCCTTGCCAACCAGCACTAAACGTAAATCCGGGTGAGCGGAGCGTAATTTAGCAAAAGCGACAATTAATCCTTCTAAATTTTTATGCGGGTAAGCGTTGCCGACGTAAAGTAAAAAGGGGCCATGAATGTTATATAAAGCCAGAGTTTTTTTATTATCCAACTTCGCAACAAACAAAGAATCATTGCCTTTCGCCAAGTTAGCCACCCCCTCATAAGTGACGACAATCTTGGTTTGAGAAACTTTAAATTGTTTCATTAAGTCTGATTTGGTAAATTCCGAAACGGTAATTATTTTTTTGGCCCGCCTAACAGCTGAAGAAATTATTAAACGATAAGCTTTATCTTTTAACCAATAAATAATCGGGTGCAGGGTTGAAGCCCGATGAGTCGGAAACTTAGTTAAAATTAAATCATGAATTGTCACCACATAAGCCCCGGGTTTTATAAAAGGAACATTAAAATGAGGAAAGTGCATTAAATCAATTCGAGCTCGATACCATTTATAAGGAACCTCTAATTGTTCGGCTAAAGTATACCAGCGTGATTTAATTAATTCTTTACGAACATTAGAATTTGGACAGGCAAATTCATCAAAATTATCTGGCGATAAAAAAATAACATAATTAACCAGCTTATCTTTCGACAAAGCAATGACGTTATCGACTATTTCCTGCGTATAACGACCCAGCCCTTTCCCCAAAGGACCATAAAAACGAGCATCAATACCGATAGTTCGGCGTTTTTCTGAAGAAATATTCATGGGGTAATAAATTAAACAAACGGTAAGCCCGAAGGTGGTCCATTTTTTTCCAATTCTTCTTTTTTACCGATTCCTTGAGACTTATCTTTAGCACCTTCAACCCAAAATAAGCTATCATTATTGTTACTATCATAACTGAAGGCTTCCGATTCTGCCTTAGTTTTTCTTTCTCTAAAACTAGAGTCACCAAAAATATCCGGTGGCAAAGATTGTTTGGAATTTTCTTCAAAGATCGGCAAAGTCGAAGGGGCGTCAGACTTCCGGCCTGGTGCTTTCTGGATAAATGGTGCCTTGACATTAGCGTCAATTGGAAAGTGCCATAAAGTGGCCAGCTCCTCAATATTTAAAACCCCGGGGCTGCGGCCGGCACCGGAACGATTAATGTAATTCTGAATCATCTTATTCTTTTTAACGACCAACCGACTGTCCTTATTAAAATAAGCTGTCTTAGTCGCCGTTATATTCATATCCGGTTTTAAATTGTTTAAGTCTAGCGCCGCAAATTGCTTAACCCAGCCGACTAAACCACTAACCACTTTAGAACGGTTTAGGACCTCTTTTTTGGCCATATAAACAACCCTCATTTTAAAACCAAAACCTAACTTAGCTGATTTCATTTGAATCGCCTCAATCTGCTTTTTCTTTTTAGGGGTAAGCTCCATCATGGACAGAGTTTTTACTTCTTTAGGTTTTATATCTTTCCAGATAGCAAAAACGTGTTCACTAAGATCGCCTAACCAAGTCATAAATTTAGTCGCCGCGCTTTCTGTCTTGGCAATCTTACCTAAAATCTTATCAACCTCTTTATCTGAAGCTTTAATCCAATCAAAACCGATGGGAATAATAATGAATTGGATCCAAAGCTGTTCCCCTTGCCTTAAGGAGCTGCACAAATCCATGAGCGAAGCCATTGGGTCTTTAAATTGCGTTTCTGATTCGCCAAATTTATGTTCAAATTCCTGATAAAGTTTAATTGGATAAGCTTCTGGAGCCCCCTGAACAAACTCAGCGCCCCAAATATCCCATTCTTCATCGGGAAATTTATTCGGCATACCACTGGTATAATCATCAATTTCCGAAATTTCCGCATCCGGATATTGGGAATAAACGGCCGACTCAATCAGTGACTGTGATTCTGCCGGCGTTCTAATTAAAAACTGCGTATAGCCTTCTAAAGAAATAATTTCAAAACTAAAAGATTGCTGGAATTTGCCTTCAAACCATTTTTCCCAAAAACTGATTGAACCGTGGGCGCCGCCCAAATAAGTAAATAAATTTTCCACGGCTTTGGGTGATTGCTCATTACCTTTAGGAATATCAATCGCTAAAATAATATTTTTTAAGGTCGCGGCAAACTTATTTTGGATATACATTAAATAAATTTCCCTGACTCCAAACAAGAAAACCACGGCAATCATCATCCAGCCCACATTAACAAAAAACTGCCAAGCCATATCGGCTGGTGTGGCATTAAAAAATTGATTCAAACGGGTCATGTTGACAGTGATATCCATGTTCTTATTTTATCATATTTATCAAAAAACAAAAACGCCCCAAAATAATTTTGGAGCGTTATAAAAAGAAATATTTTTACTTTTGCCAGCCTTTTAGGCCATACATTCCGCGGCCGGTTAAAACATAGCGATTATCTAAAATAAGCTCGTTGTGGACAGTGGCCGGATTGGCATTTTTACGATCAAATTTGATTTCATTTATCTTGGAAGCGATTTCTGTAAAATGCATCGGACGGTTTTCATTCTTAAGCACTAAATAGATTTTATCATTAATTGTCTTGGGTTTAATTTCGTGAGAATCAGCCTCGCCCCATTGCCCAAATTTATTTTGTTCAATATCTTTAACTGCTTGAACTAAAGAATAAATTATCTTATTATTATTAATTGTCTCTGCTTTATCCGAAAAAGTCTGGCTCTTGAAAATTGGAGTAATATCAGCTTTCCCCTCCTGAAACTTGGCTTGGTTTTTGCTGTAAGTTTCTAAACTCTTAATTAAATCCAGGAGCTCTTCAGTAGACAGGGTTTTTTGGGTTTTTTTAATCTTACTCACCAAATCATCAGCTAAATCTTCTAAATGCTTAGTTTCGGTATTTTTTGATTTGTAAGAAAAATTGAACTTATCGGATCCTTTAACAACGTCCAAATCATCCTCTAATAATTTAGAAATTAAAAAATTAAAATGATTGCGATAAATGGAGCGGGTCTCTTCATTAATTTCCTGATTATCTGCATTGCCAATTTCTAAACAGTATACCGTTAAAATATCCAGTAAATAATCGCGACGAAGCAAACCGCCGTGTTCCCCTAAAAGACCGGAAATAGTATTTCTAAGAGACCCTAGGCAGGTCTCTAAATTATCTAATTTTTTGATTTTACGAATACTGGCTACCTCTATCTGACGAACTCTTTCTCTGGTTAATTTATGCATTTGGCCAATCTTTTCCAGAGTTTCACCCTTGCCGCCTTTTAAACCAAAGCGGCGCGATAGCACATCGCGTTCACGGTCTAAAAGCTCAGAAAAAAGACTATTAACAATCGTAACAGCATTAAGACGGGCTAATTCTTCGGATTTCTCTTCTTTGACCATGCGTTCTAAAACATTTTCCATACTATTTTAAAAAATATAATTTTCTTATATTTAATTAATTTATAATATTGCTTATTTCTTTTTTAGATTAAAGCAAGAATAACTTATCATAATAATTTATATTAGTCAATAGCTTTTCTGTGATTACGGGCTAATTTAATATATTGGCTAATTTTATAATAATTATTTAGTAAAAAGGGCTCAAAAAAGAGAGCATAAAGACTAAATAATAACAACTTTCTCAAAATATGTAATTTGTTAAGCCAATTCTGTTTTGACCAAAATTTAATCATTAAAAGATGTTGATTTAAAAAAGACCAAGATCTTACTTGCCGACTCTTACTAGACCGGCTATTTAAAATTGCCAATATTCCTCGACCCTGAGCTGAAACGCTTCGATCATGATAAACTAAAGCTTCTGTTGTTATTTTAGACGAAAATCCGGCCAAAAATAAACGGTAAGCTAAATCACAATCTTCTTTATACATAAACATCCGCTCATCTAGATAACCGGTTGCTTCCTTAACTTTTTCTAAAGCTGACATCCGATATAAACCAGCCGCCCCTGAAGGCCCTAAAATCGGAAAGTCTTGAAATTGATTAGTGTCCTCTAATCCTTGTCCGATATCAATAAAGGTTAGTCCTGGAAGCAATGACAAGCCGCAAGTATCTATTTTGGAGCTTAGTTTTTGGTTAGCAAAATCCCAACGCAGCACTTTGGGGGCAACTGAACCGAGCATGCTATCAGAACCAAGAGCTTCTGCTAATTTTTTCAGGGCGTCAGGAGCAATTATCGTATCAGGATTAACCATTAAGAAGGCTGCCGCGCCCCAATCCTTGGCTTCGCTAATCATGGAATTATACGCCCTAGAAAAGCCGATATTCCCCCCAGACGAGCGAAATTTAATAAGTTCCGCTTCTTTATTAAAAACATTTTTAATATACTCTAAATTGTAATTATTTGGCTCTTCGCTATTATCTCGAGCTAAAATCAAATAATCCTCAGCCGGCAAGTATTCCAGAGATTTAAAAAGGCTGTCTAAAAAATAAGGTAAATATTTAGCCGTATCCGTGTTATAAGTAATAAAACCAAGCGCAATTTTCATAGTTTAAATAAGCATTTTTTTATCTAATCGGTCTTTGGCAAAATTTTGGGCGCGCAGCAAACTATCAAAAGTCCCCGCATCCAGCCACTCGCCGGGAACCATAGCGACTTCCAGCTCATTTTTTAGAAGATAAGCATTAAGCACATCGACAATTTCCAGCTCTCCGCGTACGCTTGGTTTCAGCCCTTTAGCAATATTAACCACGCGGTGATCGCAGACATAAAGACCGGTGACGGCATAATTACTAAGGTATTCTTGAGGTTTTTCTACAATTCTCTGAGCCTTCTTATCATCATCAAATTTAACGACACCAAATCTCTCTGGATCTAAAACATGTTTAGCAAAGACCTTTGCCCCGCCTTTAAAATTTTTAAGATCTTCAGAAAAATCATCTTCAAAGATATTATCGCCCAAGATCATCGCCACATCTTCTTGGTCGATAAAATTTTCCCCGATAATAAAAGCTTGAGCTAATCCTTCCGGCTTATCTTGAATCTCGTAAGTGAATTTAACCCCGAAATCCTTGCCGCTGCCCAGTAAGTTAAGGTAGTCACCAGCTCGTTCTGGAGACACAATGATTAAAATCTCTTTAATGCCGGCTTGAATTAAAGTGTTAAGCGGATAATAAATCATCGGTCGATTATAAATCGGTAATAATTGTTTGCTAGTTATTTTGGTAAGCGGTCTAAGCCTGGTGCCGCTGCCACCGGATAATATAATTCCGCGCATAGTTTTATTTTTTATTTTTTTAAATAATCACGTAAAGCTTCCTGATAAGGTCTCAGTTGCGGCGCCTTGGTATTTTTCAAAACTGAAAATTTGGGACGACGGGCCGGACGGGTTAAAGAATCACTATTTACGGGAATAACTTCAGCGGAAAAATTTAAAATTTTCTTAAGCTCTAATACGCCCTGATACCAAGTAACCGCGCCTTCATTAACTAAATGATAAATTCCAAAAGGCAGCTGATTTTCGATTAATTTTTTAGTAGCCTGAGCTAAATCGGGAGTATAGGTAAAACAGCTAAGTTCTTCATCGACGACCTGAAGCTCACTTTTGCCCAGAGCTAAACTATACATCACATCGAAGAAACTTTTTTTGGAATATTCACTGCGGCCGGCTGGTCCAAATAATTTGGAAACTCGAATTAAATAATAATTAATTCCTGAAGATATCACCGCCACTTCGCCCTGAGCTTTAGTTTGGCCATAAATATTTAGCGGATTAGGTTTGTCGGTTTCCAAAAATTCTTGTTTATCATGGCGGCCGCTGAAAACATAGTCCGTTGAAAAATGGACTAATGTTTTATTTTTGAGCCGGCACCACTTGGCTAGTTGCGTTGGCAAATCAACGTTGAGCTTAATGGCCAAGATCTTTTCCGTGGCAAATTCTTCACATTTATCCACCGCATTATAAGCGGCTGCATTGATAATTAAATCCGGATTAGCCGTTTCTAACTTAGCTAATAAATCAGGAAAGTCCAAAAAATTAGCCTCTCTCCGATCCCAAGCTAATAAGTCGTCTTCCCTAAACACTTTGACAAGTTGTGTTCCTAAATTTCCTTCCGCTCCTAAAATAAGTATTTTCATAAATTCAGTATAGTCTTACTCTTGACTAAAATCAAGAAAAAGCATAAATTCATGTGACTAAATAAAATCCCTTATCAGCCGAAGCTGTTCTAAGGGATTTTTTATTTCAGCCGACAAGCATGAATAAATTTATTTCCAACTCAATCCCTGGCGAACTAAGAGCTCTCCGGCCCGCTCCGGCTCCGCCATAATCTGAATAACTACTTTTTCCATCCGCATGGATTGCGAGCCTTTAACTAAGATGACATCACCATTATTTAGCCGATTTTTTAAAAATTCTCCGGCGGCGATAGCGTCACCAAAATGAAAAATAACTTCCTCTTTTAAACCGGCCTTCTTAGCGCCGCTACTAATAAATTCCGCTCGCTCGCCGACTGTTATTAAATAATCGATTTGGCAATTAGCCACTTTAGCGCCGACTAAAGTGTGCCCCTCTTCAGTGTAATCGCCAATTTCCATCATATCGCCCAAAACGGCATATTTTTTGCCTTCTTCAGTAATTCGAATATCGCTTAAGACATTTAAAGCGGCTAGGCAAGCTTCCGGAGAAGAGTTATAAGTATCGTCAATAATAAAAGTATGATTTAGACCGGGCAGCAAGTTCATTCTTCCAGCTGGCAGATTAAAATTATTTAAAGCGCCCGCAATTTCCACTAAATTCATGCCAAAATGCAAACCGGCCGCCGCTCCGGCTAAAGCCGCATAAATAGCCGGTTCCGATAAGACGTTTTTCATAAACACGGGAACAATCGCCCCGCCATAACTCATTTTTAAATGCAAGCCAGACAAATCATAATCGCCTTTAGCAAAATTATAAGAAACGTCTTGAGCCCTTAAATCAGCTCCCTCTTTCAAGCCATAAGTCATCACTTTAGCGTGGCTGACTTCGGACATCTCTCTGGCTAATTCATTGTCATAATTTAAAACGGCTAAACCATGATTATCCACTTTTTCAATTAAAACTTGCTTTTCCTTCTTAATATTGGCTACGCTGCCGAAATATTCTAAATGAGAATAAGAAACAGCGGTCACAATTCCGACTTCCGGCATTACAATCGAACACAGATAAGCCATATCTCCCGGCCGATCAACCCCCATCTCTAAAACCAAAATTTCTGGATAATTTTTATCACGACTTAAAATCAATTTCCAAGCCTTAAAAAATAACAAAAACCAGCCGCTTAAAGATTTTCCAGCTGACTCATAACCAATAATAGTCAGCGGTACGCCTAATTCGTTATTATAATTCTTAAAACTGCCCCTCACTCTGAAACGATCCGCTAAGACTGTGCAAACCGCTTCTTTAGCGCTAGTTTTACCAATGCTGCCGGTAATGCCAATAACATGCGGCTGATATTTGCGCATAATCATCCGAGCGAGAATCTTTAATTTAAATTTTAGTATTTTGCGCATAGTTCCTTGTGGTTATAATCATTGATTAACCTTAGAGCGAACTAGGTGAAGCGTCAAGCTTAACTTCTGGTTTTAGGAACTTGGTAGTACTGCAACATAAAAGTAGCAATATTAGTCCATAAAGGTAAAGCGGTCGCTTCGGCGTAAGTAACGCCTTTGGGGCTATCGATATAAGTTAGCATGACAAAACGAGGATTATCAATTGGCACAATACCGACAAAAGTATGATTAAAACGATCTTTTACATATTTACCATTAACAGGAATTTGCGCTGTTCCAGTCTTCCCGCCGATGTAATATCCGGGAACAGCCGCTTTTTTGGCGTGACCGCTTTGAACTACGTTAGCTAACATACCTAAAATAGTTGTAGCGGTTTTTTCACTAATTACTTGCCGTTCTTGAACTGGGGAAATTGTTTCTTTGCTACCATCAGGGTGATCAATCTCTTTAACAATAAACGGCTTCATTAAATAACCTTTATTGGCAAAGACTTGATAGGCTGAAACCATTTGTAGCGGTGTCACGGAAATACCTTGCCCAAAGGAAGCGGTAGCAGCATCAACATCCCTAATATTATTTCTCAGTAAATTATTAATATCGCCAGAGGCTTCCGAACCGAGCTCAATTCCCGTTTTTTCGCCAAAACCATATTTCTTAACGTAGTCGGCAAAAGTTTTAGCCCCCGCTTGGCGCATCGCAAAGATGGCGCCGGTATTAAGGGAGTTTTCCAAAACAAAATTCATATCCACGACACCGTGTCCGCCTTTAGTGCTAAAATCGGAATTTTTAATCGGTTTAGACCAGCCGTCAATATAAATTTCGCCGGCGTCCTTATAAGTGGTACTCGGAGTCACCTTACCTTGATCCAAAGCAATCGACATGGTAATGGCCTTAAAAACTGAGCCCGGCTCGTATTGATCGAAGATGGCTGGATTTTTAAAGACCGCCATGTCAGAGACATTCTGGTAATTATTAGGATCAAAATCTGGCACCGAACACATCGCTAAAACCGCTCCGGTTTTAGCATCTAAAGCAATCACTGTGCCGCCAATTGCTTGAAATTTATCAACAGTTTTTTTAAGCTGATCACAAGCATAAAACTCCACACTGCGATCAATCGTTAAAAGCAGGTCGCTGCCCGGTGTCGGCTTAACATATTCCCGATCATCGACAATTATTGAATTATCAACGCCGCGTTCACCTTTAAGTGACCCAATCTTGCCAGCCAATTCTTCATTAAAAAATTCTTCTAACCCATAACTGCCAGCTCCAGCCTCATCACTGTAACTAACAAATCCCAATAAATGAGAAGCAATATTTTCTTCAGGATAATATCTAAATTTTTTAATTTCAAAATTAAAGCCGGTTATATTCAATTCGGCTCCAGTTTTATTATTTATTACTTTTCCCAAAGAAATCGATAAGTCGGCGGCGTTAATCGTTGAAGTCGCCACTTTATTATTCATAAAGGCATAAAACTTCATTAGGTCATCATCACTGACTTTATTCTCAATAATAGTATAGACACCGCCCGGGCGACTCAACTTTTTAACATAAGCGTCAATAATAACCGCTTTTTCACTGGCGAGCTCTTGTTCTTTTTTAATTTCCGTTTGTTGGGCCAGGGTTCCTGAATTTTTCAAATCAGTCTGGCGTTTAATCTCATCAGCTAGTTTTTTCTGCTTGTCCTCCGGCGTTAAAGAATCGTCATTATTAATGGCGCTTAATCTAGTTTCAAAATCTGCTTCAGTATTTTTAACAAGGCTGCTACTTAAATTGGCGGCGATTCGCGGTTGATCAAAAAAATCATAGAGGTTCGAAGCCGCCTCCTCAGGGTTTACAATATCTTTAGGAATAGCGTAAAGCAAATAAAAATCCTTATTAGTAGCTAAAGTATATTGAGTATCTCCCCCGCCAGCCGAATCAGTGATAATGATTTTGCCACGGTCGGGTATTAACTTGCTGGAAATTTCATGCTGATCAGCCGCTAGAGCCGTATACATATCGCTTTGTGATACTTGAATATAATACAAACGATAAATAAGCGAGCCGGTAAGTAAAAAAATAATCGCGACGACTAAACCGAGGCGATTATTATTATCTCCCTGGCGATGACTGCTTGTATTTTTCTGATTTCGCCACATGAGATTATTTTCTGGCTAAAGCGGTCTGATTATCCGTCAAATACTCCACATCTGAGGCCGCCACCATATTTAATTTTTTAACTTTATCATTCAAATTGCTATAAGATTGGAGATTCATGACTTTAGCCTCATTATCTAAATTTTCACTAGCTAAAATAGTCGATTGCGATTTAAGTTCACGAAGAGCAAAACCTTTAACCGTTAAATCGTTGATATTAATTAAATAATAGCAACCAATAATTAAGGCTAACCCTCCTAAAAAGAAATTAACTAATCGCAAGTTTAGTCTTCGAGAGATTTCAGTCCGTCCGGTAGCATAATTCGGACGTTTAGTGATAATAACGGCGGTCATAATGATTTAATTAATTATATAATTTAAAAATTATCAAATTTTTTGAGCGAGACGGAATTTGGCGCTACGGGCTCGGGGATTTAAATGGCTCTCGCGATCACTGGCCGGCGTTGGTTTCTTAGTCAGAATTTTCAGAGTTGCTAAGTGATTGCAGACGCAAATCGGCACGGTTGACGGACAAATGCAATCCTTACTTTCAGTTTTAAAAAAATCTTTAACCATTCTATCTTCACCGCTATGAAAAGATACAACGGCAATTTTGCCACCAGACTTTAACAGCTTGACGGCAACCGGCAGCACCTCGCCTAAAGATTCTAGCTCGCGATTAGTTTCCATTCTTAAAGCTTGAAACACTCTAGTGGCCGGATGAATTTTAAGCCGCGGATTAGGTTTTATTACCTGATAGATTATGTCTAAAAGTTCGCCAGTGGTCCTAATCCAATTCCCTTTTCTTTTTTCAATTATTTTCTTAGCTAAGGCGTAAGCTTTTGGCTCCTCGCCATAAGTTCTAAAAATATATGTCAAACGATCAAGCGGATAACGATTAACGATGGTTGTTGTGGCCACGGCTGTGTGCCCTTCCTGATTAAAGGCCATATCAAGCGGCCGATCGCCCTGGAAAGAAAAACCGCGAGTGGCATCTTCTAGTTGAGCCGAAGATAAGCCTAAATCTAAAACCACGCCATCTACTTTAAAATCTTCTGAAAAATTATCTTTAATTACTTTTTCTAAATTACGAAAATTATCTTGGAACAAAAATACATTAGAAATATCCGCTTGCTCAATCTTTTCTCTGGCGTGGCTAATTGCTAAATCATCTAAATCAAGCGCAATTATTTTTCCTTGTGGTCCAACTATTTTAGACAAAGCTAAGGTGTAGCCGGCACCGCCTAAAGTACAATCTATAAAGATTTGTCCGGGGCGCGGTTCTAAGCCAGAAATCACTTCATCTAACATTACCGGGATGTGTTTATATTCCATGTTTTTAAATTCCTAAATCGCCCATTTCTTCGGCGATAGCATTACTATTTTTTTCCGATTCAGTTTTGTATTTATTCCAAGCAGCTTCATTCCAAATTTCTAAATGATTATATAAACCAGCCACTACCACATTTTTTTTTAAATCAGAAAAACTTCTTAAATACTCCGGTAAAGTAATTCGTCCCTGGCTATCAAATTCCACATCCATTGCTCCCGCTAGCATATGACGGGAAAAGGCTCGAGCTCGAGCTTGGCTAATCGGTAAGCTGGCAAATTTTTTAGCAATAATTTCAAATTGTTCTTTGGAATATAAAAATAAGCAGTTATCTAAACCCTTGGTGACAACCGCACCTTTTTTAAGCGAAACGCGAAACTTGGCCGGAATGGCCAATCTGCCTTTATCATCTAAATTGTGTTTGTATTCTCCGATGAACATAGCCCTTAAAGTTTTTGAAGATTTTTATAATTCACCTAAGTTCCCCACTATTTGCCTCAATACCCCAATTATACACCACGCTCCCCCGGGGGTCAACACGAAAGAGGTCTTTTTTTTATTAAAAATTATTAGCTAATTTTACAATAAAAAAATCACCTGTGTATAAGTGATTTTTGTTTTTTACCTATTGTTATTAAAATTTATTTTTTCTTCTCCGGGCCACCATTTTGCTCTTTATGTATTGCTATGTAAAAATAAAATTTTTCAGCTTCTATTTTTTAACTTCGCCAAAGAATAAATTTATTATATCTAATTATATAAAGCAGCACCAATAAATAGATTCTAAGTTAAAATTTAAAAATATTTTTTACGTCTTGATAATTTTCTGCTTTTACTATTTGCGACCGATAAGCCGAAGCACCGCTTAATCCTTGAACATACCAGCACAAATGTTTTCTAAGTTCAATGATTGCACCATGACCTTTTAATTTTTCACATAACTTGGCCTGGCGCCTGATAATTTTCGCAATCTCTTTTATTTCTAAGTCAATGATTTTATTTTTTTTAATTTCCGAAAACAGCCACGGACGCCCCAAGACTCCGCGAGCTAAACCCAAGCCATCGGCCTGAGATAATTCTAAAGTTTTTTTAGCTTCCGCTAAACTGTTTATTCCGCCATTAGCCAGAATAACTCCTTTAAAGTACTGGCGCGCTTCTTTAATTAAGTTATAATCAATTTCTCCGGAAAAACCTTGCTTAACAGAGCGCCCATGAATCATCACGGCTGATACCGGTAAATCTGAAATGGCTTTTAAAAAATCTAAAGCACTGATTTGTCCCGATTTAGCTCTTATTTTTACAGACACCGGGAGCTTGGTGTTAGCGCAAACCGCCGCAACAACAGCGTGGGCTTTTATAAGATCGCTCATTAATTCAGCGCCCGCACCTTGTTTAATCACTTTGCCCACTGGACAGCCGAAATTAATATCAATCCCTTGGGGTTTTATTTCGTTAGTTACAATGTTAGCGGCGACAGCAAAATGTTCCGGATTACTGCCAAAAAGTTGAACCACATAATTTTTTTCTTTTCTTCTGTTAAATCGGAGCAAATCTAAAGTTGGTTTTTTATTATAAAATAAAGCCGTTACTGAAGCCATTTCGCTATAAACGACATCGGCGCCATAGGAGCTGACAATCTGCCTAAAAGCGGAGTCAGAAAAACCGGCCATCGGAGCTAAGGCTAAAATCGGTTTTTTTATTTTTTGCCAAAAATTATAATCAGGCATTTAAATTAAACTAAATTTCATCCCTTCTTTGGTATCTTCCACGGCATAACCACGCGTTTTTATTTCATCACGTAAACGATCGGATTCCGAAAAATTTTTTATTTGTCGAGCCGTTTCACGCGCCAAAGCTAAAGCCTGAACTTCTATAGGAAGTTCACTAAAAACAACCTCATTAACCATAAACTCTTTAGCCGAGGATAAGCCTAAACCCAAAATCTTATCAAAATCTAAAACCGTGGCTAATTTTATTTCCGGAGTCAGGTCAGACTTAAGTAAATCCTGGGTAATTGCTAGGGCCTGAGGAATATTTAAATCGTCATTAATCGCTGTCAAAAAACTATCACGCCAAATTTTATTTACTTCACCAATTTCACAATCCAAGACGGCTACTTGCTTTAATAAATTATTCCAGCCATTTTGAGCCTGACGCAGACTTTCCTCGGAATACTCCATCGGCTTGCGATAATGGACTGAAGCCGCCGCATACCGATAGGCTAAAGGCGATAATCCCTTTTTAACTAGAGCATTGTCTAGAGTTAAAAAATTATCGGCGCTTTTACTCATTTTCTTACCGCCGGCAATATTCAAAAAGGCACCATGAAGCCAATAATTAAAAAACTTTTCACCCGTGGCCGCTTCGCTCTGCGCAATTTCATTAGTATGATGAACATTAATGTGGTCTGCGCCGCCGCAATGAATATCTCTTGAGGCTCCTAAAAATTTTAAACTCATAGCTGAGCATTCAATGTGCCAGCCGGGAAAACCTAGCCCCCAAGGAGACGACCATTCCATTTGCCTTTTAACTTCAGCCGGAGAAAATTTCCACAAAGCAAAGTCAGTCGGATTTTTTTTCTCAGGATTTTTTTCGACCCTTGAACCCTCCTCTAAATCTTCTAATTTTAAATGACTGAGCTGATTATAATTAGGAAATTTATTAGTATTAAAATAAACGCCATCGCTAGTTAAATAGGTAAAACCTTTTTCTTCTAAAATTTTAATCAAATTAATTTGTTCCGGAATATTGTCAGTCGCCTTGCACCAGATAGTCGGCTCAATTACGTTTAAATCGTGTAAGTCTTTTTTAAAAGCGGCTAAATAAAAATCGGCAATCTCCCAAGCGCTTTTTCCTTCTCGCGCCGCCCCGCTTTCGATTTTATCTTCGCCGACATCGCCATCGCCGACTAAGTGCCCGACGTCGGTAACATTCATTACGTGATAAACTTCATATTGATTATATATTAGAACCCTTTTCAGCCAATCTTCAAATAAATAGGTGCGTAAGTTGCCAATATGCGCATAATTATAAACGGTCGGACCGCAAGTATAAAGGCCGACATAATTAGCTTTTATCGGTTTAAACTCTTCTTTTTTTCTGTTGAGGGTATTGTATAAAATCACATTATTTTGATTATTTATTTAAAAAATTTACGGGAATCGTGTAAGAAGCTTCATGTTCTATCAAGCCGGAAGGATTATCTTTAGTAATTACTAGATATCCGGAAGTGGCCGTAGTGTTAAATTCTAACAAGGCTGAAAAAGGAACTAAATTATCGGTCATCCAATCACTTTCCGCCTGAGCCGGAACCGAAGCAATTAACTGTTTCTTATCATCTAATAATTTAATAGGCAAGCTAGCTTCAAAAAACCAATTACCGCGCGCCTGGCCTTTAATAACTAGAGGACTGCTAACGGTTGCTTCGAATTGCGGTTCAGAAACAATTACCGGCGGCTCAGTTTCTGAAGTTGAAGTCGCTGTTAAACTGGTGGCCGTAGCCGGTGTTTCGGTGGCCACGGTTCCCTCTAAGATAAACTTCCGCTGATCATCTATTTTATTTCCCGGACAAGCGACTTTTGGTTCTGCCGCACCAGGATTGCCGTGCTTAACCCAGGAACCGTCAACACATAACCAATTATCTTCTTTAGAAAAAATTCGAAGCAATAAGGCTGTAAAAACTATAATTGCCAAAATAATATAAACAACTTTACCTTTTATCATAAATTTTATTCCGCTTAGAGCGCGGATTAATCATTATAATTTTTTTGTTGATGCTTTCCCTGTCTTTTGTAAACTTTTTTATTTTTATGAACCTGAGTAGCCGGAACCACCCCTTTAAAACCGCTTTTAATGATTTTTAATTCATCTTTTGGCTTAATTTTTATCTTAATTACCATATAAATAAGAAGCTAATCCTAATAACATTATACCTTAAAAATAAGGACCGGGAAACCCCCGGTCCTAATATTTTATTGAATTTTCTTAAAAAGAGGACGCAGCTCTCCGGATAAAAACATGGAACCGGTTACCAAAACTAAATCACCGACTCCAGCCTGTTTCTTGCTCCAAGCTAACGCCGCTAGAGGATCCAAAAAAGAAGCCGCTGATAATTTTGGATTAATTTTTAAGGCTGAATTCATCAGTTTCTTAGGGTCAGCGGTCTTGCGAAAAATATTTTTAGTGAATCTGGTGCAAGACAAAGATGCTGGTTTTAAAGTTAGCAGTTCTTTTAAAAAAGTCGAGTGGTCTTTATTGTCTGAAAAACCGATTAGCAAATGCAGATTCTTATATTTTTTATGTAAATTTTTAACGCCTAAAATTGTAGCTTTAACTTTGTCGGCGTTATGAGCACCATCTAAAATAATATAAGGCTTGATACCGACGACTTCAAAACGGATAGGAAATTCCGTGGCCGCTAAACCCTTTTGAATCGCCTCATTACTGACGCCTAATTTCTTGGCGGCGGCAATTACTACTTTAGCATTATCAATCTGGTGATAACCTAAATTATTCAAATGGTATGATAAGCCATCAATTTTAAAATCGGTGCCATTCCAATCTTGCTTGGTGATTGTTCCGCTCTTATCGCCGTACCTGTCAGTTTCCACTTCTTTAAAAGATGAGGCTTTTTTATGCTTGGCCGCCGTCTCAATAATTTTCACTAATTTCGGATTGTGCTCGGCGGTAAAAACATTGCAGCCTTTAGTAATAATACCCGATTTATTTTCGGCAATCTGTTCCTTAGTGTTACCTAAAATACTAATGTGATCTAACCCGATGTTTGTAATGATCGCAATGTCTTTATAAGGAATCACATTAGTGCCGTCATTTTTCCCGCCGCAAGTAACTTCCAAGACGGCGTAATCAACTTTGTTTTTAGCAAAATAATAAAGCGCAATTATCGTATTTAAACTCACCATTGAAGGAAAGGTGTAATTAGCGCTATGGATATATTGATCCCAAATTGGCTTCAAATCAGTTACCATCTCCACAAACTCCCGTTCCGACATCGAATGATTGTTAATCTGCCAACGCTCGGTAATATTCGTCGGATGAGGCGAAGTAACCAAACCAACTTTAAACCCTTGGGCTTTTAAAATCTGACTGATCATCATGGACACCGACCCCTTGCCGCTAGTTCCGGTGACATGGATATAATGGGGAATTTTTAGCTCCGGACTACCGGCCATTTTAAGCATTAAACGGACCCCGCGAATGAATTGTCGGCGTATTTTGCCAGTTCCCCTTGCCTTTATATTCTCTCGGTAAATTATGCAATGAATCAAAATATTCGTAAGCCTCTTGATAAGTCATAAAAATTTTTACTATAAATATTAGCGGATGTCTTCATCGCTATCTTTAAGTAAAGAGTTAGTTATAAATGAACCTAACCATAAAAAAATAGATAAGAAGACGGCTGGCAAAAATCCAGCCACGGCAAAACCCTTAACAAAACTAGCCACAAACATCACTAATAATCCGTTAATCACCAAAGAAAAAAGCCCGAGCGTTAAAATATTGATCGGTAAGGTAAGTAAGAATAAAACTGGCCTAATTAAAGCATTGATTAAACCTAAAACAATCGCGGTAATTAAAGCCGCATACAGACTGCTAACACTCACGCCGCTAATCACATAGGAGGCCAACAGCAAGAAGAAAGCGTTAAATAATAATCTTAAAACTAATTTCATAAATTTAGAGCCATTAAAACTAACGGCTTCATTTTAACATATTTAGCAATTTTTTTTAAGTCATTTTATTAACCTTGAAACTAAAACCGTCCTAAAACTTAAGGACGGTTTATGTGGTCACTCGCGGGCTCGAACCGCGGACCTCTGCAATGTGAATGCAGCGCTCTAACCAGCTGAGCTAAGTAACCAGATAACTTAAATTTTAAAAACCTGGTGCCATAATAGCCGATTTTTTTATTTTTGGCAACAGTCAAAAAATTAGCTCTCCCGCTTTTTTAATTAAGACACAGAATCTTAAAGAAAACCGTTTTAAGCTGTTAATTTTACAGCCCCCCTCCCCTGATAGATCAATTTAACGCCAGCCCAATCAAGCTCCGGCAAACCGCAGTCATAAGTCTAGCCATTAAAACCGCAACTGAAGGGCAACAATTATTAGTCTAACTATTGTAAATTTCCATCACGCACTTATCGCAATTAAATTTTAGAGGATATTTTTTACCGTTATAAACCAAAAATAAAGGCTCCTTAAGCAGCGGCGAATCTTTTTTAAGCCGGCGCGGACAGGCTTGCAAAAAATAGCGCAAACAATGTTTAGTGGTCATTAATTTTTTGCCGCGACTATCAGTTTGGAGTTCTAAAGCTTTCTCTAGAATCACGCTTTTATGACGCTGATAGAAATCTTTAGCCAGATCATTAGCAATATTATAAGAATAATCCAAATTTTTCACCGGATAAGCGTGCGTCGTTTTTTTAAACTCTAAAATTTCTCGAGGATATTTTTCTAAACGTTTAGCGGTTAAGAGATCAATCAGTTCGCGACGCCAATTATTTAAAACACCCATCGGGACAAAACCAGGATTTTTCCAATTGAAGCTGACCGAATCGGTTTTAAAAATAGTATCGCCTGTTTTACCAAGTTGCTTCTCCCAGTTCTCTTTAGCTTGCTGGGTTTTTTCAGCAATTACTTTTTCCGTTTTGATATTTAAAGTAACTTTATTTTGATCTTCGTCGATAGCTGTCAGGCTCCAACCATTATCGGTCTCATCTACCTCAATCCTAAGGGAAAGACTTCGAACCGCCCCATTAGCCACCGCTTTTTCAAAAGCTTGATCCTGATTACAGTAAATTAAAGTTCCCGGCTTAAGGGGAATCCATTTATTAGGATAAATCTTCCCTTCACTCACTAAATTAACATTAGTGCCGTTTAATTGGCCACGGCTATTAAACCAACATAAACCATCGCCATTATTTAATTTAAAAGGCGCATCCAGAGTAAAATAGCGATGATCAACTCGTTTTACTTTGCCAATATATTTTCCTAAAGATTTTTGATTCTCCGGTGCTACTATTTCCGGTTGCCGGCCATGTAAAAAATAATCCGTATAACCGCGGTTAAAAGTCTTAGCTAAATCGGGAATAAAATTTATCACCGATAAACCAGAAGAGGCTCGGATAAATTTACCGGCACTCGCTTCAATTATTTTATCCAGTTCGGCCCGATATTTAGCCACCACATTAGTGACGTAAACCGAATCTTTTAAACGCCCCTCGATTTTAAATGAGGTAATTCCCGCCTCGCTTAACTCACCTAAAGAATTAATCAAATTTAAATCCTTAGGCGATAATAAATATTTTTCCGTCATCAGTTCTTTGCCGTCAGCGTCAACCAAAGAAAAAGGCAAACGGCAAACTTGCTGGCAGCGCCCGCGGTTAGCGCTGCGACCGGATAAAGATTGACTAAAATAGCATTGCCCCGACATTGAGACACAAAGAGCACCATGAACAAAAAATTCTAAATCAATTTTGGTTTCTTTTCTGATTTTGGTAATTTCCGATAGACTTAGTTCCCTAGCCAAAACCACTCGAGAAAAACCGGCTTTTTCTAAAAATTTAATCTGTTCTAAATCGTAATTATTAGTTTGAGTACTGGCATGAATTGGCAGTGGTGGCAGTTCCAGCTCCAAGATGCCCATATCTTGAATAATTAAGGCATCGATTCCAATTTCATAAGCGTGCCAAATTGCTTCTTTAACTTCAGCCGCCTCTTCATTAAAAAAAATAGTATTAATTGCTAGATAAACCTTCACATAATATTTATGAGCCAACTCAATAAGAGCGGTAATACTCTCCCAGGAATTGCTGGCCGCTGACCGAGCGCCAAAATTAGGTCCACCAATATAAACAGCGTCCGCCCCAGCTAAAATTGCCAAACGGCCGCTTTCAAAATCGCGGGCCGGGGCCAAAAGTTCTAATTTAATTTTATTTGTTTTACTGATAGTCATGCCCCCATATTAAGGGTTTTAACCTAAAAAAGCAAATAAAAAAGCCTGCCTTTTAAGGGGCAGACCTTTTGAACTAATAGGCTAGTTCAAATAAAGTTTTGAAACAACCTGAAGGAATCGCATCATAAAAATCCAAACTGGGTTTTGGTTCAGGAACCGCCAACTTAATAGCATCCTCTTTCTTAAGTTTATCNTGTTCCTTATTTTTTTGCCGATAATACCTCATCAGTAAAGACAAAAATTCTCTGTCATCCTGACTTAAGCTATCCGGNTTTTCCGATCCNGGATATTCTTTTCTTAAAAATTCTTTAATTTCCAGCTCCGTGCAAGCGTCGCTGAGCGCACACTTTTCAATACGGGCCATAAAATCAATTTTAACNGCCTTTAACAGATAGGAATTTAAAATTTCCATCTTTTCAAACTCGANCTCACTTAATTTTTTCATAACTAATCCTCCTCTTTTATTTTTAAAAAACTAAAAAATATATTATTTTGCTAAAATATTTTCACAGAAATGGTTTAAACTGCTAGAGGGCGGTAAGACTCCGTTNTCTCTTTGACTTATAATATAATTGTATGCTTCACTAAGTAATTTTTCTTGACTAATGGCGTGCCCCATTCTCTTGGTAGCCTTAGCNATTAATTCCTCTAAACGGAGCTGATAATGTTCCTCTTTTTCCTCATTAACAGCGGCCCCGATAATAAAACTATAAAAATCCGGACGGTCTAAATGATCGATGATAAATTTACTAATTTCACTGACGCTTTTTCGCCATTTTATGGCTTGCTCATTATAAGCTTCAAATTGCTCCATATTTATCACCAAAATTATGGTGCCCGGAGAGGGACTCGAACCCTCACAGGATTGCTCCCTCAGCGACCTGAACGCTGCGTGTCTACCAATTTCACCATCCGGGCTAAACTACTACAATATTGGCATATGACGCCTAAATTATCAAGAGC